>FWWL01000031.1_pt1 | contig 364825 bp, 344 predicted proteins | sample 2228331 | NCBI WGS metagenome assembly FWWL01 (sample SAMEA103939775, study PRJEB20133) | metagenome
CACGGCGGCGGGTCGTTTCTACCCGGAGTCACGCGACCGAACTGAGGATCAGCCTTTCAGCCGGCCACTGGCCCGCCATGACCATTACAGTGCTACCCCTGCAGCGCACGCGACGCCGTCGACGCCCTCTTCAGGGGCGGCATCCCCGAACGACGGGAAGCGCTCGAGCCACTGCGGGTCAGGCTCACGAACCACCCCGAACCCAAGTCGATGGTTCAATGGCCGAAGCGCTCCGCATCCGCCGGGGTGATCCGCGACATGCTCACCGGGCGCCTCGATGTCGCTCACGAAGCTCTCGACGAGCACCCGATCACTCAAGCCGCCGAACTCATGCGCCACGCCCTCACCGACGTCGGCGTGCTCCCACCCCGCGACCAAGCATGGGCACACTTCGAACGCTGGCTCGACCGATTCCTCACCGGCCACCCCACCGCGATCGCGCGGGTCCTCGGCCCCTACTGCCGATGGTCCGTCGTCGCCCGAACCCGACTGCTGATCGCCCGCAACGGCATCAGCGACGGCACCTTCGATCGCGCCCGCTCATCCTGCCGGATCGCGCTGGCCTTCCTCACCCACCTCGAAGACCACAACCTCGACCTGCACACCGGCTCTCAGACCATCGTCGAGGACTACCTGGAACAGTTCCCCCGGCACCTCGATCAGCTCCGCACCTTCATCCGCTGGGCCGCGGACACCGGCAGGGCGACGAGGATGAGCCCGCCGCCATCCCGCTGGATCGATCCCTCCACCAGCTACCCCATCCCCGTCTACCGCGACTGGATGCACCGCTTCGAAACCGACGAGACCATTCCCCCTCGAACGCGGATCTGCGGCCTGCTCTGCGGCACCCTCGGACGCCCCAGCTCCGCCGTCGCGAAACTCACCCGCTCCGACATCACCGACACCGGCGACGAGATGACCGTCACGATCGGCACATCGCCCGTGAGGCTCCGCGACCCGCTCCCCGCCCTGATCCGACGCCAGATCGACGCCCCGCGGCGCTGGGACACGGACTCCGACTGGCTCTTCCCATCCAAGCTGCGCGCCGGCGCTCACACCGATTACAGCATGATGGTCAAAGACCTGCAGATCCTCGGCTGCAGCATCGTCGCCCTCCGCGGCGCCGCGCTCCTCGCCCTCGCCGCAGTCATGCCCGCAGGCCCTCTTTCCGACCTCACCGGCATCAGCGTCGGCGTCGCCAACCGCTGGCAGGCCCTCGCCGCGGCCGCATACTCCGGATACCCCGCACTCCGCCTCGAATAGGGCGCTAACAGCCAAGGAACGCTCCGCCGACCACCGCCTCGACGTTTCATCCTCGCAGGGCAAGGTTCGGCATGGCTCCGTCGGCGTCGAATGCGATGAGACTCTGGTGCCATCGAGGATCAACCGCCTGCGGCACACATCTAGATCCACGGCACATCGAGTCCCCCTATCCTCGCCGCGCGAAGGACCAACCCGAGACCGGACGCCGGCGCTGCGGCGGAGTTGGCCGATCGGCTGCAACGCCGCCGCCGGCGAACGGGACAACGTCGGTATCCACGTCGCCCCGGATGCACGCCTTAAGCCTGTCGAAGGAGGGTCTTTGAGAGAGTCACGGTTAGGAGGATTTTGCCCAGACCATGTTGAAGCCATCTTCCTTGAGTGCCCACTGAGTTCGCTCGCCGCTGTAGCTGACCTCCGGACTGAGCCAGATCGTCTCGTCGGGGTCCCAGCCTGTCATGATGCTCAGGGCGCTTCCCGTATCGATCGGGAGAGCGCTGGCCGCGAGGTACGCGCCGACTTGAAGATGCACGCCTTGATACTGATCTGCGACTCGCAGCCAATCCGGGACTAGCACTCGGTTAGCTGCGTCGCGCACAACGCTCCGACTCGCGCCCGCGCCTCCCGTTTGGGTCACCTCGAGCGGATACCGCACGCATAGCTCGGCCCAGTCGGCGGAGGAGGTGATTTCGAACACTTGTGCCTCGTCCGGCGCGATTAATCCAGTGCTCTCCGCGCGGGTTTGTCCGAGGTTGTCCTCAACGAACCAAAGGCCAGCAGGGCTTCCGTCGGCGAGCGAGCGAGTAGATGACGGCACCGGGCGCGGTGTGGAGGGAAAGTCGAGCCCGCGCTGCATGGCGTTGACCTGGGGCACAATCGAGCGGTTTTCGCGGGGAAGTGGCGGGAAAACGCCGTTCCAAGTCACGACCTGCTGTCTACCTTTGGCGATGGGGGTGTACCACCAGCTGGTGAGCCCTGAAGCGGTGATATAGACAGCGACCCGCCGCAATGCCCGGTGAAGTTCGGGGGTCGCTGCAAGGAGGTCTTCGCCGTCAGGGTGTTCCCAATATTTCCCTCTGTCGGTCGCCAACGCCAGAGCAAGGCGAATTGACGCATGGGAGGCGTGGAGTTCGACGTGGTTCAGTCGGGCGGCAACTTCGCCGACTGTCATGTCGACGATCTTCGACTCCCTTGCGTTGGAACCAACGAATGGCATCCCGCGCCGTTTCCTCGGAGTGAGGGCATGTGCCGCATGGGCAACTGCGAACCCGAACGAGCCCTCGTCGCGCACGGGTCGATAGGTGGACTCTGAGGCAAGTGCATACTCCAGGAGGAATCGTCTGCCGCGAGGACCAGCAATGAGCGTTTCGGTGGGGTGCGTCGGCGCCGAGGTGTCGTACATTTGGCTATCTGCTCCAGTTCTAGCTGTATGCGCCCTTAGTTTTTCAGTAGAGCCATGAAGCTTTCAGGGGCCTGTCCCTTTGGGGGGACCAAGACGCCGCCGAGCGCGAAGTATTCAGTGTCAGCAATAGCGGTCCGCACGACGTTGAGGGGCATCCGGACTCCGGTTGCACCCGACACGAGGTCAGCACAGGACGCGTGCGCCTGAGCCCCGCACAAGGGGTGAACAACGACGCTTATGGGCACACCGTTCTCATCGAGCCCCTCTGGATAGGTGAGGACCTCGAGGACATCAAAGTCACGATCGTTCGTCGTGTCGAACATGATCCACTCGCCTGTAGAAGGCAATTCGAACAAGTGCCAAGCGTCAGACCGCGGTACGGGAGCAGCGTCTTCCCTGGAGCTATCGATAGTGTTCAGCCAAAGACCGATCTCCACGTCAACGGGCAATTCGACGGTCGCGCCCTCAGACTCGACTCTTATGGTGGACAGGCGCCCATCGACGCCCGATCCTACGGTGCGTGATGGATCCGGTCGCTGGCTACCCACCGCCGTGCAGGCGGACAGTAGCAAGAGAGGGAGCGATAGCACCACCACCGATCTCTTGGCAGATTGTACCAGAACTGAGCACAAGCAACTCTGCCCATACGGCAGAAGGTGCTTGCACCAGACAACGCCCACCCAGAGTGGGACGAGGATCACGCGGCGAGCGACAGGTACGGCTCCCAGGTCGGATCCGCCCGCTCGGTGCCGCGCACCGTCCACTGGCCCCCGCGCGGCGGCTGCGGGACCCAGCGCAGCTCCCACCCCATTTCCTGGGGCGTGCGGTCACCTTTCACGTTGTTGCAGCGCAGACAACACGCGACCAGGTTCTCCCACGAGTCCGCGCCACCACGCGAGCGGGGCAGCACGTGATCGATCGTCGTGGCGCCTTTCGCGCAATACGCGCAGCGATGTCCGTCGCGACGCAGCACGCCTCTCCGCGTGAGCGGCACCCGGCGGCTGCCCGGTATGCGCACATAGCGGGTCAACACGATCACCGCGGGGCGTTCGTAGACCCCTCGGATCCCCCACACCGGATCGCCGTCGATGCGCTCGATGACGGTGGCCTTGTCGTTCATCACGAGCACGAGCGCCCGTTTGAACGAGACGATGGCCAGGGGCTCGTATCCGGCGTTCAGGACCAGAGTGCGCATGCAGTGTCCTCTCGAGAAGGGACGAAAAAAGGCACTGTCATGAAGACAGTGCCTTGATTCCAGGGCGATAGCCGCGGCAGTCGAACTCGCGATGCCGAAGGACATGGCGACCGATCGCATTCAGCAAGCGAATGCTCGGAACTCGATCCATCTCATCTCCCTCTGCGACGCGCGCAACGGGATCAGTGTAGGACAGTCAGCTGACGTTGGCCTGCAACCAGCTCTCGGGATTCACCCACGAGCCGCTGACGTAGATCTCGAGGTGCAGGTGGGTACCGAAAGCGCGTCCGGTGTCACCGACCTGGCCGATCAACTGTCCGGCGGTGACGGACTGACCGACCGTGACCCGCCGCGTTCCGTAGCTCATGTGCGCGTAGAGCGAGGTGACGGTGGTGCCGTTGATGTTGTGGGCGATCTTGACGTAGACGCCCCAGCCGCTGCTGCTCTCCGCCGACTCGACGACGACGCCATCGGCGATCGCGTAGATCGGCGTGCCGCGGTCGGCCATGTAGTCGGTGCCCTTGTGACCGGCGTACGGCGTACCGAAGCTGTTGAAGGAGGTGAGCGGGCGCACCACCGAGCCGGACGAGGCGATCGACAGCGCGATGGCGCCACTGTAGGTAGCCGAGAAGTTCGACGCCGTCGATGCTGCTGCCGCGGCGATACGGGCGGCTGCAGCTGCCTTCGCGGCTTCTTCGTCCTTCTTGCTCTGGATCTCCTCGGGCGTGGTCGCCGAGTAGCTGTCGCGGGCGAGCGCTTCGGGGGTCGCCTCGGAGGCGACGACGAGGGACTGCGCGTTCTCTGCCGCGACCTGCTGCAGCGTGACCGCCTCTGCCGGTGTTCCGGTGCCGGCCGCGAACGCGGGGATGGCGACGGTCGCAACGAGACCCGCAACAGCGGTGACCGTCAGGAAACTCCGCATGGGGTGGGCCGTCGAGCGTCCCGGACGCGGAGACTTCGGCGTCTTCGCGACCGCCGTCGACAGAGCGACAGGGGTCCGGGTGGCGGACCGCTGGGACAAGAAACGTCGCGCGCGGCCGCGCTGATCTGGGTTCGTCGGAGCAGTTTCGGGTTCCGTCGACGAGTCGAACTGTTCAGCCAAGCTATCCTCCGGCGCCTCCGCACGCCTCCCGAAATACAGAAGGATGCTGGCTCGTCGGCACTCAGTGTCATGCACAGATGTACGGGTGCACCGTGCAAACGACGAGCCGTTGAGGCAATTCGCGCGGCGATCCTGTGGCGGGCTTCTCGCCGACGGACTTCCCCAGGCTAACGGAAGGTAACGAATAAGTCACGTTGCGGGGTAGCGCACCCAGCTGGTTCCCTGGCGACGTTCAGACTCGCGGACGCGCATCCACGAGGAAAATGTGGGACGCGACCTCGACCGGCAGCTCGAGACCCTCGTCTTTTCCGTCCATCTGGACGAGCACGTAGCCCTCGCTGAAACGGTAGTTTCCGGTGCCGCCGGGCATCACTCCAGCATCCCGCAGCTGTTCGAGGAGTTCGGGGTCGACTTGCACCGGCTCGGCCAGGCGCCGCACGGTCCCGTCGACCGGGCCACCGGTTTCGTTCAGCAGCCGGACGAGGCCGATGACACCCTGGTCGAACGTGTTCGCCGGGACGTCGCCGAGTTGCGCAAGCCCCGGGATGGGGTTGCCGTAAGGCGATTCGGTGGGGTGGCCGAGCAGCTCGACGAGCCGACGCTCGACCTGCTCGCTCATCACGTGCTCCCAGCGGCAGGCCTCTTCGTGGACATACGCCCAATCCAGACCGATCACGTCGCTGAGCAGGCGCTCGGCGAGGCGATGCTTACGCATGACGTCGACGGCCTTCTGCCGACCGGATGCCGTGAGTTCCAGCGACCGATCCTCGGTGACGATCACGAGGCCATCGCGCTCCATGCGGCCGATGGTCTGCGAGACCGTCGGACCGGAATGCCCGAGGCGCTCGGAGATGCGCGCGCGCAGAGGAATGATCCCCTCCTCCTCGAGCTCGAGGATGGTGCGCAGGTACATCTCTGTGGTGTCGATCAGATCGGTCATGGCTGGCCTCGGTGCACGGGTCGGAAATGCCCTCTCAGCCTATCCGTTTGTGACGGCCCGGAGTCTGTCGCCGCGGGCGCTCGACCCTAGAATCGGTGCATGGCCCACGTGACGCTACCCCGCGAGATCCTCCCCACCGACGGACGATTCGGCTGCGGCCCTTCGAAGGTCCGCCCCGAGCAGGTGCAGGCTCTCGCCGGCCCCGGTGCGGTGCTGCTCGGCACCTCGCATCGCCAGGCTCCGATCAAGAGCCTCGTCGGCCAGGTGCGCATGGGCCTGTCCGACCTCCTCCGCCTGCCGGACGGCTACGAGATCATCCTCGGCAACGGCGGATCGACGGCGTTCTGGGATGCCGCATCCTTCGGCCTCATCGAAAAGCGCGCGCAGAATCTTGTCTTCGGCGAGTTCGGTGGGAAGTTCGCCGCGGCGGCCGGCGCACCCTGGCTCGAAGCTCCCGACGTGCGCAAGGCCACCCCGGGATCGAGCGTCGCGGCGGAGCCGGTCGAGGGCGTCGACGTCTATGCGTGGCCGCACAACGAGACCTCCACCGGCGTGGCTGCCGCCGTCACGCGCGTGGCCGGCGATGACGGGGCGCTCACCGTCATCGATGCCACGAGCGCCGCGGGAGGCATCAACTTCCGCGTTGTGGAAAGCGACGTCTACTACTTCGCGCCGCAGAAGAACCTCGGCTCCGACGGTGGCCTGTGGTTCGCGGCGGTCTCGCCCGCGGCGATCGAGCGGATCGAGCGGATCGCGGCATCCGGTCGGTACATCCCCGAGTTCCTCAGCCTGAAGAACGCCGTCGACAACTCCCGGTTGAACCAGACGCTGAACACTCCGGCCGTCTCGACGCTGTTCCTCCTCGACAAGCAGCTCGAGTGGATCAACGAGAACGGCGGACTCGGCTGGGCCGCCGCCCGGACGGCGGAGTCGTCGGGCGCGCTCTATGACTGGGCCGAGGCTTCTCCCGTCGCCACGCCCTTCGTCGCCGACCCGGCCGACCGCTCCCCCGTCGTCGTCACGATCGATTTCGATGAGTCCGTGGATGCCGCCGCTGTCGCCGCGAGCCTGCGCTCGAACGGGATCGTCGACACCGAGCCCTACCGCAAGCTCGGCCGCAACCAGTTGCGCATCGCGACGTTCGTCTCGATCGAGCCGGACGACGTCCGCCAGCTCATCAAGTCGATCGACTACACGATTGATGCGATGCGCGGCTGAACCCGCACGAGTCGTATGGTCCGTGGGGCTGGTGTGACCGGGTGTGGCGCATGAGGCGTCATCGGCCCCAGTGACCATGCGACTGAGCGCGGCTCGAGCGCCGAGCGCGATCGAACCGGCTCAGTAAGTCCGGTCAGCGCCCTCGTCGAGGGAGTCGTCCTCGTCGGAGTCGTCCTCGTCGGAGTCGTCCTCGTCGGAATCCTCGTCGTCGGAGTCGTCCTCGTCGGAATCCTCGTCGTCGGAGTCGTCCTCGTCGGAATCCTCGTCGTCGGAGTCGTCCTCGTCGGAGTCCTCGTCGGAGTCCTCGTCAACGAGGGAGTCTTCGTCCTCATCGTCGGCGTCCTCGTCGAGGGAGTCGATGTCGACCCCGTCCACGTCGCCGGCGTGCAGGATCGGCGATCCGTCCTGGTCGAAGTCCGACGCGTCCAGGTCGTCGAGGTCGTCGAGGTCGTCCTCATCCTCGGCGGCGTCGTCAGCCTCGTCGGCATCGTCGCCCTCGTGCTCGGCAGCGGCCGCGGCCTGCGCCGCCTGGTAGTCGGCCAGACGCTCGGCCCACGGCACCCAGTCCGGCGCCAGCAGCGCCCCCTCGCCGGGCAGCAGTTCGACCTCGAGCACGGTGGGCTCGGAGCCTTCGACCACCGCGACACTCACGGTCCAGAACCACGAGGGGTAGCCGGGCTGCAGGTTCTGGAAGCGGAGCGAGACGACGCCGTCGTCCTCGACCGTGTGCCCCACGGGAGCGCCGACCGTGCGGGCCGGCGTGATCTCGTGCAGTGCGGCCAGCGCCAGATCGTGCGCGCCGATCAGTCGCTCGTCGGGGGCCTCAGGCATCGAGGTCATCGGCGACCTTGCGGAGAATCGCAGCGACCTTCTTGCTGTGGCCTGCGTTGGGGTAGTGCCCACGCCGTAGATCTCCGCCGACGTTGTCGAGCACCTTCACGAGGTCTTCGAGGACGACCGCCATGTCGTCGGCCTTCATGCGGTTGCGCTTGGCGAGGCTCACCGGAGCATCGAGCACGCGGACGGCGAGCGCCTGCAGCCCCCGCTTGCCGTCGGCGACGCCGAACTCGAGTCGCGTTCCGGCCGCGAGACCGGGCGTTCCCGCCGGAAGTGCCGTCGCGTGCAGGAAGACGTCCTGGCCATCGTCGCCGGAGATGAAGCCGAAGCCCTTTTCCTCGTCGTAGAACCTGACCTTGCCGGTGGGCATCTCAACCTCGCTGATCGACACCCGCAGAGCGGGTTCGTGTTGTCGGGGCATTCACCCGTGCGGACACGGCGAATGGGCGCCGGACGGCACCACTTCCAGACTACGGCACCGCCACCGCGGCGACGCGTGAATGCGCAGTAGGCTGAGGGGTGATGTCCCACTCGACTCCCCCTTCGCGCGACGATCTGCCGGTTCGCCGCATCGATCGCATCCTCGCCTTCATGTCGCTCGGCCTGTTGGTCCTGTCGATCGTGTGCTTCATCGCGATCATGATCGGCACCTCCTCCGGCCTTGAGTACGCCGACTTCCAGTCGGGGGTCTGGCCGGTCGTCAGCGCTCTGCTCTACATCGCCCCGATCATCGCCTTCCTGCTCCTCCTCACGGTGTTGATCATGACCTTCATCCGGAGGTCGCGCGCCAACAAGGCACGCTGACGTGGCCGCCTCGGATGCACGCTCTCTCGCGAGTCGCCTCGCGCAGCTCGACGACGCGTCCTTGGCGCACCTGCTGGCCCTCCGCCACGCCTCGGCGTCGGCGACGTGGTCCGACGCGTTCGATGCCGCCGACGCGCTGCTGGATCCCGCATCCATCTCCCGCGCGCTCGTCGAGCTGTCGGCAGCGGATGCCGATGCCCTCGACGCTGCCCTCGAGGCGGATGCGGCGCTCCCCGCCGACGCCACGCGCGACCGGCTGCACGAGCGCGCTCTCGTCGACGACGAAGGCCGGCCGTACGCCGCCGTGATTGCGGCGCGGGCCGACGCCCACCGCACGGTCCCGGATGCCGCGGACATCGATGCCGTGCCCTCCTCGACCGACGAGCACGCCGCCGAACGGGCTTTCGCGGCCTCGGCAGCCCTCGCCGACATGCTGCAGGCCACGCTGATCTTCCCCGCCTCCCGAATCGGGTCGGGGCTCCTGGGTGCCGCCGACCGGCGCCGCTTCGTCGAATCGGGTGCCGTCATCGACGGCCTCGCCGCCGATGAGCTGATCGCGATCGCCGAACGCGCGGGCCTGCTCGCCGTCGACGACCGGCACTGGCTCGTCACCCGAGCCGGCATCGAGTGGATGAGCGTCGGCACCGTCGACCGCTGGGAAGCCGTCGCGCACCGCCTCCGCGATGCGCTCCCGCCCGCCGTGCGTACCCCCGAGGGCGGGTGGATGCCGGTGGCCCACTGGCCGGGCGCCTACCCGTTCGATCCGACGTGGCCGGCCCGTGCGGCCACGCTCCGCGGACAGCTCGAACGCTGGGCGGTGCTCTCCGCCGATGGCGAGCCCGCGAGCTGGGCGCGCGCGTTCGCCGCCGGGTCCGATGCGGATCTCGCGGCCCTCCAAGCGCTGCTTCCCCCGGAAGTCGACCGGGTGTACCTGCAGAACGACCTCACGGCGATCGCGCCCGGTCCCCTGGCCCCTCACCTCGACATGCGCCTGCGCGCGATGGCGCGCCGGGAATCGCGGGCCCAGGCATCCACCTATCGCTTCACGGCCGAGACGCTCTCCGAAGCCTTCACGGCGGGCGAGACGGCCGACACGGTCCGCGAGTTCCTCACGGCGCTGTCGCTGACGGGGCTGCCGCAGCCACTCGCGTACGAGATCGAACGCTCCTCGAGTCGGCACGGCGCGATCCGCGTCGGGCCCGATCCGAGCGGTCATACCCTCGTCACGAGCGACGACGGCGCGTTGCTCCGCGCGGTCGCCGTCGACCAGTCGCTGCGCCCGCTCGGACTCATGGCCTTCGGCGAGGGCCTGGCCACCCGCAGCAGCCCCGACACGGCTTTCTGGCTGATCGCCGACGCCCGTTACCCCGTCGTCGCCGTCGATCAGGACGGACAGCGGCGCACGCTCGACCGCCACCGCCTTGCACCCGAGGCTGCCGCAGAGCCTGATCCGGCGGCTGCCTACGCGCCCCTCGTCGCGCGGCTTCGCGCCGCGCACGCGAACGATGCGGATGCGGCGTGGCTCGGTCGAGAACTGGAACAGGCAGCCCGCTCGCGCGCGATCCTCGTCGTCGTCGTTCGGCTCCCCGACGGCAGCGACCGCGAGGTCACGCTGGAAGTGACCGGCCTCGGTGGCGGGCGCCTCCGCGGACGTGACCGCGGCGCCGACGTCGAACGGACCCTCCCGATCTCGTCGATCGTGAGTGTGCGCCCGGTCTGAGCGCGCCCAGCCAGCGCGGGTAGACTTTCCCGTTATGGCTGATGGCCCCCTGATCGTCCAAAGCGACCGCACCGTCCTGCTCGAGGTCGCCCACCCGCAGGCCGAGAGCGCGCGACACGAACTCGCAATCTTCGCCGAGCTCGAGCGCGCTCCCGAGCACATCCACACGTATCGCATCACCCGGCTCGGTTTGTGGAACGCCCGCGCCGCGGGACATACCGCGGAAGACATGCTGGCGACCCTCGAACGCTGGACGCGGTTCCCGGTGCCCCCGTCGGTGTCGATCGACATCCGCGAGACCGTGGGGCGGTACGGCCGCCTCGTGATCGAACGCGATGTCGAAGGCACCCTGATCCTCCGGGCGATGGATGCCGCGGTTCTGGCCGAAGTCGCCAAGAACAAGCGCATCCAGCCGTTGCTGATCGGCCGCCCCGCTCCCGACACCTTCGTCGTGGATGCCTGGGCGCGCGGACACATCAAGCAGGAACTGCTGAAGATCGGCTGGCCCGCCGAGGACCACGCCGGCTACACGCCCGGCACCCCGCATGAGATCGATCTCGCGGAAGATGGCTGGACGCTGCGGCCGTATCAGCGTCAGGCCGTCGACATCTTCACGGAGGGCGGATCCGGCGTCGTCGTCCTTCCCTGTGGTGCGGGCAAGACCCTCGTGGGCGCCGCGGCGATGGCCGAGACCAAGACGACGACGCTCATCCTGGTGACCAACACCGTGAGCGCCCGCCAGTGGCGTGATGAGCTCCTCAAGCGCACGTCGCTGACCCCCGAGGAGATCGGCGAGTACTCCGGTCAGGCCAAAGAGGTCAAGCCGGTCACAATCGCGACCTACCAGATCCTCACCGCGAAGCGGAAGGGCGAGTACGCCCACCTCGCGCTGTTGGATGCGTTGGACTGGGGCCTCATCGTCTACGACGAGGTGCACCTGCTGCCGGCACCGGTGTTCAAGCTCACGGCCGATCTGCAGGCTCGCCGCCGCCTCGGCCTGACCGCGACGCTCGTGCGCGAAGACGGTCGGGAAGGCGACGTGTTCAGCCTGATCGGCCCCAAGCGCTTCGACGCGCCGTGGAAGGAGATCGAGGCCCAGGGATTCATCTCCCCCGCCGTCTGTTACGAGGTGCGCGTGGATCTCCCGGCATCCGATCGGCTCGAATATGCCGCGGCCGCCGATGACGAGCGCTACCGCCTCGCCGCGACGGCGCACGCGAAGATCCGTGTCGTGCAGGGCCTCGTCGCGCGACATGAGGGCGAGCAGATCCTCGTGATCGGGCAGTACCTCGACCAGATCGATGTGCTCGCCGAGGCGCTCGATGCCCCCAAGATCACGGGCGCGACCCCGGTCGACGAACGCGAGCAGCTCTACGGCGCTTTCCGCGAGGGGCGCGTGCCAGTGCTCGTCGTCTCGAAGGTCGCGAACTTCTCGATCGACCTGCCCGAAGCATCCGTCGCCATCCAGGTGTCGGGGTCGTTCGGCTCGCGTCAGGAAGAGGCCCAGCGCCTCGGCCGGTTGCTGCGCCCGAAGACGAACGGGCACACGGCGAGCTTCTACACGTTGATCGCCCGCGACACGGTCGACCAGGACTTCGCGCAGAACCGGCAGCGTTTCCTCGCCGAGCAGGGCTACAGCTACACGATCCTGGATGCGGACGGCATCGCCGCCTGACCCTCATCACCATCCGGGCAGATTGCGCCCCCTCACTTCGTGCGCATGCCATCGAGGGGGCGCATTCTGCCCATCTCCGCGCTGGCACTGGGCAGTTTGCGTCCCCTCGCCCATGCGCCCCGCCATCCAGGGGTCGCAGTCTGCCCACCCCCACGCTGGTGCAGGGCAGTTCGAGCCCCCTCAGTAATGCTCGCACCATCAAGGGGGCGCAGGCTGCCCATCTCCGCGCTGGCACTGGGCAGTTTGCGCCCCCTCATCGCCCGGTGAGCGCGCGCAGCGCGACGAATCGCCTACTGCTGCGGCTGAGGAACCGGCGGAGCCCACGCTGCGGGCACGGGCACCGTCAGCACAAGCGTGCGGGGCATCCGCGAGCGCCGGTACAGCCATTCGACGACCGCGACGTATCCACCGATCAGCACTGCCGACGACAGCAGGCTGAAGACACCCTGGTCGGTCGCCGCGGGGTCTCCTCCACCCGCGAGCCCCAGCAGGAATCCCAGCAGGTTGTTGACGACGTGCAGCGCGATGGCGGCCTCGAGCCCACCCGTCCGCCACGTGAGCCAGCCGGCCGCAACCGCGAAGACCCCGACGCCGATCTGGCCGTAGACGTCGTAGAGATGCCCGAGGACGAACAGCGGCACCGGCAGCAGAATCGCGAACGCCGGATGCCGCAGCCACCGTCCGATGGCCTGCATCAGGTACCCGCGAAAGACGTACTCCTCGGCCGCCGCCTGCACCGGCACCAAAAGGAGCAGGACGATGAGCGTCGCCCCCCACAGCGGGTTCTCCGCCGGTGGGGTGGATGCGGTGGCATCGGTCGGAATGAGAAGTGACAGCGCCGTGAGGACCACGGCGATGACGACGGCCGCGCCCGTGCACAGCAGCATCCAGCGCCAGCGCAACCGGCCCGCCGCCGACGAGATGAGCCCCACCCGGCGACCGTTCACGATCAGCGACGCCAGAACATACGCGGGGAGCATGAGCGCAATCGTCCCGAGCAGAATCGACACGAGGAACGGGTCGGTCAGATCGAACGTGGGGTTCACCGTCATGGCCTCGAGCTCGCCGAGGAGCGACGCATCAGCGAAGGCCGCGATCACCGTGACGACGAGCACGACCACGAGGAAAGCGATGTAGAAGGCCAGGGAGAGCAGCCCCGTCACAAGGGGGGTCCACCACCCACTCCGGCGGCGCGCGAAGATCAGTCGATGGAAGGCGAGGCCCTCCGTCGTCGCATCGGCCGGGAGCGGTCGGGGGGCCTGCATCGGCACCGCAGGAGCAGAGGTCAGCGGAGTGGGCGGCACGGGATGCGGTGACGTCATGCCTCTATCTTCGCCGATCCCGAGCGAGCCAGCACTCAGCTGGCGATCGTCGCGCCGATGCAGATGCCGAGGCAGCCGAAGTACACCACACCGGCGAACAGAGCGTGGAAGGTCACGAGCCCGGGCATCTGCCCACGGAACACCGCGGCGATCGCCGCACCGTAATCACGCCAGAGCCCGTCGCTGCGCCCCGACAGCCGACGCGCGCGGTCGCGGAGGAGCCCGTCCCCGACCGTGTTGCCCACCGTGAGCGCGACGAAGGTGAGCCACGCCCACAAAACCACACCTGTGGCCACGAACAGCAGCCAGAACACGAGTGCGGCGACGCCCGATCCGACGTGTGATGCCACCGCCGTCCCTATCCCGTGACCCGCGCGGAGGACGCGGGTCAGCAGCACGACACCGGCGGTCATCTGCACCGCGAGGATCCCCAGCATGAGCCATTCCATGGTCGCAGAGTACTACGTTCATAGTGCAAATACTAGACTTATAGTGGATGAATGCCCTCCACTCGCGACCGTGCTGTCGACGCCGCTCTGTCTCTGGTCGGCGAGGAGGGCATCCGGGCCCTCACCCACGCCCGCGTCGACGATCGCGCAGGCCTTGCCCGCGGCTCGACGTCGAACTGGTTCCGCACCCGCGATGCTCTTCTCGCCGGCGTGATCGACGGGCTCGCCGAGCGCGAACGATCCGATCTCGCCCGCGGCGAGTCGCCGGCCATCGAGTCGCCGGAGCACCTCGTCGAGGCACTCACCGCCATGATCGTCGCGCAGACCGGTCCCCTCGCCACACGAACCCGCGCACGCTATGCGTTGTTCGCCGAGGCCGCCGGTGACATCGAGCTTCTCGCACCGCTGATTCGCCAGCGCGCGGCGTTCGTGGAGTGGACAGCCGGCCTGCTCGCCGATATCGGCGCCCCGCATCCGGACGAGGCCGTCCGCACCCTGATGGCGACCCTCGACGGACTGGTGCTGCACCGCGTGACGGTGGACCCGGATGCGGAGATCCGGCCGGTCGTCGTGCGCGCGGTGCGCGCCTCCTGCGACTGAAGTCGCCGCCGATCGGCGGTGTCATCCACCCCGCTCGGTCGAATATCCAGCAAACTGAACGATTCCGGTGCCAGACTGGCCCTATGACTGCACCGCGCATCCTCGTCGTGGACGACGAACCGAACATCCGCGATCTGCTCGTCACGAGCCTCCGCTTCGCCGGCTACCAGGTGCGCGCCGTCTCCAACGGCGCCCAGACGATCTCGGCCGTCCTCGAGGAAGAGCCCGACCTCATCATCCTGGACGTCATGCTCCCGGACATGAACGGCTTCAGTGTCACCAAGCGCCTGCGCGGCGCCGGGTACACCGCGCCGATCCTGTTCCTCACGGCGAAGGACGAGACGGAGGACAAGATCGAAGGCCTGAACGCCGGCGGCGACGACTACGTCACCAAGCCGTTCAGCCTCGACGAGATCGTCGCCCGCATCCAGGCGATCCTGCGTCGCACGATGCAGGCCGACGAGGAATCGACGATCAAAGCCGGCGAGCTGTCGATGGACCAGGACACCCACGACGTGCTCGTCGGTGACGTGTCGATCGACCTCAGCCCGACCGAGTTCAAGCTGCTGCGCTACCTCATGCTCAACCCGAACCGGGTCCTCAGCAAGGCGCAGATCCTCGACCACGTGTGGGAGTACGACTTCAACGGCGATGCCGGCATCGTCGAGAGCTACATCTCGTACCTCCGCCGCAAGATCGACCCGTATTCCAGCGAGCCGCTCATCCAGACCAAGCGCGGCTTCGGCTACATGCTGAAGGCCGGCAAGACGGCGTAGCCCGCCGTCATGGACACGACGGACGCCCCGGCGCGGCACGCGAAGAAGAACGACCGGGTCACCCTGTGGTGGCGCGAGCTGAGCCTGCGGGCCAAAGTCACCGGCGTCACGGTCGCGGTGCTCGCGATCGGCCTGTTCGCCGCGGGCCTCGGAACGGCTGTGTTCCTCCGCAACGCCCAGATCGCCGAGCGTGACCAATCGATCAGCCAGACGGTGACCCTCGATCAGGCCAGCAGCCTGCTCGACGTCGTGGTCGTCGACGGGGTCGCCACTTTCGCCGCGCCCTCCCCCCTCCCCCTCACGACGTTCTACATCGCCGTCTACGGACCCGACGGCACGCGGCTGGCCACCGGCGGTCCGGCGTCGCAGCATCCCCCCGACTTCCCCGACACGTTCGGACTCGACACGGCGATCATGCAGGGCACGTCGACGTTCGACCTCACGTCCGCCGACGGCGAGACCGTCTTCCACGCCGCCGTCGACATCCTGCAGATTCCGGGGGCGCGCGAAGCGAATGTGCAACTGCTGGCATTGCCGCTGACACCGGTCACCCAGACCGTGCGGAACTTCCTCGGGATCTATTCGATCCTCGCGGTGCTCACCATGATCGGCGGGGCCCTGGCCACACGGTGGCTGGTGACGCTCGCTTTCCGCAGCCTCGGGCAGGTCGAATCGACGGCGATGTCGATTGCGGCCGGCGACTTCAGCCAGCGCATGGGTGACATCTCGCCGCGCACCGAGGTCGGCCGATTGAAGACGGCGATCAACGCCATGCTCGACCGGATCGACCAGGCCCTCGGCCAGCGCGATGCGACCGTACAGCAGATGCGCCGCTTCATCGGCGACGCGAGCCATGAGCTGCGCACCCCCCTCGTCACGGTGCGCGGCTACGCGGAGCTGTACCGGATGGGCGCGATCTCGGGCGACGACCAGATCGCCCAGTCGATGGAACGGATCGAGAAGGAAGCGATCCGGATGGGCGTGCTGGTCGAGGATCTCCTCGCGCTCGCCCGGCTCGACGAGCGCCGTGACATCGTGGTGCGGGACGTCGATCTTCGCCCCATCGCCCGCGACGCCGCATTGGATGCCCGCGCCACGGCGCCGGACCGAGAAGTCACGTTCGTCACGCGCGAGGCCGAACGCACGCCCCTTCCCCCGACCAGCCCGATCGTCACGCCGACGGGCGCGATCCCGCGCCGGTCCGCAACGGGATTCGCCGGGCTCTTGCGTCGTCGCGGACGAGCGGTACCGGACGGCGAGGTGCCGGCATCCGAAGAGCCTGCTTTCCTCGCGGTCGCCGGTCCCCCGCCGATCGTCCTGGGTGACGAGAACCGCATCCGCCAGGTCGTGGCCAATCTCCTCGGCAACGCGCGGCGCTACACGCCCGCCGGTTCGCCGGTCGAGCTCAGCGTCGGTGTCGACGAGGAGGCCGGTATGGGATGGATCGCCGTCGCCGATCACGGTGAGGGCATTCCCGAGCAGATCCGCGACAAGATCTTCCAGCGGTTCTGGCGCGCCGACACCTCCCGCACCCGCGAGACCGGCGGCTCCGGACTCGGCCTATCGATCGTCGCATCGGTCGTCGAGGCCCTCCACGGGTCGATCGCCGTGACCGAGACACCCGGCGGCGGCGCAACCTTCCGCGTCGCGTTCCCGCTCGCGCACGTGCGGGATGCCGCCGACCACCTGCTCATCGAGACCCAGCCGCTCCCCCGGATCCGCTCGCTCGACGAGTAGCTCGCGCCGCCCGGGGGCCGCATCCGATCCAGGTGGCGCGATGCGCCCACCCACGCAGGAACTCCGGGCAGATCGCGCCCCCTCCCCCCGCGCCCTCCTGGACAAGGTGGCGCAATCTGCCCAGAGGCGAGCGCGCACCGGGCAGATCGCGACACCTCGCGCGGCGGGCGAGGCCGAGCTGCCACGGCGCGCAGCCTCCTCCACAGGAGACGGAACGCCCGAGTTGTCCTCAGGGAGGGGCGACGAGCGGAGGGATGCCGCGCCCCGGCCTAGCGTGGAGCCACATCCAACGGAAATGGGGTCCTCATGGCTATCTTCAGCGTCGACAGCGACGCGGTGATCACCGCGACGGCGGCGATCCGCGCGACCGGCGACCGTCTGCAGGGCGAGACGGCATCGATGCTCGCTCAGCTCACGCATCTGCAGGGATCGTGGACCGGATCGGCGGCCGTCGCATTCCAGGGCGTGATCGAGCGCTGGCGGCACGCACAGACGGAACTCGAAGCCGCGCTCGGCGACATCGGCGGCGCGCTCGCGCACGCCGGCAATCAGTACGCGCAGACCGAACTGTCGGCGGCCGGTCTCTTCCGCTGAGCCCGGCCCCGGCCGCGCCACGCGCGCGCCTTCGTCCCCCTTGTCCCACTTTGGGCACCCCTTGTCCCACTTTGGGCAGCCCTTGTCCCACAAATGGTTGCTTTTCGGCCCCAGAAACGACCACAAGTGGGACATGGTCCGGCCCGGGTAGACATGCAGCCCCGGTGGGCATGCAGAAGGGCCCCTCCGCGAGGAGAGGCCCTTCTGTCAGTGCAGGTTCAGCGGACTCAGAAGTCCATGCCACCCGACGGGTCGCCCATCGGGGCGGCAGCCTTCTCGGGCTTGTCTGCCACGACGACCTCGGTCGTCAGGAACAGGGCCGCGATCGATGCCGCGTTCTGCAGCGCCGAACGCGTGACCTTGGCCGGGTCGATGATGCCCTGTGCGAACATGTCGCCGTACTCGCCGGTCGCGGCGTTCAGGCCGTGACCGATCGGGAGACCGGCAACCGTGTTCGCCACAACGCCGGGCTCGAGGCCCGCGTTGAGAGCGATCTGCTTGAGCGGAGCCTGGATCGCAACGCGCACGATGTTCGCACCGGTCGCCTCGTCACCGGTGAGCTCGAGGGCGTCCAGCGCCTTCTTGCCCGCCTGGATGAGCGCGACGCCACCACCGGCGACGATGCCCTCTTCGACAGCTGCCTTCGCGTTGCGAACGGCATCCTCGATGCGGTGCTTGCGCTCCTTGAGCTCGACCTCCGTCGCAGCGCCCGCCTTGATGACGGCAACGCCACCGGCCAGCTTCGCGAGACGCTCCTGGAGCTTCTCGCGGTCGTAGTCGCTGTCGGTGTTGTCGATCTCGCGCTTGATCTGCGTGACGCGACCCTCGATCTGGGAAGCCTCGCCGGCACCCTCGATGATCGTGGTCTCGTCCTTGGTGATGATGATCTTGCGCGCACGGCCGAGCAGGTCCGTGGTGGCGTTCTCGAGCTTGAGACCGACCTCCTCGGTGATGACCTGTCCGCCGGTCAGGATCGCGATGTCCTGCAGCTGAGCCTTGCGACGGTCGCCGAAGCCGGGAGCCTTGACGGCAGCCGACTTGAAGATGCCACGGATCTTGTTCAGCACCAGAGTCGCGAGGGCTTCACCCTCGACGTCCTCGGCGATGATGACAAGCTCCTTGCCCTCCTGGATCACCTTGTCGACGATCGGCAGAAGGTCCTTGATGTTGGAGATCTTCTGGTTCGCGATCAGGACGTAGGCGTCCTCGAAGACCGCCTCCTGGCGCTCCGGGTCGGTGACGAAGTAGGGGTTGATGTAGCCCTTGTCGAAGCGCATGCCCTCGGTGAGCTCGAGCTCGGTGCCGAAGGTGTTGGACTCCTCAACGGTGACCACACCTTCCTTGCCGACCTTGTCGATCGCCTCGGCGATCAGTGCGCCGATCGCCGGGTCCGCGGCCGAGATGGATGCCGTGGCAGCGATCTCTTCCTTGGTCTCGATCTCCTTGGCCGAAGCCAGCAGCTCGTCGGTGATGGACTTGACGGCCTTCTCGATGCCCTTCTTCAGGGAGATCGGGTCGGCGCCGGCTGCGACGTTGCGCAGGCCTTCGCGGACGAGCGCCTGAGCGAGAACGGTCGCGGTGGTGGTTCCGTCACCGGCGACGTCGTCGGTCTTCTTGGCGACCTCCTTGACGAGCTCCGCGCCGATCTTCTCGAACGGGTCGTCCAGCTCGATTTCCTTGGCGATGGAGACGCCGTCGTTCGTGATCGTGGGGGCGCCCCACTTCTTCTCGAGTACGACGTTGCGACCGCGCGGGCCGAGCGTCACCTTGACGGCGTCGGCGAGGATGTTCAGGCCGCGCTCGAGGCCACGGCGGGCCTCTTCGTCAAAAGCGATGATCTTTGCCATAAGTGTGTCGTCCCTCCCGGACGTGAGGATGAGTCTTTAGCACTCACGTGGAGTGAGTGCTAACCCATTCTGGCACTCGACAGGGGGGAGTGCAAGCCGCGACCGTCAAGGGCATCGCACGCAGAACGGCCTCGACGCGGCAGCGTCGAGGCCGTTCTGGACAGTGGTTGTCAGACGGGGCGCACGGCCTCCGCTTGCGGGCCTTTCTGGCCGGCGCCGACCGTGAACTCGACCGCCTGCCCCTCCTCGAGGACCCGGAAGCCGTTCATGTCGATGTTCGAGTAGTGGACGAAGATGTCTTCGCCTCCGTCGGCGGTGATGAATCCGAAGCCCTTTTCGGCATTGAACCATTTGACGGTGCCGCGGGTCTGTGCGCTCATTCTGGATCTCCTGATGCTGTGGGACTTCGCCATGCTAACGAGCCGCTGAGCGGCGAAATCGCCGAATCCGCAACTATTGACATGTGCGCATCGAAGTGTTCACACGCGTGAAACACGCGGCTCAACCGGCGGCGTCGGTCGTCCGATCGAGGCCGATCACGAGGACGAGCTGCTTCGTGGTCCCATCCCCCAGAAGATCGGCATAGGCGTCCGTCAACGCGACCTCTGCACCCCCGACCACTTGCGCGAGTCCGCGCGCGGCGCCCTCGTCGGCGGGGTCCGCGTAGAAGACGGTCGTGGTCGCGAAGTCATCCGACCCGGCTTCTCCCGCCGTGACGTCGGCCGCGTTCCAGCCGGCCGCGACGATCACGTCGCCGAGCTGACGGCCGAGACCCGACTGCGGGGTCGCATTGAGGACGGTGACCTCGTAAGACGGGTCGACGACGGCCGCCACCGGCGGGACGACGACGGCCGTCGCGGACGGCGTCGGGAACACCGTGATCCGGCCCGTCGCGATCAGCGTGCCGAAGATCCCGATGGCCACGAGCGCAACGGTCGCCACCGCCGACCAGAGGAAGATGACCCCGCCACGCATGCGCGGGTTCTCGGCCCGGTGAGCGCCGATCCGGCTGTTGTCGACGGGGAGCTCGTCGAAGCGATCCTGGGGTGGGGCGGTCTTCGGCACCTGAGAATGCTACCGGCCCGAAGCTGTGGACACCGTGGCACGGGCGCCGCGCTCACGCGCACGCGCGTCACGCAGGCGACGCAGCCGGTGGACGAGCAGCGGGTCGTGTGCCACGGCATCCGCTGTCTCGATCAGGCGCCCCAGCAGCTGGTAGTAGCGGGCGGGGGTGAGGTCCAGGTCGCTGCGGATGGCTTCTTCCTTCGCGGCGCCGTGCTGCTGCCACCGGGCTTCGAAGGCCAGGAGCATCTCGTCGCGGTCGGAAAGGGGCACCCCTCCACGCTATCCCCGCGCGGCGGTCGCACCCGGGCGCGACGCGGCGCCGTGGCGGAATCGCCACCATCCCCCGAGCGGATCGGCCGCCGCCTCCACCCGTCCGTCAAGGGCGACGGCGAAGCCACCCCGCCAGGCGTCGAGATCGATCGGCACCTCCCATCCGTCGTGGAGCTCCGGCGCATCGATCGTGATCCAGCGCCCGGCCGCCCGTGCCGCGTCGATCACGCGCCGCCGCCCGGCCCAGGGAATGTGGGCGAGCACCCCGGGCGTCTGGATCACGAGCGTCGCGCCGGCGGGGGCGGATGCCGCGACGTCTGCGAGCGCGTCGACGGCGTCGCCCGCGACCATCAGCGGCGGATCGGCCGCAGCGATCGCGAGCGCGTCCCGCACCCGCTGCGCGCGGCCCGTCTCACCCGGCCAGACGAGACCCTCGAGCCACGCAGACGTGTCGGACGCGGCCGGATCGAGCGGGTGGAGATCGAGCCCGGCCCGCCAGACGATCTCCGGCAGGGCGACCTCCGGCATCCGCTCACCCCGCGCCTCGCACTCGAGGACAACAGACGACGGGCCGGATGCCGGGTCGAGCGCGATCGTGCCCGCCGCACCGGAGTAGCGATACGAGTACCGGTCGGGATACAGACACAGTCCCGCGCTCGCCCCGACCTCGAGCAATGCGATCGGCCCCTCGATGCGGCTGAGCGTCGGCAGGAGCGCCGCGCAGCGCAGCGGTTCGTTCGTCTGCAGCGAGCGACGGCCGCACTCCGCCACCACCGCATCGGCATGAGCGAGAATCCACTCGCGCCACACAGCGAAGCCCGGCTCACCGGAGCCGAGCAGGCGGGTCACGGCGAACACGAGCGGCGGCTGACGGTGCCGCGCCGGGATGCGGGCCAGCACCGTCTGCACGTCCGCATCCGCGGCGACGCCCGCCGCCCACTGCGCATAGAGATCCGAGCGTCCGGGCGCCTCGTCGCGGGCGAAACGGCCGAAACGCTCGGCGACGGCATCGTTCGGGTGGTCCACTCCCCCATTCTCGGGGAACACGTGCGCGCAGGTTCGGGTTGAATAGGGGTGGACGTAAGGAGTCTGAAATGAACTACCGCGTAGACAAGACCGATGAGCAGTGGCGAGCAGAGCTGTCCCCCGACCAGTACGCCGTCTTGCGTCAGGCCGGCACCGAGCGCGCGTGGACCGGTGAACTGCTCGACGAGAGTCGCGCCGGGCTGTACGCCTGCGCGGCATGCGGGTCGGAACTCTTCCAGAGCGGCACGAAGTTCGATTCGCACTGCGGATGGCCGAGCTTCTACGAGTCGGTGCGCCCCGAAGCGGTCGAGTTGATCGATGACAGCTCGCACGGCATGCAGCGCACCGAAGTTCGCTGCGCGGCCTGCGGTTCGCACCTCGGGCACGTGTTCCCGGATGGCTTCGGCACGCCCACCGGCGACCGGTACTGCATGAACTCGTTGTCGCTGTCGTTCACGCCCGAGCAGACCCCGTGATCGATGCGCTGACCGATCACCCCGCGTTCGCCGCCGCGCGTGCGCGCCGGTCGTGGTCGAAAGTGACCGACGAGGCGCCCGACCGCGACGAGCTCCTCGCCTTGATCGCGGCCGCCGGCCGGGTCGCCGATCACTCGGCGCTCCGCCCGTGGCGGCTGATCGAACTGCGCGGTGCGGACCGCACCCGGCTCGGCGCGGCGATCGCCAAAGCGGAGGGCGACAGCAAGCCGTCGACCAAGCCGATGCGCGCACCGCTGTTGATCGCCGTCGTCGCCAGTTACCGCAAGACCGACAAAGTCCCCCGCTGGGAGCAGGAGGCCGTCGCCTCGGGAGTCGCCCACATGTTGAGCCTGCTGCTGGACGAAGCCGGATGGGGCGTCTTCTGGCGCACCGGCTCCTCCACGCGCTCGAAGGCGGTCGCGAAGGCGCACGGACTGGGCAAGAACGAAGAACTGCTCGGGTGGCTCTACGTCGGCGGCAAGCCCGCGGGCGCCCGCGCCGGCCGGCGCAAGCCCGTCGACGCCAAGAAGTTCCTCACCCGGATGCCGAAGAAGGCCTGACGAAGCGCTCAGCGGCGGCGCCACGGCGCGGCCGCGACGACGACCGAGAGCAGCGCGACCAGCACCATCACGAGTTCGGTCAGCCATCCCGGTCCGGCGTCCGCCGGCCAGATCGCGTCCAGAGCGAACGCCGTGAGCAACTGCCCGGCGACGGCGCCGAGCCCGAGCAGCAGCACGCCGGTGTGCACCACGAGCGCGGCCGACAGAAAGATGTACGTCACCCCGACCACGCCACCGAGGTAGAGCCATGCGTCGCCCGGCAGCGCATGCGGCGCACCGACGATCGCGACATGGATGCCGGCGGCGACAACGAGAATCGCCGTGCCGCCGATGAAGTTCACGAGGGTCGCGGTCAGCGGCGTTCCGACGCGCTGACGGAGGCGGCCGTTCGTGGCCTGCTGCCAGGCGATACCGATGCCCGCCAGGATCGGGAGGACCAGCATCCACAGCGGAACCCGCTCGAGAACACCGCCCTGCAGGGAGATCCCGACCGCGAGGAGCGCGAGCGCGCCGCCGGCGATGCGCGGCATCGTGACGGCGACGACTCCGGCCGGGCCGTATCCGGCGCGATCGAGCACGAGACCGTTGATCGTCTGCCCCGCGACGACCCCGACCGTGAAGAGGGACACGCCGATGACCGCGACGGCAAGCCCCTGGGTTGCCACCGTGAGCGCACCCGCGGCGCCGCCTGCCAGCATCCACCACGGGATCGTCCGCGAGCGGATGCCCGTGGCCAGCGCCCGGAATCCCCGCCGGCCGGCGGGGAGCGCCAGCGACAGGACGATGAGGACGATCAGCCCTGAGCCGAACGAGATGGCGGCCGCGACGAAGCCGTCGTCCAGACGGAGCCCCAATTGCCCGTTGACGCGCGCCTGGATCGCGGTGAGGATACCGACGACGACGGCCCCGCCCAGAGCCACGCCCGCCGGAAGCCGGGCGGGAGCGGGGTGAGGGGACATCCTCGACAGCCTAATCGGCGGGACCGATACGATCGGATGTCCCGCGGGATGCGGCACTCGATGAGGAGAACCGATGAGCAAGGCAGCCCTGTACGACGAGATCGGCGGCCCCGATGTGCTGTACATCGGGGAGGTTCCTGACGCAGCGCCTGGTCCCGGCGAAGTCGCCGTGCGCGTCGGCGCCGCCGGCCTCAACCCGTACGACGCGAAGGTCCTCTCGGGCGCCATCCCCACGAAGGCGTCGTTCCCCCGGCGTATCGGCGGGGATCTCGCCGGCACGGTGGAGGCTGTCGGCGAGGGCGCCGTCTACGCCGACGGCACTCCGATCGAGGTCGGCGACGAGGTGCTCGGCCGGGCCGCGGGAGCGATCTCCGAACGGGTGATCGCCGCCGCATCCGATCTCGCCCGCCGCCCCGCCGCGCTTCCGGTCGACGTCGCCGGCGGCCTGTACGTCGCGGGCCTGACCGCCGTCGCCGTTCTCGACACGCTGCCGGTCGACTCCCGCGACACGGTTCTCATCGGTGGTGCCGCCGGGGGCGTCGGCTTCATCGCGGCGCAACTGGCGGTCGCCACCGGCGCGCGCGTGATCGGCACGGCATCCGCCCGCAATCACGACCTGCTGCGCTCACTCGGCATCGAGCCGCTCACCTACGGCGACGACCTCGCGACCCGCGTCGCCGCGCTGGGTGCACCCACAGCGGTCTACGACTGCCACGGCCGTGATGCGTTGAATGCCGGCATCGCGCTGGGCCTGTCCCCCCAACGCATGGTCGCGATCGCCGCCGGACCAGCCGGCGACGAGCTCGGCGTCCGCACGGCGGGACGCGAGGCCAGAACGGCCGTGAACCTCTCGATCCTCGCGGCTCGCGTCGCGGCCGGCGAGATCGTGGTGCCGGTGTCGGCGAGCTACCCGCTCGATCAGGTCGCTGCGGCATTCACCGCGCTAGGGCGTGCTCACGCGCCAGGCAAGGTGATCGTGACCCCGTAAGCGAGATCGGTTCAGTCCTTCTCAGCGACGACGACGGTGAACGTCAGGTCCTCTATGCCGGCATCGGTGTTCGTCAACGTGACGTCCGTTGACCCCACCGAGAGCGCCGTGACCCCGGGATTCATCACTGCAGTTCCTCCGGCATCGCCCGCGACGAACTCCGCGATCGCGGGATCGGCGACCTCACCGGTGTAGCTGTCGACGGCGAGATCACCCGTGTTGATGTTCAGCGCCTGACCGACGATGAGATCGACGGTCTCGCCCTGCAGGTCGCCCGCGTCGAGGGTGACCGGCGCGATCACGTCGCCACCTGCCTCCGTGGCACCCTGGCAGGCTGTCAGGCCCACGAGAGCGAGGGCGAAGGCGAAAGTGGCGGCGGCGCGGCGAATGTTCATCGCTCCATCATGGACCCACCGAACCTGCGGTGATGGCCCTTACGGTGCCGGCTACAGGACTTGAACCTGCAACCCCCTGTTTACGCTGATGATTCTCTGGCCCTCTGAATGCGCCGCGATACCTAGCCTCGTGCTACCCAGAGTAGCCGTACCGGACCACCTGCTACCAGTCTCATTCGTCACCTATTCGTCACCTCTACGACGACCATTCGGCGAATCTTGTCGCCTTGCCACGAGCACCGATCAAGCGCGAATGCGCTCCTGGCGTCGCGATCTCGATGAAGCGTGTGCGTTGACCAAAGAGCATGAACTCCGAAACGCGCTACGAGGACTGTGCAGCATCTTCAACACTCAACTGCTGACGGACCGCCCATAGCGCCAACTGCGTTCGATCGGACAAACCTGTCTTCTTGAGTGCGGACTGAAGATGTGACCGTACGGTGTGGACTGAAACGCACAGGTGCTGCGCGATGTCCTCGTTGCTCGTGATCCCTCTCGCTAGAGTTACCGTCACACGAAGTTCAGCGTCCGAGAGCGTGGTAGCCGATACATCAAGCTGGGCACCGCGCCCACGTCGGACGAATTCCCGAAGAACGGGCGTCATCATGGTGGTCGAAACCACAGCGTCGCCTCGATGCGCAGTGCGTATTGCTTCCACCAGCCGCTCTGAATCGTGGCTCTTCAATAGGTATCCCACGGCGCCTGCGTCTAGAGCATCCCTGACGTACCCTTCTAGCGCGAAGCTCGTCATTACGATCACGGCGGGGCGGTGTGGCGACTCATCGAGAAGTCGCTTCGTTGCTTCCACGCCGCTCATTCCGGGCATCTGAAGGTCCATCAAGATCACGTCGGGCTGTTCGCTGCGACCAGCCATGACCGCGTCGATCCCGTTCCCTACTTCACCGACAACCTCGATATCCGAGGCATTGTCCAATTGCAGACGCATTCCGATCCGCACTGCGCGGTTGTCGTCTGCAATCAGCACTCGTATGCGTTGTGACTTCGTCATGAGATTGTCCTACTGAGTGGGTCGTCGATAAGCGGGATCCAGAGGCGCACGCGCCACCAACCCGGGCCGACGGGGCCAGCTTCGAGCGTCCCGTGCAGGAGCTCGACGCGCTCACGCATTCCTGTCAGACCCCAGCCCAGGTTGAAGCCGGCGGTAGGCGGCGTCCCATCGCCGACGAGTGAGTTCTCAACGACTACCTCCAACGCGGCATCGTGCGCGTTTATCTGCACTCGTGCTGCAGCGCCGGGCGCATGTTTCGCGACGTTTGTCATCATTTCCTGTAGTGCGCGATACGCAGTGCTCGACACCACGGCGGGAAGTTTGTCCAATGACCCCGAGGTATGGAGACTCGCTGCCATCCCGACTCGTCGCCAGTAGTCGGCCAGCTCAGGAGCGCGCAGAAGGTCCGCGGTACCCCCGGGTGCCTCGACGCCTGCCGCTCGAAGGTCCGCGAGCGCGCCGGCCAGGCTGGCCGCAGCAAAGCGACCTTCGCTACGAACGGCAGCCACCAGTTCAAGTGCCCGTGTCGGCTGCCTCGGAGCAATAGCGAGCGCTGCCTCCGAGAGGGTGATGAGACCCGCGAGATGCTGACCGGCGACGTCGTGCAGCTCCTGAGCGATTCGCGCACGCTCGTGTTGCTGTGCATCCGCGACTCGGCGAGCGTGTTCGTTAGTCGCACGCGTGGCCTCGTCTCGAGCTGCAGCGACCCGCCGTACACGCGCTCCCCACCAAATGCCTAATGCTGTCGCGCCTGCGGCGGGCGCCGCGAACCGCGCCGCTTCGCCAAGAACGTACCCCGTGGTCGACACCTGGCTCGTGCCCACGCCCGAGAGCAAGAGCCACAGCCAGAGACCCCCCATCGCCGCGACGACTGCGCCGGCGGACCACAGACAGCTCGCGATCACGGAAGCGCGTGCTGCGTGGACGAACAAGGAAGCCGCGATTCCGAGGGACATTCCAGTCAGCCACGAAGGAATGCCGAGACCGATCGCCAGCAGCAAGTACGTGACGACCGTAAGCACGATGGTGAGTCGGGGGAATCGGTCGGCCAATGTCAGAACGCCCGCCTGAACGGCGCAACCTACAACTAACAGGCTCACCACGACATCTTCTGGCAGAGCCAGCCCCCAGTGGATGGTTCCGCCAAGAAGCGCTGTCACGGGAATGGACAGCACCTGTATCGCAGTTGTCACGAAGATCGTCAGTGCAAAAATGAGAGCGGTCCGCCGCGAGCCGAGCAGCGGATCGTATCCCCCATCGGCGCCCAGCAGTTCGTGTTTGACGTCTTCAGTGCTCATCACAACTCCTCGTGCTCACCGTAGCCGCCACGCCGAATAACGTGTGCGCCAGCGGCTAACGGAGTCCCATGACCACCACCGCGCGGTCCCGCAGCGATAATGCCGCAGGGTGGCACCGGGGCTCTCCCGGTGCCACCGTGAATCAGCAGACCGCGGAGACGTTGCTCAAGCACACGGAGGCGCTGATATAGCTCGCGAACTGTCCGTTCCGCTGCTCATCGTGATCCCGCTCCATCGCCTGCAACGAAAGCAGATATCCCATTTGTCGTCACCTCCCTTGCCATGTTCTAGTCGGCCCGCTGACCGCGGACGCCGTCGGCTCCAAAAACGAGAGAGGCCCAAGGGCTCGGGCCTGGCCGGAGCGCCGAGCCAATACCGCAAGGACTCCCGCCGCACCCGACGCCAGATCGCACGACGCACGCAGCAAACCGTTGCCAGCAAACCGCGTTCCCTGGGACTGGTGCAGCGAGTACTGACATGTCGCGAAGGTGTTTGAACGGGACACCATGGTCGTGACAGAACGCGGAGACATCGCGGAGCATCTCCTCGCCGCCCGACGGCGTCGCGCTGATGTGAATCTTCCAACCCTGTTCAGGAAGAGTCGCTTCAGGAGCAAGCCAGTGCACCCAATGGCGGTCCGAGCCAGACCTCCAACTTGTCCAGTCACGACCTTCGTCTGGCCTAAATAGGGCTGCATTCACCGCCTGAGTGCGGCCGGGTACGTCGTAGAACAACGGATGGCTCGTCGAGAATGCCGCATGAACCGGTACCACCCGACCCCCAAAATGTTCTCCGTGACGCATCCGTCGGAGCACATTGTCCGGTCTTCAATGCTCGTGCCCCGCCCGGCCGCGGTCCCCAGCCCCCGCCTTCGCGCCGAGGTCTCTCGCCCCGCGCGCGGAAACACTGGTGTCTCTGTCGCGCCGATTCCGATAGTCCAACCGCGCCACAAAGAACATTCATTCAAATGAATGACGCCACTACGTGTTCGGTGGAGCGAAGATCTGTGACGGCGCGTAGCTCACTCGGCGAACAGCACCTCCCCGGGCGGTGGGTGTTGAACGTCGACCAACCAACGTCGGGAGTAATCGAGCTGCAGACAATGCGACAAGCGTGAGTTGAAGCTGCTACCGAGACAAGACCGGGCTCAACGAGGTCGATGCGCATCTGCTGGCCGACACCCGCGCGCGGTCCGCCCCGCCAGATACTCCGTTTGAATCGCTGACCATACCCACCAGGGCGCCCCGAAGTAAGCGGCCCGCTGGCAGTCCCGGCCTCGAACTCGTCCTGGCGGTCGTCACGCCTCTCGTCTCAGTGACGTCCGAGCGGTGTGCAGCCGACAGGTGAATCGCAGAGGCAACCGAGCTGTCCGACGCGTCAGGATTCGTGCGCGGTCGCGCTTGGAACATGACACAAAACAACGTCACCCGCGGACATGGGGCCCGTCTTGCGGCGCTCACGGCTGGTGGGATCAGGTAGGGCTTCAAGTTTTCCGGTGGACTCCACATGCTCGCGCGGGCAGAGGCGCGCGGGAAATAGTGGCTCCAGGCAATCAATCACTTCGCGTGATGCTGCCCGCGACGCGCACAACCGTGTCAACGACGACCCCTGTCAGATGTGGTTCTCGACTTCGCGACAGGTAGCTGGGCCTATCCGTCAATCACTCTTCGGAGTCCGGCGATCGTGGCGGTTGGATCACGGAGCGCGCTGATCGCGGTCGCTGTTATCGTCCAAATGAGTGAAGTCACCGACGACGTAGTCACTCGAAGGTGCGAGCCCTGACGGCTGGCGCACCCTCCCGACCGAGATCCGAACTGGTTCTGCAAGGGTTTGGCGTCGTCGGGCACAGCAAAGGGAATATGCCATGCGATAGCTGCATCAGTCCCCGCATGTGCGCCGGTGTTAGCGTCGCACCATGATGTGCAATGTGACCCGCGGACGAACATGGCAGTAGAAGTCCGCGCGAGGGCATGCTCCCCGTGGGTTCGCCGCAGCCAGTCGTGCGCGGCCGGCGGAGCGCCGAGTGAACGGTAGCCACGCGAAGCGGATCGGCCCCGCAGTCGGCTGGTTTCTTGCCGGTACCGCGCTGACCGGCGCTCTGGCCTGGTCGATGCTCGCTGTCGTACGTCCGCCTGATGATCCGACCAGCGCCGCCAAGTTCACGCTCGTGGAGGTGGTTGCCGGAGAGGTCGGATCAACGGTCCGCTTGAACACCGTCGCGGCTTGGACGACATCACCCGTCGGGACTAACCGCGCGGTCGGAGTCGTGACATCGATAGGTGCGGAAGCTGGCGCTGAAGTATCGCAGGGGTCCGCGCTCTACTCGGTGGACCTGCACCCTGTCGTGATTGCGCGGGGTGTCGTCCCTTCGTTCCGGGACATCAGTGAGGGTTCCAAAGGCGAAGATGTACGTCAGATCCAACAGCTACTTGCCGACCTCGGGTTCTATCGGGGCGAGGTGGGCGGCGAGGCGGGAACCGTTACGGCAGCTGCGATCCGCGCATGGCAGAAGAGCCTGAACGTCGAAGTCACGGGAACAGTCCGCAGCGGCGACGTGATCTTTGTCCCTACTCTGCCAGCGCGCGTTGCGCTGAATATAGAGGAAATCTATAGAGGGGCATCACTCGTTGGGGGTGAATCCGCTGTTTCCGGGCTCTCGCCCTCGCCGGCATTCAACGTGCCCGTTACCGACTCTCAAGCGTCACTCATGCCAGCGGGCACTCGCGTACTGATCACGTCGCCAAACGGGAGCGTGTGGGACGCTGTCGCGGAGGAACAGGTTCGTGACGAGGTGGCGGGATCGATCACGGTCAAACTCGGATCAGGCGGACAGGATCCTATTTGCAAGCAAGAGTGCGCACAGATTCCTGTTGACGACTCGATCACTCTGAGTTCCGAAGTCGTGACGGTGGAGACGGTGACTGGACTGGTGGTGCCCTCAGCAGCGCTGGTGTCCGCCGCAGACGGCCAACTGGCAGTCATTGATGAAGCGGGAATCCGTCGATCCGCCACCGTGATGGGCACCGCTCGAGGAATGGCCGTGATCGACGGCGTCGATGCTGGCGTTCGTGTTCGAGTCCCCGGGGAGGCGACCGGATGACCGTCATACTCGAAGCGTGTGATGTTTCGTTCGGCTACTCCGGCGGTCAGACAATCGTCGACGGATTCAGCGCCAAGTTCCATGCTGGAACGACGACCGCAATTACAGGACCATCCGGTCGAGGCAAGTCGACGATGCTGTACTTGCTAGGCCTAATGCTGGCGCCCCGCTCTGGCGAAGTCGTTGTCGAGAGCAAGAACGCGAGTCGGGCGCAGGACAAGGAGCGCGCGGACCTGAGAGCGCGGAAGTTCGGATTCGTCTTTCAGGACGCAGCGCTGGACTCATCTCGGACCGTACTCGACAACGTGACTGAACCAGCGCTATACCGCGCGCAAAGCCGCAAGGAACTGGAACCCGCCGCCCGAGATCTGCTGGCGAGGTTCAAGGTCGATGTGCCAGCGCACAGGAAGCCGGGACAGGTCTCAGGAGGGCAGGCGCAGCGAATCGCTCTGTGCCGCGCGCTGCTAGGCAGCCCAAAGATTCTGCTCGCCGACGAGCCGACCGGCAATCTCGATCCCGCTACTGCGCAAGTGGTTATTGATGCCTTACGAGAGCACGCTCACAATGGGTCCGCCGTGATCGTGGTGACCCATTCGCCGGACGTTGCCGCCGTCTGCGATGCAGAAGTGCGGCTATGAGGCGTCTCGCACTGGAAGCGTGGGCGTCCGCCAGGGCGCAGCCGGTTGGCTCCACGCTGACAATGCTCGTTATTGCCGGCATGGTGGTGACGGTCATGATGACTACGGGTAGGACCGTCGCTGCAGAGCAAGAAGTACTATCGTCCATCGACAGCGTCGGCACTCGCACCATCCAAATCCGCGCGGAGGATGCTGCGGGTGTCACTGGCGAGATCCTCGAGAGGATCAGAGCCATAGAGGGAATCGAGTGGGCTGGCGCGTTCTCGTCGGCCGTCGATGGTCGGAACGCACGTATTCCTGGCGGCCCCCCGGTCGCCGTTCGCTACGTTTACAGCGATCGGCTTGAAGCCTTGGGGATCCTCACCGAGGGGACAGTGGGGGCCAGTGCGTTTGCGTCGCAGGCCGCTCTCGACCTGCTAGGGCTTCCTGATGTTGCTGGTGCAATCACACTTACAGACGGTCTCACTGCCACCGTCTACGCACGACTGGACGCTCCCGATTTCCTGGACGAGTTCGAGCCCATCGTGCTTGTTCCTGGCGAAACGCCTGCTTCAACGCCAGTCAACCTAGTGTTCGTGATCGCGGAGTCCCCAGAGCTAGTCGCGCCCGTCGCCGACGCTGTGCTGTCGGTAGTTGGCGCGGACGACCCCAGTAGGGTGACCGTTCAAACCAGTGAGAGCCTGGCGGCGTTGCGGTCAATAATCAAGTCTCAACTCGCCAACTCCTCTCGAAGCCTTGTCCTTGGTGTCCTCGGAGTGGCATCGGGCCTGGTCGCCACGATCCTGTTCGGTCTCGTGATGATGCGGCGGAAGGACTTCGGGCGACGGCGAGCTCTTGGTGCTACGCGGGGCTTTATTGTTCGACTCCTGATCGCCCAGACGGCACTGCTGGCGACGGCGGGTGTGATCACCGGTGTCCTGCTATCAGTTGGCATCGCGGTGACCGTCCGTGACCCAATCCCCGGCCCGACGTTCGTGCTGGCCCTTGGGACTCTGGGTCTGGCCGCCGCGGTCGCCGCTGCCGTTCCGCCCGCTATGATCGCTAGCCGCAGGGAGCCTATACGCGAGCTACGTGTGCCCTGAATGCCTCGAGGGAACCTGCGAGGACTCCGGGGCATACCTATCCGTCATACCGTCGCTCCGGGCGGGACGAGCGCGCTCGGAATTTTGTGCAACTAGAACCTAGCTCCGCCTTCGCCAACGTTGGTTTGCAGTGATGCTATGGAACCGCTGCTGCGCGGCCGCGCACGAGACTACGTGACCGCTGCGCCTGTTCCCCCGCCATCGTTCAGGACGCGCTGTCTGTATCCCTCCGTCAGCGCAGAAACGGCCGCACCCTCGACGGCGATCACATGGGCGCCGGTGGGAATGACGCAGACGAGGGTCGTCACCGCGGTCCGATCAAGCGCCATCTGGTGTCGAATACGGTTCCCTATAAGAAGCGGGTGTCGAGTGCCCTCGTCGGGTGCGCGTTTGCGAAGGTGGCAAAGGGCGCAATCGTGGCGTCGACCCGATAATCCGCCTCGATACCGCCAAGCCGAAGTTGGTTACACTCGGCCACTCTGTTCGCTGGGACATCTCACGTGTCAGGAGGAAGCGCACCGTGGTCAAGTCCAGTCCGGACCAAGATGCCTGAATGCGATTCTCCACCAAACCGCAACTTCGAGTTCGTGCGGGCAGGGCTCATCAGGATCGAGGGTGCCGCCGATGGCCGAGAGCGCCTGCACAGTCCGCCACCGACGGGATCGCAAGGGCTCCGCAGTCACCACTCATGCCCCGCGGACTACAAGGTGTCGCTACCTGCATGCTCGTTGTATCGACTCGGGGCTGTTCAGGGCGTGTAACAACCTGAGAAGGTGAGTTGATGCGATCCCCATGTGAAGTTCACGGCGCTCGCAGACGACTTGGTGGAGTAGAACTGCCTCGACCTCCACACACCGTCACCCGGCCACCACTTGCCTTGGTTGTTATTGATGCTCGTCCAGATGTTATGGGAGGTATCCCCCATCGTTGTAGAGCCCGAGTACAGCTTGCTACTTCCGCTGCATCCGAGCGGAGTCAAGGTGTTACTTCCCGCCCAAGTGGGCGATGCTGTGAGCAGCACCAGCCCAACGGCAACGAGCGCACCCGTCAATGCACGTGATCGTCATTTCATATGATCTTTCCTTTCATGTGGTCGGACTAGGTGGATGACTCGACCGGTCGATGATCTACTACAGATCGGACGGCGCTTGAGGGCAGTCACGGCTGAGTTGAGACCGCTGGTCTTCGCTCAATGGGCCGCTGAACGCCTCCGCGAACGGTAACCAGGGCGCCGTGTAGTAGGTCTCTTTGAACACCTCACGAGACGGCCGGGGCGGGACCTCGTACTTCAGGTTCTGAAGACAGTCAGTGAGCTCGCCGACGTAATAGTCGTAGAGCTTGTCCAGTTGGGCTGGTGTCAATCGCCCCTGATGCGAGGGGTCCCGTGGAAACATGACGGTGCAGCTGTAGCGAGCAACGTGAAAGCTCTGCATCTGAGCTTGCGGTACTCCGCTCCACTCGATTGACCCGTCCCCGGGTGACGTGACAGCTGGAAATCCTTCGTCCCGAAGGCACTGAGATATCACGTCCGCCCATTCATCGGTGGTTACCGTGCGCACCGGCTCCACATCGGGCCGCAGCGCATCGGGATAGACGGAAACAACGTCGCTCCAAGCGCCGTCGGCGGCTGAGGATGCGTCGAGTTCACCGGCCTCCGGAGTAGACCCTTCGGCGGCGAGAGTTGGTGCGCACCCGGGGAGCCCCAGGAGAGCGACAAGCAGGAACGTCGCGCATCCAGCAACTTTTGATCCTTTGGTCTTGTTCACATGACCCCCTCGTCTGACGCATCCTGTCGCACAACCGGCCGCGAGGCATGAAGCTTGATCGGCCTCCGACGATGCCGCCGTCCCGTTTTCTGTTGCCATCAGCGCACTCACGAGCCGTCACAGCTTGGTTTCCATACCCACTGCGCTTTCGACTGCTCACTTTGATGGGCGGGCCAGGATTCGTCTGAACGGATGAGTTCTACTTAGGCAGCGGGCACTCACGCGTGTTCCTCGCCGCCCGCCAACCGCCGCCCTCTCGAGGCCCACCGATGACGAGCGTTCACTCTGAGACGCATCACGGCCAAGAGCAGAACGTGCGCGCCGGCATGCACCCCAGCGGAGGAATCATCCGTACGGATGATTCCTCCGCTGGGCGCTCGTATGACCCCGGCACGGGTTTCAGACCCGAACGCGCGTAATTGCGGGCGTTCACGCGTAGCTAGCCATCTCGATTGTCGTCGCCAATGGCCGCCAGCCGTTCGCGAGGCGAAGTTGGATCGTGGATCTCGCGCTTCCCGAACTGCTTCTATGTGCCCAACATCACAACGCCGAAGTCGAACGGCGCCGTCGATCCTGGCGGCTTCCTCAACGATGAGGGCCTACATCAACTGAAAGGCGAATCCGCACATGAAACAGCGCAATCGTGCATCCCGTCCGCTACTGGCAGTGTTCGCCGCCCTGGCACTCGTCCTCGCCCCCGCGGGCGCCGCCAGCGCGTCGTACTACCACGACCTGGGTAGCGGGTCGTGTACCACCGCTACCGCGTTCATTCGCAGCAACTCCACTGGATACACGGCCCACTACCGGCAGAACGTGATGTTGGCATCCTGGAACAACAGCGTGTTCGGTGCGACCAGACAATCATCGATGGCGCGCACCTGGAGCGCGGCCACCGTCACCGGCCAAGACGGAGGAACCGCGACACCAGCGCACCTTTCCTGGGCCTACACCGGATGCGGTGGTGTGTGATCGGCAAGCACCGGAGCCTGGCGGCGGCGGTTCTGATTCTGGGGGCGTCGCTGCTCGTCGGATGCGCGGGGGGCGCAGCCGCGGCGCCCCCCGCGCCAACGGTTGACGCTGCCACTGAGAAGCGGATGATCGACGAGGCCGCGAACCAAGCGTGGGGCGAAGTTCAGCGAATGTTTCCGGATGCGGAACGACCTCAAGTTGAGCAGGTGCGTGTCGTTACGGCGGCCGACTCAGCAAAAGTCGTCGCACAGTGCATTCAGGAGCTCGGCTACCCGGCGACAGCCCGCGAAGACGGCGGCATCTCGTTCGGTGCGACGCCCGAGGCACAGGCGGAACAGCAGAACATTGCCGTCTATACCTGTCGCGTGAAGTACCCCACAGATCCCGCGTTTACTCTGCCGCCAACGGACGATGAGATCGCCTATCTCTACGACTATTACGCCAACACGCTGGTGCCATGCCTAGCCGAACGCGGCTATGACATCGAGATGCCGAGCAAGGGTGCTTTTGTGGATTCGACGAATGTGAACGGCATTCCGTGGTCGCCCTACCAGGAACTGGCATCGGTGGGCGGCGGCGAACTGGACGCCCTATTACTTGAGTGCAAGCAGACACCTCACGGGTTTCGGGGCGGCGAGTAAATGCGATGTAGGCCAATGCGGACCGAATGTTGAGGCGGCCCGAGCTGACACATGGCAGCGATTGATGCACTCATGGGGAGAATCGCGCTCGCGGATAGCGTCGACCCGGTACGTTCTGGGGACTGCGATGACCTGACGACTTGTGCGGAGTAGCCACGTCGCGCAACATGCGGCGGGCTGATGCGTGACTTGCTTAATCCGCACACGCGTACCGCCTGCGTGCAATCCGGACCCTTTACTACGATCCAGCACCTCGGTGAGGGAGAGCGGGTGCTCTAGATGCGGTTGCGACGGAGTGTCTCACTCTTACTACGCCGCGTGGGGCGCCTGTGTGAGACACAGTAGTTGGATCTGGACAGAGCAGTTCTGCCTCAGCGTGGAGTCGGAGCGCTCCGAGCAGGTGATGCGCTAGCCGTCCGACTCGGTTTCAATCTGCGCACTCAGCTCACCCACCGGGGCGGAGTTGCGCTTCGGCGCGAAGGAACCAGGCGTGGACGACGCGGTGGTCTTCCGGCGGTGGACCCCGTCCTGGACCGTGATGGTCCCCGTTCGCGCTGTTTCGGAGGGCTTCTTCACCCCGAGGGCGACGTCCACGTTTCGATCGACCGCGTTGCGCACTAGTACCCCTTGATCTACGGCCAGGGTGGTCCAGGCGGATTCGTTGTGTTCGCGGATACCGGATGCGACGCTCGTGACGATCGACTGCATCTCATCTTCATCGACGCCAATGGTGCGGGCGAGTTTGCGCCAGTGGTCGGGTCCCGCCGCTTGCGGGTGACGCGCCCCCGCGATGCGCATGGCGAGCTTCTGGTCGTATGTCGGGTAGAGCATGACAGGAACCGCGTCGTAAAGCGGCGCCAGGCGTGCCCCGCGTGATCCCAGCATGAGCGAGTAGTTCTTCGCGTGCGCGTCGGCGTTGCCGATGAGAGTGTTGAACGTCAGTTGTCGGAGGAAACTTCGCAGGATCGAGCCGTCATCGTCTACGGTCCCGATGATGTCCGCGACCTGCTTCACTGACACGTTGTACTTCGACTTGGGTCCGATACCGAGGGACTGGGCGAGATCCTCCGCGTGCAGCCTTCTCGGGATGTCCCCGTGGCTCCGGTCCCGGTCGAACCGCTCCACCATGAACGCCGTCTGATCTTCGGCGTTCAGGACTGTCGCTACGGGTGCGGGAACACCGGCTAGGGGTGCCAGTGCGAGTGCCGCTACCTCAGCTCTCTCGATGCCGTGGAGCTTTGGGTTTCCTGGCTTGATTATGTGAGTGGACGGTAGCGTCGCGTTCGACCAGTACCAGTAGCCATCGATTTCAGCGAGAGCGAACTTGCCTTGCGTGCCAGCGAGGGAGAACCGGGCCGGCACCTCGGAAGGGTAGAAGGAGTCCGGGTCCCGTTTGATGCTGCTGATACGTCCAGCGGTCTCCTCAACGAGGACCGGGTTCAGCTCCGCACGGTCGGCGGGTGTGGGCGCTTCTCCTTCGGGCAGGATTACGAGCCCACCCGCAATGTCGCCACCCGCAGCGTGCAGGAGGTCGAACGTGTCAGGTGATGATGCGCCGTACGCGGCCGCCATGCGAGCGCGTGTTGTGTCGTGGTCGGGAAGGATGTTCTCGAGGAAGTTGGAGGCACTTGCTCGTGTGCCTGACCCGTCACGCGGGAGGGACAAGGAGATCGGGGTGTCGGGTGCATCCTGGTCGTAGGTGAACGTCACGGCGCCGTCGTTGGCATGCACGAACTGCCCGGCGTGGGTACCTTCGAGCCACACCTCGAGGACCCGGGTCATTTCATTTCCAGGTCCGGCAGGGCGGTCGGTTGGACGCCTACGACGGCGAGAGTGCGGAGGGCTGCGGCAGGTGACGAGACGCGTAACCCCTTTTCCAGATGGCTGATGATCTTCGACTGCACTCCGGATGCGTCCGCGAGCTCGAGGACGCTGAGTCCGCGGACGGCACGCTCTGTTTTCAGGATGTCTGCGAGGCGTTCGCGGCTCCGCAGGTATTCGTTTGCTCTTGGTTTGACGAGTTTTGTGAGGTAGGCGTTGTTGCCTGCCCGAGCGTTCCGCACCAACGATCGGGTGAACGGGTCGCCACCTTCGTCTCCCTCGGGCCACCAGCTGGCGATGAGCGATGCTGGATCGGAAGTGTCGCGCAACGCGCGGAGGCGGTCGGCGGTACGCGCCCGCGTCTGAGCGGTGAGCGTGCCAAGAGACCGGGTGCGGAGCGTGTCGACGAGAGCTGTCCGGGAACTCGGAGAGAGGGGCCGCCGACTGCGCTGGGTCCGCGGGTTGTAGTCCTGGAGCTGCCAGCGTCCTTTCACCATTTGGGCAGGAATGGTGCCTTGGCTGATCATCGCGCGCACGCGTCGCGGCGACACGCCCAGCGCTTCCGAAGCCTCATTCACATTCATGACACAAGTATACCGATTGGTTAGTGGAGTCGTCCCTCGCGGGGTGATCAAATGCACATGCACGGTGCACTCACTCCCCGGTCGACCCGCGGGGGGGGGAATTCTCTACGGCAGACGGGCTTGGGTTACCGGAATCGCGAGGTAGGCGAATCTAGCCGCAAGATCGGCCGCATCATCTATGGCAGGTCAAGCAACCGGGAGTCGCTGCTGCGCCGGCCGACCGAATAGTTCACACCCGCGATGGTATCTGTTAGACGCGACACAGGCCGAGGACAAGGGAGGGTCACGAGCTCGCCACATCCGCTCCACAGGACGGCAACGTGAGGTGACGTGCGATCAACTCGCAGACCACCTTGGAGTGCCCAGATCGTGTGCAAGCCGAAGGCGAGCTGATAACGACGATCCGTAGGGCGCCTGGGTCGGACGCTCCAGGAATCCGTCGGGCGTCGCATCGACACGACGAAGGGGAAGCAGGTGCTCTCGCATGGAGTCTGGCCGATACTCTCCAGGTTTCGTGTCGCGGTCCGCAGTCAACCGCCCAGTAGGTCGAGTACGCGCAATTTCTGAGTGCTGGCCGCGTACGGATAGAGCTCTACCGCAGCAACCTGTGGGAGCCGGTAGGAGGTTCATCGATCCAGCGGCAAAGTCATCGACGCGTCCGTAGGTGCGCGCAGCGTCTCGCTCCAGTGTGCGTAGAACCTCAAGGACAAGCTCGCCGATCGGGGTTGCGCCATCGATGGAGAGTGCGAGCTTCACCCCGTCATAGGCCCGGTAACCCTTCGCTCGGGACAGTGCCTCCAGCTCGAACGGAATAGCCGAATCGAGGTCAAAGAACGGGCAGAGAGATGACCCATCCTTTTCGCTGCTCTCGCCTCGGCCGACGCAAGGTCGCGGTCGAAACACCGAGGATGTAGGAGTAGCCGCCCGGCGTCTGACCGCCTGAGATCCGCTCCCCTGCAACGCAGAGGCCTCCGGCACCGTGGCGTACGCTTGAGCGTCGCGCCACGACCGGAGGTCTACGCGTACCAACCCTCCAGACGGCGCCCAGGGGGCTACGTCGGCGAGGGTGTGCTTGTGATGCTCAGCCGTCCGAAGCGGCCAGTCGCTGTTCCCGGCGGTGCGTGTAGATCAGGACCACTACGCCGATGGCAATGGTCAAGAGGCCCAGAACGCCGAGCGGGAGCACGTCCGGCGCGAACATGTTGCCTCCGATCCCTTCACGGTCGACTCGATCCATTTGAGCGCTTAGGTTGAATTGCACCATCACGAGCAGGAATAGGCCGATCAGTATGAGCACGGTCCCCCCGGCCACTCCGAGTTTGTTACTCATTTCGAGCCTTCCTCATGACGGGTTACAAGCCGCTGCGACTGTCGCGGCTTCCCCTACAGTAGGTCGCCACAGCTCGATGTTCCAGGGATCCTTCAACGTGGCGTAGTACGCGTGGCACGAGACCTGCTGACGAGCTCCCGTGGTGTCCCAGGGCGAAGGGGTGATCCGGGCGAACTCATCGGTCACCTGGTTGCGCACCGTGATTGATATGACCGTGCCCCCGAACGTTGCCGTCGTCTTCCACCAGGTCGAGGTGTGAACCGAGAGCTCGCGCCCCGCGGCCGGATTGCGGGTCACGACCGAACTGATCAGCGACTCACCGTAGTAGGTGGGGTCGGCGATGATCGGATAGGTGAAGCCTCCTCCAATGTGGTCGACGACTTGCACCAGCGCACCGTCCTCGACGACGTAGTGCGTGGGAACTTCGACGCCGGCGGCGTCGACGGCCCACGGCGCATATGCACCGCCCACCACGTTGTCGTCGTCGAGGAAGAGGGCTCCTCCGTTGTCGCCGATCTCGATAAGGAGGTTCCCTGGACTCTGCAGGTCATAGCTGAATCGGTCCCCCGCCGACTCATCTGCGAGGACGCTCGCCAAGCTATAAAGACCGGCACCCTTATCGACCGCGACCTGTGTCACTGTTTCTCCAACGAATGCCACTGCGTTCGACTGCAGCTGCAGCGCCTCGCCGAGGTGCTCGGCGTCCTGTGGCGCAAGGCCGACCTCAGCGTTTCCCACCAGAACAGCCTCGGATGCTTCCGAGGGCAGTTCGACCCGGTCAGTCGCTCTCGACGAACGTGCGGACGAGAGTTGCTCCACGGAACTGGGTCCTACCGTCGGCGAGACGCGCGCGAAGAACTCCGGTGCCACCGAGCTGAACAGCGAGACCAATTCCTGGCGGTCGGCCTCTTCCCCGTCAGAGGCGGCCGCGCTTGCCGTTGATGGCGCCAGGAGGCCGATCAGCCCCACGGCCACACCGGCCGTCAATACGGCATATCTCGCCTTGGATGTACGTGTGCACACAGCTACTCCTTCGTGCTTCAACCCGAGCCATCCTCGGGACCCACGGCTGAGCGTAGCGAGCCGCATCTGCCGCGTGAGTGCGGTGTTAGTCGAGCTGAAGATGCCGCCTTCTGGCGCTCTCGACCTGCTTGCGGTGCCCGCGCCGAGTTCGCGACGAGCTGCTTAGGGCCTGGACGGCAATGGTCGCGTGGTGAACGAAGAGGCCCGTGCTGCGGCGCGTTTGAGTTGCCGTTTGGCGCTTGGAGGCCTCTGACTGACTCGATATCGCCGACGCCAGCGGACCAGTCGGAAGCGAAACTCTGGGCGCGGGGCCAGTGTCACTAGGTCCACACTTGGGTGGCGATCTGCGCTCCGGGCGATCCCCGGACACAGCGAATGTTGCCCACCCAAATCATGCAATCGGATGACCAACACAGCGGAAGTGGAGCTGAGATTCGAACAGGTCGTGACGCCCTCCAGTCCATAGGAATCGTTGACCGTTATGTCTTCCCCAGAACTCACCATCAACTGCGCGATGTCTGCGCGCTCGACATCATTGCGAGCTCTCACCCCGCGCGCTCCGCGGTCTCTAGACCGAACCTTCAAAGTGCCCGGCGCTCCCCAAGACTACGGACGCCATATCTTCGCTGCCCCTGAGCCTGGGCGAGCGTCGCGGAGTCGAGTAGGTGACCATTTCCCGGCTTGTGCTTTCTTGCCGTTCGATGGCGCGATCAGTCCTGCTTCGACGCGCCGAGCGTCTGCGGACCCATCGCCAACGGCGTTGATTCGCACTCGGTCTCGACCTTCCTCGGTCTCGACCTTCCTCGGTCAAGGACGCAATGAACTCAAACTTATGAGGCATGCCCAAAAGCCTCATCGATCGCACCGACCGTGCCGACGATGACGGGCAACGTTCGAGGCGTGGAGATGTACCCGCAGTCGTCTTCGCGTCAGCATGACCAGCCTGCGCTTGACTGTGACCGCGCCCGGCAGCCTCGTCCACCGCGGTCAAGACCGTGCGCCGCAGCGTGTGAAAAGTAAAGTCGTGCAGGTCGATTCCGGCCGCTTCGAGAGCTTCGCTGTGTTCGCGCTTCAGCGAAGCGAGGCGCGCACGTATGTAAGTCGGAGACTGCATCCCGCCGCGCAAGCCCTGCAGAAGTGGGGCATCCGGGCCGCTCCGTGTAGCGATGGATCGGCATTCTTCGATAACCTCGCGCGCCCACGACGGTAGCTCTAGTATCCGCACCTGCTCGTCCCTTTTCAGCTCATTTGCCCGGAAGGTCTTCCCCGCAACGGTGATGATCGTGCCAGTGACCGATACCCGCAAAGAAGGCACGTCGACCGTCTCTTCCATCAAGAAGCCTCCCACCTCTCCGATGCGACACCCGTGGCCAAGCCGAGTTCGATCGCCAGTCGCAACTGCGGGCCCCGACGCGGCCCCGATCTGCTGCTGGCCTCCCACTGGCGGACGCAATCTCGCAGCACGGCCACCTGTGCGCGAGTGAGGGCCTGCTTCTGCCGCTTCGGACCCTTTACCTTTTTCGAAGGCCTCGGCAGTTCTCGCGCCGGGTTGAAAGGTATGGCACCCATGCTGACCGCAAGTCCAAGCGAGTCCCGGAGCGCGCGAAGAATGTGCAGACGGTAGGAGACCGAATAGCCGACCTCGCCCTTGCCTCGTGGAGTGCGATGGGGTGCGACGCGCATCTCCTTCATGAAGTCGCGCAGCTGAGGCGTCGTGATGTCGCCGAGACACAACGCTCCGATGCGCGGGACGATCACGCCTCGCGCGGTGCGTGCATATGTTTCGGCTGACTGCGGCTTCTGCGCATTCCCTTCATCCGCGTCACTCAGAGTCGCGATCCATCGCTCAATTGCTTCCTCCAGCGTGGCCGATCGCGACCACACGTCCCCGAGGTAGACGAGCGACGCGGCCTTCATCCTGAGCTCGGCCTCTACTTCTACGCGGGTATCGCGCACGGCGACGACGCGCCTCGGCCTGTCGGCACCATCACGCGTGCGGGCGACCCCGCGGATCTTCCCCGGAGTGCGCTCATAGTCCCAGTCGATCCGTCCGATCGCTCCCGGCTTGATTCGCGTCGGCGACATCAGCTGGCCATCCGATCGGCAGACTGCTCGCATGCTTCAAGCCAGCGCAAGACGGAGACCGCCCGATATCGCGGCTTCTTTCCCTCGAGAATGAAGGGTGGGCCTCCCCCGTCCTTGCGCCCGCGCTGGATCTTGCGAACGTGGTAGCCCGTCCGTTTGGAGAACTCCACCTCGTCCCACATCTCAAAAGGGTCAATGCCAGTGTTCGAATCGCTCATGGACACCACATGCACGGTGTTCGACCGGTGTCTATGGTCGCCAACGGCGAGGGGCGGCGAGGTGTGCACCAGCGAGCTCGTATAAGGCGCCGCGGGACCCTCATTCGGCACCCATTCGACACCTCGGCGCGCACTCCGGGAAATCCGAAACAAGAACTGATCCACGATCCACCTCTGCAATTCCGCGGAAATCAGGTGGTCAGAGCTTCGTGAAAACGGTGCCGGCTACAGGACTTGAACCTGCAACCCCCTGTTTACAAGACAGGTGCGCTACCAATTGCGCCAAGCCGGCAAGGAGACTCAAGTCTATCCGGCCGACAGCCTGATCACGGAGTCGGGCTCGGTGTCGCCGTCGGCGTTGCGGACTGCGACTTCTGATACGCGCCGCTCGCGCTCGTCAGGACGAACTGCGAGAACTCGGCCGCGTCGGCGAGATCTCCGACGTACTGCTGACCGTTGACGATGACCATCGGGGTTCCGGTGAGCGCGAGGTTCGTGCCGGTGATGCCGGACACAGCGCGTTCGGTCGCGGATTTGACCCAGGAGGTGAATGCCTCGTCCTCGACGCAGGCGCGGATCTGCTTGGGGTCTTCAGCGCCGGAAGCGATGGCCAGGTCGGCGAGCTTGGCGTCGGAGATGCCGTCCGAATCGATCTCGGGCTGCTGCGTGAGCAACGAGGTGTGGAACGTGAAGAACGTCGCCGGCTCGTAGGTCGCGACGCACGCGGCAGCGCCGGCCGCACGCAGGGAGTATTTCGTGCCGTTGGACTTCGCCGTCATCATCGACACCGGGTGGTACCGGAGCGCCACCGCACCCTCGCCGACCCACGAGGCGAGTTGAGCCGAGTTGGCGAGCTGCCACTCGCGCGCGCCCGGCGAGAGGTAATCGACATACACCTGAATGTCGACGGCAGCAGGAGCGTCGGTCGCCGTGGGCGTGGGGTTCGCTTCACCCTCGGTCGTCGCATCCGGAGTGGCGGCTCCGGGGTCGGTCATCTCGGCCTGCGCGGGCGCGAGCCCGCTGACGTCGGTGATCACGAAGCCGTCGGCGGTCGTGTTCGCGGGCGACAACTGGGGGCGGCCCGCCGTCGAACCGATGGCCCACATCACGACGACGGCGACGACGGCGACAGCAGCGACGAGACCCGCGATGAGCGCGGAGCGGCGGAGCACGCGGGCCCGCGACTGCTGGGCCTGTACCTGCAGCGCCTTCTCGCGCACAGCCTCACGGCTGCTGCGGGATGCGGGTGCACTCGAATTGTCGTCGCTGGACATGGAACCTTCTGGAAAGAGCAGGGCGGACGCGTGATCGCAGTCCGATGGGTAGCCACCCGGGCGTGGCACTGTGACGATGCTAACCAGCCACCCTGAGAGAACCCAGACACCGAAACGCGGATGGAGGCCCGCTCATGCGATAATGGAGGTGCGCCCAATGGTGGGCGTGCGGGTCAAGCCCCCGCTCATTCCATTCACTACGGATCGTCCGGCACGTACCTGCCGGTGAAGGAGAAGAAAACATGGCATCTGTCACGTTCGACAACGCCACCCGCCTCTACCCCGGCGGAACCCGCGCCGCGGTCGACAAGCTGAATCTCGAGGTCGCGGACGGCGAGTTCCTGGTTCTGGTCGGACCGTCCGGTTGCGGTAAGTCCACGTCGCTTCGCATGCTGGCCGGCCTCGAAGAGGTCAACTCGGGCCGCATCCTCATCGGCGATCGCGATGTCACCGACATCCCGCCGAAGGACCGCGACATCGCGATGGTGTTCCAGAACTACGCGCTCTACCCGCACATGACGGTCGCCGAGAACATGGGCTTCGCCCTGAAGATCGCCGGCGTCGGCAAGGACGAGCGTGCGCAGCGTGTGCTCGAGGCCGCGAAGCTCCTCGACCTCGAGGAGTACCTGTCCCGCAAGCCCAAGGCTCTCTCCGGTGGTCAGCGTCAGCGTGTCGCGATGGGTCGCGCCATTGTCCGTCAGCCGCAGGTGTTCCTCATGGATGAGCCGCTGTCGAACCTCGACGCCAAGCTCCGCGTGCAGACGCGCACCCAGATCGCGTCGCTCCAGCGTCGCCTGGGCGTCACGACGGTCTACGTCACGCACGACCAGACCGAGGCCCTCACGATGGGTGACCGCATCGCGGTGCTCAAGGATGGACTCCTCCAGCAGGTCGGCACGCCCCGCGACCTGTACGAGAAGCCGGACAACGTGTTCGTCGCCGGCTTCATCGGCTCGCCCGCGATGAACCTGTTCCCGGTCGCCCTGACCGAGGGCGGCATCCAGTTCGGCACTGCCGTCGTCGAGGCAGACATCGACAAGCCCACGAGCGCAGGCCAGGTCACGGCCGGTGTGCGCCCCGAGGACATCGTGGTCAACCCCGCCGATGGCAAGGGTCTGAGCGTGACGGTCGACCTCGTCGAAGAACTCGGCGCGGACGGTTACCTCTACGGACACACCGATATCGCCGGCAAGCGCACCGACATCGTGGCGCGCGTCGACGGTCGCAGCCACCCGAGCGCCGGCGAGACCGTGGTTCTGGCCCCCGTGCCGCACCACGTGCACGCGTTCGACATCGAATCGGGACAGCGCCTCACCAAGAAGGCGATCGCGTCCGTCTGATCGGATATCTCACGACGCAACGGCGCGGGCGGGTCTTCGGGCCCCCCGCGCCGTTGCGCATGAACGGACGAAAGGCTTCCCGGTGGTGAACTCCCTGACGATCACGGCGAGCAGCATCGACGCCGGGCTCCTGGAACTCCCGTGGAAAACGCCGCTGGGCGAGTGGGGCAGCGACACCATCGTGTCGTTGCCGAAGGGGCTCTCTCGCCACCTCGTGCGGTTCGCGAACCTCTCCGGCCGGGTCGTCGCCGTCAAAGAGACCACGGGCGAGATGGCCCGCCGCGAGTACGAGATGCTCGGCTCGCTCGCACGTCTGGATGTCCCGTGCGTCAGCCGGGTGGCGGCCATCGACGGGCGGCGGACGCCGAAGGGCGAGCCGTTGCCGGCGGCCCTCGTGACGGCGCATCTGAAGTTCTCGCTCCCCTATCGCGCTCTGTTCACGCAGACGCTGCGTCCCGACACGGCCGGACGCCTGGTCGACGCCCTCGCCGTCCTTCTCGTGCGCCTGCATACCGTCGGCTTCTTCTGGGGCGACGTGTCGCTGTCGAACACGCTGTTCCGCCGGGATGCCGGGGCATTCGCCGCCTATCTCGTCGACGCCGAGACCGGCGAGCTGCACGAGGGCGGCCTGACCCGCGGTCAGCGAGAACACGATCTGGATGTGGCCCGGACGAACATCGCCGGCGAGATCATGGATCTCGAAGCCGGCGGGCGTCTCGAAGGCGGAGTGGATGCCGTGGCCATCGCCGACGGCATCATGGCGTCGTACCACTCACTGTGGGGCGCACTCACCGGCCGTGAGACCTTCGCCGCGGATGAGGCCTGGCACATCACCGAACGGGTCCACCAGCTGAACGCTCTCGGCTTCGACATCGGTGAGATGTCGATCGAGACGACGTCGGATGGCACCCGCGTCTCGATTCAGCCGAAGGTCGTCGACGCCGGTCATCACCAGCGGCGTCTCCTGCGCCTGACCGGACTGGACGTGGAAGAGAACCAGGCCCGTCGCCTTCTCAACGACATGGATGAGTTCAGCGCCCGTATCTCGCGCCTCGGGACCGACGAGGAGATGGTCGCCCATGAGTGGTTGACGCGGGTATTCGAGCCCGTGGTCAAAGCCATCCCGTGGGATCTGCGTGCCAAGCTCGAGCCGGCCGAGGTCTTCCACCAGGTACTCGAGCACCGCTGGTACATGTCGCAGGCGCGAGGCCGGTCCGTGCCGATCGCCGAAGTGCTCTCGTCCTACGTCGCCAATGTGCTCCGTCATCGCCGCGATGAGGCGACCCTGATGGGTCCCCCGACCGAGACGGTGGCCATCCCGGTCATCGCCGATGACACGCCGGACGAGGATGTGCCCACCGACACGGGCACGGTGGACTGGCGCGACCTGGTCTAGCCGCGCCAGTGCCGCTCAGTAGCCGACGGTGAAGCGCTGGCGCGAATGCCGGGGATTCTCGACCTCGTCGATCACGGCGACCGCAAGGTCTTCGCCCGAGATGAACGAGACACCCTCGGCATCCGTGACGAGGACGTCGCCGCCGGTGCGGTACTTCCCCGTGCGCTCCCCCGGCGCGAAAGCGCCGAAGCCACCGGCCGGGTGGACGAAGAACCAGTCACGATCGGACTGCTCCGACTGGAGGTCCTCGAGCACACCGATCAACTCGAAGGCTTCGTCCTTGAACGCGTCGGGGAACTCACCGTCGATCACGCGCGGCCCACCGGGCGCGACGAGGCTTCCACCGGCACCGCCGATGACGCCGATGCGCACCGAGTCCGGCAAAGCCGCTGCCAGCGCCTCGAGATTCGGCCGGACGAGACCGGCCATCTCGCCGCGCGGCGACACGGCGCTGATGACGACGTCGACCCCCGGCAGTTGCGCGACGAGCCCGGGCACGTCCAGCAGCGTCCCCTCGATGTAGGACGCACCGGGAACACGCTCCCCCGGCACCGATCGGGCGATCGAGACGACCGTGTGGCCACGCTGAGCGGCTTCGGCGACGATGTGGCGGCCGGCGTAGCCGGTGCCACCGAGAACGGCGATGAGTGCCATGGGGTTTCCCTTCGGACGGTAGTGTCCTCAGGTCCAGCCGTGGGACCTCACCGGATATTCCCGACTATTCGGCCGCGGCGCGGATCGTTGCGACCTGGTAGAGCGCGACGGATGCCGCGATTCCGGCGTTGAGCGACTCGGTGGCCGCGGAGATCGGAATCGAGACGATCTGATCGCACGTCTCGGTGACGAGGCGCGAGAGTCCCTTGCCCTCGGAACCCACGACGATCAGCACGGGGCGATCGGCCAGTTCGAGCGCGGGGAGCGAGACATCGCCGCCGCCGTCGAGGCCCAGCACGAACACACCTTGCTTCTTGAACTCTTTGAGCGTCGAGGTGAGGTTCGAGGCCATCGCGACCGGCACGCGCGCCGCGGCGCCCGCGCTCGTCTTCCACGCGGCGGAGTTGACTCCCGCCGACCGGCGCTGAGGGATGATCAGACCCTGGCCGCCGAACGCCGCCGTGGAGCGGATGATCGCGCCGAGGTTGCGGGGGTCGGTGATGCCGTCCAACGCCACCATCAGCGGCGTCTTTCCTGCGTCGATGATCTCCTCGAGCAGATCCTGCGGGTGCGCATACTCGTACGGCGGTACTTTGAGCGCCACACCCTGGTGGACGCCGTCGAAGCCGGCCATACGGTCGAGTTCGGGCCGCGTGACCTCCATCACCGGGATCCCGCGGTTCGTCGCGATCGACAGCATCTCCTTGACGCGGTCATCCATCTCGACGCGCTGCGCGATGTAGAACGCCGTCGCGGGGATCTTGGCGCGCAGCGCCTCGAGCACCGAGTTGCGTCCGGTCACGTTCTCGGTGTCGTCGCCGGCTTTCGCCTTCGGCGAGCGCGAAGGACCGCTCGGACGCTGACCGGGAGCGCCCTTTCCGCCCGCGGCGGCATAGCGCTCCGCAGCGGCCTTGCGCTTGCCCGCCGGGTGCCATGCCCGGTCTTCAGCCTTCGGCGTCGGGCCACGGCCCTCCAACGAGCGCTTGTTCTTGCCGCCGGTGCCCTTCGTGGGGCCTTTGCCGCCCTTTGCGGCGCCGGGACGTCCTGGCTTAGCCATCGATACTCCAATGTGTTCCGTCCGGAGTGTCCTCCAGAGTGATTCCTGCCGCGGTGAGCGCGTCGCGGATGCGGTCGGCCCCCGCCCAGTCCTTCGTGGCGCGGGCGTCTGCGCGCTGCGTGATCATCGTCTGGATGAGCCGATCCAGAGCAGCCGCGTCGGCGCCGGCGTCGGCGGCACGCCACTGCGGGTCGTCGGGGTTCAGCCCGAGAATGCCGGTCATCCGCGCCACTTCCACGGAGGCGCGCGCCGCGAGATCGCGATCGCCGGCGTCGAGGGCGGCGTTGCCCGCGCGCACGGTCTCGTGGATGACCGCGAGCGCCTGCGGCACCCCCAGGTCGTCGTCCAGCGCCTCCGCGAACGCGGTCGGCAGGCCGGCGGCCGTCAGCCAGCTGGCGGTGCCGAGCATCCGCTTCGCCCGCTGTTGGAAGGTCCGGATGCGCCCGAGCGCCGCCTCGGCCTCATCGAAGCTCGCGGGTGTCAGGTCGAGGTTGGAGCGATAGTGCGCGGCGCCCAGCGCGTAGCGGACGACCAACGGGTCACGCTCGGCGAGGACCTCGCGCGCCAGACGATAATTGCCCAGCGACTTCGACATCTTCTGGTCACCCACGGTGACCAGACCGTTGTGCACCCAATAGCGCGCGAAACCGTCGCCGGCGGCAGCGGATTGCGCCAGCTCGTTCTCGTGGTGGGGGAAGCGGAGGTCCAGCCCGCCCCCGTGGATGTCGAACTCGGCACCGAGGTAGCGCCGACTCATGGCCGAGCACTCGATATGCCACCCCGGACGGCCCGCACCCCACGGCGACTCCCACACCGCGTCGGCGGGCTCACCTTCCTTGGCACCCTTCCACAGCGCGAAATCCCGCGGGTCACGCTTTCCGCGCGGATCGGCATCGGGCGCCGGCTCCATCGCGTCGATCGATTGATGCGTCAGCGCGCCGTACGCGGGCCACGAGCGCACGTCGAAGTACACGTCGCCGGCCCCACCGTTCCCTGAGCCTGCCGAAGGGTACGCATGGCCGGCGGCGATCAGACGGTCGATCATCTCGATCATCTGCGGAATCGACGCGGTCGCGCGCGGCTCGTACGTCGGCGGGAGGATCCCGATCGCCGCGTAGGCGCCGGAGAACTCCTGCTCCATCCGGTACGCCAGTGCCCACCACGGCTCGGCGTCGGTCGCGTTCGCCAGGACCTTGTCGTCGATGTCCGTCACATTGCGCACGAACGTCACTCGGCCGTACCGACGGACCAGCCAGCGGCGCAGCAGATCGAAAGCGAGTGCGGCGCGCAGATGATGGATGCCGGGCCCGGATTGCACCGTCGGGCCGCAGACGTACATTGTGACGTTCGCCGGATTCAGGGGCGCGAAGTCTCGCAGCGCCTGCGCCTGAGTGTCATAAAGCCGAACCGTCACCGCTCCAGCCTACCGGCGCACGGTAGAACTGATGGGTGCGCTCCGTTCTCGCTGTCCTCGCCGCTGCCCTGCTGTTCGGCACCACCGGCACCTCGCAAGCGCTCGGCCCCGACGGGACGACCCCCCTGTCGATCGGCGTGATGCGGATGGTCATCGGCGGCACGGCGCTCGCTCTCGTCGCGTTCGCGCTGGCGCGGCGTCACGCGCGCACGCGCACCGGTGCCGGGCCCGCGCTCACGGCGCGTCCGGTGGCGCTCATGATCCTCACCGGCGTCTGCCTGGCGGTCTACCAGCCGCTCTTCTTCCTCGGCACCGAGCGCAATGGTGTCGCCGTCAGCACCGTCATCGCCCTCGGCTCGGCCCCGGTCCTCGCGGGCCTGCTCGAGTGGGCATTGACCCGCCGGCTTCCCTCGCGCGTGTGGATCGCCGCGACGGCGCTCGCGACCCTCGGCGTGGTCCTCCTCGGCGTCGGCGGGTCCTCCGGCGGCGGCACCGATCCCATCGGGATCATCGGCGCCGTCGGCGCGGGCGCGTCGTTCGCGGTGATCGCCAACGTGCAGCGGCGCCTGCTGGACGACGGGTGGGATGCGTTCACCGTCGTCGGAAGCATGGGAGCGAGCTCCGCGGCACTGTGTCTCCTCGCCCTGCCCTTCGTCGATGTCAGCTGGCTCGGCGACCCGGGCGGGCTCGCGATGGCGCTCTGGCTGGGACTGGCGACGATCGCGGTCGCCTACATCCTGTTCACCTGGGGCCTCCAGGGCCTATCGGCGGCGACAGCGGCGACCCTCACGCTCGGTGAACCGCTGACGGCGGCACTCCTCGGGATCACCGTGCTCGGCGAGCACCTGTCGCTCCTGGCCGTGATCGGTCTCGTCGTCCTCGGGACGGGTCTCGCCCTCCTCGCCTGGGGATCGCGCTCCGCGCGTGACCCGGCACCGTTCGCGATCGAGGCGTGACGCGGGGCGAAGAAACACTCGGGAAACCTACGCGCGGCATGCTGGAAGCCGTGACCCTGCACATCCGCACCGACGATCTGTCGGGTGCCGCCACGCGACAGCTCATCGGCATCCATCTCGCCGGAATGTACGACACGTCCCCCGCCGACAGTGTGCACGCACTCGGAATCGACGAACTGCAGGACCCCGCCATCACGGTGTGGTCCGCGTGGGACGGTGAGGACCTCGTCGGAATCGGCGCGCTGCACCAGCCGGATGCGACCCGCGGCGAGCTCAAGTCGATGCGGGTCGCCGACGACTTCCGCGGCACCGGAGCAGGTCGCGCGATCCTGCGGCACATCGTCGACGAAGCGAAAACACGAGGAATCGAGACGCTCTGGCTCGAGACCGGGTCTGAGGACTTCTTCGCCCCCGCGCGGGCCCTCTACGCGAGCGAAGGATTCACCGAATGCGGGCCTTTCGGCCGCTATCTTCCCGATCCGAACTCGACGTTCATGACCCGGACGCTCTGACGACGCGCGGGAGTCAGGCCGGTCGCGGGACGACCAGGGCAACCGCGAATGCCGCGACACCGTCGCCGGTGCCCGTGAAGCCGAGCCCGTCGGTCGTCGTCGCCGACACCGTCACGGGCGCCCCGAGCGCGGCTGTCAGCACGGCCTCCGCCTCCGTCCGCCGCGGCGCAAGCTTGGGCCGATTCGACTGCACCTGCACCGACACGTTCCCGATCGCGAAGCCGGCGCCCGTCAGGAGCACACGTGTGCGCGTGAGGAACGCCGCGGCGTGAGCCCCGGCATACTCCGGCTGATCCGTGCCGAAATGGGTGCCGATGTCTCCGAGCCCGGCAGCGGCCAGGAGCGCATCGACGATCGCGTGCGCGACGACATCGCCGTCGGAGTGCCCCGACAACGCCTGCTCCCCCGGCCACTCGAGGCCCGCCAGCCACAATGCCCCCTCGCCGCCGAACGCATGAACATCGGTACCGACACCGATCCGCGGCACCGGGGCACCGGCCGCCCTGGGCACGGCGAGCAGCGCGCGCGCCCGGTCGAGGTCGGCGGATGTCGTGATCTTGAACGCGAGGGCATCCCCCGCCACCGTGGCGACCTCGTGCCCCGCGGCCTGCACCAGTGCGGCATCGTCGGTGTGGTCGGCCGCGGCCGCGGCGTACGCGGCATCCAACACCGCGCGCCGGAACCCCTGCGGGGTCTGGGCGGCGGCCAGCTCGGAACGATCGAGCGCTGCGATCACGCGCACAGCGTCGACACGCTTGACCGTGTCGACCATCGGCACGACCGGAAGCGCGGCGTCGTGGCCGCTTTCGAGCGCAGCGACGACGCGCGTGAAGACGACGGGCGGTGTGAGGGCGCGTGCGGCGTCGTGCACGAGCACGTACTCCACCGCCGGCCAAACGACACGTAGGCCCGCGGCAACCGATTCCTGGCGCGTTCGCCCACCGGCGACCACGTCGATCAGCTCGTGCCGTGCCCCAGCGACGGCGCGCGCCTCGGTGAGAGCGTCGCCGACGCGGTCCTCCGGAGCAACGACGATCACCTGCGCCAGCGGACCGGCGAACACGCGCTCGAGCGCGTGGCGCAGAATCGAATGCTCATCGATGCCGACGAACGCCTTCGGCGCTCCGGCGGCCAAGCGTGTGCCCGAGCCTGCCGCGACGACGATCACGGCGACATGCGGGGTCGGAAGCGCATCGGAGCTCATGCTCCGACACTACCGATTCAGCTGGCGAGGACCTCGTCGAGCACGGCAGAAGCGTGCTCTTCGTCGGCCTTGAGCGCCAACGCGATCTCGGAGACGAGGATCTGGCGGGCCTTGGCCAGCATGCGCTTCTCGCCGGCCGAAAGTCCACGGTCCTGATCGCGGCGCCACAGGTCGCGAACGACCTCGCTCACCTTGATGACATCGCCGGACGCGAGCTTCTCGAGGTTCGCCTTGTACCGGCGCGACCAGTTGGTCGGCTCCTCGGTGAACGGCGCGCGCAACACGTCGTAGACCCGCTCCAGACCGTCCTGACCGATCACATCGCGAACACCCACGAGGTCGACATTGTCTGCCGGGACCTCGATGATCAGATCACCCTGAGTGACGTTCAGCTTCAGGTATTTCTTGGTCTCGCCCTTGATGACCCGGTCTTTGACCTCGATGATCGTAGCGGCCCCGTGGTGCGGATAGACGACCGTCTCGCCAACCTCAAAAAGCATGCAGTTATGTCCTTTCGGCAACCTCTAGGATACCACAGGCGTTATACGCTAAGGTACGCGGGCTCAGGCCCCGCACGCATACCCCAGACCACCGGTTCCCATAGACTGAGATGAACCCGTCTCGCCTCTGGAGGATCCGTGAAATCGCGTCTGCTCACCTCGCTCGCCCTCGGCGTCACGCTCGTCCTCGGCACCACCGGGTGCAGCATGATCACCGAGCAAGCGACGACGATCCCGTACTCGGCCTCCGACGGCGTCAACATTCCGGACTCCGGCCCCCTGAAGGTGCGCAACGCCTTGCTGGTGGCCGACGAGTCCGGCGCATCCGCCAACTTCCTGGCCGCCGTCGTGAACGACACCGACACCGCGGAGACCCTGCTCGTGGGCCTGGACGGTGCAACCCAGACCGTGCGCGTGCCGGCACGCTCCGCCGTGAGCCTCGGCTTCGACGGCTCGGACCCCCTGCTGTTCCCGCGCATCGATTCCGCACCCGGCACGAACGTCGAACTCACGTTCCAGTCCGGCGATGGTGAAGGCGTCGCCTACTTCGTCCCCGTGCTCGACGGCACGCTGGACTACCTGGCCGACTTCGTCCCCCAGGGCTGACGCGCGGCACAGCCGCAGCGAAGAGCCCCGACCGGTCAGCTGACCGGTCGGGGCTCTTTCACGCTCAGCCCTCGAAGCGGTAGCCGAGCCCTCGCACGGTCAACAGCATGACCGGCTCGCTCGGGTTCTTTTCGATGCGGGAGCGGATGCGTTTGATGTGCACGTCGAGCGTCTTCGTGTCGCCGAAGTAGTCACTCCCCCACACCCGGTCGATCAACTGGCCGCGCGTGAGTACGCGTCCGGTGTTGCGCATCAGCACCTCGAGCAGCTCGAACTCCTTCAACGGCATCGAGATCACTGCACCGTCGACCGAGACCGTGTGCCGATCCATATCCATCGTGACCCGGCCGCCCTCGACGATCCGCTCGTCGATCCCGAGGTCAGGACCCTCCGACCGGCGGAGCACCGCGCGCATCCGGGCGAGCAGTTCGCGCGACGAATACGGTTTCGTGACGTAGTCGTCGGCACCGAGTTCCAACCCGACGACGATGTCGATCTCGCTGTCCTTGGCCGTCAGCATGATGATCGGGACGGCGGAGGTCGTCCGGATGATGCGGCAGACCTCGGTTCCCGGCATCCCGGGGAGCATGAGGTCGAGGAGCACGATGTCGGCTCCGCGCGCTCCGAAGGCGTCGAGGGCCGATGGTCCGTCCTCGGCGATCTCGACCTCGAACCCTTCCCGACGGAGGAGGTAGGCGAGAGGGTCGGCAAGATCGGGTTCGTCCTCGACGATCAGCACGCGAGTCATAGAGTCTTCTCTCGGTTGACGGCCGCGGCCTTCGCGGCTTTCTTCTTCTTCGCGCGGCGCTTCTTGTCCGGCAGATTCAGGGGCGGGTCGACGGCCGGCAGGCGCAGAGTGAAGGTCGAGCCGCGTCCTGGACGCGACCAGAGTTCGATATCGCCACCGTGACGCTGCACCGCATGCTTGACGATCGACAGCCCGAGACCGGTCCCGCCTGTGCGGCGTGAGCGGGCTTGGTCTGCCCGGTAGAAGCGCTCGAACACCCGGCGTTGCTCGTCTTCGGAAATACCGATGCCACGGTCGGTGACGGCGATCGACACGACACCGTCGATGAGTTTGACCCCGACGCCTACCTGCGCACCCGCGGGCGAATAGGCGATCGCGTTGGCGACGAGGTTGCCCACCGCTTCCGTGAGCACCTGCACGTCGCCACGCACGTAGGCGCGGCGAGACCCTCCGCGGGCGATCGTGATGTCGGCCGACTGCGCCGCGAGCCACTGGGATTCGATCGCGGCCGCGACGACCTCGTCGACGGAGACGTCGCGGAGCTCGGTGAGATCATCGGCGGACTGCAGCCGCGACAGATTCATGATGCGCGAGGTCAGCTGCCCGAGCCGCCCCGCCTCGGCGGTCAGGCGAGAAGCGAAGTGGCGCACCTGATCGGGGTCGTCCGCGGCCGATTCGATCGCCTCCGCCAGGAGAGTGACAGCCCCTACGGGGGTCTTCAACTCGTGACTGGTGTTGGCGACGAAGTCCCGCCGCATCTCCTCGACGCGCTCCCGCTCGGTGATGTCCCGGATGACGACGAGGGTCAGCCGCGCGGTGATCACGCTGGCCCGGGCCGTCACGAGGCGGGGCTCGATCCCGCGCTTCAGGCGCAGATTCTCCGACTCAGGATGCTCGGCGCGCCGCGCCGCGCGCACCAACAGGCGCAGGTCATCGCCGGGAAGATCTTGCCCTTCTTGCATACCGAACAGCTCTGCGGGCGGCGAGGCCGCCACGATGAGCAACGAGGTGTCGACCACGACGGCCACGTCGTCCATGCCCTGCAAGACGGAACGCGTGCCGTCGGGAAGCTCGAACGATGCCTCGATGCGCGCACGGTCGCGCGCCCGCAGCGCCATGAGCACCAGGGCCGCGAGGGCACTACCGATGAGGACGCCCACCACGAGGGCGACGAGCGCCGCTTGCGTCGAGTCCATGAACACCAGCGTAGAGCGGGGCGCACAGGCACTGCGGACGTTTTGCGCGGCGGCCGACACGATCACCCGGAGTGTTCACGGCTCCGGCACCGTTCGTTAACCTTCGAGGGAGAAGATCACCGAGTCTGCGTCGGGCGCCTGCCTGCCGCAATGAAGAGAGGTTCCGAAGATGCGCGAAGTGTTCCACCAGTCGCTCGAGGACGTTCAGTCACGTCTCGTGGAGATCGCCGAGCTCGTCACCGTCGCGATCGAACGCGCGACGAAGGCTTTCGGCACCAGCGACGTCACCCTCGCCGAAGAGGTCATCGAAGCCGACCAGGTCATCGACGACAAGGCCATCGAGCTCGACGAGCTCGCCATCCAGATCCTCGCGCGCCAGCAGCCCGTCGCGCGTGACCTCCGCATCGTCGTCGCCGCGCTCCGCGTCAGCGCGTCGCTCGAACGGATGGGTGACATCGCCGAGCACATCGCGCAGCTGACCCGCATGCGCTTCCCCGAGCGCGCGATCCCGAAGGGCCTGAAGAGCACCTTCACCAAGATGGGCGAGATCGACGTGCAGGTCGCGAATCTGCTCACCGAGATTCTCCGCACGGAGGACCTGGCGCTCGTCGAGAAGCTGCGCACCCTCGACGACCAACTCGATGACCTCCATCTGTCGGTCTTCGAGAAGGTCCTCAGTGAGAACTGGCAGGGTGAAGCCGGCGCCACCGTCGACGCGACCCTCGCGAGCCGTTACCACGAGCGCTTCGCCGACCACGCACTGTCCGTCGCCAAGAAGGTCGCCTACCTCGCGACCGGCGAGTGGACGCCCGACACCGATTCGATCGCCGTGATCGTGGCCGCCGACCTGGCCGCCGTGCGCGAGAACGCCGACGGCGCCGAGGCCTGATCGACAGCACGAAGAAGGGGGATGCCGGCCGGCATCCCCCTTCTTCGTGGTTCAGGCTATTTCTTACCCTGGCTCGCGACCGCGGCGGCGCCCGCGGCAGCGGCCTCGGGATCGAGGTACGCGCCCGGCTCGAGCGGCATGAAGTCTTCACCGAGTCGGTAGACCAGCGGGATGCCGGTCGGGATGTTGAGCTCGGAGATGTCGGCGTCGCTGATCCCGTCGAGGTGCTTCACGAGGCCGCGCAGCGAGTTGCCGTGCGCCGTGACGAGGACGGTCTTACCGGCCTGGAGGTCGGGAATGATCTCGGACTCCCAGTAGGGCAGCATCCGGTCGATCACGATCTTGAGCGACTCGGTACGCGGCACCTCGCCGTCGATGCCGACGTAGCGGGGGTCACCGGACTGGCTGTACTCGGCGTCATCGGCCAACTCGGGCGGCGGCACGTCGAACGAGCGACGCCACAGCATGAACTGCTCGTTGCCGAACTCCTCGAGCGTCTCGGCCTTGTCCTTGCCCTGCAACGCGCCGTAGTGGCGCTCGTTGAGGCGCCAGGAGCGCTTCACCGGGATCCACAGGCGGTCGGCCGTGTCGAGCGCGATGTTCGCGGTCTGGATCGCGCGGGAAAGGAGCGAGGTGTGCAGGACGTCGGGCAGCAGGCCCGCGTCCTTGAGGAGCTCGCCACCGCGGGCGGCTTCGGCCTCCCCCTGCTCGGTGAGGCGGACATCCACCCACCCGGTGAACTGGTTGGTCTTGTTCCACTCGCTCTGCCCGTGGCGGAGGAGGATGAGCGTATACGGAGCGGTCATAATCGTCATCCTACCCATCGCAGCGCTGGCATCATGAGGGGATGACGCCGGAGAAATCACGCGGTTCGCGCGCGACCGGAAAGATCACACGCGGCACGACGAACACCAACCGGCTACGCCGTGTCGATCGATGGATCGCGCGGCATCCGGTGCTGCACCGGACCGACGATCCGCTCGTCGTCGACCTCGGGTACGGAGCCAGCGGTGTGACCGCCTTCGAGCTCGAGGCGCGGTTACGACGCGCCCGCGCCGACGTCGAGGTCGTCGGGCTCGAGATCGACCCGGCCCGCGTGCAACGTGCCACCGCACAGCTCGCCGAGGTGCGCGATGGGAGCACATCGTTCGCACCGGATGCCCGCGTCTCGTTCGCACGCGGAGGCTTCGAGGTGCCGCTTCCCGCCGGGCGCCGACCCGCCGTCATCCGCGCACTCAACGTGCTGCGTCAATACGACGAGGCCGACGTCGCCGCAGCCTGGACGCTGATGGCGACGCGCCTGGCTCCGGGCGGCATCATCGTGGAGGGCACCTGCGACGAACTGGGCCGCATCTGCACGTGGGTGGAGGTGGGCGCGGACGCCCGCCCGCGGAGCCTCACGATCTCGCTCCGGCTGGCGCAGTTGGACTCCCCCGGCATCGCCGCCGAACGCCTGCCGAAGGCCCTCATCCACCGCAATGTGCCCGGCGAGCGTGTCCACGCATTCCTCGTCGCGCTGGACGCCGAATGGACCCGGGCAGTGGCGGCGTCGAGCTTCGGGGCCGAGCAGCGCTGGCGGGCCGCTCTCGCAGCGATGGCGGCATCCGGCTGGCCCGTCGGCGACCGTGCGCGCTGGCGACTCGGCGAGGCCACTGTGCCGTGGGACTGCGTCGCGCCGTCCTGACGCCGCTCGGTCGTGCGCGTGCCGCGCTCATCCGGCGCACAGCGCGCCTGCGGGGGTACGAAGCGCCGCTTTCCGCCGGATGAAGGGATGCCCCACACGCTCATCCGACGCGAATCGCGGCCGCGGCGCCGCGTTGCGCCGCTTTCCGCCGGATGAACCCGATGAACCCGGATTGACCGGGCGGGAGCGCGGGGTCACGAGCGCGGGCGCCGTCAGACGCGAGGGAGCGCAGCGCGGGCGTCGGCGGCGGGCATGCCTGCCGCCGTCATGAGGTCGACGGCGAGCGGGCGCAGGGCACCGAGGAGGTTGTGCTCGCTGCCCGCACGTCCACGCGCGAGTTCCGCGGGATCCAATCGACCGGCGACCGCACGCACGGCTTCACGCGCGGGCGGCTCGAACGAGATGTCGGCGAGCGATTCGCCGATCAGCCGGGCGCCGGCCGCCAGTTCCGCGAGCAGATCGGCGGCGACCGGACGCGCTTGCCGGTCATCGCACAGGTAGACGACCCGACGCGCGATCACGCGAAGGTTGCGGCTGGCGAGATCCAGGTGGGCACGGACTCGCTCCTGGCGTTCGAGTTCGCACCGCTCGCGACGCAGGAACGGCGAGATCCGTGCAATGGCCATGCCGGACTCGAGCGACACCCGCCAGTCGTCCACGAGCGGCTGGAGTGCGCGGGCCTTCTCCAACCCCCGTTCAGCACGGACACGGTCGCCGCGTCGAAGGGCCTGGACGAGTGTGGCCACGGCGTTGTCGAAGGCTGCCAGCAGCGCGGCGCCCTCCCGGGTCGCGGCTCGCAACGGCCGACGCGGCACGAGAGCGGTGACGAGCAGCGCCGCGACGCCCCCGATGATCCCGTCGATGAGTCGCAGGAAGGGCACACTCGCCGGGATCACCATGACGATCGCGGACTGGATGGCCGCCGCGATCGCGAAGCCAGGCTGCGCCGACAGGAATCGGGCGACGATGAGCGACGCGGTGAGCGTGATCGCCAATTGCCACCATCCGACCCCGGCTACGAGCACCATCAGCTCGGCGATCAGGATGCCGACGATCATCCCGACGACGGTCTCCAGCACCCGGCGGGGCCGGGCGTCACGGACCAGGCCCAGGCTCGAGACCGTGACGGTCGCGGCCAGCAACGGCACCGGGTGCCCGAGCGGGTAATGCGCGAATGCGAACGCGGCTGTCGCCGCGATGACGATCTGGAGCACGGCCGGCGCGGACTCACGGACGCGCTCGATTCCGGGACGCGGGTCGAAGCGGTGACGCCACCCGGTGCGGACGGGAGTCGTCGGCGGATCGACGTGACCCGACACGTCAGCGGCGACGGGACAAGCGCGGAAGACGCGGCACGGCGGCGGTGCGACCGGCATCCGGCGGAACGATCGTCTCTGCCGACGCGGCGACCTCGCCGTCCCCCGTCTGCACGGTCAGCACGGCTCCCTCGACGAGTGTGCGCTTCACGAGCGCCAGCGCGATCGGGCCCTCTTCGAAATGGCGTGCGACCGACGTGATCGCGCCGACCGGTTCGCCGTCGGCGAGCACCACGGCACCCGGCTCGGGCAGGACGGCATCGCTGCCGTCGAGCTGCAGTGCGATCAGGCGTCGCGGCGGATGGCCGAGATTGTGCACCTTCGCGACCGTCTCCTGCCCGCGATAACACCCCTTCTCGAGGTGAACCGCCGTGCGGAGCCAATCGACTTCGTGCGGCAGGGTGCGCCCGTCGGCCTCCGCCGAGGCGCGAGGCCGCCAGGCCGCGACACGCAGCGCGTCGGCCGCCCACCGTCCGGCGACGCTCTGTTCACCACGCGCAGCGGCGTTCGCGAGCGCGGCGTACTGCTCGAGGTCGACGATCGCTTCGGCCCAGTCGCGCTCTCCGCCCGGATGCGGATCGGCCGGCGCATACCCCCAGCCGCCGGGAGCCACGCGCGGCCACGGATCGGTCCAGGTCGCCACCGGCGCGAGCGCCGCGATCGCCGCGGCTGTGCCGCCGATGACACGATGGGACGAACCGGCATCCTGCAGTTCGACGCGCAGGCGGAAACGCATGCGCGTGAGCCAGGTCAGCAGCGCGGCGGAGCGGTCGCGATCGACGATGAGCCAGGTGGTCGCGCCGTCATCGACGATGGATGCCGCGTGTTCCACGTGTCCCTGCGGATCGAGGATGAGCAACTCGGTGCTCTCTTCCGGCTGAAGTGCGGACACGGCCTGCGACGTGATCGAGTCCAGCCAGGTCAGGCGGTCGGGACCGGCGAGCGTCAGGACACCGCGGTCGCCGAGGACCGCCACGGCGCGTCCGGCGACGAGTTCGCGTTGCTCACGATGGGGCGAACCGAAGTGCACCGGACCGGAGTCATCGACAACGGCGCCGGGCACCGCTGTGAACGGATCGGTCATCAGTCTGCCCGGGCGAGGCGCGCGGACGCGTGCGACGCAAGTTCGCCGCCGAGCGCAGCAACGTCCCACGCCCACAGCAGATGACCGTCGACGTAGCCGTACATCCGGGTCGCTGCGGCGTATTCCTTCGCGGTCGCAGGGCGCACGATGGCGTCCGTCGCGATGTCGATGCGGGGGCCACGAGCCTGACCGAGATAGAGCTCACTGATCCCGTCGGAGTGCACGATCGCCACTTCGATGTCGAAGCCGCCCTCCTCGGTACGAAGCGCCTCCACGTCGTCGACGGTGCGGAGTTGGGTCGACACCTCGGCGGGCGGCAGGAGCGCCGGCCCGGCATCCGCACCGGTCGCGGGTCGCGCCAAGCGCCAATATCCTGTCTCGGCAACGAGCGGCGAGCGCTGGCCGTCTTCGCCGAGCAACCAGGCGCTGGCGGCATAGTTGACGTAGTCGCCGCCATCGTGGCTGAAGCTCACGCGGTGCGAGAACTCGCCCGAGAAGGCGGTGCCGTCCACGTCGTAGTCGATGACACCGGTGCCTTCCCAGACACCCAGGAGCCAAGACAGCGGAACGATGTCCGCCGGGAGGTCGGTGGGGAGATCCAGCACGGCGTCAGCGCTGGCCGCGGTACAGGTTCTTGATCACGACGCCGGAGACGAACACGATCGCCAACGAGGCGAGTGCGAGCAGCCCGACGAAGAAAAGTTCGAGAGCGACGAGGTCCATGAGCTCAGTCTACGCGCGCATCGCGCTCAGGCGGAGAACAACGACGCGAGCCCGAGCCCGACCCCGATGAGGCCCATCACGACGAGACCGCCCAGGACGCTCGCCGCGACGCGCTGGATGAATCCGTGGGGGTGGCCGTGGGCGAGCTGGATCGCGAACGACGCGATGAGGACGAGCCCCATCCCCACGGCCATCCATGCAGCCTGCGCCTCGGACGGCACGGCGATCCCGATCACGAGGGCGATGACGGCGGAGATCACCCATGCGGCCACGATGCCGCGAACGCCGCTACGGGGCGCGAGCTCGGGGAGGGACATGCGTCCATTGTGACCCAACCTGTACGCTGACGCACGCTCGGCGTAGCCCGAGCGCACGACGCTCTAAGATGGGACTCGATCCGGGTCCACCCGAGTCCTCCCAGCGGAAGGGACCCTGTTGGCGCAACTGCTCGTGCTGAGCTCCGCCCCCGGCGGAGGACCAGTCCTGCCCGCGCTCGAGTTGCTGAGCCACCGCGTCCGCCAGATCCCGGCAGAAGCGGCATCGCTCGTAAATGCACCGAGCTCGGACGTGATCTTCATCGACGCACGCATGGACCTCGTCGGTGCGAAGTCGCTGTGCAAGATCCTGAACACGACGGGCATCGACGCGCCCCTCATCCTCGTCGTCACCGAAGGCGGCCTCACCGCCGTGTCGACCGATTGGGGCATCGACGACGTCCTCCTCGTCACCGCAGGACCCGCGGAGGTCGACGCCCGCATCCGTTTGGCGGTCGGGCGGATGGCCAAGGAGCAAGTCTCCAGCCGCATCTCGACGTCGGGGATCACGATCGACGAGTCTTCCTATTCGGCCAAGGTCCGTGGGAAGCCACTGGATCTGACGTACAAGGAGTTCCAGCTCCTGCATTTCTTCGCGACGCACCCGTCCCGCGTGTTCACCCGCGAGCAGCTGCTGAGCGAAGTCTGGGGTTACGACTATTTCGGCGGCACGCGCACAGTCGACGTGCACGTGCGGCGCCTGCGCGCCAAGCTCGGCGACCTCGAGCAGCTCATCGGCACCGTCCGCAACGTCGGATACCGCTTCAACGTCTACGAGGACGACCAGGTTCCCGCTCCGCGCGAACGCGTGCAGGACTGACGGTTAACGTTCCGGTCACTTCCCCCTGCAATGATGAGGGAATGATCGATACGGACGTTCTCGACTCTGGTCTGGGCGATGCAGACGACGACGACTTCGATGAAGCCGTCGAAGCCTACGACTCCCAGTTGCCGGACAACCGCTATACCGACCGTGAACTGAGCTGGCTGGCGTTCAACCAGCGTGTGCTCGAGCTCGCGGAAGACCCGCGGCTGCCGGTGCTGGAACGCGCGAACTTCCTCGCGATCTTCGCGAGCAACCTCGATGAGTTCTTCATGGTCCGTGTCGCCGGGCTCAAACGTCGCATCGTCACCGGTCTTGCGGTGCCGACCAACGTCGGCCGTTCACCCCACGAAGTGCTCGCCGACATCTCCGCCGAAGCGCACCAGCTGCAGCTGCGGCATGCCGCCGCCTGGGCAGAGCTCGTCTCGCCGGCGCTGGCGGAGTCCGGGATCGAGCTCGTGTCGTGGACCGACCTGGACGAGTCCGAACGCCGCACGATGTACGACTACTTCCAGGCGCAGGTGTTCCCGGTACTCATGCCGCTCGCCGTCGACCCGGCCCACCCCTTCCCGTACATCTCGGGCCTGTCCCTGAACCTCGCGATCCGCATCCGGAACGCGAAGACCGGGCGCCAGGAGTTCGCGCGCCTCAAAGTGCCGCCCATGCTCCCGCGCTTCGTCGAGCTCCCCGCGAGCGGACGTTCACGCTACCTGCCGCTCGAGGAACTCATCGCGGAGAATCTCGGCGATCTCTTCCCCGGGATGGAGATCCTCGAACACCACGCTTTCCGCCTCACCCGCAATGAAGACGTCGTGGTCGAGGAGGACGAGACCGAGAATCTCATCCAGGCACTCGAGGCCGAGTTGCTGCGTCGCCGGTTCGGGCCGCCGATCCGTCTCGAGATCACCGACAGCATGGACCCCGTGACGCTCGACCTGTTGCTGGACGAGCTGGACATCACCGACCAGGAGGTCTACCGCCTGCCGTCGCCGCTCGACCTCCGGGGGCTCTTCGACCTGGCGCGCATCGATCGGCCGGACCTGCACTACCCGCCGCACGTCCCGACGACAGCGCCGGCCTTCCAGCCGGCCGAGCAGAACGGGCGGGCCGATCTGTTCGCCGCGATCCGTGCCGGCGACGTTCTGGTCCACCACCCGTACGAATCGTTCACCACGAGCGTCGTAGCGTTCCTCGAGCAAGCCGCGCGCGACCCGCACGTGCTCGCGATCAAGCAGACGCTCTACCGCACGTCGGGTGACAGCCCGATCGTGCAGGCCCTGATCGACGCGGCTGAAAAGGGCAAGCAGGTGCTGGCGCTCGTCGAGGTGAAGGCGCGGTTCGACGAGGCCAACAACATCGTCTGGGCCCGCAAGCTCGAGAAGGCCGGCGTCCACGTCGTCTACGGCCTGGTCGGTCTGAAGACGCACTGCAAGCTCCTCCATGTCATCCGTGAAGAAGACGGGATGCTCCGCAGCTACAGCCACATCGGCACCGGAAACTACAACCCGAAGACCAGCCGACTCTACGAGGACTACGGGCTCTTCACGACCGACGAGCAGGTCGGCCGTGACCTCACGCGCCTCTTCAACGAACTCAGCGGCTACGCGATCGAGAAGAAGTTCAAGCGTCTGCTCGTCGCGCCCCTGCACCTGCGTAAGGGCCTCCTCCGTCACATCGACAAGGAGCGGCGCAACGCGCAGGACGGCAAGGCCGCACATATCCGCATCAAGGTCAACTCGATGGTCGATGAGCAGATCATCGATGCGCTGTACCGGGCCAGCCAGGCCGGCGTCCGCGTCGACGTCTGGGTGCGCGGCATCTGCTCGCTGCGTACCGACCTTCCCGGGGTCAGCGACAACATCACGGTGCGCTCGATCCTCGGCCGTTACCTCGAGCACTCGCGCATCTTCGCGTTCCACAACGACGGCGTTCCCCAGGTGTTCCTGGGCAGCGCCGACATGATGCACCGCAACCTCGACCGACGCGTGGAAGCGCTCGTGCGGGTCGTGGCCCCGACGCACGTGCGCGATCTCGTCGAGCTGTTCGACGCCGCGATGAGCGAGGACACGAGTTCGTGGCGTCTCGGAGAAGGCAGCGTCTGGACCCGCCACAGCGTCGATGCGGACGGCACGCCGCTCGTCGACCTGCAGGAGAAGACCATGGCTCAGGTGCAGCGGCGTCGCCGAGCCCGCGCTGTGCGATGACCGACACCGCCGTGTACGCCGCGGGTGGTGTCGTCTGGCGCGTCGTCGGGGGCAAGCTCAAGGTGCTGGTCATCCACCGCACCGCCTACGCCGATGTCACGCTCCCCAAGGGCAAAGTCGACCCGGGTGAGACCCTCGCCGAGACCGCCGTGCGCGAAATCCACGAAGAGACCGGCATCCGCGTGGCCCTCGGCTTCCCGGTCGGCGTCTCGCGATACCGCATGCCGAACAAGCGTCAGAAGATCGTGCACTATTGGGCGGCGGAAGCGACCGACAGCGCCCTGCGTGCCTCCGCATTCGTTCCGAACAAGGAGATCGCGGCGCTCGAATGGGTCTCCCCCCGTCGCGCGCTCGGCTATCTCTCGTATCCGGTCGACGTCGAGATCCTCGAGCAGTTCCTCGCGTTCGTCGACGACGGGGTCCTAGAGACCTTCCCGATCGTCGTCCTCCGCCACGCGAAGGCCCTCGCGCGGGAAGACTGGAAAGGCGCGGATGCGACGCGCACCCTCACGTCGCGCGGCATCAAACAAGCCGCGTCGATCGTCGGGCCACTTCGCGCGTTCGGTGTGCGGCGCATCATCTCCAGCGACGCCGTCCGATGCCTGACGACCGTCGCTCCCCTGTCCGCCGCGCTCGGCAAGAACGTGACTTCCACGCGTCAGCTCGGTCAGGACGCCTGGGAAGACGGCACGTCTGATGTCCGCTCAATCGTGGGCAAGCGCGTCCGGTCCGGCAAGCCCGCCGTCCTCTGCAGCCATGGCCCCGTGATCCCCGGCATCCTGAACGAACTCGCGCTGGCCACCGGGACGCTCCGCGGGTCGTACCTCGGCAGCGCATCCGCGCTCGAGCCGGCGGCGTTCTCGGTCGTGCACCTGTCTGCCACGAATCCCGGTTCGGGGATCGTGTCGATCGAGACGCACGAGCCGAAGCCGTAGCGTGTCGGGCCTCCGACTGGCCTGGGCGGTCGCCCCGGGCGGCCGCGCGGAGCGGCGCGAGCGGGCCTGGAATCTCGTGCGGGAGCTCCTGGCGCGCGAAGGGCACGCGGATGCCCGCCTGTCGAACGCGTGTCCGCACTGTGGCGGACCACACGGACCAGTGACGGTGACGGGTGCGCCGTGGCGCGCGTCAGTGAGCTATGCCGGCGGGGTGGTGGTGATCGGCATCCATCCCGACACGGTGTCGGCGTTCGGGATCGATGCCGAGCGCCTGATCGACCCGGTCCGCGATGCGGCCGGCGGTATCGAGGGGGGATTGCTCCGCTGGGTGCGCACCGAAGCGGTGCTCAAAGCGGACGGACGCGGTCTGCGTGGCGATGCTGTCGTGGAGATCACCGAGAACGGCGGGCAATGGACAGCCCACCTTCCCGGCGCGGCCGGGCCCTTCGAGGGGTGGGAGCCCGTGGGGCCCCCGGGTGTTCTGGTGAGCGTCGCCGTCAGTCGTGGCCGACGAGCTTGAGCCCGACGACACAGCCGACGAGACCGAGGATGAGCAGCATCCGCACGATCGAGAACGACTCGTCCCCCGTGGCCATCGCCCAGGTGACCGTGAGGGCTGCGCCGATGCCGACCCAGACGGCGTAGGCCGTACCTGTCGAGATGTCGCGCATCGCCCAGGCGAGACCGCCCATACTCGCCAGCAGTGCAACGCCGAACACGATCGACGGCCCGAGCTTGGTGAACCCCTCGGACTTTCCGAGCGCCGTCGCCCAGACGGCCTCGAGGATTCCGGACACGATGAGAATGATCCACGACATGACAGTGCTCCCTGGCCAGTCTTGTCGCGTTCCGGGTACTGATCCGTCGTCCGGGGGCCTGATCCGGCCCAGGTCTTCAGGCTAGACCGCGCACCTGGGCACGCCCTGATCAGGGAGAGATCAGGAAGAACCCCTCCAGCATCCCCGGGTTGTGCGCGTGGACCAGCACCGCGAACACGACGGCGTCGAACAGCAGATGCACCGTCACGACATAGCCGAGCGACCGCGTCTTCAAGAAGATGATCGCCTGCAGCAATGCGAACGGGATCGTCAGCACGGGCCCCCACGACCGATAGCCGAGTTCCCAGAGGAACGAGACGAACACGACGGCCTGCAGCACGTTCGCCGCACCGTCGGAGAAGTGTCGGCGCAACAGGGCGAACACGGTGCAGATGAAGAACAGCTCATCCCAGATGCCGACGGCCCCGACGCCGACGAAAAGGCGCGCGATCATGTCCGGGCTGTCCACGACGGGCCAGTTCATGTAGACACCGGAAGTGATGAAGTAGAACGGCAAGATCAGCCAGCCGAGCACGAGGACAGCGGCGAGCCACCCCCACTGCCAGCGCTTCCAGCGTCCGCCACCGCGCCACGGGAAGCGGATCGCGCGATCGCGATAGACCCACCGGGAGATCACGTACGGCACGAGCACCGCGCCACCCAGAGCGAGCGTGAAGCGCACCATCGACAGGTTGTCGAGTTTCGCGGCGAGGTCGATGACGCTCACGATCAGAAGCCCGACCGTGATGAGCGACAGGTCGCGCGTGAGCGAGGGGGCGGATGCCGCCACGCCCCGGCGTTCGATGGCGAGCGCGACGATCATCCCGACCGCGAGGAACGCCCACCCGAGCCACGGCAGTCGCGCGACGAACAGCGCGGGAGCGGCGAGACAGACCAGCACCGCCGGGAGGGCTCCGAGCGACACGTGCGGACGCATGCCCGTGGCGGTATGCGCCGGCACCGGTCAGCCTCGCGGACTGCGGCGGTAGGCGAGGTCGCGGATATCACGGCCTTTCGCGAGGCCCTTGCGCTCGAACGCCGTCATGATCCGGCCCTCGAACCGCTCGCCCCAGTCGCCGTCGAACATCGGCTCGAAATCGTCGGCCTCGCCGAGCACGTGCCGCATCTGCCGTGCGTAGTCTTCCCAGTCCGTCGCGAGCCGCAGGATGCCGCCATCGCGCAGCACGCGCGCCGCCAGCGCCGGGAACGGTGGTGCGACCAGGCGGCGCTTGGTGTGCTTGGACTTGTGCCACGGGTCGGGGAAGAAGATCCACAGCTCGTCGACGGATGCCTCGGGCAGCAGGTGCTCGAGGACCTCCGGCGCGTTGGCCTCGACGAGCCGCAGATTGCTGACGCCGACCCGCTCTGCGTCGAGCATCGTGCGCGCAAGACCCGCCACGAACACCTCGACGGCGAGAAAGTCGGCATCCGGCCGCTCACCGGCCGCGTGGACGATCGCGTGGCCCTGCCCGGAGCCGATTTCCACGATCAGCGGCGCCGAGCGGCCGTAGATCTGCTCGGGCACGATCTCGGTGCCGGGACGGACGCTGGTGACGGCGGCATCGCGTTCCACCGGGATCACGTAGAACGGCGCCAGCTCGCTCCACCCGCGCTCCTGCCCGTCGGTCATCCGCCCCCCGCGCCGCACGAACGAGACCGGCTCGGTGCGAAACGGCTGCACGGACGCGGAATCGTCGACGGCGGGCTGCGGCATGGGTCCAGGGTATCGGGGACCGGCGGAAGTACGCGTGATCAGGTCGTCACGGACGTGAGCGTCAGGACGTCCTCGAGCAGGTGCGTGCGATCGTGCACGTCGATCTCGATCGCGTCGCCCTCCCGAAGCGTCAGCTCGACCGACGCCGCACTCACACGCACTTCCATGACGCGCCCGCGGAAGCCGACCGTGAACGTGTACGCGTCCCAGCCGTCGGGGCAGAACGGGCGCAGCGACAAGGTGTCCTCGCGCACGCGCATACCGGCGAAGCCCTGCACGATCGAGAGCCAGGCGCCGCTCATCGACGTGATGTGCAGGCCGTCCTCGGTGTCGTCGTTGTAGTTGTCCAGATCCAGGCGTGCGGTGCGCCGGTACAGCTCGATCGCCCCGTCCTCGTTGCCGATCGAGGACGCCACAATCGAGTGGATAGACGCCGACAGCGACGATTCGTGGACCGTCATCGGCTCGTAGAAGTCGAAGTTGCGCCGCAGGTCGTCGACGCTGAAGTCCTCCTCGAACAGGTACATGCCCTGGAGCACATCGGCCTGCTTGATGAAGCACGACCGCAGGATGCGGTCCCATGACCAGTTCTGGTTGATGGGGCGCTGCGCCGCGGGGATGGTCGCCGTGCTGCGCAGATCCTTGTCGAGGAAGCCATCGTGCTGCACGTTGATGCCCAGCTGATCGTCGACCGGCAGGTACATGCCGTCCGCGATCAGCTGCCACCGGGCGCTCTCCTCGGCCGATACGCCGAGCCGCGCCGCGCGTGCCTCGGGAAGCTCGGCCAGGGTCGCACGAGTGTATCGGAGCACCCACGAGGCCAGGTAGTTCGTGTACCAGTTGTTGTTGACGTTGTTCTCGTACTCGTTGGGCCCGGTCACTCCATGCAGCATGTAGGTGCCCGTGCGCGCGGAGAAGTGGACGCGATCGGCCCAGAACCGGCTGATCTCGACCAGCACCTCGATGCCGGGGCCTTCCAGGTAGGACCGGTCTGCGGTGTACCGCGTGTAATTGTGGATGGCGTAGGCGATCGCGCCGTTGCGGTGAATCTCCTCGAAGGTGATCTCCCACTCGTTGTGGCACTCGACGCCCGTGAACGTCACCATCGGGTACAGCGCGCCGGCGAGGTCCTGCTGGCGCGCGTTGTGCTGGGCCTGCGGCAGCTGCTCATGCCGGTAGGTCAGCAGCGAGCGCGAGACCTCCGGGGGCGCGACGGCCAGATAGAGCGGGACCAGATACGCCTCGGTGTCCCAGTAGGTGGCGCCGCCGTACTTCTCGCCGGTGAAGCCCTTGGGACCAACATTGAGCCGCTGGTCTTCGCCGAAGTATGTCGAGAACAGTTGGAAGAGATTGAACTGGATGCCCTGCTGCGCCTCGTCATCGCCCTCGATGACCACCTGGGCCCGCGCCCAGCGCTGTTCCCACAGCGCGGTGTGCGCCGCGAGCTGCTCGTCGAAGGAGCGGATGCCGGACTCCTCCAGGAGTGTCCCCACTGCATCGACGTGATCGGCCGCGTCGATGTCGCGTGTGGTGACCACTGCCGTGGTCTTGATCAGCTCCGCCGTCTGGCCGGCCGACAGCGTGCCGGTGAACACCGTGCCCACCTCCCACGGCGCGTCGATGGCGGCCGCGCACGTGAGCCCGGTGGCCTCCGCCCGCATCGCGGCGGTGACGGTGAACTGCGGTGTCCCGAACGGGTTGGCGATGGTGCGCACCGACAGGTACGGGACGGGCAGGGAGCCACGCGATTCCTCCTGCCAGAACTGCTCGCCGTAGTTGGCGTCGACGTTGTGCACGTCCCCGTTCAGGCGCGGAGTCAGTTGCACCTCAGCCGTGCCGCTGAGCACCTCCACGCGGATGCGCTGCAGGCACAGCTCCCGCGTCTGCACGGACAGGAAACGCTCGAACGACAGTCGCACCCGGGCCTGCGCTGTCTCGTACACGTACGACCGGCTGAGCAGGCCGTTGCGCAGATCGAGCCGCAGGGCGAAATCGGTGTGGCGTCCCGTGAACAGATCGACCGGCACTCCGTCCAGCTCAATGCCGACGGCGATCAGATCGATCGCGTTGATGACCTTGCCGAAGTAGTCGGGGTAGCCGTTCTTCCACCATCCGACACGCGTCTTGTCGGGGAACCACACTCCTGCGATGTACGTGCCCTTGTGCGTATCGCCGGAGTAGCCCTCCTCGAAGTTGCCGCGCATGCCCATGTGACCGTTGCCGATCGAGGTGATCGACTCGATCAGCCGGATCCGATCGTGATCCAGCCGTGTCGTCTCGACTGCATCCCGCGCAATGTCGAACACCCGCTCGCCCATGAGCTCCGCCTCCTCCTGCGCCACGCAGCTATGCGCACGCGATGTTGTCCTGGCCCGAATCGATCTCCGGAACCGTATCCGGAAAGACCCTACTCCAGGCTCTCCTCAGCCGCACGCCGACGCCCGCTATTAGGCTGACTGCGGAGGTGGCGGTGTTCTCTCGACTGTTCGACGCGAATGCACCGATGTGGCGAGCCATGAGCATGGTCGGCGACATCATCGTGCTGAATCTGCTGACCCTGATCACCTGCCTGCCGGTGATCACCGTCGGAGCGAGCATGACGGCGCTCTACGACACCGCACGCCGTGTGCTGGACGGCACCGACAGCGGTGCCGCGCGCACGTTCTGGTTCTCGTTCCGCTCCAATCTCCGACAGGCGACGCTTCTTTGGGCCGTCGTGGGCCCTGTCGCCGCCGCCGTGCTGGCGACGTGGGTTTTCGTGCAACTCGATGAGCTGCTCATTCTCAAGGTGCTGCTGAGCGTTGTTTTTCTGCTGATCTTCCCGTTCGTCTGGGCGCTTCAAGCGCGCTTCGTGAACACCCCGTGGCGCACTCTGGGCAACGCCGCGGCGGTCGCCTTCGGCCGCCTGCCGTACTCCGGCGGCGCCCTGATCATCCGTCTCGTGATCGGCTCGCTCGCGGTGACGGTGTGGATGCAGCTACCCCAGGCCGTGATCATCCTGGTGCTGCTCGGCTACCCGCTGGCGGTCTTCGGCGCCATGCCCCTGATCGAGCGGGCCCTGGAGCCCCTGTTGCCGACCGCGCCGCTCGACGACAGCGCCGACGTCGCCGCATCCTGAGACCAGCCCTGCGGCGCGCCGCAGGGCGACCGGCGCTCTTGCATCCCCCGGGGCGGACGCGTACTGTGTGCATCAGCCCGGAACCGATTCCGGCAAATCGCCCCGAAGCGCAGATGCGACGGAGCACAAGAGTGTCCTCGATCCAAAGAAGGAAGGCCCAGGACAATGATGAAGCGCAAAATGGCGACCGTGATCGCCGCCGGTCTCACAGTGACCGCACTCACCGCGGCTCTCGCCGGCTGCAGCGCCGGTGGGGACGGCGACGGCGGAGACGCCGAAGGCAAGGTGTACTACCTCAACTTCAAGCCCGAGCAGGCCGACGACTGGGTGGCCTTGGCCGCCGAGTACACGGAGGAGACCGGCGTGCAGGTCGACGTGCAGACCGCGGCGTCTGGCACCTACGAGACCACGCTGAAGTCCGAGATGGCCAAGAGCAACGCCCCGACGCTGTTCCAGGTCAACGGCCCGGTCGGTCTGGCCAGCTGGAAGGACTACGTCGCCGACCTGTCCGACACGGCCGTTTACGAGCACCTCAACGACCAGTCCGTCGCCCTCACCGGCGACGACGGCGAGGTCCTGGCGATCCCGTACGTCGTGGAGACCTACGGCATCATCTACAACAAGAAGATCGTCAACGACTACATCGCACTGGGCGACTCGTCCGTCTCGTCGATCGACGAGATCACCGACTTCGCCACGCTCTCGTCCGTCGTCGAGGGCATTCAGGCACACAAGGACGACCTCGGCATCGAGGGTGCGTTCACCTCGGCCGGCTTCGACTCCTCGAGCGACTGGCGTTTCAAGACCCACCTGGCCAACATCCCGCTGTACTGGCAGTTCAAGGCAGACGGCGTGACCGGTCAGCCCGCCGAGATCAACGACAGCTACCTCGACGGCTACCAGGACATCTTCGACCTGTACATCAACAACGCCACGGTCGACCCCTCGACCCTGTCGGGCAAGACGATCGAAGACTCCAACAGCGAGTTCGCCTTGGGCAAGGCCGCGTTCTACCAGAACGGGACGTGGGCCTACGGCGACGTCTCCGGCCAGGCGGTCGCGGATGAGGACCTCGGCATGCTGCCGATCTACATCGGCGCCGAGGGCGAAGAGAACTCGGGCCTGGTCACGGGTTCGGAGAACTACTGGGTCGTCAACAACGAGTCGTCCGAGGCCGATCAGCAGGCCACGAAGGACTTCCTGGAGTGGGTCATCACCTCCGACACCGGTCGTGACACGCTGGCCAACACCATGGGCTTCGTGACCCCGTTCGACACGTTCGGCGACTACCTGCCGGCCAACCCGCTCGTCCGCGCCGACGCCGAGTACACCGCAGCCGGCAAGACCGCCGTCACGTGGAACTTCACCGTCATGCCTTCCGAGGAGTGGAAGAACGGCGTCGGACAGGCACTGCTGCAGTACGCCCAGGGCACCGGCGACTGGGACGCTGTCGAGACCGCCTACGTCGACGGCTGGGCCACCGAGTACCAGCTCGCCAACGGCTGATCGATTCCAGACGCGGAAGCCACCGGCATCCGCACCCCCGTGCCGGCGGCGGCGACGCGAGTCGCCCCGCCGGCACATCCATCCCTACCACCGCGCCCGTTGCAGGAGCACGCATCATGAAGAAGTCCCTCGCCCGCTGGGGGTGGCTGTTCACCGGACCGACGGTAGCCGCCTTCATCATCGGGTTCATCGTCCCGTTCATCCTGGGCGTATACCTCTCGTTCACCGAGTTCCGGACCGTCACCCGCAGCACGTGGGTCGGCCTGAACAACTACGCGAAGCTGTTCGGCGACGAGGTGTTCCTCCACTCGCTGTGGTACACCGCCGCATTCGCTGTGGTGACCACCGTTCTGATCAACGTGTTCGCGTTCGCCATCGCGTACCTGCTGGTGAAGAACTTCCGCGGCAAGAACGTCTTCCGCTCGGTGTTCTTCATGCCGAACCTGATCGGCGGGATCGTCCTCGGCTACGTCTGGCTGCTTCTGCTGAACGGCGTGCTGGGCATGTGGGCCCGCTCGATCACCTACGACGCCTCGTACGGCTTCTGGGGCATGGTCATCCTCATGTGCTGGCAGCAGATCGGCTACATGATGGTCATCTACATCGCCGGGCTGCAGTCCGTGCCGACCGAACTCCTCGAAGCGTCCGAGATGGACGGAGCCTCCAACGGCCGGACACTGCGCAGCGTGATCATCCCGCTCGTGATGCCCGCGATCACCGTCTGCACCTTCCTGACCATCACCAACGGGTTCAAGATGTTCGACCAGAACCTCGCCCTCACCAACGGTGCCCCGTCGCGACTGAGCGAACTGCTCGCGCTGAACATCTTCAATACCTTCTACGGCCGCACCGGATTCGAGGGAGTCGGCCAGGCGAAGGCCGTCGTGTTCCTCATCATCGTCGCGGTCATCGCCCTCGTGCAGAACCGTTTCGCCCGCTCGAAGGAGGCCGCCCTGTGAACGCCCAGCCCCGCCGCCCATGGCTGTGGACGCTCTCGTTCACCGTCATCGCACTGGCCTACCTCTACCCGATCGCACTGGTGGTCATCAACTCCTTCAAGGGGAAGGTGTACATCGCCGACAATCCGTTCTCGCTGCCGACCGCCGAGAGCTTCGTCGGCTGGCAGAACTACATCGAGGGTGTGCGCAAGACCGACCTGATCACCTCGTTCGGCTGGTCTCTGGTCATCACGGTCGGCTCTGCCCTGCTGATCTTGGCGGGCACGTCGATGACGGCCTGGTGGATCGTCCGCATGGACAACCGCTTCGCCAAGACGCTGTACACCAGCTTCCTGTTCAACCTCGTGGTTCCCTTCCAGATGGTCATGTTCACGCTCTCCTGGCTGGCCGACTCCCTGGGACTGAGCAACCCCTTCGGGCTGTGGATCATCTACCTCGGCTTCGGCGCGGGCCTTGCGGTGTTCATCTTCACGGGATTCGTCAAGGGCATCCCCTACGAGATCGAGGAGGCCGCGACGATCGACGGATGCGGCCCGGTGCGCACGTTCTTCCTGATCGTGCTGCCGGTCATGAAGCCGGCCGTCATCACCGTCGCGATCCTCGAGGTGATGTGGCTGTGGAACGACTACCTGCTGCCCTACCTCACGCTGGACCTGAAGAAGTACATGACCATCCCGATCTCGGTCCAGTACCTCAAGGGCGGCTATGGCGCGGTCGACATGGGTGCGATGATGGGTGTGCTCGTGCTGGCGCTGATTCCCGTGATCGTGTTCTATCTGTTCAGTCAGAAGCACATCATCCAAGGAGTCGTCGCAGGCGCGGTCAAGGGCTGAACCTGGCGCGGGTGCCGGGCCGATCCGTTCGAAGAAGAGGAAGTCCGTCTTGGCGGAGATGACCATCCGGGAACTGGCGCGCATCTGCGGCGTCGCGGTCTCGACGGTCTCACGGGCGATGAATGATCGCTCCGACGTCAACCCCGAGACGCGCGCTCGCATCCGTGCGGCCGCGGAGCGCCACGGCTATGTGCCCAATGCGAGCGCGCGGCGCCTGAAGATCGGCACCACCCAGACGATCTCGGTCGTCATCCAGGGCGAGCTCGGGCAGCTCCTGATCGAAGTGCTCGAGCACCTCGGCTTGGCCTTCGCCGACGCCGGCTATGACACCGTGCTCTCACACGTCGCCGAACAGCATGCGACCGCCGGGACCGTGGAACGGATCGTGCGCGAGGGGAAGTTCGACGGTGTCGTCTTCCTCGGACGGTACGGAAGCGCCGATCGGGAAGCGTCGTCTCAGCTGAGCCGGCGCCTCGCCGAGATCGACGTCCCCATGGTGTTCTGCACGACGCCGGACTACTCCGGGGCCGCGTCGCTGCACTCTTCGATCTCGGTAGACGATCAGACCGGCGCCTACGAGCTGACCAGCCATCTCATCGCGCACGGTCACCGGCGCATCGCGTTCGTAGGCGGCGGCACGGAGCGCGATGGTGAGCACGCGTGGGCGCTGCGCCTCGCCGGCTACCGGGCCGCCCTGGGTGCCGCCGGGATCTCATTCGACGAGGAGCTCGTGGTCCCCTCGGTCCTTCCCGATCAGCTGTACACGATGCGCAACGGCTACGAGTCGGTCGCCCAGTGGCCCGGATCCGGGATCCCCGGCGACGTCACCGCGATCATGGCGGTATGCGACGCCGCCGCCGTCGGTGCCGCACGCGCGCTCAGCGAGGCGGGACGGCGCGTGCCCGACGAGGTCTCGCTCGTGGGGTTCGACGGCCTCGACATCGGCAAGTATCACGTGCCCCGCATCACGACGGTCGCGCAGCCGCTCGCCGAGATCGCGCAGAGCACGGCGCGGGTGCTGCTGGCCACGATGCGAGAGCCGGACCGGGCGATCGAGCAGGTCTGGATCCGCGGTCGCGTCGTCGAGGGCGAATCCGTCCGGCTGCTGACGTGAGGCCGGGCTCGCGGGCGACGTCGGCGCTCACTGCGTGACGAAGTCGATGAGCTCCTCGACGCGGCCGAGAAGTGCCGGGTCGAGGTCCCGATAGCTGTGGACCGAGCGCAGGATCCGCTGCCAGTTCCGCGCCAGGTCGGCCTGATCGTCGGCCGGCCAGCCCAGTGCACGGCTGACACCGACCTTCCACTCGATGCCGCGCGGAATGCGGGGCCAGGCGGCGATGCCGAGCGCCCGCGGGGTCACGCACTGCCAGACGTCGATGTGCGGATGCCCGACGATCCGGACGTAGCGGCCGTGCGGACCTCGAGCGACCGCCTCGGCGATGCGGGATTCCTTCGAACCGGCGACCAGATGATCGACCAACACCCCGTAGCGACGGTCCGGTCCGGGGGGCTCGTCGTCCAGAGCCGCGGCCAGAAGATCGACACCCTGCAGGTATTCGACGACAACGCCTTCGACCCGCAGATCGTCTCCCCACACCTTCTCGACGAGTTCGGCATCGTGCCGCCCCTCGACAAGGATCCGCGATCCGCGGGCGACCCGCGCCCGCTCCTGCGGCGCCGCGAAGGACCCGGATGCCGTCCGCGTCGGCCCAGCGGGTGTCGCAGGCTTCGGGATGATCAGGACGACTGGGTCGCCGTCGACGAGGAACCCTCCGCCGAGGGGGAAGAGCCGCCGGCGACCGAGACGGTCCTCGAGTTCGACGGTGCCCGACTGGACGCGCGTGACGGCGCCGCAGAATCCGTCTGACGCGACCTCGACGACGAGGTCGCGCTCAGCCTGGACCTCCGGCACCACGCGGCGTCCGGCATCGCGCCATCCGCGGGCGAGGACATCCCCGCCGTATCTGTCGTCCATAGCTCCTCCGACTCGGCAACCTACCCGGACGTCACCGAGAACCCGGGAGCGACTCCCCGGTCGGGTCGAGCTCACACCTCTTTCATCGCCCGCGTTCACCTCCGGCGCCCAGGACTTTTGCTCATGCACGACGGGGAATAGGGTGTTCGCGGGGACGGTTTCCGTTGTCCCCGTGGAGGAAAGGACCCCATGCGCGCGCACTGGCCTCTCGCGTTGGTGACAGCTGCGGCGGTTGTCCTGGGCGGTGGCGCGGCGGCGATGGCGACCGATCCCGTCCCGTTGACGAGCACACACGTGTGGGACCAGTCCGACGTCCTGAGCTCATCGCAAGAGGCGGCCGTCGAGGAACGCCTGACCGCCCTCCCCGCCGCCGGGATCGACCTGTGGGTCGTCTACGTGGATCAGTTCACCAATCCGAGTGACCCCGAAGAGTGGGCCAACCGAACGGCGAGCGACAATGGTCTGGGCCCCACGCAATACCTCCTTGCAATCGCGACCGACGGGCGCCAGTTCTACCTCTCGGGCGACAGTTCCGGACCCGTCGACATCGATCAACTGGCCTCGATCGAGCAGGAGAGGATTCTGCCCGAGCTGCGCACCGAGAACTGGGCGGGAGCTGCGACGGCGGCCGCCGACGGTCTCGAGAATGCCGTCTCCGGAGGAGGATCCGCGGGGGGATCCTTCCTGCCGATCCTCCTCATCGTCATCCTGCTCGCACTCGCGACTCTCGTCGTCTGGATCGTGCTGCGTTCGCGGAAGAAGGCGGCCCTGACCGTCGGCGGCGGCCAACCGTCGGCGGACGCGCTCAGCCAGATCTCCACGAAGGACCTCGGACGGCAGGCCTCGTCGGCCCTCGTCGACACGGACGACGCGGTGAAGACCAGCGAGCAAGAACTCGGATTCGCCGAAGCGCAGTTCGGCGCCGAAGCCGCCGCTGAGTTCCACACGGCCCTCGCCCGCGCGAAAGAAGATCTCAGTCAGGCGTTCGCGCTGAAGCAACAGCTCGACGACGAGGTCCCCGACTCCGAACAGGCGATCCGGCAGTGGAACGCGCAGATCCTCGAGCTGTGCGCGCACGCCAATCACGAACTCGACGAGAAAGCCGCCGCGTTCGATGAGCTCCGCAGGCTCGAACAGAACGCACCGGAGGCGCTGGCGCGCGTCCAGTCGCAGCGCGCGGAGGTGGCCGGTGCACTCGATGCCGTGGCGCCTCGCCTCGCGACCCTCGCGGAGAGCTACGCTCCGGAAGCGCTCGCCACCGTCGCCGGCAACGCCGACCACGCGGCGCAGCTGCTGACCTTTGCCGACGAGCAACTGCGCGCCGCGCAAACGGCCATCGGCGCCGGAGACGGCGCGCGCGCAGCGGTCGGCATCCGTGCCGCCGAAGACGCGATCGGCGAGGCGAAACTGCTCCAGGATGCGGTCGAGAAGCTCGGCGCCGACCTCGCACAAGGCGATCAGGATGCCGCCCGCCTGATCGCCGAACTCGACACGGACCTGGCCACGGCCAGCGCTCTCCCCGACCCTGACGGCCGCCTCGCCCCCGTGATCGCCGCGACCCGCCAGCAGGTCGAGGCGGGACGCACGCTCCTGGCCGGATCGGCGCGACGGCCGCTCTACGCTCTCGAGGGACTCACCCGGGCCAACGAGCAGATCGACGCATTGCTGGAGGGCGTGCGCGACAGTCAGCAGAAAGCGCAGCGCGCGAGCCAGCAGCTCGGTATGCTGCTCACCCAGGCGCAGGGCCAGGTCTCAGCGGCCGAAGACTTCATCACATCGCGTCGCGGTGCGATCGGAGCGGAAGCGCGCACGCGCCTCGCCGAAGCCGGCGCATCTCTCGTCCAGGCCCGCCAACTGCAGCAGAGCGATCCCGCACAGGCACTCGGGTACGCGCAGCGCGCGAACGACCTCGCAGCCCAGGCCATCCAGTACGCGCAGAACGACGTCGGCTCCTTCCCGGGCGGCGGCATGTTCGGCGGGGGCACCAGCGGCGGCAACGGTGGCGGCGGCAACATGATGAATGCCGTCCTCGGTGGGATCCTCATCAACTCTCTTCTCGGTGGCGGTGGCGGCGGCCGAAGCTCCGGCGGCGGCATGTTCGGCGGCGGAGGTGCTCGGCCGGGCAGCTTCGGCGGCGGCGGCACGCGCAGTCGCCGCGGAGGAGGACGCTTCTGACCCCCGCACCCCGACTTTCGATGCCGGCATCCGCCGTTCACCTCCATCAACCCGGATAGAAAAGGAAAACCGATGGCAAAGCAGTCCATTTTCGGTCGCATCTCGACGCTCATGAAGGCGAACATCAACGCGATGCTCGACTCTGCGGAAGACCCGCAGAAAATGCTCGACCAGCTCGTGCGCGACTACTCCAACAACATCGCGGACGCCGAGTCGGCCATCGCCGAGACGATCGGCAACCTGCGCCTGCTCGAGCGGGACCACGAGGAGGACGTCAAGTCGGCCACCGAGTGGGGCAGCAAGGCGCTGGCCGCGAGCAAGAAGGCAGACGAACTGCGCACGATCGGTCACACGACCGACGCCGACAAGTTCGACAACCTCGCGAAGATCGCTCTCCAGCGCCAGATCAGCGAGGAGAACGAGGCTCGGGCGATCGCCCCCGCCATCGCCGCCCAGACCGAGGTCGTCGACAAGCTGAAGGACGGCCTCAACGGCATGAAGGGCAAGCTCGAGGAGCTGCGTTCGAAGCGCTCCGAGCTGCTGGCCCGCGCCAAGTCGGCCGAGGCGCAGAACAAGGTGCACGACGCCGTCAAGTCCATCGACGTGCTCGACCCGACCAGTGAACTCGGTCGCTTCGAGGACAAGGTCCGGCGCCAGGAGGCCCTCGCCTCCGGCAAGGCGGAACTGGCCGCGTCGAGCCTCGACGCGCAGTTCGCCTCGCTCGACGACGTGGGCGAGCTCACCGAGGTCGAGGCGCGCCTGGCTGCGTTGAAGGCCGGCGGCACGAGCGCCCCGGCGATCGAACAGTAAGACCCATGGATGCGCGCGGCGTCGGGCCCTCGGGTTCGGCGCCGCGTCGTCGTCTGCGGGGCGCACCGCGCGAGAGGATGGACCCATGACGCGATATCTGGTGGCCCCGCAGTGGCAGGGCTCTCCCTCCACCCGGGCGATGCACCTCATCGACGGAGCCGAAGCGATCGCCGGAGACCTCCCCCGCGCCGCGACGGTCCGAGTCGACGTGCCGATCGAGGCCGGTGAGTCTCTCGGAACCGGCATCCGGCGGTTCAGCGCGGTGAACCGCGTCGCCGAGAATGTGACGACCGCCCTCGCCGCCTCCGATGAGCCGGCGATCGTCGTCGGCGGCGATTGCGGGATCGCCGTCCCGACCATCGCGCACACCGCGGCAACGCACGACGACCTCGTGGTCGTCTGGTTCGACGCACACGCCGACCTGCACTCGCCGGAATCGAGCCCGTCCGGGTCGCTGGCCGGCATGGCCCTCCGAGCGACCTTCGACGCGATCGACCTGCCGTCCGGCGGGATCACGCGCGACCACGTCATCCTGGCCGGTGCCCGCGAGTTCGATGACGCCGAATGGGAGTTCGTCCAGGAGTCGGGACTGCGGACGCTCAGCGTCGCCGACCTCGCCGATCCTGCGGCGCTGGCCGCCGCGGTCGCTCAGACCGGTACCACCGCGGTGTATGTCCACGTCGATCTGGACGTCCTGGATCCCGCAGTGCTCGGCGGACTGGCACTGCCGGTCCCCTTCGGACTGCCCCTGGAGCACCTCACCGGCGCGATTGCCGCGATCCGCAGCGAGGCGCGAATCGTGGGCGCATCGATCGCCGGGTTCGCGCCGTCCTCGCCCGCCGCCGCCCTCGATGACCTCGGCACGATCCTGCGTGTCCTCGGAGCCCTCAAGTGATCACCTCTCCCCCGGCAGGGTGGCAGGAGCGTGCCCAGCGCGCTGTGGTGCGCGGAGCACGCGTGGATGCCGCCATCCCCGCTTTCCTGCTCGACTCACCCCTGAGTGTCATCGGCTACTGGTGGGGCACGTCGGTCGGTTGGCTGTGGGGATCGATCTGGTCGACGGGACGCGTCGAGCGGAAAGCCGGGCTGTGGGTGTTCACGGGCCTGCCGAACTGGGCGTTCCGGCGCGGAGGCGTCTGTGTCGGCGGTTGTTTCCTCACCGGTCAGGCGCACGTCAGCGACGCCGTCCTCCGACACGAGGCCGTCCACGAGCGGCAGTGGCGCCGTTACGGTTTCCTCATGCCGATTCTGTACCTCGCTGCCGGTCGAAACCCGCTGACGAACCGGTTCGAGATCCTCGCGGGCCTCGAAGACGGCAACTACGTCCGCTGATCAGCGCGCGAGGGCGACGCCGAAGCGCTCAGGCACGTGGATGGCGTCGGCATCGACGCCGCGCTGTGACGTGAGATGGTCGAAGATGTCCGCAGTCCCGAGGAATCCGCCCAGGAGGTAGACCCGGGTCCCGTCGGCGCCGTCGCAGAACATCTCGTCCGCCCAGGCGGTCACGGCGCGTGCGAGCGCCTGGCCGGGCGCGCAGGAACGCCCCGATCCGGGGTCGCCCGTACGGCGAGAGCGATCGAGCCACGTGACGATCATCCGCGCCGGGACGATGATCTCTCGCGCGGACGCGGCATCCGCCACCTCGATGAACACTCGCCCGGTCGAGCAGATCGGCAACGTCGCCAGCAGTGTCTCGAGATCGGCGAGAGAAGACTCGTCAGCCGTGATGAGATGCTGCACCCGCGTATGACGCGACGCCTTGCAGGCGGTGTCATTGTGCGGCGTGGTCGAGGTCATGATCCTCCCACTATAGCCCCGAGGGAAGGGGAGCCTCACCTTAGTGCGATGGGTCTCAGCGAACCCGCAGGAGCACCCGTCGCAACTCGACGAGCTCCGCGTCGGTCAACCCGTGTGCGCGCAGATACTCGACCGGCGCGCCATAACGGTCGCTCAGGTCGGCGAGCATCCCCCGCATGACCGGCGCCGGCGAGCGCGTGGCGAGCTCTTCGAGGTGGACGGCGTCGGGGTGCAAACCGCGCAAGAACGACACGACGCGCGCGTTGCGTTCGGCGGGCAGAAGGGTCTCGGTACGGGCGTAATCGGCGATCACCGCGTCTTCGTCGACGCCGACCGCGGCGAGGATGAGAGCGACCGTCACGCCGGTGCGATCCTTTCCCACGGTGCAGTGCACGAGGACCGGTTGATCGGCCAGCACCGCCCGCACGACGTCGACGATGCGAGCGGCGGCCTCATCGATGAGGCCCCGGTACATGCCGGCGAGGGAGACGTCGTGCGTGAAGAAGGATGCCGTGGACCCCAGGAAAAGCGGCGCCCGCACCGTGTCGATATCGAGGCCCTCGATCAGGCTCGGGTCGCGCACGAGCTCATCGTCCTCACGCAGGTCCACGATCCGGCGAAGCCCGAGGGCGCCCAACGCACCGCGGCCGTCGTCTTTCAGCTGAGCCAGGTTGCCGGAGCGGAACAAGACGCCCTCGCGCGTGACGAACCCACCGGCGGGCAAGCCCCCGATGTCGCGGAAGTTGAGTGTGCCGGGGACCGTCACGCCGACGGTTCCGCCGCGGCCCCGTGGCGTCGCGGCACCGCGTACTTGCCGGCGATCGTGACCCGGTTGAATGCGTTGATCGAGACCAGCAGCCAGCTCAGCGCGACGTACTCCCCCTCGGTCAGAATGCCTCCCACGTGGTCATAGACCTCATCGGAGATGCCGTCTTCGTGGATGAAGACGTAAGACTCGGTCAGTTCCAGCGCCGCACGCTCCCGTGCCGTGAACACGCCCGACTCCCGCCACGTGGCGATCTGCGCGATCTCATCCGCCGACATGCCCCCAGCCACAGCGCGATCCACATGGACCCGCACACAGTAGGCGCAGCCATTGAGCTGCGAGGCGTGGATCAGCGCGATCTCCTTGAGCCGTTCGTCGATGCCCGCTTCCGCCGCGAGCGCGCCGACGGTCTGCGAGAAGGCCTCGAGTGCGTCGTAGGCGGGACGAGCTGAACGAGAGAGATGCACGCGACGTTCCTGGGTCATGGCTCCAGCCTACGACCGCCACCTGGCGCGGCCTCGGGATGCGTCACAATAGCCCGATGGACGAATTCCAGTTCCTCCCCGACCAGGCCCGCGACATCGGTTCGGACCGAGTGCCACCGGTCCGTCGCCTCTCTTTCGACCTCCCCGACGGACGCTCCGTGAGCGGACTCCAGTACGGCGATCCCCTCACCGGCGCGTTCGCCCCGCCGATCGTGACATTCCTGCACGGCGCCGGATTGAACGCCCACACGTGGGACACGACCGTGATCGCTCTCGGGCTCCCCGCCCTGGCTCTCGACCTGCCCGGCCACGGCGATTCATCGTGGCGCGCGGATGCCGCCTACACCGGACGGGCGCTCGCGGAGGACATCGCGGACGCGATCTCCGCGTGGACTGAGGGGCCACAAGTACTCGTCGGACAATCGCTCGGTGGATTGACCGCGGCGGCGCTCGCGGCATCCCGCCCCGACCTCGTGCGGGAGCTCGTCGTCGTCGACATTTCCCCCGGAATCGACCCGACCGGGGGCGCGAGCCAGATCGCGGCGTTCTTCGCCGGCCCGACCGACTGGGCCAGCAGGGACGAACTGGTCGAGCGCGCTCTGCGCTTCGGACTCGGCGGAAGCCCGGAAGCCGCCGCCCGCGGCGTGTTCCTCAATTCCCGCATCCGCCCCGACGGCCGGGTCGAGTGGAAACACCACTTCGCACATCTCGCGGCCGCGATGGCGGAAGACCCGATCGCCGCGCAGGCGGCGCAGCAGGGTCAGGACGCCCTCCGCAGCGTTCTGGCATCCTCGGGCTGGGATGACCTGGCGGCCGTGCGCACTCCCCTCACCCTCGTGCACGGCGAGCGCGGCTTCTTGAGCGCGCAGGACGTCACCGATTACCGCGCTCACCGGCCGGACGCCGTGATCATCGCGGTGCCCTCCGGCCACAATGTGCAGGAGGAAGCTCCCGTCGAGCTCGCTGGGATCCTGGCGGGAATCGCTCGGGCGGGTTCCGGGAAGATGTGATGATCTGCGTCGGTTGATGACGGGGATGCCCACGGCATCGCCGTCGGACCTTAGGCTGATACGCGCACCCGAGTCCGCAGACCGTGCCGGTCCAGCAACGACGCACGCCTGCTCCCTGCGAAAGGACCCCTCCCCGCATGCTTCGCCGAACCACCCTGGCTGCGGCCGCGCTCGTCGCTGCCGGCGCCCTGCTGCTCACCGCATGCACCGGCGCCACCGCGCCGACGCCGTCGAACACCGGTGGAACCCCCGACCCTGATGCCTCCGTGGCCGTCCGCCTCGTGGCGGAGCCCGGAAACCTCGACATCCGCGAGACCGCGGGCGCGGCGCTCGATCAGATCCTGGTGGACAACGTGTACCAGGGCCTCGTGTCGCGGACGGCCGATCAGGAGATCGTCCCGGCGCTCGCGAGCGACTACGAGGTGTCGGCCGACGGCTTGACCTACACCTTCACCCTCCGCGAGGGGGTCACGTTCCAGAACGGCGAAGAACTCACCCCCGACGACGTCGTCTGGTCGCTGCAGCAGGTCAAAGACACCGCGAGCTACCGTGACTCCGCGCGCCTCGCCGGCGTGAGCACGATCGCGGCCGAAGGCCAGACGATCACGCTGACGCTGAGCGCGCCCGACTCCACCCTCCTGTGGAACCTCACCGGCCGCGCGGGTCTCATCCTCAAGAAGGACGACGCGACCGACCGGAAGACCGCCGCCAATGGCACGGGCCCGTACACGTTGACGGACTGGAAGCAGGGCGACTCGATCACGTTCACCCGCAACGACGCCTACTGGGGAGAGAAGGCGCAGGTCGCCGAGGTCGTCTTCAATTACCTCCCGGAGACACAGGCCGCCCTCAACGGCGCCCTGGCGGGAGAGCTCGATGTGCTCACCGGCTTCGACGCCAACCTCACCGACCAGGTCGAGGCGAACGGCGACTTCGCCGTGACGCTCGGCCAGTCCACCGACAAGGGCACCCTCGCGATGAACTCGACGAAGGCACCCCTGAGCGACATCCGTGTCCGCCAGGCGATCCGCCAGGCGATCGACAAGAAGGCGATCGTGGAGGCACTCGCCGCCGGCCAGACGCAGTATGGCCCGATCCCCGAGCTCGACCCGGGCTACGAGGACCTCGAGTCCGTCGCACCGTTCGATCCGGCCGCCGCAAAAGAGCTCCTCGCCGAGGCCGGCGCCGAGGACATCACTCTGACGCTCACGATCCCCTCCTTCTACGGCACGACGGTGTCGCAGATCCTCGTCTCGAACCTGAACGACGTGGGGATCACGCTGAAGGTCAATGCGGTCGAGTTCTCCGCCTGGCTGCAGGACGTCTACATCAACCAGGACTACGACCTCAGCTTCGTGCTGCACACCGAGGCGCGCGACTTCGAGAACTGGGCGAACCCGGAGTACTACTTCACGTACGACAACGCCGAGGTCCAGAAGCTGTACGCCGACTCGCTCGCCGCGACCGACGACGCGGCCGCCGCCGACCTGCTGAAGAAGGCGGCGAAGATCGTGTCCGAAGACATGGCCGCCGACTGGTTGTACAACGGCGCATCGACCGTGGCGATCGCCTCCGGAATCACCGGGGTTCCGACCGTGAACACGAACGAGCGTCTGAACCTGGCTGAGTTGGTCAAGAGCGAGGGGTGATCCGCTACGCACTGACGCGACTGGCCCTGCTGCTGCTGGGCCTGTTCGTCGCCAGTGCGCTGATCTTCCTCACGTTGCGGATCCTCCCCGGCGATGTCGCTCAACTCATCGCCGGGGTGGGCTCCACTCCCGAGCAGGTCGAGGCGATCAGGCTGCGACTGGGTCTCGACACTCCCCTGCCGGCGCAATACTTCACCTGGATCGGCGGGGTGCTCCGCGGAGACCTCGGCACCTCCCTGCTCACCGGCGCCCCGGTGGCGACCGAACTCGCGCAGAAGGCGCAAGTGACGGTCCCGCTCGGCCTCCTCTCGCTCACGGTCGCCCTGCTGATCGCGCTGCCCCTGGGCGTCGCGTCGGCGATGCGCCGCGGGCGGCCGGACGGCACGGCGCTGAGCGTCGGCGCGCAGACGCTCGCCGCGGTCCCGGTGGTGTGGGCCGGCATGATGCTCGTCCTCGTGTTCGCGGTCTGGCTCGGCTGGCTCCCGGCACAGGGTTTCCCCCGCGACGGGTGGTCAGACCCCGGTCTCGCTCTACGTTCGCTGCTCCTCCCGGCACTCACGATCGGTGTCGTCGAAGGTGCCATGCTGTTGCGCTTCGTGCGGTCGGCGACGCTGCAGGCGGTCGGTCAGGACTTCGTCCGCACGGCCGCGGCCAAGGGGCTCACGCGCAATCAGGCGCTCGTGCGCCACGGTCTGCCCACCGTCGGACTGTCGATCATCACGGTGCTGGGGCTCCAGATCGCGGGCATCATCGTCGGCGCCGTCGTGATCGAGCAGCTGTTCGGCCTGCCGGGCGTCGGGCGGATGCTGGTGGCCGACGTCGGCAATCGCGACCTCCCGAAAGTGCAGGGTGAACTGCTCGTCTTGACCGGTTTCGTGTTGATCGTCGGGTTCCTCGTCGATCTCGTCCATCGGGTCATCGACCCCCGGCAGCGGGAGGCGGAATGACCAGACGATTTGCCTGGCCGGCCCGGCTGTGGGCGCTGTCGACGAGCCGGTTCGGGATCATCGTGATCGCGATCGTCGGTCTCGTGGCCGTGATCAGCGTGTTCTGGCTGCCGTTCGACCCGAAGAGCGTCGACATCGCGAACCGGTGGGCCCCGCCGGGATGGCCACACGTGCTCGGCACGGACGGGTCGGGCCGTGACATCGCGAGCCTGCTGATGGCCGGCGCACGCACGACCGTCTGGGTCGCGCTCGGCGCGGGCATGATCGCGACGCTCATCGGCCTCGCCCTCGCCGCGCTCGGAGCCCTGACGGTGCGGTGGGTGCGCGAAAGTGTCGCGGTGTTCGTCGACATCCTCATCGCTTTTCCGGTGCTGCTGATCGCGATGATGATCTCCGCGGTCTGGGGCGGATCGTTGTGGGTCGTGATCGTCTCGGTCGGCATCGGTTTCGGCGTGAATGTCGCACGCGTGACCCGTCCGGAGCTCCGCCGGGTTCTCCACAGCGACTTCGTCCTGGCGGGGCGCGCGAGCGGCCTCTCACCGTGGCAGAACCTGTGGCGTCATCTGCTTCCGAACGTCGCCCCGGTGTTCATCGTGCAGTTGTCCTGGGCGATGGCCGTCGCGGTCCTCGCCGAGGCGGGCTTGTCCTACCTCGGGTTCGGAGCACCGCCGACCGAACCGTCGTGGGGCCTGCTGTTGGCCGAGCTGCAGTCCTTCATTTCGGTGCATCCGCTGACCGTCGTGTGGCCCGGCCTCGCGATCACCCTTACCGTGCTCGGACTCAATCTCCTGGGCGACGGTCTGCGTGATGTGACCGACCCGACGCTCTCGCGGCGGGGCGCCGCCGCCCGCACACACGTACCGGAGGTCGTCGCGTGAGTCTCGAGGTACGCGATCTCACGATCGACATCGCCGGACGCCGCGTCGTCGACGGCGTCTCCTTCGATGTCCCCGAGGGGGCACGGGTGGGCCTCATCGGCGAATCGGGTTCGGGCAAGTCGCTCACTGCGCTGGCCCTGCTCGGGCTCCTCCCGGATGGCGCTGTCGCGGGCGGCAGCATCCGCTGGCAGGGCCGCGAGCTCCTCGGCCTCCCCGACCGCGAGCTCGCGAAGATGCGCGGCGACGAGATCGGCATCGTGTTCCAGGAACCGCGGACGGCCCTCAACCCGATCCGCACGGTGGGACGCCAGATCGCCGAGTCCATCCGCATCCATGAAGGTCTCGGACGCCGCACGGCGCTGGCCCGCGCCGTCTCCGAGGCCGAGCGGGTGCATCTTCCCGACCCCGCGCGGATCGTGCGGCGGTATCCGCACCAGCTCTCCGGTGGCCAGCGCCAACGCGTCGCCATCGCGATGGCCCTCGCATGCCGCCCCCGCCTGCTGATCGCGGACGAACCCACGACGGCGCTCGATGTGACGATCCAGGCCGAAATCCTCGACCTGCTGCGCACCCTCGTGGAACGCGACGGCATGTCACTTGTCTTCATCACTCATGACCTCGCTGTCCTCTCGCAGGTCGCGACCCACGCCGTCGTCCTCGAAGACGGCCGGGTCGTCGAATCCGGCCCTCTCACGACACTGCTGACGGCGCCGAGTTCACCGGTGACGCAAGGCCTGCTGCGCGATGCGACCGCGACGCTCTGGCGACCGGGAGGCGCCGCATGACCGAGACACTCATCCGCGGCCGCGGTCTGACGCGCCGCTTCCGCACACCGGCCCGCCGATTGTTCGAGCCCGCCACCGTCACGACGGCGCTCGACGATGCCGACATCGACGTCCGCGAGGGGTCGGCGGTCGGGATCATCGGCGAATCCGGATCGGGCAAATCCACGCTCATCCGCCTGCTTCTCGGCCTCGACACCCCGACGTCCGGAAGCGTCGAAGTCGCCGGGCGCGTGGTGGATGCCGGGGCCTCCGCGCGAGATCTGCACTGGTTGCGCAAGCAGACCGGGATCGTCTTCCAGGACCCGTATGCGTCGCTCGATCCTCGGATGAACGTGGGGCGCATCGTCGGTGAACCCCTCTGGGCGCTGGGGATCCCCGGCGACCGGAGGGAGCGGGTCCGCGACGTGCTCGCGCAGGTGGGACTGGACGCCGACATGGCGGCGCGGTATCCGCACGAGTTCTCCGGCGGACAGCGTCAGCGCATCGCCCTCGCGCGCGCCATCGTGCACCGCCCCCGCATCCTGATCGGCGACGAACCCTTGTCGGCGTTGGATGTCACCGTCCGCGCGCAGATCCTCGATCTTCTCCGCGATCTGCGCCGCACCGAGCACCTCACGCTCGTGATGGTGTCCCACGACATCGGCGTCGTCCAGAGCCTCTGCGACGAAGTCATCGTCATGAAAGACGGCCGCATCGTCGAAGAGGGCCCCACCGAGAAGGTCCTGCTGCAGCCGCAGGTCTCGTACACGCGACGGTTGCTGGCCTCGATTCCGGTCATCGATCCGCGCTGACACTGACGCGCGTCGGAGGCCGGGACTAGCCTGTCGCCATGCCTGAGATCGTCCCTCCCTACCTGTTGTCCCGGCTCGCGGCCACGCAGGAGCCGCACCTGGCTCGCGCGGCCGCCGCGGCGCGGGCGACGCTCGCCGCGCCGCGCAGGTATCTGCCGGTGCGCGCGAACATCGACCTGTCCGTCGATGGCGGTGCGCTCGTCGTCGAAGCCTCCCCCGCTCCGGACCGCGTCATCAGCGACGCGCAGACCCGCGAGGAACTTCCCGGCGTCCGGGTCCGCGGCGAGGATGATCCCGTCAGCACCGACACCGCCGTCAACCAGGCCTTCGACGGGTTGGGGGCGACGTTCAGGCTCTACTGGGACGCTTTCGGCCGGTCCTCGATCGACGCTGCGGGCGGGACTCTGCCGGCGACGGTGCACTACGGGGATCGCTACGACAACGCGTTCTGGAACGGTGAGCGCATGGTCTTCGGCGACGGCGACGGCGAGGTCTTCACCGGGTTCACCCAGTCGCTGTCAGTGATCGCGCACGAGCTCACGCACGGAGTGGTCGAGTACTCCGGTGGTCTGGCCTACTCGGGGCAATCCGGCGCCCTCAACGAATCGCTCGCCGATGTGTTCGGTGCCCTCACCGAGCAGCACGCGGCCGGGCAGGAGGCGGCGCAGGCGACGTGGCTGATCGGCGAGGGGATCTTCACGGATGCCGTTCAGGGCACGGCCCTGCGTTCCCTGCGCGCACCGGGCACCGCCTACGACGACGACGTCCTGGGCCGTGATCCGCAGCCCGCGCACATGCGGGACTTCGTCGTCACCGAAGCCGACAACGGCGGCGTGCACATCAACTCCGGCATCCCGAACAAAGCGTTCTTCCTGGTCGCGACGACGCTCGGCGGATACGCCTGGGACCGCGCCGGGCACATCTGGTACCTCGCGATGACGGGAGGCTCCCTTCCGCCGTCGGCCGACTTCGTGACGTTCGCCGCCGAGACTCTCGCGATCGCCACGCAGGAGTACGGTGAGGGATCGGAGGAGGTCGACGCCGTCCGCGCCGGGTGGATCGGTGTCGGCGTGATCGAGGATGACGAATCAGCCTGAGCCCCTCGAGTCCGAGGGCCCTGCGACGCTGTCGGTCGTCGTCGAGCGCACGGGCGGCTTCGCGGGCCTCACGCGGACGTGGCGGGTCGATGCGGTCGCCGCCGAGTATTCGAGATGGGCCGACCTGGTCGATCAGTGCCCGTGGGAGCGCCTTCCGCCGTCGCCGACGAAAGGCGCGGACCGCTTCTCCTGGATCGTGTCGACGCACCGCGGAAGAGAGCGTCGCCACGCTGAGCTGGCTGAGCAGGAACTCACCGGACCGTGGAAGGAGCTCATCGACGCCGTGCGGGATCGTGCGCAGACCGAGCGCGCGCGATCAGCGAGCACGCCGCCCGAAGAGTGAGCGTTTCTTCCGCCCCACCAGATGCTTCTGGAGGTAGATCGTGCCGATCGAACGGCCGAACTTGAACCCGACCCTCCCCATCCGGCCGACCTCGACGAACCCGAGCCGTTCGTGCAGCGCGACGGAGGCTTCGGCGCCTTTGTCGCTGATGACAGCGACCATCTCGCGAATGCCGAGCTCTTCACACGCCGCGATCAGCGCTTCCAGCAGCGCTCTCCCCAGGCCCTTGCCTGTGGCGGCATGACCGAGGTAGATCGAGTTCTCCACCGTGTAGCGGTAACCGGACGTGCCCGTCCACGGGGCGACGAGACCGTACCCGAGGATCTGGCCCGAGGGCGAGACGGCCACGAGGAATGGCAGGGAGATCTTCTGCAGAAAATCGAACTTGTCGAACCACTGCTGGTGCGACCACTTCTTCTCGTCGAGAGTGGCGATGGAGTTGGTGACGTAATAGTTGTAGATCTCGCGCACGTGCGGCATGTCGGTGCGCACGGCCGGGCGGATCTCGTAGGCGAACGGATGCTCGGTCTCGGGTTGCCGGCGCAGATGACGCGGAACGCGGCGCCGCGACTTGTCGTATTCCTCCTCAAGCATGCGGCTCAGCCTACGCGGAGGGGTCCGCGGGCGGGAGGCGCCAGTCGATCGGGGGCGCGCCGAGCTCGCCGAGCAGATCGTTCGTCCGTGAGAACGGGCGCGAGCCGAAGAAGCCGCGTCGCGCCGACAACGGGGAAGGGTGCGCCGAGGCGATGATCGGCGTCTCGCCGAGCAGCGGGCGCAGGCTTTCGGCATCCTTCCCCCAGAGAATCGCGACGAGCGGTCCGGGGCGGTCGGCGAGAGCGCGGATCGCGTGCGCCGTGACCTTCTCCCACCCCCACCCGCGGTGCGATCCCGCAGCGCCGGGCGCGACGGTGAGCACACGGTTGAGGAGCATGACGCCCTGATCGCTCCAGGCCGAAAGATCACCGTGCGGTGCGGGCGGGATGCCGAGATCGCTCTCGAGCTCCCGGTAGATGTTGGTGAGGCTCCGCGGCAGCGGGCGCACGCGCGGGTCGACGGCGAAGGACAGGCCGATCGCGTGGCCCGGCGTGGGGTAGGGGTCCTGCCCCACGATGAGGACCCGAACCCCCGACAGCGGGCGTGCGAACGCGCGGAGGACCGCATCGCCCGCGGGAAGCGACGACCTGCCGGCATCCTCCTCGGCGCGCAAGCGATCCCCGATCGCCGCGATGTCGCCGGCGACCGGTGCGAGCGCATCAGCCCAGTCGGGGGCGATCACGCCCGCCGCAGCGAGGTGATCGAGTGAGCGAGACATCATGCGCTCGCCGCGGCCGCATCCTCCTGGACCACAGATCCACGCAGCGACCAGGGGAAATCGATCCACAGGTCGGTCTCGCGCCACACGAAGTCGGGGCGGGCGATGGATCCGGGCTTCGTGTACAGACAGACCGAGCGCACGTCGGCCGCGCGCGCTGCGAGGAGATCGACGGCGAGCGCGAGAGTGCGTCCGCTGTCTGCGACGTCATCGACGAGAAGTACCCGCTTGCCGGCCAACGAGGCAAGGTCGAGATCGGGCGACAGCAGCACGGGTGCCTCCAGGACCGTCCCCACCCCGGTGTAGAACTCGACGTTCAGCGCGCCGCAGCTCTTCACCCCCAGCCCGTACGCGATCGCCCCACCGGGCAGCAGTCCGCCGCGGGCGATCGCCACGACGACGTCCGGCTCGAAGCCGCTCGCGACGATGCTCCGCGACAGCTCGCGCGTCGCGTCACCGAACCCGGTCCACGTCAGGGTTTCGCGCTGTGCGCTCATGCTGTCTCCTTCGGGCGAAATGTCAGCCTACGGCGCTGCCGGGTCCGCGCGCGCCGCGACCCTAGACTGATCGCCGTGTCCACGCTCCCGTCCACGCCCCTTCGCACATCGGCCCTCGGCATCACCGCGGGTCTGATCGGGTGGTTCATCCTCGTCGAGATCGTCAGCGGGATTCTGCAGGGCTACTACGTGCCGCTGTTCAGCGACATCGTGGTGTCGCTCGGCATCCACGATTCGGACGTCAACTGGTTCGAAGCCGCACAGCTGCTGCTGTCTGCACTCGTTGTGCCGATCCTGGCGAAGCTCGGCGACATGTACGGCCACAAGCGCATCCTGCTGATCGCGGCGATCCTGACGGCGGGCGCCACCTGGTGGCTGGCGTTCGCGACGTCGTTCTGGAGCTTCCTGATCGCCTGGGCGTTGCAAGGCTTCTACGTCGTCTGGCTGCCGTTGGAGATCGCCCTCATCTTCGAGCGCGGGCGCGCGCAGAGCCGGGGCGTCTCCACGACGCGGCGCGCGGCCGGCCTGCTCGTCGTCGGGCTGCAAGCCGGTGCGATCATCGGCGCACTCGCGGCCGGCCGGATCTTCGCCGCGACCGGGGAGAATTTGACCGCGACGCTCATCGTGCCCGCGATCGCGGTCACCCTCGTGGCGATCGTGATCTGGATCGGCGTGCCGGAGTCCACACCCGAACCCGGACGGAAGCTCGACTCGGGCGGATTCGTGCTCTTGGCGATGGCGCTGCTCCTGGTCACGAGCGCTCTCACCTTCTTGCGACTCAACGGACCCAGCGCCGTGTGGGTGTGGATGCTGCTGATCGCCGGCATCGCCGGCTTCGCCGTCTTCGTGTGGTTCGAACTGCGTCAGGACGACCCCGCGGTCGACATCCGCGTGCTGCGCCGCCCGGAAATGTGGCCCGTCCAGGCCACGGCGTTCCTCGTGGGGATCAGCCTGCTGGGCGCACAAGGACCGCTGTCGACCTACGCCGGCACAGACCCCGCCCTCGGCTACGGGCTCGGACTCGACGCGACCGAGCGGTCGAACATCATCGGCGTGTATCTCGTGTCGCTCATCGTCGGCGCCATCGTGTTCGCCGTCACCTCCCGACGCGCGAGCCCGCGCGTCGTCCTGATCGCGGCGGCGCTGCTCGTGGGGATCGGCTACGCGCTGTTCCTGCCGTTCCATCTGGAGCTGTGGCAGGTACTCCTCAACCTCTCGATCGCCGGGCTCGGCTGCGGCGCCCTTGTCGGCGCGATGCCGGCGGCCGCCGCCGCGGCGGCTCCCCGCGGGCAGACGGGCATCTCCTCGGCCCTGACCAACACGACCAAGACGATCGGCGGGACGTTCTCCTCCGCCGTGTTCGGGGTCGTGCTCGCCGCTGGTGCCGGAGCTGTCGCGAGTGAGACCGCGGCATCCCTCGGCGGCTACCTCACCGTGTGGGCGATCTGCGCTGCGGGCGGTTTCCTCGCGGCGATCTTGCTGGTGTTCGTGCCGAAAGTCGCCTTCGCCGACGCTCCCCCGGCCTGAACCGCGCGGAGCCCGTGGGGATTCGATGCGCGACGCCCGAAAGGTGACCCGATCTGCGGCATCGCGCGGCGGCACCGGGCAGAACGTGCCACCTCCTCACAACGCGAGTCAGGGAGGTGACCCGATCTGCGGCATCGCGCGGCGAAGCTGGGCAGAACGCGCCACCTTCTCTGAGCGCGGATCGGCGGCGCGGATCAGACCCGCGCGTCAGGTGCGCGGGCGCAGGGGCCCTCGCGCGAGCACGTGCTGCGCCGACTGCGCGACGGGACGCATCGTGATCAGGTCGAGGTTGACGTGTCCGGGCGCGTTCAGCGCGTACCGGATCACATCGGCCACGTCGTCGGCCACGAGCGGGTTCTCGACGCCCTCGTAGACCTTCTCGGCGCTCGCCTGGTCGCCGCCGAGCCGGTTCACGGTGAACTCTTCCGTGAACACCATGCCGGGAGCGACCTCGGTCACCCGGATGGGCTCGCCATTGAGTTCGAGCCGCAGCGCGTGGGCGAGCATCGCCTCCCCCGCTTTCGCCGCGTTGTATCCGCCGCCGCCTGGGTACGCGGTCTGCGCGGCGGTCGACGTGACGTAGAGCGTGTCCGCGTGGTCGCCGTCGTCGGTGATCGACGCCCGCAGGAGCGGCAGGAGAGCCGCCGTGACGAGTTGCGCGGAAAGGACGTTGACCTCGAACATCCAGCGCCAGTCGGCCGCGCGGCCGTCCTCGATGCGGTCGGCGCCGCGGGCGCCACCGGCGACGTGGACGAGTGCGTGCACGGGACCGGTGGATCCGAGGTGCTCGGCGAGAGCGGCGACATCTCCCTCGTTCGTGAGATCGGCCGCAAAGGACGCCGAACCGACTTCGGCATCGAGGGCCTCGAGCCGGTCCGCGCGGCGTGCGACACCCACCACGTCCCAGCCCGCCGCACGGAGGGCTCGGACCGTGGCCTCACCGATTCCCGAACTTGCCCCTGTCACCACTGCGCGTCGCACACTCATGCCACCACGCTACCGGCCGCCGACATTACGTCACATTTCCCGGAGGTTGTTGACACGGACCCGTCCGCCCTACTGTCGGTGGAGTCGCCGGCATCCGCCCGCGCCACCGACGAACATCGCAGGAGTCGCACCGTGTCCGCACCCGAGAACTGGCGCTTCGAGACCACCCAGATCCATGCCGGCGCCGCGCCGGACCCCGTCACGAAGGCCCGCGCGACTCCGATCTACCAGACCACGTCGTACGTGTTCGACAACGCGGATCACGCCGCCAACCTCTTCGCGCTCGCCGAATTCGGCAACATCTACACGCGCATCCAGAACCCGACACAGGCTGTCGTCGAAGAGCGCGTCGCGGCGCTCGAAGGCGGCACCGGCGCGCTCCTCGTCTCGAGTGGCCAGTCGGCGACGACCTTCGCCGTGTTGAACATCGCCGAGGCGGGCGACCACATCGTCTCGTCGAGCTCGATCTACGGCGGCACGTACAACCTGTTCAAGTACACCCTCGCCAAGCTCGGCATCGAGACGACCTTCGTCGAGAACCAGGACGACCCCGAAGAGTGGCGCCGCGCCGTCCGCCCGAACACGAAGCTCTTCTTCGGCGAAACGATCGGCAACCCGAAGATCAACGTCCTCGACATCCGGGCCGTCGCGGATGTCGCGCACGAGGTCGGTGTTCCGCTCGTCGTCGACAACACGATCGCAACCCCCTACCTGATCAAGCCGTTCGAGTTCGGCGCCGACCTCATCGTCCACTCCGCGACGAAGTTCCTCGGCGGCCACGGCACGACCATCGGTGGCGTCATCGTCGACGGGGGGTCCTTCCCCTGGTCGGAGCACTCCGACCGGTTCCCGGGCCTCACGACCCCCGACCCCTCGTACCACGGAGCGGTCTACACCCAGGCGGTCGGCGATGGGCTGGCCTACATCATCAAGGCGCGCGTCCAGTTGCTCCGCGACCTCGGTGCGGCCATCTCGCCGCAGAGCGCATGGTTGCTCATCCAGGGCATCGAAACACTCTCGCTGCGTATCGAGCGGCACGTTCAGAACGCGCAGGAAATCGCGGAGTGGCTCGACAACAATGACGACATCGCCTCGGTCAACTACTCCGGGCTGCCGAGCTCGCCGTGGTACGCCGCCGCGAACCGCTACGCCCCGAGGGGTGTCGGCGCGGTGCTGTCGTTCGAGCTCAAGGGGGGCGTGCAGGCGGGTCGCGAGTTCGTCAACTCGCTGAGCCTGTTCAGCCACCTCGCCAACATCGGCGATGTGCGCTCGCTCGTGATCCACCCGGCATCCACCACGCACGCGCAGCTCACGCCCGAGCAGCAGCTGACCGCGGGGGTGACTCCGGGGCTCGTGCGCCTGTCCGTCGGCCTCGAGAACGTCGAAGACCTGAAGGCCGATCTGGAACAGGCTCTCGCCGCCGCGCGCCGCCTCTCCGAGGCCGCGCGCGCCTGACCCGTGCCCCCTGCGGGTCACCAACTCCGCAGAATGTCGCGAACTCCGCATCCATCACTGTCATCGGATGCGGAGTTCGCGCATTTCTGCGGCGTTCGCGCGCGACGAGGGGCGTAACACGACGGCGGGGACCCCTCCCGACCGAGAGAATGGATGCCATGGACTGGCAGACCTCCGAAGACACGGTGCCGACCGCACCGATCACGGAGGCCGACGCGCGCCTGCTGCGCGGCCGTCCGCCCACGACCGGGGCATGGCGGGACGGCGATCCGATGGGCGACCGGCACTTCGCGACCCTGGGTGCCTTCGCGACCGAAAGCGGGTCGGAGCTTCCGGGCATCCGTCTGGCGTACGAGACATGGGGCGAACTCACTCCTGCGCGCGACAACGCGGTGCTGGTGCTGCACGCCCTCACCGGAGACAGCCATCTGCGCGGACCGGCAGGCCCCGGACACCCGACAGCGGGCTGGTGGGGCGACATCGTCGGCCCCGGCGCGCCGATCGACACAGACCGCTGGTTCGTCGTCGCTCCGAACATGCTCGGTGGATGCCAGGGCTCGACCGGACCGTCCTCGATCGCCCCGGATGGCTATGAGTGGGCGTCACGGTTCCCGTATCTCACGATCCGCGATCAGGTCGCCGCGCAAGTGCGCCTCGCCGATGCGCTCGGTGTGGAGGTGTGGGCCGCCGTCATCGGAGGGTCGATGGGCGGGATGCACGCGTTGGAGTGGGGCATCGGCGAGCCCGACCGGGTACGCCGTCTCGCGGTGCTGTCGGCCCCGCCGATGACGACTGCCGATCAGATCGCGCTCAACGGCGTGCAGCTCGAGGCGATTCAAATGGATCCCCGCTTCGCGGCCGGCGAGTACTACGACTCCGGCGACGGCGACGGGCCGCATCGCGGCCTCGCGCTCGCGCGCCGCATGGCGCTGCTGAACTACCGCAGCCCGACCGAGCTCAATCAGCGTTTCCAGCGATCCTGGCAGTCCGGCAAGAGCCCGCTCGGGCACGGCGGACGGTTCGCGGTCGAAAGCTACCTCGACTTCCACGGCAACAAGTTCACCCGACGGTTCGATGCGAACAGTTACATCGCGCTCGTCGAGGCGATGGATTCGCACGACGTCGGTCGGGGGCGCGGGGGCATCGAAGACGCCCTGGCGCGAGTGCAGGCGACGACGCTCGTCCTTGGTATCGACAGTGACCGGCTCTTCCCGGTCGACGGTCAGCACCGCATCGCGCGCGGCATCCGCACGACGATCGATCCGGATGCGGTCGTCCTCTCCAGCGACTTCGGACACGACGGGTTCCTGATCGAGACGGCCGCCGTGGGCGCGCACGTGCGCCGGCTGCTGGAGTCCTGAACCTCAGGCGGCGACGAGCGAGGGGCGGCGGGCCTCGAGGCGGAAGCTGACGAGCGCGAGGGCGAGTCCGGCGGCGGCGAGACCGACACCGACCCACACCGGGGCGACGAATCCGAAGCCCGCCGCGATCACCACACCGCCGAGGAACGCGCCACTGGCATTGCCGATGTTCAACGCCGAGTGATTGAGTGCCGCGGCGATCGACTGATTGTCGCCGGCGACGTCCATCAGGCGCGTCTGGATCGTCGGGCTCAGCACCGACGAGACGAAGCCGACGGCGAAGACGAAGAACGCGAGCGCCACGATCCACTGCGCCGTCAGACCGAGGAGGGCTTGGACGGCGATCAGCAGGACCATGCCGCCCACGAGCGTCCGTTTCAGATCGAGGTCGGCCAGGTGTCCGCCGACGAGGTTTCCCGCCGTCATGCCGATACCCATGACGACCAGGATGATCGGCACGGCCCACTCCGGCGACCCGGCGACATCGGTCACGATCGAGGCGATGTAGCTGTACGCGGCGAAGAATCCGCCGAAGCCGATCGCCCCGACACCCAGTGTCAGCCAGACCTGTCCGATGCGGAACGCGCCGAGCTCGGCGCGCAGTGTCCGCCCGGGGTCTCCGGCGTGCGGGGGAACCGTGAACGCGATCATCACGGTGGCGAGGGCAAAGATCGCCGCGACCAGGAGGAACGCGATGCGCCACCCGAACTGCTGGCCGAGGAAGGTCCCGATCGGCACGCCCACGACGTTGGCGACCGTGAGGCCGGTGAGGACGAACGCGACCCCCTTCGCCCGCTTGCCGGGCCCGAGGACGTCTGCCGCGACGAGCGCGCCGATGCCGAAGTACGCACCGTGTGGCAGGCCTGCGAGGAATCGGGATGCCGCGACCAGCTCGAATGTCGGCAACACGAACGTGAGGGCATTGAAGACCGTGAGCGCCGTGGCCAACGCCAGCATGACCCGGTGGCGCGGATACTTCGCGACCGACGCGGCGATCGTGGGAGCCCCGACGACGACCCCGAGCGCATAGAGGGTGATGAGCCACCCGGCCCCTGCGACGGCATCCTCCGGTGAGGCGGCCCAAGCAGCCGGCTGGAGATCGGCCGCGATGTTGGGAAGGAGGCCCATCACGACGAACTCGGTCATACCGATGCCGAAGGAGCCGATGGCGAGGGAGAGGAGCGCGGAAGAGCGATTCACAGGCACATCGCCGCACTCCTCGAAGTAATCGAGGAGGTCACTCGCTACAGCTTACCGGCGCGCGAGTAAGGCAGGCGCTACTCGGCTCCGTCCTCCAGCGCCTGCTCCAGCCGGTCGATCTTCGCGTCGAGCTCACCGGTGTATCCGGGACGGATGTCGGCCTTCAAGACGAGCGAAACACGCGACCCGAACGGCAGCACGGCCTCCGTCGCCGTTTTGACGACGGCGAACACGTCATCCCATTCGCCTTCGATCTCGGTGAACATCGAGGTCGTCCGGTGGGGCAGGCCCGACGCACGGACGACGGCGACGGCGGCCGCGACGGCGTCGTGCACCGAGCCGTCAGAGCGGCCGGTGCCGGACGGGGCGACGGAGAAGGCGATCAGCATGGGGACTCCCGGAGTGTGTGTCAGCGGACGAGGACGTGAGCACCGACGACGCGCGGTGCGGGCGCTCGCACCAGTCGGACGAGGCGGACCAGCATCCACACGAAGATCGCGACGAGGATCGCGTTGCGGAGCGTCAGGATCACGACCGGCAGCAGCGCGGGGTAGAGGATGCCGTTGTACAGCAGCGGATAGACGAGTTGGGTCAGGAGCGCCGCCGCCAGCGCGACCGTGGCCGGCAGCGCCCAGCGGCGCCGATCGAGGACGAGCCCGAGCGCGATCGGCGGGATCAGCCAGCACAAGTACTGCGGCGAACCGACCTTGTTGATCACGATCAGTCCCGTCACGAGCGCGAGCGACAGCGGCGGGAAGAGCGACACGAATCGCGCGCCTCGGGCCGCGGCCCACGCGCCGAGCAGACCGACGGCGGCCATGGCAACGATGAGGATCGGCGTCATCGCGGCGATCACCGGGTCGATGTCGGTCCCGGTGACCTGGAACGTCACGATGCCCGAGTCCCAGTAAACCCAGAATCCCTCGAGTCCCTGGAGTGCGCCCCACAGGTAGGGGGCGCTGACGACGGCCTCGACCTGCAGGCCGCGGTCGCTCTGCTCCGTGAGGAAGCCGAACGCGTACTGCCCGCCCCCGGCGAGGACGATCGCCGCGAAGGTCAGTGCCGAAATCACCACCGCGCCGCCGAGGAGAGCGCCCCGTCGGCGCACCGCGACGACCGCAGCGAGCAGCACCGCCGCCGGCCACACCTTCATCCAGGTGGCCACCGCGAGGAGGACCGACGCCGCCCACGGCCGCCCGACGAGCCACAGACACGCCACCAGCACGAGCGGAACGGTGAAGCCGTCGAGCCGGTAGAGCCCGACCGGGCCGAGCAGTGCGATGAAGGACAGCCAGAACCAGGCCGCCGTCGTCCGACCGACCGAGCGCGCCGAGCCGACCAGCACGGCGAAGGCGACGGCATCCACGAGCGTCACGAGGATCGCCCATCCCACGATGTACCCCGCGATCCACGAGAACGCGTGGGCGAGGATCATCGGAATGATCGCGAGTTGCGGGTACACCCACTCCTCGGTGATCCCGACCATCCCCCCGCCGGACAGCACCTGCCTCGACCACGGCTCGTAGACGTTGTAGACGTCTCCCATCGGCTGGTTGGGCAGGAGGAACCCGAGCCACGCGACGCCGAGGTGGACCACGGCGAACGCGATCCACAGCACAGCTCGCCTCGACACGCTCCCATCCTAGGGAGCGCCCCGCTCACCTCCGACGGAACGCGAGCACTCCCCCGATGACGGATGCCGCGGCTTCCGCGACGTCGAGCGCGACCAGGGGACCACCGCCGTGCGCCGCCGACGCTGCCGCTCCCGCGCGGCCGTGCAGCCAGGCAGCACTCGCCGCGGACGCGAACGGGTCGCCGCCGGCGGCCAGCAGCGCGCCCAGGATCCCGGCCAGGACATCACCGGTCCCCGCGGTCGAGAGCCACGGCACCCCGGTCGTCACCGTGCGTTGCATGCCGTCCGGGGCGGTGATGATCGTCGTCGCGCCCTTGAGGAGCACAACGACACCCAGGTGGGCGGCGGTGTCGCGGGCAGCCTCGGCGCGATCGGTGCGTTCGGGGAGGCCGAGGCGGGCGCGGAGCGCTGCGTGTTCGCGATCATGAGGGGTGAGGACGCGCGGCACCGGTGCGCGACCCACGAGGTCGAGCGCGCCGGCATCCACGACGACGGGCACCTGCCCGGCGAGCACAGCCTCCAGCGCCGATGTCTCCTCCGCGCTCCGGTGGGCGGCATCCATCCCCGAACCGATCACCCAGGCCTGCACACGACCGTCGACCGTGACGGTCTCGGGGCGCCGGTGGAGCACGAGGTCGCAGGCGGGTCCGAGGTAGCGGACCATGCCCGCACCGGCACGCCAGGCCGCCTCCACCCCCAGCACGGCGGCTCCCGGGTACCGTGCCGAGCCTGTCCGCAGGCCCACGACCCCTCGGGAATACTTGTCGTCGCCGTCGGTTGGCTCTCGCAGGAGCGCGGCGACATCTGCCTGCGTCCACTCGGTGCCCACGGTCATGGCGCCACCCTACCGATCCGAACCGGAGCACACGATGAGCCTGCTGCTGAGCCCGTACGATCTGGCCGGACGCACCGTCCGCAACCGTCTGTGGGTCGCGCCGATGTGTCAGTATTCCGCGACCCGGGGGATGCCGAACGACTGGCACCACGTGCACCTTGCGCAGTTCGCTGCGGGCGGCGCCGGCGCCGTCATCTCCGAAGCCACCGCGGTGCTTCCCGAAGGGCGCATCTCCCCCGAGGACGTGGGGATTTGGACCGATGCCCAGCGGGATGCGTGGGCCCCGATCGTCGCGGCGATCCGCTCGCGCGGCGCGATCCCCGGCATCCAGCTCGCCCACGCGGGACGGAAGGCCTCGACATGGTCACCCTTCGCCGGCGCCCGCGGGTCGGTTCCGGCCGCCGACGGCGGATGGCAGACGGTTGCTCCGTCGGCGATCGCGTTCGAGGGATACGCCGAGCCCACCGCCCTCGACGAGGCGGGAATCGACAGGATCGTGGCCGCCTTCGGCGCGGCGGCGACCCGCTCGGTCGCCGTGGGGTTCGAGATCCTCGAACTCCACGCCGCGCACGGATACCTGCTGCACCAGTTCCTCTCGCCCCTGTCGAACCAGCGCACGGACGCGTACGGCGGCACGCTCGAGAACCGCGCTCGCCTGCTGCTGCGGGTCGTCGATGCGGTCCGCTCGGCTGCACCGGACGCAGCGATCCTCGTGCGCTTCTCCGGCACCGATGGGGCCGAGGGTGGCTGGGACAGCGCTCAGACGGCGACCGTGGCGACGTGGGCCGCGGCACGCGGTGCAGACTTCTTCGACATCTCATCCGGAGGCTTGGTCGCGCACCAGAGCATCACGACCGGTCCGGGCTATCAGGTCGCACTCGCCGCCGAGGTGCGCCGGGCCACCGGCTTGCCGGTGAGCGCCGTGGGCGAAATCACCTCCGGTCCGCAGGCCGAGCAGATCCTCACCGCGGGCGACGCGGACATCATCCTCGCCGGCCGCGAATGGCTGCGCGATCCGCACTTCGCTCTGCGCGCCGCGACCGAGCTCGGCGAGCCGGCGGCGGCACCCTGGCCGCCTCAGTACGTCCGGGCTCGGCCGCGCATCTGAGCGCGGTGACGCGATCTGCCCGGTCCGCAGCGGCGGCCGGGCAGATCGGGTCACCTATCTGCCGAAGTGGTGACCGCGCCTGGTCGCGTCGTGGACCTCACCGACGAGCTCTTCGATGATGTCCTCCAGGAACAGCACCGCGGTGACCGCGCCGTCCGTCCCGCGTACCTGAGCGAGGTGTCGGCTGGAGCGACGCATGAGTGCGAGCGCATCCTCGAGATCGGTCTGCTCGCCCACGGGCACCATATGGTGAATCCGCTTGGGCTTGATGGGCGCGTTCGCGCGTTCGGCCCCATCGGGTCGTTCGGCGTCGCGGAGGATGTCCTTCAGGTGCACGTAGCCCACCGGGGCACCCTCGACATCGACGATCACGTAGCGCGAGAAGCCGTGCTTGGCCACCGCACGCTCGACATCGTCCGGCGTCGTGCTTTCGGGCAGCGTCACCAGTTCCGACAGGGGCACCGCGATGTCGCGGGCCTTCTTGTCGGTGAACTCGACCGCTGCCGCCACGGCACCGGAGGCGTCGTTGAGGACACCTTCGATGCGGGACTGGTTCACGATCGTGGCCACCTCGTCGAGAGTGAACGTCGAGGCCGCCTCATCCTTCGGCTCGACGCCGACGAGACGCACGATGTGATTCGCGACCCAGTTGAGCACCGCGATCACCGGGTGGAACAGCTTCGACACCCACAGGAGCGGGGTGGCCAGCAGCAGCACGGCGCGGTCGGGCATCGAGAAGGCGAGGTTCTTCGGGATCATCTCGCCGAACACGACGTGCAGGTAGGAAACGAGCACCAGGGCGATCGCGAACGCGACACCACCGATCACGGGTTCGCTCCAGCCGGTGAGACCGAGCGGGCCCTCCAGCAGGTGGTGGATCGCGGGCTCGGACACGTTCAGGATCAGCAGCGAACAGATCGTGATACCGAGCTGACACGTCGCGAGCATGAGCGTCGCGTGCTCCATGGCCCACAGCGCCGTTTTCGCGCCGCGGGATCCCTTCTCGACGAGGGGTTCGATCTGCGAACGCCGCGCAGAGATCACCGCGAACTCGGCGCCGACGAAAAACGCGTTGAAGGCCAGCAGCACGACGAGCCACGCAATTCCTGCCCAATCGTTCATCGTCCCGCACCCCCTTCGTCGTCCGCGCCGTCCGGCAGGGCGGCAGCCACGAACCTCACGCGATCCACACGCCGCCCATCCAGCCGCTGCACGGTGAGCGTGCCGTCGTCGATCTCGATGACGTCACCGACGAGGGGAATGCGCTCCAGAGTCGACATCACGAAGCCGCCGACCGTGTCGTACACATCGCCCTCCGGGACGCGGATGCCGGTGCGGTCACGCAGCTCGTCCGGCCGCAGATCGCCGGGGAAGACGACGCCGTCGGCGGTGCGGACGATGCCGGCACGGTTGCGGTCATGCTCGTCGAGCACCTCTCCGACGATCTCCTCGACGAGGTCCTCCAGAGTGACGACACCCGCCGTTCCGCCGTATTCGTCGACGACGATGGCCATCTGATAGCCGCGAGCGCGAAGCTCGGACATGACGGCATCCAAGTGCACGGCCTCGGGAACGCGCAACGGTTCTTCCGCGATCGCGGCCGCCGGCACGTCGGCACGTCGGTTGCGCGGAACGCTGATGGCCTGCTTGAGGTGGACGATCCCCGTGATGTCGTCCATCGAGTCGTCGTAGACCGGGAAGCGGCTGTGTCCGGTCCGACGGGCGAGTTGGATGACGTCTTCCACACTGTCACCGGCGGCGATCGCATGCACGCTCGGGCGCGGGGTCATCACGTCCGCCGTCGTCAGCCGCGCGAAAGTCAGCGTGCGGTCGAGCAGGGATGCCGTGTCCTCTTCGAGCACGCCGGCGCTCGCTGAACGGCGCACGAGGCTCGAGAGCTCTTCCGCCGTCCGGGCACCCGAGAGCTCCTCCTTGGGCTCGACACCCATGCTGCGGAGCACGCCGTTGGCGCTGCCGTTGAGGACGACGATCGCGGGCTTGAAGACGGTTGTGAAAGCGACCTGGAACGGCATGACGATCTTCGCGGTCTGCCGCGGAACCGCCAGCGCCAGATTCTTCGGAACGAGCTCGCCCAGGATCATCGAGAAGATCGTGGCGACCGTGATCGCGACCACTGTCGCGATCGGGCTCACCACAGCCTCCGGCATACCCCACCCGGTGAGCACGGGGCGCAGCAGGTTCGAGATCGCCGGTTCCATCGTGTATCCGGTGAGAAGCGTCGTGAGCGTGATGCCCAATTGCGCACTCGAGAGGTGCGTCGAGGTGACGCGCAACGCCGAGATCGTCATCGACAGGCGGGACTCACCCGCATTCTTGCGTGCCTCGAGGTCGGCACGATCGAGGTTCACGAGCGCGAACTCGCTGGCGACGAAGAGTCCGGTGCCGATTGTCAGGAGCAGCCCCACGCCCAACATGACGTAATCCATCACACATCACCCCCGATCGTGCAGGGGAAGGGTCGGTGGGGCGAGCGTCTACTGGGAGGGTCGTCCATTATGCCGACAATTCTACGGCACACAACTCGCGCTCCGCCTCGTGCGCTACCAGCTGACCGGCAGGGCTTTGCCTTCTTCGTAACCGGCGGCCGACTGCAGGCCGACGGTCGCGCGATCGTGGAACTCGGCCACCGTCGCGGCGCCCGCGTACGTGAACGAGGACCGCACCCCGGAGGTGATCATGTCGAGCAGGTCCTCCACGGAGGGACGCAGCGGGTCGAGGTAGATCTTCGACGACGAGATCCCTTCCGCGAAGAGTTCCTTGCGCGCCCGCTCGTACGGGTCGAGGCGGCCGAAGCGGCCGAGCACGGCCTTGGTCGACGCCATCCCCCACGATTCCTTGTAGACCCGACCTTCCGCGTCGGTCTGCAGGTGGCCGGGCGCTTCGATCGTGCCCGCGAACCACGAGCCGATCATGACGGATGCCGCGCCCGCCGCGAGTGCCAACGCCACGTCGCGGGGGTAGCGGACGCCGCCGTCGGCCCAGACGTGCGCACCGAGTTCCGCGGCAGCCTGCGCCGTTTCGAGCACGGCGGAGAACTGCGGGCGGCCGACCGCGGTCATCATGCGTGTCGTGCACATCGCGCCCGGCCCGACGCCGACCTTGAGGATCGTCGCGCCGGCGCCGACGAGGTCGCGCGCGCCTTCCGCCGTGACGATGTTGCCCGCCGCGATCGGAATGCCGAGATCGAGGTCGGCCACGGTGCGCAGCGCGCGCAGCATCCCTTCCTGATGCCCGTGAGCAGTATCGACCACGAGCACGTCGACACCCGCCGATGCGAGCGCACGCGCTTTGGCGGCGACGTCGCCGTTGATCCCGACGGCGGCCGCGACGATCAGTCGCCCGTCGGCATCCACGGCCGGTTGATAGAGGGTCGAACGCAGCGCGGTGCGGCGCGAGAGGGTGCCCACGAGGAAGCCGTGATGCAGGACGCACACGGTTTCCGCCTCGGCGGCGACGATGAGGTCGAATGCGTGCCGCGCGTCGTCGACATCGTCCGCATCGATGGATGCCGTCCGCCCGCGCACGATGTCTCCCAGACGCGCGTCCGGCAGCGCGGTCGCCAGGCAGGTCGCCGGCACGATCCCGAACACGTCGTCGACATGGATACGCGGACCACGCGCCGAAGCGACGACGATGCCGTGACCCTCCGTGGCCGGGAGGAGCGCCGCGGCCTCGGCGACGGTCGCGTCGGGGCCGAGGACGATCGGGGTGTCCCACTGCGCCGGCTGGTCCTTGACCCAGCGGATCGCCGCGTCGATCTCCTGCAGGGGCATGTCCTGGGGGAGCACGGCGAGCCCGCCACGGCGGGCGAGCGCCGCGGCCAGACGCGGACCGGTGACGGAGTTCATGTTGCTGGCCACGAGCGGGATCGTCGCGGTCGTGCCGTCGCGAGGGGACAGATCGACATCGAGGCGGCTGGTGACCTCCGACCGTCGGGGGACGAGGAAGACGTCCGAGTAGGTCAGATCGACGGTGGGCTGCGGGCCGGAGAACTGCATGTCTTCACGCTACCCGGGGTTCGAACCGAGGTAGCGGCCGGATTCCTGGGCTAACCTTGATAGCTGTGTGCGCGAGGGCTGGCAACGGTTCCGCACGATCTGAACTTCATCGATGAAAGCAGGCGCAACCGTGTCCAGTCAGGTGACCGGCGTGGGAACTTCCAGCGAGGGCGAATTCGGGGCCAATGAGTGGCTCGTCGCCGAAATGTACGACCAGTTCACGAAGGACCGCAATTCGGTCGACAAGGCGTGGTGGCCCGTTCTCGAGGCGTACCAGCCCGCTGTCGAGACCGCGGCCGCTGAGGCCGCGTCGGCACCGGCGGCATCGCCCACCGCGAGCGCCGAACCGCGCCCGGTAACGGCGCCGATCCCCGTCATCGGCGCGCCACCCGTGGCCCGCACCACGGCACGCCCCGCGTCGCCGCAGCCGGTCCCCGCCCAGGCGCCGAAGGTCGAGCCCGCCCCGGCTCGCGACGCCGACGATGACGTCGTCACGCCGCTGCGCGGCATGACCAAGACCCTCGCGGCGAACATGGATGAGTCGCTGACGGTTCCGACCGCGACGAGCGTGCGCACCGTGCCGGCCAAGCTCATGATCGACAACCGCATCGTGATCAACAACCACATGGGTCGCACCCGCGGCGGCAAGGTCAGCTTCACGCACCTCATCGGATGGGCCCTGATCCAAGCGCTCAAGGCGTTCCCCAGCCAGAACGTCTCCTACGCCGAGATCGACGGCAAGCCGTCCGTCGTCGCTCCGGCGCACATCAACCTCGGCATCGCGATCGATCTCCCCAAGCCCGACGGGTCGCGCGCGCTCATGGTGCCCAGCATCAAGCGTGCGGAGTCGCTCTCGTTCAGCGAGTTCCTGTCGTCGTACGAAGACCTCGTCGCGCGCGCCCGGGGCAACAAGCTGACGGGCGCCGATTTCCAGGGAACCACGATCTCGCTGACGAACCCGGGCGGCATCGGCACGGTGCACTCGGTCCCCCGTCTCATGAAGGGGCAGGGCTGCATCGTCGGCGCCGGCGCCCTCGAGTACCCGGCCGAGTTCCAGGGCTCGAGCGAGAAGACGCTCGTGGAGCTCGGTATCGGAAAGACCATCACGCTCACCAGCACCTACGACCACCGGGTCATCCAGGGTGCCGGCTCGGGCGAGTTCCTCAAGATCGTCCACGAACTGCTCACGGGTGGCCGCGGCTTCTACGAGGGCATCTTCGCGGCCCTCCGCATCCCGTACGCGCCGATCCGCTGGGCAGGCGACATCAACGTCGACATCGCCGAGCGCGTCGACAAGACCGCGCGGGTCCAGGAGCTCATCAACTCGTTCCGCGTGCGAGGCCACCTGATGGCCGACATCGACCCGCTCGAGTACATGCAGCGGACGCACCCCGATCTCGAGATCGAGAACCACGGACTGACGTTCTGGGATCTCGACCGCGAGTTCGTGACGGGCGGATTCGGCGGCAAGCGGCTGATGAAGCTCCGCGAGATCCTCGGTGTCCTCCGCGACTCCTACTGCCGCACGATCGGCATCGAGTACATGCACATCCAGGACCCGAGCCAGCGCGCCTGGTTCCAGGCCAACGTCGAGGTCAAGTACCAGAAGCCCGGTCACGACGAGCAGCTCCGCATCCTCGACAAGCTCAACCAGGCCGAGGCGTTCGAGACGTTCCTGCAGACGAAGTACGTCGGCCAGAAGCGCTTCAGCCTCGAAGGTGGCGAGTCGCTCATCCCGCTGCTGGATGAGATCCTCCAGGGCGCGGCGGGCGCGAACCTCGAGGGCGCCGCGATCGGTATGGCCCACCGCGGTCGCCTGAACGTGCTCACCAACATCGCCGGCAAGACCTACAGCCAGATCTTCCGTGAGTTCGAGGGATCAGTCGCCATCGGCTCCAAGAGCGGATCCGGTGACGTCAAGTACCACCTGGGTACCGAGGGCACGTTCGTCTCGGATGCCGGCCACGAACTCCCGATCTACCTCGCCGCGAACCCGTCCCACCTCGAGACCGTCGATGGGGTGCTGGAAGGCATCGTCCGCGCGAAGCAGGATCGGATGCCGATCGGTTCGTTCTCGTGGCTGCCGATCCTCGTCCACGGCGACGCGGCGTTCGCCGGTCAGGGCGTCGTGGTCGAGACGCTGCAGATGTCGCAGTTGCGCGGCTACCGCACGGGCGGCACGGTGCACGTCATCGTCAACAACCAGGTCGGTTTCACGACACTCCCGCAGGACGGTCGCACGTCGATCTACGCCACGGATGTCGCCAAGACCATCCAGGCCCCGATCTTCCACGTCAACGGCGATGACCCGGAGGCCGTGGCGCGCGTCGCCGAACTCGCTTTCCGGTACCGCCAGGAATTCCACCGCGACGTCATCGTCGATCTCGTCTGCTACCGCCGCCGCGGTCACAACGAGGGCGACGACCCCTCGATGACGCAGCCGCTCATGACGAACCTGATCGAGGCCAAGCGGTCGGTCAGGCGCCTGTACACCGAGTCGCTCGTCGGCCGTGGAGATATCACGGAAGAGGAATACGAGAACGCGAAGCAGGACTTCCAGAATCGCCTGGAGATCGCGTTCGCCGAGACGCACGCCGCCGAGACCGGTGCGACCGGCATCGTCTCACCGACGACGGGTCCGATCGAGCTCGCCGTCGGCGAGCCCGAGAGCACCGGAGTGGGCGCAGATGTCGTCCGCCAGATCGGTGACGCCTTCGTCAACAAGCCGGAAGGCTTCACGGTCCACACGAAGCTCCAGCAGTTGCTCGACAAGCGCAACGACATGAGCCGGAACGGCAACGTCGACTGGGCGTTCGGTGAGCTGCTCGCATTCGGTTCGCTCCTGATGGAGGGCACGAACGTTCGCCTCGCCGGTCAGGATGCCCGTCGTGGCACGTTCGTCCAGCGTCACGCGGTGCTGCACGACCGTGCGAACGGCCAGGAGTGGCTCCCGCTGGCCAACCTCGGTCAGAACCAGGGTCGCTTCTACGTCTACGACTCGCTCCTCAGCGAATACGGCGCCATGGCCTTCGAGTACGGCTACTCGGTCGAGCGGCCGGACACCCTCACCCTGTGGGAAGCGCAGTTCGGTGACTTCGCCAACGGTGCCCAGTCCGTCATCGACGAGTACATCTCAGCAGCCGAGCAGAAGTGGGGCCAGCAGTCCGGTGTCGTCCTTCTCCTGCCGCACGGCTATGAAGGCCAGGGCCCGGACCACTCGTCGGCGCGCATCGAGCGGTACCTGCAGATGTGCGCGCAGGACAACATGACCGTCGCGCGACCGTCGACGCCGGCGTCGTATTTCCACCTCCTCCGTCGTCAGGCGTACGCGCGTCCGCGCCGGCCGCTGATCGTCTTCACGCCGAAGGCCATGCTGCGCTTGCGTGGCGCGACCAGCAGCGTCGAGGACTTCGCGACGGGCCGCTTCGAGCCCGTCCTGAACGACAATCGCGGGCTGGACGCATCCGCCGTGACGCGCGTGCTCCTGCACTCGGGCAAGATCCACTGGGATCTCAAGGCCGAGCTCGACAAGAAGCCGAACCCGCAGGTCGCCCTCGTCCGACTCGAGCAGCTGTACCCCGCACCGGTCGAGCAGCTCAACGCGATCATCGACAGCTACCCGAACGCGGAACTGGTGTGGGTGCAGGACGAGCCCGAGAATCAGGGCGCCTGGCCCTTTGTGGCTCTCGAGGTCGTCAAGCACGTGCACGGGCGCACGATCCGCTGCATCTCCCGGGCGGCGGCGGCATCGACGGCGACGGGATCACCGAAGGTGCACGCGCGCGAGCAGGCCGCCATCCTGGAGCAGGCGCTGACGCTCTGACTCCCCGGCGGACGCTCTCCGCATATTGTCGCGAACTCCGCACCCGATCGGTCGATCCGGTGCGGAGTTCGTCACATTCTGCGGTGTTCAGGAGACGGGGACCCGCTCATGCTGGCGGCGGCGCTCGGGATCGCCCTGCTGCGTGGCGCACGCGCACGCTCGATCCGCGCGGCATCATGAATCCGGGCGTCCTGGTGCCGCCCACCGCCCACTGACCGGTTTCGCCTCCTCCCGAAGGACGACATGGACGTCGCGCTTCTGACCAATCCCGCCGCCCGCGCCGGCGCGCACACCGGTGCGGCGATGCGGACCGCCGAGCGCCTCCGCGCGGCAGGCATCCGGGTCAGTGTCATTTCCGGTGGGAGCGCCGAGGAATCGTCCACTCTGCTGCGCACCGCGCTGGAGGTGGGTGTGGATGCCGTCGTGGTCGCCGGCGGCGACGGGACGGTATCCCTCGCGATCCAGGAACTGGCTACGACCGCAGTTCCCCTGGGCATCGTCCCGACCGGGACGGGGAACGACCTGGCCACGTCCCTCGGCATCCGCGATCTCGACGCCGACGGCGCTGCGGATGCCGTCATCTCCGGCCGGACGCGCACGATCGACCTCGCCCGCGTCACCCGGGCGGACGGGTCCTGCGTCCTGTACGGCACGGTCCTCGCCAGTGGTTTCGACTCGAAAGTCAACGACCGCGCGAACCGTATGACCTGGCCGCGCGGGCACATGCGTTACAACATCGCGATCCTCGCGGAGTTCGTGGCGCTACGCGGCACTCCGTTCGAGGTGGAACTCGACCTCGACAGCGGCGTCGCCGAGCGCATCGCCGGTGATCTCGTCATGGCCACGGTCGGCAACGGTCGCACATACGGCGGCGGCATTCCGATCTGTCCGGACGCCGACCTCGAGGATGGATTGCTCGACGTCACGCTGGTGCGCCCGGCCGGAAGGCTCAAGCTCTTGCGTTTGCTCCCCCGGGTCTACCGAGGGACCCACACGTCGATCGAACAGGTGTCGACGTTCCGCGTCCGTCGAGTGCGGCTGTCCTCACCGGGCGTCACCGCCTACGCGGACGGCGACCCGCTGGGGCCGCTTCCCCTGTCGGTCGAGGTCGTCCCGAGCGCACTCCGCGTCTTCAGCGCGCAGCGGGTTCAGTGATGCGTGGCCTGCTCGCTGCGCAGGCGCGAGAGCACCTGATCGCGCAGCTCCTCCGGAGCGGTCTCTTTGCACGCACGCGCGATGACGGCCGTGAGGGTCGTCGCCACCAGCGCCTCATCACGACACGCGGGGCACTTGTCGAGGTGCTCCGTGATGTCGGAGTGCTGCGTCTTGCAGACCTCGTGGCGGAGGTACTCTTCCAGATCCTTGCGTGCTTTGTCGCAGCCGCAATCGCTCATGTCGCGCTCCTCGTGGCGGGCACATCGATGCCGCGCTCTCGTGCATAGTCGGCGAGTAGATCACGGAGCATTCGCCTGCCGCGGTGCAGGCGGCTCATGACTGTGCCGATCGGGGTTTTCATGATGTCCGCGATCTCTTGATACGCGAACCCTTCGACGTCGGCGAGGTACACCGCCAGACGGAAGTCTTCCGGAATGGACTGCAGTGCGTCTTTCACGACGGAGGCCGGCATGTGGTCGATCGCTTCGGCTTCGGCCGAGCGGGAGCTCGTCGCAGTCGTCGATTCGGCGCCACCGAGCTGCCAGTCCTCGAGCTCGTCGATCGTTCCCTGATACGGCTCGCGCTGCTTTTTCCGATAGGTGTTGATGTAGGTGTTCGTCAGGATGCGGTACAACCACGCCTTGAGGTTCGTGCCCTGCGTGAACGAGGACCACGAAGCGAAGGCCTTGACGAAAGTCTCCTGGACGAGATCTGCCGCATCCGCCGGATTGCGCGTCATGCGCATGCCCGCGGCGTACAACTGGTCCATGAACGGCAGCGCCTGCTGCTCGAACTGGGTGCGGGGATCCTGCGTCTGCGGATCCGGCTGGGTCTGCGGGTCTGTCGCCGCCTGCTCTTCCATCACGCGCCAGTCTACGTCCGTGGGCTCCTCAAGCACCGGTGTCAGCGTCGCGGTCACGGGGGCTCCTTTCGGCAAGGTCGTAGGGTTTCGTTAGGGTAGAACCCGATGACCGCACCCGGGTATTCCCCAGACTCCTCCGAAGCCCTCGAACCGCCGCCCGCGGGAGGGCTGACCGTCGCGGATGGCCACTGGGACGCGCCCGGCTCGCACGGCCCGCTGGAGTCGACGATCGCGCTCCCCGGATCGAAGTCGCTCACCAACCGCAAGCTGGTCCTGGCCGCAATCGCGGACGGGCCGAGCACACTGTCTGCGCCGCTCCATTCGGACGATTCCGCCCGGATGATCGAGGCGTTGCGTGTCCTCGGCGTCGAGATCGAAGAGATCCCGGGGAGCGGAGAGTTCGGACCAGATCTGCACGTGACGCCGCCGGTCCAGTTCCGCGGCCACACCGTGATCGATTGCGGCCAGGCCGGAACCGTCATGCGTTTCATCGCCCCGATCGCAGGTCTCGCGACCGGCGACGTGACCATCACCGCGCACCACACGGCGCTCCACCGCCCGATGGGCACGATGATCAAGGCGCTGCGCGAGATCGGCGCCGACATCGACGACGGCGGAAGCTGGTCGCTCCCGTTCACGGTGCGCGGACGCGGGCACATCCGCGGTGGCGAAGTCACGATCGACGCGAGCAGCTCGAGCCAGTTTGTTTCCGGGCTCCTGCTGGCCGCCCCCCGATTCGACGTCGGATTGCACCTCATCCACTCCGGCGAGCGTCTGCCCTCTCTGCCGCACATCGATATGACGATCGAAACCCTCGCCCGCCGCGGCGTGCAGGTCGAGCGCCCGACTCCGAACGAGTGGGTCGTTCCGGCGGGTACTCCGCGAGGGCGGGATGCCGTCATCGAGCCCGACCTCTCCAACGCGGCACCGTTCCTCGCCGCGGCTCTTGTCTCGGGCGGCGTCGTCACGGTCCCGGGCTGGCCCGCTAGTTCTACCCAGCCGGGCGCCTTGCTGCCCGAAATCCTGTCGCTGCTGGGCGCACGGACGTCCCGCCGCGGTGGCGCTCTCAGCGTCTCCGGCACGGGCCGAATCGCGGGGGTCGACCTCGATCTCACCGCCGCGAGCGAGCTGACCCCTGCCCTGTTCGCGCTCGCGGCCTTCGCCGACGCCCCGACGACCCTGCACGGCATCGGGCACATCCGCGGACACGAAACCGACCGCATCGCGGCGCTCGTCGCGAATCTGCGCGCGCTCGGGGGTGAAGCCGAAGAGCTTCCCGACGGCATCCGCGTGATTCCGCGGCCCCTGCACGGCGGGCTCTGGCGGGCGTACCACGATCACCGCATCGCGACGGCGGGTGCGATCATCGGCCTCCGTGTGCCGGGCGTTCAGGTCGACGACATCGGGACGACCGCGAAGACCATGCCCGAGTTCCCACATCTGTGGCAGCGGCTGCTTTCCCCGGTGAGCTGAGCTCCCGGATGAGCTGGCTGGACTCCCCCGACGACGAGGCCGACGACTTCGACGAAGCCGATTTCCGCGTCCGACCGAACCCGAAAGCCAACCGGCCGCGCACGAAGCGGCGCCCCGCGCATGCGGATGCGAAGATCGCCCGCGTCGTGGGCGTCGACCGGGGACGGTACACGGTGCTGGTCGACGAAGACGGCGCCGACGAACATGTCGTGCTCGCCACTCGCGCGCGCGAGCTCCGAAAACAGCCCATCGTCACGGGTGACCGGGCGCGCATCGTCGGCGACTCGACCGGCGATGACGGCACTCTCGCGCGCATCGTCGGCATCCAGGAACGCACGTCGCTGCTCCGACGGAGCGCCGACGACACCGACCAGGTCGAGCGGATCATCGTCGCCAACGCCGACCAAATGCTCATCGTGGTCGCCGCCGCCGACCCCGAGCCCCGCCCGCGACTCGTCGATCGGTATCTGATCGCCGCATTGGATGCCGGCATCCACCCGCTGCTCGTCGTCACCAAAACCGACCTCGCCGACCCGACATCCTTCCTCGGACATTTCGAGGGCCTCGACACGCTCGAGATCTTCCTGAGCAGCCAGGAGGGCATGCCCTTGGAGGCCATCGGCGCACGCCTCATCGGGCACTCCACGGTGTTCGTCGGACACTCGGGCGTCGGCAAGTCCACGCTCGTCAATGCGCTCGTGCCGAGCGCCCTGCGGGCGACAGGCCATGTCAACGAGGTCACAGGACGCGGACGACACACCTCGAGCTCGACCGTGTCCCTGCGTTACCAGAGCGAGAAGGGGCGCGGTTGGGTCATCGACACGCCCGGAGTGCGCTCATTCGGGCTCGGACACGTCGACCCCGCGAGCATCCTGGCCGCCTTCACCGACCTCGCGGTCGTCGGAGAAGAGTGTCCGCGCGGCTGCACACACCTCGCCGACGCACCGGACTGCGCGATCGCCGAAGCCGTCGCCGCGGGGCGACTCGGCGACCGCGGGCCGGCCCGGCTCGATTCCCTGCAGCGCCTGCTGGCGACGTTCAGCGGGGGTCCGCGCGTAGGCTGAGCGCATGTCTCGCCTCGAACCCGGATCGTTCGCTCCCGACTTCACCCTGCCCGATCAGGATGGCCACGACGTCGCCCTGTCGACTCTGCGGGGTGGCGGAGTCATCCTCTTCTTCTACCCGGCTGCCATGACCCCCGGCTGTACGACGGAGGCGTGCGACTTCCGCGACAGCGTCGTCCCCCTGCAGACCGCCGGGTACACCGTGTTCGGTGTGTCCCGCGACGCCCCGGCGACGCTCCGCGAGTTCCGCGAGCGCGACGCGCTCCCCTACGCCCTGCTGAGCGACCCCGACCACAGCGTCCATCAGGCCTACGGAGCCTGGGGCGAGAAGATGAACTACGGCAAGGTCGTCGAGGGTGTCATCCGGTCGACGTTCGTCATCGGAGGAGACGGCCGCATCGAGCACGCTCTCTACAACGTGAAGGCCACGGGGCACGTCGCACGCGTGCGCAGCCTGCTCGGCGCGGCGTGACCGATCCGCGGGGATGATCAACTCCCCCGCGTGATCTCCTCTGCCGAGCGCCGGGCGCCTGCCCGTCGCGCCGCAGCGATCAACACCGCGAGGGTGACCACAGCGGGGAGCGCCAGCAGAACTGCCGTCGCCGGTTGCGCATCCAGGCCGGTCAGTGCCCCCGCCGCCACCGCGAGCAGCAGCAACTGCGTCACGACGCCGCCCGATCGGCCCCAGGATTGCCCGCGCGCGATTCCGACGGCGAACGCGATCACCGCCACGGCACCCACCACCGTCAGCACCAGTAACGCAACGGCACTCGTCACCGACTCGGTGTCGCCCGCGGCGAGCGCAACGATCTCCCACCCCGCAATGGTCACGAGCGCCAGCCCTTCCAGGCCGACCAGGAGCGCCGCAAGACGTTCAGCGGGCGATGCCGGCATGGGGTTTCTCCTCGTTTTTCACGGCGCGTCGGGCGAACACACAGAAAATCGGGCAGGAAGTGCCGTGTTCACTCTTGATTCATATCGACGTGCATGGGACCATTGTTGAAGCAGTGTGCTCCCACAGCGAAGTGGGGCGAGCATTCCAGCTCGCACACCACCAGAGTAATCGACGCATCGCGTCGCCCCCGTCTCTGACTTCGAATCCCGCATCAAGGAGCACCCTATGGATTGGCGCGACAAATCCGCCTGCCTGACCGTCGACCCCGAACTGTTCTTCCCTGTGGGGAACACGGGCCCCGCCGTCGACCAGATCGAAAAGGCGAAGTCCGTCTGCGCACGGTGCACGGTCACCGAGATCTGCCTGCAGTACGCCCTCGAGACCGGCCAGGACTCGGGTGTGTGGGGAGGCCTGTCCGAGGACGAGCGCCGCGCTCTGAAGCGCCGCGCTGCCCGCGCACGCCGCGCGTCCTGACTCGAGGGAGTCACCGGCCCGTGGGCCGGTGACTCAGTGCGCGGCGCGGTCGATGTAGCGCAGCGGGATGTCGATGGTCACTTCGGTGCCGCTCCCGGTGATCGTGTGCCAATCGATCGTGCCGCTGAGTTCGCCCTGGATGAGGGTGCGCACGATCTGCGTACCCAGACCCCGGCCGACCTGACCCTCGGGGAGTCCCACGCCGTTGTCACGGACGCGCACTTCGAGGCGATCGTCGCTGCGCGCGGCGATGATCTCGACCTCGCCTTCCTTATCGGCGAGGCCGTGCTCGACCGCGTTGGTGACGAGTTCCGTGAGGGCGAGAGCGAGCGGTGTCGCATACTCGCTGGGCAGGGTTCCGAACGTGCCGCTCTTGAGCGTCCGCGCGCGCGTGTTGGGGGATGCCGCAACTTCCGCGACGAGCTTCATCACCTGGTTGAAGACCTCATCGAAGTCGACATCCTGCGCGAGGCCCGCCGACAGCGTGTCATGGACCACGGCGATCGCCGAGACGCGGCGCATGGCCTGCGTCAGGGCGTCGCGGGCATCCTCGGAATGCGTACGGCGGGACTGGATGCGCAGCAGCGACGCGACGGTCTGCAGATTGTTCTTGACCCGGTGGTGGATCTCGCGGATCGTGGCGTCTTTCGTGATCAGCTCTTGCTCCTGATGCCGAATCTCCGTCACATCGCGGCAGAGCACGATCGCCCCGATGCGGGCACCTTGGTCACGGAGGGGAATCGTCCGCAGGGACACGGTGACCCCCCGCGCCTCAAGATCCGCGCGCCACGGAGCGCGTCCGGCCATCACGATCGGCAACGACTCGTCGTATTCGCGCTTGGCGGGCAGGATCGCCGACGCCATCTCGAGCAAGGACTCCCCCTCGAGCTCGTCCTCGAACCCCAGCCTGTTGAAGGCCGACAGCGCGTTGGGGCTCGCGAACGTCGTGATCCCGTCCACATCCAGCCGGATCAGACCATCTGACGCGCGCGGAGCACCCCGACGGGGCGAGGTCGGCGCGGTGAGGTCCGGGAAATCAGCCGCGGCGACCATGCCGAACAAATCGTCGGCGCAATCGTTGAACGTGATCTGCTGACGCGACGGTGTGCGCGCCTCACCCAGATTGGTGTGTCGGGTCAGGACGCCGACGACGGTCGGTGGGCGATCCGCCGTGGCACGCTCCCGGACGATCGGGACGGCCCGCACCCGCGTCGGCGTCTCTTCGAACCAGTCCGGCGATGCCGAGTCGACGATGCGGGCGTGCGTGAACGCCTCGCGCACTTGGGTACGCCACTGCGGACGGACGAGGTCGCCCACGATGTCCCGGTAGAACAGCGTCGCCGCTCCCCCGGGACGCGTGTGCGCGACCGCGACGAATGAGTCGTCGTTCGTCGGCACCCACACGACGATGTCGGCGAAGGCCAGGTCGGCCAGAAGCTGTCCGTCACCGGCCAAACGGTGCAACCACTCGATATCGGCCTCACTGGAGAGACCCTGGGCGTAGACGAGATCGCTGAGTGCCGACACGGTCCCAGCCTAGGGCCGGGTGGCGCTCACGCCGCGCGGCGACCGAGTCGACCGCGCGGCGAACCGCGACCAGGCTGTCGACTGTGGCGCGTCTCGCGCACGCGGACGGGTGGGTCGACCGCTTCCCCCACGAACCGGCGGAGCGCTGCCGAGAACGACGAGCGCCCCGCGACCTGCGCGATGGGCTGCGCCGCCAAGAGCGCCGCGTCGGCCGCTTTGACGTCCCACGGTAAGAACCAGATGTCATCCGCGCCGAGGTAGCGCTCGAGCGTCCGGCGGACCTGTCCCCGCGCATCGATGCCGAGAGCTCCCGTCCGCGTCTTGTTGACGACGACGCGCACCGGAGTCGCTCCGGCGACGGCGCGCAGGTCCCCGTAGCCGCGAACGAACCGCGACACGCTCGTCGGATCGGCCGCCACGACCGCGACGATCAGATCAGCCTCGGTCAGGACGGCGAGTGTGGATGCATTGCGGCGAGGGCCATCGAGGTCGCTCACGATCTCTTCGTCCCGCTCCAGAGGCGACGCGACATCGACGATGGCGTCCGTCACCCATTCGCGACACACGCCGAGCGCGCCGCGCACCCGCTCGTGGCCGAGTTCGGGCCAGCGGCTCGGGCGATTCACTCCGGTCAGCACCTCCACGGGGCCGAGCGGCACGGCGATGCGCGCGAGTTCGGCAACGGTGAGGGTCCCCCGTTCCGCATGCCGACACGCTGCCGCGAACCCCGGTCCTTCATCGGCCAGCCCGGTGGCCAGAGCGACCGACGGCGCGTGCGAGTCAGCATCGATCAGGGCGACCGGGCGTCCGTCCCGCGCCAACTCGCAGGCGAGTTCCACCGCGATCGTCGTCCGACCCGGCGCACCGGCGGGGCCCCACACGGCGATGATCCGCCCACGCGCGGCGGGGACGGCATCCGGCACCGTCGGCGGGGCGACGAGGAAGGATGCCGCATCCGCTCCCTCGTCGAAAGAACCGACGCCGAACATGCCGGCGAGTCTTCGGTGCTCGTCGCGCGTACAGAGCGCGACGATCCGCACTCCGAACCGATCGCAGGCGGCGACGAGCTGCGCCGTGAGCGCGGACCGCTCGGCCGCGACGATGAGAACCTCCACGCGCGACAGCTCCCCGAGAAGCTGGGCTGCTTCCGGCCCGGCCATCGCATCCGCTACTGCCGTGGCCGGGTCGTCGGCGTCGACGACGAGGCGCACCTGCGCCCCTTCGAACGACAGTTCGTCGGCGAGCGCGCGACCGCGCCGTCCGTCGACCGCGACGATCACCGAGGTCATCGCTCGGCTCCCGCCGTGGGGACGATCGACATACTGGAGCCGGCCGCAACTGCTGCCAACGTCGAGGCGACATCGGCCCGTTCAATCACGAGCTCCACCGCGGTCCCAGCGCTTCCCATCACCGACTCACCGTCGTCGACCGAGGCGACGGTCGCCGCCGCAACCAAGATCCGCGGAGTGTCGAAGACGCCGCGTTCGAGTTGCGGAGCGGCCCACACCTCCACCGTCGCGCCCCTTCCCACCGCCGCGGGAATGGCGGTCGCGCTCGTCACCACAACCGTCGTCGTCCGCGCCTGCTCCGCCGCGCCGATCGCACTCTCCGGAACGAGCTCTCCGGCGGTGATGGTGCGCATGGCGACCGAACCGGGTTCAAAGCTCGTCGGTGACGCGTACGCGTCCTCGATCCGCCCGAGTGCGACCTCGACGACCTGCAGATCATCGGAGGTGACGGCCTCGCCCGGCACGATCGTGCGCGATGCCGCGAAGACCGGAACGGTCTGTCTCGCCGCGGCGACGACGAACCACACGCCCGCGACGGACACGACGATCAGTCCGATCCCGAGCAGAAATCGCAGATCGGACCAGAACGCACGGGGACGGGGGCGGGCAGGGACGGTCTCACTCATGCCGTCCATCGTCGCCGACCCGGCGCCGGCACATCGCGCGTTATCCACAGGTCGGCGTGGACCGACGATCATCCGGCACCGCGGGAACATAATGGCCTCATGCCCGAAACGCCCGAAGCGGGGGTGCGCTTGTTCGCGCCTGCCCAAGTCGCGGAGATGCTCCATCTCCCCGTCGACGAGGTCGTCGCGCTCGTCCTCGAGGGTCGACTGCGGGGGGCGAAGGTGGGGACCCCGGGACGGTGGCGGATCGAGGCCGACAGTGTCGACACGTATCTCGACGACCAGGCCGAGGAAGCACGCCGCATCGCCCTGTGGCGTGAGTCGAACGCGGCAAGTTTCCCGGAACTCTGGGGGCGCGGCAGCATCCGCAACCCCGACTGACGACGACTCAGGGGAGGTCGGCGGGTGCGTCCAGCCGCACGAGCGCGACGGCCGCGAACGGCACCAGACGGAAGCCGGTGACGTTGTCGGCCCGACGCGGCACGCCGGGCTCGTGCAGGGCGAGATCGAGGTGATCGGCGCCGGCGCGGTCGATCGTGCCGGCCAGTGCGCGACCATCGGTCAGGTGCACGGTCGTCGGAATGCGGCGGCGCACGACATCGCGCAGCACGAACCCGAACGTCATCCGCTGCGCGAGGACCGAGCCCGGCGCCGCCTCCCGCACACTCGAGAGCACGGCCTCTGCGGTGGTGCCCACCGTCAGGGCAGCGCTCAGCGGCACCAGCGCGACGACGGGTCGTCGTGCGCTCGTCTCGAGCGCCCACCAATCCAGGCCGACTCGGCTGACACGACCGGAGACCGTACCGCCCCCGGCGACCTCGACCACGACCTGAGCTCCGGCCGCCGCCAAGGCCACGACGCGTTCGCGGATCGGCACGCGCGACAGCCGCAAACGCTCGGCCTCTGTGTCCAGCGCGGCGCGCTCGGCCTCCCATTCGGAGTCGAGCTGATCTTCCAAGTCCTCGAAGAATCGATCCCAGCGCACGTCGAGAGGCTAGGCGATCCGCTCCGAGCACGGGGAGCCTCTCCACAGGTTGGAGGATTCTCATCCCACGGCTGCGTGCGCTGTGCTGTACTCGTGCCACGTCGCCGGTCCGGCATCCCTCCCGCTGCCAGGCCGCCTCTCCCGCATCGAGGAGGTCAGGATGGTTCCCCCGCTCGCACGTTCCGCTCGCCGCGCCGGCACGGCTCTGGAGGTCGAGGAGTACTTCGCCCCCCAGCGGAGTTCCACGGATCAGCTCCCCGATCCGGGGGCGCTTCTGCAGAACCTCACGATCGGCGTCCTCGAGGTGCTCGCGGGGGTGCGCGAAGTCGACCAGCTCGCCCGCTGGCTGGACGAAGACGCCTACCGGGCTCTCGTCACGCGAGCCAACCTCACCGCACGCGCCCGCAGCGCGCGTGGCGTGCCCGCCGCCCGACCGTCGCACCGCATCCTCTCCATCCACTGCACCTCCCCCGCAGACGGGGTCGTGGAGGGTGTCGTGATTTCGGCCGGGCCGGCGCGGACGCGCGCCGTCGCGATTCGACTCGAAGGGTGGGACGGGCGCTGGCGCGCCACGTCCCTCGCCCTCCTCTGACGACCGCCGCTACTGGCGGTAGGACGACAGGAAGTTGCCCAGCCGCTCGATCGCCTCGGTGAGCACACGCGCTTCGGGCAACGTCACGATGCGGAAGTGATCCGGCGTCGGCCAATTGAACCCGGTTCCCTGCACCAGCAGAACGCGCTCGGCGACCAGGAAGTCGTAGACGAACTTCGCATCATCGTGGATGTCGTACACGTTCGGATCCAGCCGAGGAAAGGCGTACAACGCTCCCTGCGGCTTATGGCATTCCACACCGGGAATGCTGACGAGCGCCTCGTAGGCGGCATCGCGCTGCTCGTGCAGCCGCCCGGTCGGTGCGATGAGCCCTTCGATGGACTGCACGCCCGACAGAGCCGCCTGCACGGCGTATTGGGCGGGGACGTTGGGACACAGTCGCGTCGAGGCGAGCAACTGGATACCCTCGAGGAACCCGGCCGCGTGCTTCTTCGGTCCCGTGATGACCATCCATCCGGAGCGGAACCCGGCGACGCGATAGGTCTTGGACAGCCCGTTGTACGTCAGACACAGGAGGTCCGGCGCGAGGGTCGCGAGCGGCACGTGGACGGCGTCGTCGAAGAGGATGCGGTCGTAGATCTCGTCCGACAGCAGCAACAGGTCGTTCTCGCGCGCGATCTGGACGAGGCCCTCGAGGATCTCACGGGAGTAGACGGCGCCGGTCGGGTTGTTCGGGTTGATGACGACGATCGCTTTCGTGCGCGGCGTCACTTTGGCGCGGATGTCCTCGAGGTCGGGCTGCCACCCGTTGTCGTTGTCGCAGCGATAGTGCAGCGGCGTCCCGCCGGCGAGGCTCGTCATCGCGGTCCACAGCGGGTAATCCGGCGACGGGATGAGGACTTCGTCGCCCTCATCGAGCAACGCCTGCATCGTCATCGTGATGAGTTCGGAGACGCCGTTGCCGAGGTACACGTCATCCGGGTCGAACGGGGGGAACCCTGCGACCTCTTCGTAGCGCGAGACGACGGCGCGACGAGCCGACATGATGCCGCGGCTGTCGCTGTACCCGTGCGCGTGCGGGATGGCCTCGATCATGTCCCGCACGATCTGGAACGGTGCCTCGAAGCCGAAGACGGCCGGGTTGCCGGTGTTGAGCTTCAGAATGCGGTGGCCGTCGGCCTCGAGCCGGTCAGCCTCCACCAGGGCGGCTCCACGGATCTCGTAGAGGACGTCCTTCAGCTTCGATGACTGGTCGAGGATACGGCGGCTCATCGGATCAGGATATCCCCGCCCCGGCCGTGCCAATCGACCGCGCGTGGCCTGCGCTGCTACTTCTTCTTGTCGGCGGCGCGGCGCTCAGCGCGGTTCTGCGGTGCGGATGCCGGGGCTTCGGCACGCTGGCCGAAGGCGCCGCGAGGCGCTTCGGGGGCGGGCGCGGGCGCCTGCGGAGTCTGACGCAGCTTGCTCGTCGCCGCCTGCTGGACCTGTCCACGGTCGTTGCGGACCTCGACCTCACCGGCATCGTTGGGTGCGGTGTACTGCAGGCGCTGCGCTTCGACGACCGGCGCATCGAGTCCCTTGGCCTCGACGTCGCTGCTCCCGGCCTGGCGTACTTCGACGTCCAGGTTGAAGAGGAACCCGACCGACTCCTCCTTGATCTGGCCCATCATGGACTGGAACATCTGGTAGCCCTCGCGCTGATACTCGATCAGCGGGTCACGCTGCGCCATGGCGCGCAGGCCGATGCCGTCCTTCAGATAGTCCATCTCGTACAGGTGGTCGCGCCAGCGACGATCGAGCACCTGCAGGATGACGCGCCGCTCGAGCTCGCGCGTCGCGGGTGCACCGAGCGACTCCTCGCGAGCGGCGTAGGCGATCTTCGCGTCCGAGATGATCTCCCGTTTGAGGCCCTCGGGCGTGACGCGTCCCTTGTTGCCGCTGTCGGCGACGACCTCGTCGATCGTGACGCCGACAGGATAGAGCGTCTTCAGCTCGGCCCACAGGGCGTCGAAGTCCCAGCTCTCGGTGTGACCACTGCCGGTGTGGTCGTCGATGACAGCGCCCACGGCATCCTCGATGAAGTGCTCGACGCGGTCGGAGAGGTCATCGCCCTCGAGCACGTGCCGCCGGTCGCCGTAGATGGCTTCGCGCTGACGGTTGAGGACGTCGTCGTACTTGAGGACGTTCTTGCGGATCTCGGCGTTGCGCGACTCGACCTGCCCCTGGGCGCTGCGGATCGCGCGGGAAACCATGGTCGACTCGATCGCCACATCGTCGGGGAAGTTGGTGCGGGCGAGAATCGCCTCGGCAGCTCCGGACTGGAACAGGCGCATGAGATCGTCGGTCAGCGACAGGTAGAACCGGCTCTCACCGGGGTCACCCTGACGCCCCGAGCGACCGCGCAGCTGATTGTCGATACGGCGGGACTCGTGGCGCTCGGTTCCGAGGACGTAGAGTCCACCGGCATCCACAACCTTCGTCGCCTCCTCGGCGACGACATCGCGCATGCTCGTGTAAACCTCGTCCCAGGCGGTCTCGTACTCCTCGGGGGTCTCGACCGGGTCGAGACCGCGCGACTTCATCTCCTGGACGGCGAGGAACTCGGCGTTTCCGCCGAGCATGATGTCGGTACCGCGACCGGCCATGTTCGTCGCGACCGTGACGGCACCGAAGCGACCCGCGCGGGCTACGATCTCGGCCTCGCGTGCGTGGTTCTTCGCGTTGAGGACTTCGTGCTTGATGCCCTTTTTCGCCAGCAGACGCGAGAGGTACTCGCTCTTTTCGACGCTGACGGTACCGACGAGCACGGGCTGACCGGTTTCGTGGCGACGGGCGATGTCTTCGACGACCTGGGCGAACTTCGCCTGCTCGTTCTTGTAGACGAGGTCTGCCTGGTCCTTGCGGACCATCGGCTTGTTCGTCGGGATCGGCACCACACCGAGCTGGTAGGTCGACATGAACTCGGCCGCTTCGGTTTCGGCGGTACCGGTCATGCCGGCGAGCTTGTCGTACAACCGGAAGTAGTTCTGCAGGGTGACGGTGGCGAGAGTCTGGTTCTCGGCCTTGACCGGCACGGCTTCCTTGGCCTCGATCGCCTGGTGGATGCCTTCGTTGTACCGTCGACCGACCAGGATGCGGCCGGTGTGCTCGTCGACGATCATGACCTCGTCGTTCATGACGACATAATCGGTGTCGCGCTTGAAGAGAGCCAGCGCCTTGATCGAGTTGTTGAGGAACGAAATGAGCGGTGTGTTGACCGATTCGTAGAGGTTGTCGATGCCGAGGTAGTCCTCGACCTTCTCGATGCCGGGTTCGAGCACACCGATCGTGCGCTTCTTCTCGTCGACCTCGTAGTCCGCACCCGGCTCGAGCGTCTTCGCGATCTTCGCGAACTCGACGAACCAACGGTTGGCCTCGCCCGAGGAGGGGCCCGAGATGATGAGGGGTGTGCGCGCCTCATCGATCAGGATCGAGTCGACCTCGTCGACGATGGCGAAGAAGTGCCCGCGCTGGACGAGGTCGTCGCGACGCCAGGCCATGTTGTCGCGGAGGTAGTCGAAGCCGAACTCGTTGTTCGTGCCGTACGTGATATCGGCGTTGTACTGCTCACGACGCACCTCGGGCGTCTGACCCGACACGATCGTGCCGGTCGTCATCCCGAGCGCGCGATAGACACGGCCCATCAGCTCGGACTGGTAGGACGCGAGGAAGTCGTTGACCGTGATGACGTGGACGCCCTTGCCGGCGATCGCATTCAGATAGACAGCGAAGGTCGCGGTCAGGGTCTTGCCCTCACCGGTCTTCATCTCGGCGATGTTCCCGAGGTGAAGGGCCGCTCCGCCCATGACCTGCACATCGTAGGGGCGCTGACCGAGCGTGCGTTGGGCCGCTTCGCGGACGGCGGCGAACGCCTCGGGCATCAGCGCGTCGAGGGTTTCACCGGCCTCGTAGCGTGCGCGCAGCTCTGCCGTCTCGCCCCGGAGTTCGTCATCGGTGAGCTTCGCGTACTCCTCTTCGAGCGCACCGACCGCCTTCGCGACCTGCTGGAGGCGCCGGAGGATGCGTCCTTCGCCGGCGCGAAGCAGTTTCTCGAGAGGATTGGCCACGGAAGGTTCTCCATACTTTTCTAAAGCGTTCCAGCAGATCGCCGGTGCCGCGCACGACATCGGGCGTCGTGCGGGCATTCCCATTCATGTTATCGGTCTGTGACCTTGGAGTGCTCTGAGTCGCCGAGACAAGTCCTGTGGACGCTTCCCCTCGCGACACCGCTGCCGTATGCCGACCTAGGATCGTCCTATGGCCGGAATCTGGGGCACCCGCAAGAAGGAACGCGCGCAGCTCGCTGCGCAGGACGCCGAACTCGGCCGGCAGGCCGACGCCGCGCTCGTCGCGACGGACGAGCGTCTGCGCAGCACAGCCGATGAGCTGATGTTCGCCGAGATCGAACTCGGGCGGGATGCGACCGCCGATCTCCGCGCCGCGTTGACCGCCGTCCGCCAGCATCTCGGTGAGGCCTTCCACCTCAACCAGCTCAATCACGATGAGATCCCCGACACCCCGGAAGAGCTGCGCACCCGGAACGCCCGGATCCTTCAGCTCTGCGAATGGGCGGGTGAGCTTCTCGACGATCGGACGGAAGCCCTCGCCGCACCGATCGAGCGCGCCCGGCGAGCGCCGGAGATCATCGCGGGCATCCGCAAGGACCTCGTCACGCTGCGTGACCGCCTGCCGGCAGCGGAAGCGACCGTCGCCCGGCTCGCCGGACGCTACTCGGCGGAGGCTCTCCGCAAGATCTCCGGAAACCCGACCGAAGCAACCCAATTGATCGACTTCGCGGCGCACGGCTCGGACATCTCCGAGGCGCGTCGACAGTCGGGGCAACGTGAGCAGGCGAACCTGGCGCTGGAGACGGCGATGGAGGCGGTACGGCGCGCGACGACCCTTCTGGATGCCGTCGACGCGTACGAGGTCGAGGCGCTCCGCGCGGCCTCCACCCTCGCCGCGATCGTCGACGACTCGCGGGAGGACATCGTCACGGCCCGCGATCTCCGACACGTCCCCGAGGTCGCCGCCGCGAGCGTTGCGCTCGAGAAGGCGCTCAGCACGCTCGCCCCCGCCGGGACGCCGACCGATCCGTTCCTGGAGCTCACCTCCCTGCGGGAAGCGAACGGCACTCTCGACGCCGCCGTCGCCAAGGCCCGCCAGCGGGCCGCGCATCCGGCGCCGCCAGAAGCCCATGTGCGTCATGCGATCGACGACGCCGACCGCCAACTCGGTGTCGCCCGCAGCGTCATCTCCGGCCATCGCGGGTGGATCGGCGCCGACGCGCGCACCCGCCTGGCTGAGGCGGAGCGCATCCGACACGACCTCTCCGCTGTCGCCGGCGGCGGCGCGATCGATGAGGATGACCGCGAGAAGGCACTGGCCGACGCGCGCCGCTGCGGCCAGCTGGCGTCGGAGGCACTGCAGCTCGCCCAGCGCGACATCGACTCCTCCCGCCCGAACGACGGCGGGTGGGGTCCGCAGGGCGGCGGGCGCCGCGGCAACGGTGGCGGCGGCGACATGATGGGCGGCATCCTCGGTGGCCTCGTGATCGGCAGCCTGCTGGACGGCATGTTCGACTGACACATCCCCGAGCCGCTCAGGGTGATCCCCCAATCATCCTTGAGACGGATACGCCGGACGGTTTCCACCTCCTAGGTTCGAGGTAGTTCACTCGCACCACGGAGGTTGTCCCATGCTCGTCTGGCGTCGCTGGATCTTTCCGCTCTTTCTCCTTCTGGTCTGCGCGGCCATCGCCGCCGCGCTCGTCAAGCTGGCCTTCTTCCCCGACCGTGTCGATGCCGCTGCGCTGAATCCCGGCGGCGAAGTGACGACGCCCACCGTGACGGTCGAACGCGGCAGCATCGTCGACGAGCTCTCCGTCGATGCGACGATCGCGCGCGACGACGACGTGATCGTGCGCGCGCAGGTCGAGGGAACCATCACGGCGGTCGCCGTCGCGTCGGGGCAAACCGTCGCCGCGGGCCAGGTGCTCGTGACGGTGAAGCAGACGTATCCCGTGAAGAGCATCGACATCGTGGCGCCCGAGGCGGGCGAGATCACCTCGTTCGAGCTGGTCAAGGGCCAGCCGGTCTCCCTCGGTGTCGAGGTGGCGAAGCTCACTCCCGCCCGGTATCACCTCGTGGGGACCGTTGACCCCGTGTTGCTCTATCGACTCGTCGGTGCACCCACCGATGCCGAAGTGACGATCCAAGGCGGGCCCGCCCCGTTCACGTGCACGGGGCTCGCCGTGCAGGTGGGAGAGGACGGATCCACGAGCGTCGCGTGCGCCGTGCCGACCGACCAGCAGGTGTTCGCGGGCCTGAAGGCGACGCTCGCCGTGCAGGCGGGCGCGGCCGACGACGCTCTCGTCATCCCTACGACGGCGGTGCGAGGAGGAGCCGGCACCGGCGTCGTCTGGGTCGACGCGGAGGGCACGCCCGAAGAGCGCACAATCGCGCTCGGCGTCACCGACGGCACGCAGGTCCAGGTCACGGAGGGGCTCGTCGAGGGCGACACGATCCGGCAGTTCGCACCGGGATCGACCGCGGGCGACGAGCCGGTCTGCTACGACGATGGCGCGGGCGGCCAGTACTGCGAAGATCCCGGGATGAGCTGGTGAGCCTCGTCGAACTGCGCGGGGTCACGCGGCACGTGCTTCTGCCGGACGACTCCCGGCTCGACATCCTGCACGGCGTCGACCTCTCGGTCGCCGCCGGGGATCACGTCGCGATCGTCGGGCGCAGCGGCTCGGGGAAGTCGACTCTCCTCAACATCCTCGGCATGCTCGACCTGCCGTCATCGGGTGAGGTTTCGTTCCGGGAGCAACCAGTCTTCCGCGACACCGGAAAACGTCTGCGCCGCAGCGCGCTGGACCGGATGCGGGGGCGCGAAGTGGGCTTCGTCTTCCAGCAGTTCAATCTGCTCCCGGGGCGGACTGCCACGGACAATGTCGCGATGCCCCTCGGATACGCCCGCGGAAAGCAGTTCTGGCGCCGACGGGAACTCGCGCGAGAGATGCTCGACCGTGTGGGGCTCGGCCATCGCCTCGACTCCGTGCCCGAGCGCCTCTCCGGCGGTGAGCAGCAGAGGGTCGCGATCGCGCGGGCGCTCGTCCGCCGCCCGGCGCTGATCCTCGCCGACGAGCCGACGGGCGCCCTCGATGTCGAGACCGGTGCATCCATCATGGCTCTTCTGGATGACGTGGCCTCCGAAACCGAGGCGGCACTGGTGACCATCACCCACGACCTGCACGTCGCTGCCCGCGCACGCCGGCACTACCGGCTGGAAGCGGGGGTCCTCACGGGCGTCGACCTCGACGCGGCGTCGCGCGAGACCGCGCTCGGCGCACTCTCGCCGACAGGGATGACGCGACGATCGGCGATCACCGCATGAGCGGGTTCGTCGGTGCACTCAATGAGGCCTGGGCAGAGCTCCGCCATCACAAGTTGCGCGTGCTCCTGAGCCTCATCGGCATCGCCGTGTCGGTCGCCGCGATCGCCGCCGTCCTCGCCCTCGGCGACTACATGCGGCAGCAGACGATCGAGCAATCCGATCGCTACGGCGGCCGGGAAGCGACGATCGCCATCAGTGCGTACCGCACAGACGGCCGCGCGATGGACTGGGAGGGCCTCGATGCGGATCTGCGCACCGCGGCCGACCGGTTCGATCTCGCGCACGTCACGCGCCGTGCCGACTCGATCTCCATACCCGTCTCGGTGCAGATGTCGGACTACCTGCGCCCCGTGCAGACTCGCCTCGCCGACCCTGATTACGCCGTGATCCACCGGACCACGCTCTCCGCGGGCCGCTGGTTCGACGCGGGCGATGCGGAGTGGATGGCTCCCCCGGTGGTCGTTTCCTACGCCCTCTGGCAAGCTCTCGGGTCGCCGAACCTGGGGACGTCGCCGTCGCTGGATATTGGTGGGATCCTGGCCGGCACCTACCGGATCGTCGGAGTGAACACGGCGGAGTACCTCGGAGACACGCAGAAATTCATCACGCTCCTGCCGGACACCTACTTCGCCCGTGCGGAAGTCCTGTCCGACAGCGACGCGCTCTCCTGGGAGGTCTGGGTCGGGCCCGATCGGGTGAACGAGATCGGACCCGAGCTGGCCGCTCAGTTGCGGGCGGCGGCGGGACCGGACGTCGAGGTCACCCTCAGCCGCGCGGACTGGGGATCCCGCCCCGAGAATCAGGCGCAGGTGCAGATCTTCGAACTGACCACAGGGGTCATCGCCGGTCTTGTTCTCCTGCTCGGCGGCTTAGGCCTCGTCAACATCCAGCTCGTCGCGATGCGTCAGCGCATCCGCGAGATCGGTGTGCGGCGAAGCTTCGGCGCGACCGGCGGGCGCATCTTCACGACGGTGCTCCTCGAGAACGTCGTGGCGACCGCTGTCGCGGGCGTCGTGGGGATCATCGTGGCGATCATCGTTCAGCGGGCGCTCTTCACGTTCGGGGTGCTCACCCCGCTCCAGGACAACCCGCCGTTCCCGATGCACGCCGCTCTGGTCGCCCTCGCGGCGGCCGTCGGGATCGGGGCGATCGCGGGATTCCTCCCCGCGCTCGTGGCCGTCCGCGTGAAGGTGATCGACGCGCTCCGGTTCTGACCTTTTCACGGGGCACGAACGAAAGGAAGGGCGGATGCCGCAGCATCCGCCCTTCTGTCATTCTCAGCCGGTTACGAAGCGAGTTCCTCCGTGCCGGGTGCCGCGGTGGTCGTGAGCCCGATGACGCCGTAGTCCCAGCCCTTACGGCGGTACACGACACTCGGGTGGTCCGAACGTGCGTCGATGAACAGGAAGAAGTCGTGTCCGACGAGCTCCATCCGGTCGACCGCTTCCTCGACGGTCATCCACTCGGCATCGAAGCTCTTGGTGCGGATGACGACGGGGGTGTACTCCTCGTCATCTTCACCGGAGGCGACGATGGGGACTTCCCCGGTCGCGACGGCGCGGAGCGCCTCGACGGATGCGGGCTCGACATCGATGCCCTGGAGCGATCCGCTCTCCTTGTCGAGCTTCGCGCCGCGCGGGTGGTTGCGGGCGTCCACCCGCTTGTCCTTTGCACGCCGGAGCTGCTCGGCGAGCTTGTCGACCGCGAGGTCGAGGGCGACGAACTTGTCGCCGTCGGTCGCTTCCGCGCGGACGACGGGGCCCTTTCCGGTGACGGTGAGCTCGACGGTCTCTTCTTCGCGGTTGCCGTTGTGATAGGCCCGATGGGTGACCTTCACGTCGAGTTTCTGCGCACGCGGTGCGAGATTCTCGACGCGGGCGGACTTTTCTTCGGTCACGGTCCGGAAGCGATCTGTGATGCTCACTCCCACGCCGACGATGCTGGTTTCCATCCTTGACCTCCTTGTATCCGGGTCGCCCGGTCAAGGGCGGACCCTCGTTCGCCTTGTCATTCCCACGCTATCGATCCAGACCCCTCCTGTCACCCATGGGTGCCGTTCGGAGTGTCGTGGCGACCGTCGCCGCACCGAGCACGACGGCTCCGCTGGCCTCGAGCGCGCGCGCCGCTTCCCGCAGCGTCGCGCCCGTCGTGACGACGTCATCGACGACGACGACGCGCAGGCCCGCGACACCCCGCGCGTGGAGCGTCCCCGCGACGTTGCGTTCTCGATCGCCCCGCCCGAGTCCGCGTTGATCGGCGGGCGTGCCGACGCTGGCCAGCAGTCGCACTGGGCGGAGTCCCCCGCGGCGTGCGAGCAGCTCGGCGATCGGGTATCCCCGTCGACGCATCGCCGCGGGCGACGAGGGCACCGGCACGACGACCGCCTCACCGACCTCGACCGCGGCGGTGGCGAGCAACGGGCCGAGGGTGCGCGCGAGTGACGTGCGACCCTCCTCTTTGAACGCACGGATGGCACGGGCAGCGACACCGTCGAACCGCACCGCGCTGATCACCGGCATCCGGTCGAGCCGTCGCGTCAGCCTGTGGAAGGCCAACTCGCGGCGACAGGCCTCGCACAACGCCACATCCGGTTGATCACACCCCGCGCACCAGGTGGGGAAGACGAGACTGAGTCCCTCGGCGAGCGCGTCATCGACCGCCTGGCGCACGCGCGGGAGGAGGGGCATCCACCGACTGTGCCGCACGCGCGTGCCCCGCGGAACGGCGGCACCGGCATCCGTGGACAACTCTCCACCCTCGCCGCCTGGGGAGGAGAAGTCAGCGCGGCGAGCCTTGCTGCGTCGCGAGGACGAGCACACCGGCCGAGAGATGCTGCCAGTTCACGCCGCTCTGCACATAGAGGTCGCCCGCAGCGTCACGCAATCGAGCGGACCCCGACTGATTACCGCCCGCGACCGTGGTCACACCATCGGGCGTGCGGACGAACGAGCCGAATCCGCCGAGCGGCTGATCCCACAGGTAGGTGGCACCGTCCAGGCCATAGAGGACCGAGAGCGTCCCGGCATCCGACCATGCGACCTGGACGCCCGTGCCCGGCAGCACCGCCATCGCTTCCGGGACGCCGAGCGCTGTGGGCACCCCGTTGCGATCGCGGAGGATGCCGGCGACCCACAGTGCATCGCGCGTGCCATCACGGACGATAGCTGCCACCCGAGTGCCATCGCGCGACACCCGCATCGATGCGATGCGGAGGGCGCCCGCCCATGCCGACGCGATCTGGAAGACGGTGCCGTCCGGAGCGATCGCGGAGACCGCGGTCGGCGCCTCGGCCGGGACGGACCAGATGTAGCCGAGCGGATCGATCGAGGGCGCCAGCAATCCACTCCGGTTATCGAGCACGAGTTCGGTCCCGTCGCCGCGCACCTCCAGGACCGCGCCCTCCGGGGCCAGGACCGCCGCAGCCGTACGGTCGGCGTTGACGTCGATGTGGACAGCGTCCGTGTCGACCAGCGCGGCGGAGAGTCCATCGATCTCCTCGACGGTGGTCCCCGACAGGAAGCCGAAGGCCTCGGCCGTCCGCACGAGCGGACGTGTGTCGACCCGGGTCGAGCGGGCAGGAGCGGGCACCGCGGCCAACATCTGGTCATCGACGAACATGTCGACTCCGGTGATTCCCGCGGTCAGCAGGCTCGCTTCGAGTTGCGCCTGCATGCGACTGAGCACCGTGGGCTCCAGGGATCGCGCCCCCTCCTCCAGCGACACCTCGGCGACCCGCCCGGACCGCACGGGAACCGCGGGCTGCGCCAGCCGCGCGCCGTCGACGAACGACGTGGCGACAGCGCCGTCGAGCCACGGGCTGGGCGCCCCGTCGACGAGCGCCTGAGCGATGCTCGTCGCGGCGTAGGTCTTCGGGAACCATCGCTCATCGGGGATGAGATAGGTCCACATCGGGTCGAAGAACATGAGCGCGTAGCTGCCGAACACGGCACGGAAGCGGTTGAGGTCCAGGACGATCCCGTCGGCCGCCTCGGTGATGCGCCACTGACCGTCGGCTTGTCGCGCCAGGGTGAACGCGAGCGGGATCTCGCCGTCGTCGCCGACGGTGGAGAGCGCCCCGGTGTCGTCCACCGTGGCGACGGGTGTGACCGACAGAACAAACTCGTCGTCCGCCACCTCGGTGAGGGTCCGTTCCCCCGGCCGATAGACGGTGACGCCGGCCTGCGGCTTCCAGATCGGCCGGAAGTCGCCCGCCAGGAACTCCCTCGCCGTGTCCCAATTGCCGCGGGGGCCGGAGCCTGCGGCGATGAAACCTTCGACGATCTGCTGGGGAGTCGCGTCTGTGGCCGGCCCATCCGGGATGAAAACGAAGTCGCCGTCCGTCTCGGCTTCGGTGACCGCCTGGCCGGCATTGACGGGCCCGGCCGTCGGCAGGCCCGCGCATGCCGTCAACAGGACCGTGAGCAGGATGCCGAGGCTCACGAGGGCGGGGGTGGACCGTGCACGCGTCATGACCGTCCTCCGCTTCCGGGAACCGTGATGGGCTGAGTGAGGCCGAGATCGTCGAGCGGAGCGGCGTCCTCCCCCGGATCCAGGGGAATCGGCGACGATCCTTCGGCGGACTGTCCGTGGCGCGGCAGGGTGAGGACGAAGTTCGTCCCCCGCCCGGCCTCGGACCACACGGCGAGCGTTCCCCCGTGCAGTCGGGCGTCACCGAGCGCGATAGACAGGCCGAGCCCGGTACCGCCGATCGTGCGTGTGCGGGACGGGTCGGCGCGCCAGAACCGGTCGAACACCCGCTCGGCGTCGGCCGCACTCATTCCGAGCCCGAAATCGCGCACGCCGAGCGCGACGGCGCGTTGATTGCTGTCGACCGTGACGACGATGGGTCTTCCCTCGCCGTGCTCGATGGCGTTGCCGAGGAGGTTGCGGACGACGCGCCGCACGCGGCGCGGGTCCATCTCGACGGGCGAGTAACCACCGGGAGCGACCAGGCGCACATCGGTGCCGTGCTGATCGGCGAGTTGCTGCATCGACGCGATGACATCCTCGGCCAGGTGCGCGAGGCTCGTCGGCTCGTTCTCCAGTTGCACCGAGCCCGCGTCGTACCGGCTGATCTCGAGGAGGTCGGTGAGGAGCGTCTCGAACCGCTGCACTTGCGCGTGCAGCAGCTCGGCGGCGCGCGCCATCGTCGGATCGAAGCTGTCGCGCTGATCGTTCAGCATGTCGCTGGCCAGGCGGATCGTCGTCAGCGGGGTCCGCAGTTCGTGCGACACATCCGAGACGAACCGCTGCTGCACGAGAGACAACTCGGCGAGCTCCTTGATCTGCGATTCGATGCTGTCCGCCATCGCGTTGAACGACCGGCCCAGGGTCGCGAACTCGTCCTCGCCGTGCACCGGTAGCCGCACGCCGAGGTCGCCGGCCGCGAGGATCGCACTCGTTTCGGCCGCCTGCGCGATCGGCACGGTCACCGAGCGCAGCACGAGCCAGGAGATCACCCCGATCAAGACGACGAGCCCGAGCCCGACCAGCCACAGGGTGACTTGGACGAATCGCAGCGTCTCCGCTTCGGACGCGAGATCGTAGGCGAAGTAGAACTCGTACGCGCCGACCTCCGGGAAGACCAACTGTTGCCCGATCACGATTCCGGGAACCGCACCGCCGTCGTCGTCCGGGAGCGCGATGGATTGCCACCACTGCTGCTCCGCATCCCGCTGGACCGCTGCGCGGAGCCCGTCGGTGAGCAGTTCGGGCTCCATCCCGCCCTTCGTGAAGTCCTGCGGGGCGATCAGGGACGGATCCGACGACACGCGGAACGCCGCGATCATGTCGGTGCCCGCCTGGCGCGATGTGGCGTTGGTCGCGTTCTCCATCAGCACACGCAGGGCATCGGAGTCGCCCTCGGGCTGGGCGACATCCAAAGATCGCTGGGCGGACTGCGTCGCCCGCTCGACCGACTGCTGCACCTGCTGGACGCGGGATTCGAACAGGTCGTTCTGGATCGCGAGCGCCATCGTCACGAAGGCGATCAGGATCGTCAGGGCCGTGAGCCCCAGCGTCACCGCGAGCGTGCGGAAACGCAGCGATCGCTGCCACGCCGACGCGATACGCCGCGGCGAGGACCGCCAGTCGCGCCAGAGCCGCCAATCGCCCGGCAACGTCACACTCGTCGTCGTGGCGGCCATGGGTGAGCCGGGGGTCAGACGACCGCGCCCGCGCGGTAGCCGACGCCGCGGACCGTCGTGACGATCTTCGGATTGTCGGGGTCGATCTCGACCTTGGCGCGCAGACGCTGGACGTGGACGTTCACCAGGCGGGTGTCGGCCTTGTAGTGATAGCCCCAGACCTGTTCGAGCAGCATCTCGCGGGAGAACACCTGCTGGGGTTTGGAGGCGAGCGCCACGAGCAACTCGAACTCCAACGGAGTGAGAGCGATCACGGTGTCACCGCGCCGCACTTCGTGAGCGGCGACATCGACGCTCACATCACCGATCCGCACGGTCTCCGCGTCAAGAGTGGATGCCGGGCGCAAGCGGGTGCGGATGCGCGCGACGAGCTCTTTCGGGTTGAACGGCTTGACGATGTAGTCATCGGCACCCGATTCGAGCCCGCGGACGACGTCAGCCGTATCGGTCCGGGCCGTCAGCATGATGATCGGGACCCCGGACTCGGCGCGGATGCGCGTGCAGATCTCGATCCCGTCCATCCCGGGGAGCATGAGGTCGAGCAGCACGAGCTCCGGGCGCTCCGTGCGCCAGATCTCGAGCGCGGCAGCGCCGTCGGCACAGAAGACGGGCTCGAATCCCTCGGTGCGCAACACGATGCCGATCATCTCTGCCAGAGCGGTGTCGTCGTCGACAACCAGAATCCGAGAAGTCATAGGCCTTCATTCGTCCTTCGGCGGTGCGGCCGGTGCCACTGGGCACCGCGAAATGCTGGTGCTCTCCCACAGTAGCGGACCGCCCTGACCACGGGCCGAGCACACCGCGCTCGACATTTCGCGACGTAATCCGTGCGCATCCCCCACCCGAACGTGCTCGAGCGGCAGAATCAGCCTCAGGTCTTCCCTTCACCGAAAGGACCTCTCATGAGCACGGATCCCATCCCCGACGCGCCGGTCACCCCGACCGCGCTCGATCACACTCCCGCGCCCAGCGGGCCGTCTACCGGCCAGAAGCTCCTCGCCGAGGCCGCCGGCACGTTCCTCCTCGTCTTCGGGTCGATCAGTGCGGCGCTGTTCGCCGCGAACTTCGGCGCGAGCGAGAACGGCACATCGCTCGGCATCGGATTCGTCGGTGTCGCGCTCGCGTTCGGTCTGACGGTCGTCGCGGGAGCGTACGCGTGGGGCCCGATCTCCGGCGGCCACTTCAATCCCGCCGTCACGCTGGGTCTCGCCGCCGCCGGGCGCTTCCCGTGGAAGGACTCGATCGGCTACATCGTCGCGCAGATCGTCGGCGGCGCCGTCGGCACGAGCGTCATCGTCCTCATCGGTCTCTTCGGCCCCGACGGCTGGCTGGCCGCGGCGCAGGGCAGCGGGTTCGCGAGCAACGGCTTCGGCGAGCACTCCCCCGGCGGATTCGGCCTGGGCGCGGCGATCACGACCGAGATCGTGTTCACGGCGATCTTCGTCCTCGTCATCCTCGGCGTGACCCACGCGACGCGGGGAACTCCGGCGATGGCCGGACTCGTCATCGGCCTGACGCTGACCCTCATCCACCTCGCCACCATCCCGATCGACAACACGTCGGTCAACCCGGCCCGCTCGATCGCGACCGCGATCTACGGCGGCCCCGACGCGCTCGTCCAGCTCTGGGTCTTCCTGGTGTTCCCGATCGTCGGCGCGCTGATCGCCGGCTTCGCGCACCGCGCGCTGTTCGACAACAAGTCCGCCGGCTGACCCGACGGCACCACCGACGAAGGCCCGCCCCGGAATCCTCAGCTTCCGGGGCGGGCCTTCTGTCTGAGCGGACTCAGCCGTGCAGGTCGAACCGGTCGAGCTCGGTGACCTTGCCCCACGCGGCCACGAAGTCACGGACGAACTTCTCGTGTGCGTCATCCGACGCGTACACCTCGGCGACGGCGCGCAGCTCCGAGTTCGACCCGAACAGCAGGTCGACGCGGGTGCCGATGCCGACCGGCTCGCCCGAGCCGTCCTTCACACCCGCGAAGGCGTGCTTTCCGGGATCGAGCGGGGTCCACGTCGTGCCGAGATCCAGCAGGTTCGCGAAGAAGTCGTTCGTGAGCACACCCGGGCGCTCGGTGAAGACACCGTACGCCGAGCCGTCCCAGTTCGCGCCGAGCACGCGCAGTCCGCCGACCAGCACCGTCATCTCCGGTGCGGTGAGGGTCAGCAGATTGGCCTTGTCGATGAGCAGGTGCTCCGCAGGGAGCCCGGCCGCGGTCGCCTGCGGGCCTTGATAGTTGCGGAAGCCGTCGGCCGCCGGTTCGAGGTAACCGAACGACTCGACGTCGGTCTGCTCCTGCGACGCGTCGGTACGCCCCGGGTGGAAGACGACCTCGGCGGAGACACCGGCATCCGCCGCCGCCTTCTCGACCGCGGCGTTTCCGGCCAGGACGATCAGGTCGGCAAGCGACACCGTGCGTCCGGTCGCGTCGAAGTCGGCCTTGATGCCGCCGAGGACGCCCAGCACCTTGTGCAACTGCGCGGGGTTGTTGACGGCCCAATCCTTCTGCGGCGCGAGACGGATGCGGGCGCCGTTCACGCCGCCGCGCTTGTCGCTGCCGCGGAATGTGGAGGCCGCCGCCCACGCGGTCGAGACGAGCTCAGCGATCGACAGGCCGGAGTCGAGCACCTTCGCCTTGAGCGCTGCCGCATCCTCCGTGCCGATGAGCTCGTGGTCGACGGCCGGGACGCGGTCCTGCCAGATGAGCTCCTCCGCGGGAACCTCGGGGCCGACGTAGCGCTCGATCGGCCCCATGTCGCGGTGCGTCAGCTTGAACCAGGCGCGGGCGAACGCGTCGGCGAAGGCCTGCGTGTCGTCCTTGAACCGGCGTGAGATCTTGTCGTACTCGGGGTCCATCCGCAGTGCGAGGTCGCTCGTGAGCATGCGGGGCTCGCGGCGGCCGGTGGAGTGTGCCTGGGGCACCATGTCGGCGCCGCCGCCGTTGATGGGGCGCCACTGCTGTGCGCCGGCGGGGCTGGTGAACAGCTCCCACTCGTAGGCGTAGAGAATGTGGAAGAACTCGTTGTCCCAGCGGGTGGGGTGATACGTCCACGTGACTTCGAGACCCGAGGTGATCTGATCGTCACCCTTTCCGGAGCCGTTGTTGTTCTTCCAACCGAGGCCCTGCATCTCCAGCCCCGCAGCCTCGGGGTTGTCCTCGAGGTTCGAGTCGGGTGCTGCGCCGTGGGTCTTGCCGAACGTGTGTCCGCCAGCGATGAGGGCGACGGTCTCCTCGTCGTTCATCGCCATCCGCGCGAACGTCTCGCGGATGTCGCGGGCCGAGCCGAGCGGATCCGGGTTCGCGTTCGGGCCCTCGGGGTTGACGTAGATGAGACCCATCTGCACGGCCGCGAGCGGCTTCTCGAGGTCGCGCTCTCCCGTGTAGCGCTCGTCACCGAGCCACGTGGTCTCGGGCCCCCAGTAGACGTCGTCGTCCGGCTCCCAGACATCGGGGCGACCGCCGGCGTAGCCGAAGGTCGTGAAGCCCATGTTCTCGAGCGCGACGTTGCCGGCGAGGATCATGAGATCGGCCCACGAGATCGACTGGCCGTACTTCTTCTTCACGGGCCAGAGGAGGCGCCGCGCCTTGTCGAGACCGACGTTGTCGGGCCAGCTGTTCAGCGGGGCGAACCGCTGCTGTCCGGCGCCACCGCCACCGCGGCCGTCCATGACACGGTAAGTGCCGGCGGAGTGCCAGGCCATGCGGATCATCAGCGGGCCGTAGTTGCCGAAGTCAGCCGGCCACCAGTCCTGCGACGTGGTGAGGAGCTCGTTGATCTCGCTCTTGACCGCGGCGAGGTCGAGCGCCGCGAAGGCCGCGCGATAGTCGAAGTCGCTGCCGAGCGGGTTCGCTTCGGCGGGGTTCTTCTTGAGGATGCGGAGGTTGAGCTGATTGGGCCACCACACGTTGTTGGCCGATCCCGAGGTCGGGTGCGGCTGCGCGTGGATCACCGGGCAGGTGGCCGCTTCTTCGGCGTGCGCCTCGGCGGTATCGGTGACGGTGATCGACTGGTCGATGTCCGTCGGGTTCTCGCCGATCGGAGCGACGCTGTCATCGCGTTCGGTCATGGTGTTCCTTCCTCAGGGATTCGGGTGGGTGTGGACTGAGCCGCCCGACACGCGGGACAGAGGCCCCAGAACGTGACTTCGGCGGAGTGGATCGCAAAACCGTGTGATTCGCCGGGCGTGAGGCACGGGGCGGCGCCGACGGCGCAGTCGACGTCTTCGACAGCACCGCACACGGTGCACACCACGTGGTGGTGATTGTCGTCGACGCGGAGTTCGAACAGCATCGACCGGCCCGCTGGCTCGATCCGCCGGACGAGCCCGGCCTCGGCGAAGTCACCGAGGGCGTTGTAGACCGACTGGATGCTCGCGCGCGGCAGGTCAACAGCAATGGCGGCGAGCACCGCGTCCGCGCTCGCGTGGGGGTTCTCGCGCAAGGCGTCGTAAACGGCCAGGCGAGATTCAGTGACCCGCAACCCCGCGGTACGCAGCGCGTGGGGCGCGGAGGCGTAGACGTCGGAGGCGGACATACCCCGACTCTACCCTTGTTTTGATTGATTTAAACGAGGCCTTCCGATCCGCCGCACTCGGGACGACTGCCCCCGTCGGTTTTGGGTCGCGTGTGGTCGCCGATCGGCCTCCGCACCGGCCACGCCGGGCCCCGAAGATAGGGTGCTGCGACAATGAGCGACCCAGAACCTGGATGCCGGTCAGCCATGTGGATGGCGCTCGAGTGCGGCGCGCACGAGGTGTGGAGCCTGCGGATTGGATCCACGGATATGCCGTGACGTCACGCGCACGACCTCCCACCCGGCCGCGGTGAGCGCCGCGTACTTGTCGAGGTCGCGGTTCCATTGCCTGTCGCTGGTGCGGTGATGACCGCCCTCGACCTCGACGACGACGCGCTGCCGGCGATAGACGGCGTCGCACACCCCGATGAGGCGCCCGTCGTCGGCGCGCATCTCCACATCCAAGTCAGGTTCGGGAAGACCCGCGCGTGTCAGCACCAGGCGGCTCTCGGTTTCCAGCGGCGACATGCTGCCGACGCGGATCACCTCGAGCGCAGCCAAGAGCCGATCCCGATTGCGACGCCAGGGGACGGTCACCGCCTGCCGTAGCTGGTCGAGCGTCGCGCGCCGGCGCTCAGGACGCGGGTGGCCACGCTCATCACGCGGGACACACACGAGCGCATCGCCGAGAACGACGAGCTGATCACGGGACAACCACGACCCGCAGAGGGCCCATGCCGTGACAGGGTCGGCAACGCGCAACCCATCCACCTCGCAGACGCTCACCATCCGGGGCGATATTTTGACGCCGCGTACACCGCGTCCCCGCGGGGCGTGCGCGGGCGGGTGCACAGCGACGGAGAGCGGCCGGCTGGCCCACTCGCTCCTCATCGGCAGACCGTGCGCCGCCAGGGCTGCGGCGCCGACGAAGAAGGATCCGGCCGGCGCGACAGGCGCGTAGGCACGGGCCGTGCGCAGGAGGGCCCGACGGATGCGGCCATCCAGTGCGAGCGGTTCTGACGGCGCCGCATCGAGGCCCCCGACGGGGTCTTCCCGGCGGAGGCGTGCGCCACGGAAAGGCGATTCCAGGTCAGCCGCGCGCAGTCGACGTCGAGTGACATCACGGGCGATCGCATCGGCGCACGCGAAGCTCTCGCCGAGTCCTTCTGGCAGCGGACGGGCTCGGCTGGTCATCGCTCCACGGTGCAGGACTACCACCGCGCGCGGACGCCACTACCCGCATCTGTGGATGATCACCCTTCCCACCGCGCCTGGGGAGGAAGACAGCTCACCCCCGGTCTCGGGTTCCGTGTGGTCGGTGACGTCGAGCCCACGCGACCACTCGGAACCCCGAGCATCGGGTCCACCGACCACACGCGACCCCACGGACGCGCGCGCGGGTCGCGTCGCGATCAGTAGCGGTAGTGATCCAGCTTGTAGGGACCCTCGATCGGAACACCGATGTAGGCAGCCTGCTCGTCGGTCAGCTCCGTGAGCTCGACCCCGAGGGCCTTCAGGTGCAGGCGCGCGACCTTTTCGTCGAGCACCTTCGGCAGCACGTACACGCCGACGGGGTACTCTTCGGGCTTGGTGTAGAGCTCGAGCTGCGCCAGGACCTGGTTGGTGAAGGACGCGCTCATCACGAACGAGGGGTGACCGGTTGCGTTGCCGAGGTTCAGCAGACGCCCTTCCGAGAGCACCAGGATGCTGCGGCCGCTCGGCAACCGGTACTCGTGCACCTGCGGCTTGATCTCGATCTTCTCGACCCCCGGGACGGCTTCCAAACCCGCCATGTCGATCTCGTCATCGAAATGGCCGACGTTGCCGACGATCGCGAGGTGCTTGAGCCCTTGCAGGTGCTCGGTCGTGACGACCCGCGTGTTGCCCGTGCCGGTGATCAGGATGTCGACGTCGGAGATGACCGACTCGAGCTTGGCGACCTGGAACCCGTCCATCGCGGCCTGCAGCGCGCAGATCGGGTCGACCTCGCCGATGATGACGCGCGCGCCCTGGCCACGCAGCGCCTCGGCTGCGCCCTTGCCCACGTCGCCGTAGCCGACGATGAAGGCGACCTTGCCGCCGACGAGGACGTCGGTCGCGCGGTTGATGCCGTCGGGCAGCGAGTGGCGGATGCCGTACTTGTTGTCGAACTTCGACTTGGTCACCGAGTCGTTGACGTTGATCCCGGGGAACAGCAGCGCGCCCGCGGCGTGCAGTTCGTACAAGCGGTGGACGCCGGTGGTGGTCTCTTCCGTGACGCCGATGAGGCCGTCGGCCATCCGGGTGAAGCGGTGCGGGTCACGCGCGAGCGATGCCCGCAGAGTGTCGAGCACGATCCGATACTCGGCGGAGTCGCCATCGGACACGTCCGGGACTCCCCCGGCCTTCTCGAACTCCACGCCCTTGTGCACAAGGAGGGTCGCGTCACCGCCGTCGTCGAGGATGAGGTTCGGGCCCTCGAAACCCTCGGCCGACCAGTCGAAGATGCGATCGGCCAGCGCCCAGTACTCCTCGAGCGTCTCGCCCTTGAACGCGAACACCGGGATGCCGGCCGGGTTCTCGACGGTCCCGTTCGGGCCGACGGCGACAGCAGCCGCGGCCTCATCCTGCGTGGAGAAGATGTTGCAGCTCGCCCACCGCACCTGCGCGCCGAGCGCGACGAGCGTCTCGATCAAGACGGCCGTCTGGACGGTCATGTGCAACGACCCGGCGATGCGGGCGCCCGCGAGAGGCTGCGTGGGACCGAACTCCTCGCGCAGGGCCATGAGGCCGGGCATCTCGTTCTCGGCGAGGCGCAGCTGGTGCCGCCCCGCGTCAGCGAGAGACAGGTCGGCGACGACGAAGGCCGCAGCCTGGTCGAAAAGCGGAGCGGAGACGGTGGGAGTGGCCATCCGTCCATTCTTCCACCCGGGAGCGGCTCAGACGCGCAGCGTCTCGTGCCGGACGACGGTCCAGCCCTGGGGCATCGACATCCGGTCGGTGTGGATGGCGCAGAGGTCGTGCGCGTGCGGGTCGTCCGCGCCGCCGAGCGGGCCGACGACGGCCATCTGGTCGCCGTAGTCGTAGGTCAGCGTCGTCACGGCCTCGCGGGCACAGGCCACCTTGGAGCAGAGTCTTTCGCGCATTGCGCCCACGGTACCCGCCGCTCCGTCGCCCCGCCGGATGCCGCGCCGCCGAACTAGGATGGCGTCATGGAGCGATCATGAGGCGGCGCACGGCGCAGCCGGCGCGTCGTCCGACACGCCACGGTCGCCACGGTCGTGATGATCGCAGCCCGGTCGTGCGGCCCCCGCTCCCCCCGCTGGAAACCCGAGCCGAGCGCTTCGATCTCTCCGTCGGCACAGCCGCGGAGTTCCTCCGCAGCGCCTGGCCGGCGTTGCGTGACGTCCACTTCGAAGTCGGCGCCATGCCGCCCGCCTCGGACGACGCGGGCATTCCCCGGTGGACCGTGCTTCCCGACGAGCGCCGCATCATCCTCTACCGGCTGCCGATCGAGCGTCTCAGCCATCTGCACCGCAACGACGATCTGCACCGGCGCGTGATGATCGAAGGATGCGTGTTCCGCGCAGCGGCGGAGTATCTGGGCCGCGACCCCTGGGATCTCGGACCCGACCGGTTCCACCTCTGAGGAACCTTCCCGCTCTCAGCGCGGGAACACCTCGATCGAGGCCGCCGCAACGTCGCTCGCCGGCACGGGATACCCCGCCAGCTGGCCTGGTCCCGTGTACGCGACGGCGGCGCGGAGCCCCGCACCGTCGGGCACGATCCGGTACACACCGTTCGCCTCGACCGCGACCGTCACCGCGCGTCCCGCCGGCACGGTCACCTCCTGCGCGGCACCCTCGCCGGCATCCGCGATGAGCTGCACCTGCTGATCGGTGCCTGCGGAGGACGCCAACGTCACGCTCGGCGACGGACCGGCCGCGACGGCGACGAGCGCCGGAGCGGTCAGCTCGTCCGCGGCGACGAACCACGCGAAGTCAGATCCCTCGCCGAACCCCGTGGTGCTCCACACGGCTCCGGTCGTGGGGGCGGTGGAGGAGACTCGCACCGTGTAGTTTCCGACCGGCGCACCCGTGAGATCGAGTTCGAGCGGCACGCCCGCGGTGAGATCGACGGACTGCGCGTCACCGACCTGCCCGGCCGCGCCCCACACGGTGACCGTCGCGGTGGCCGGTGCCGACGGTGACAGCAACCGCAGGAACGCGGGGACCTCGCTCGCGTCGGCCGCTCCGGGTTCTTCCGCGATCTCGACTCCCGGGATGACGATCTCCGGCCCGGGCGCCACGGCCGCGGTGACCTGATCGACGCCACCGGGCAGAAGCACACGGGTGATGCTGGCCTGGAGCGATGCGCGCACCGGAGCTTCGGCCGCCGTCACCTGGATGACGGGACTCGCTTCGCCGAGCGCCACCGCTGCCAGCGGGATCACGCGCTGCGCACCGGGGGCGATCCGAAGGTCCTCACCCGCGGTCGCGGTCTCGGCCCCCTCGGCGCCGTAGACGGTCAAGGTCACGCGGGCAGCAACGTCACCGGGATTGGCGAGAACAACGAGATCTGCGGCCCCCGTGGCGGCCGAGCCGCCAACGAGCCATGACTCCATCGCCGCGCGCGTGCACGACGATGCCGCGTAGCCGCGGAGGTCGCTCTCGGCGACCTGGGCGGAGCCCGCGGCGGCCACATCGGTGCGCACGCCGGCGACCGGCTCCGCCCTCACAACGATCGGGCCCGCCCCTCCGTTGACGTTCGCGGGACTGAGGGTGGTGGATGCCGGGACAGCACCGTTCGATGCCCCGAACACGACGCTCTGGGCGGCGGCATCCGTGACGGCAGCGGCCGCGGCAGACTCACGTCCGGCCGCGAGCAGCGGACCGCCGCAGGTGGCGACCGAGGTCGCTGCGGGAGGCGCAGCCGTCACCGGCGTCGGTTCGCGGACGACGCCGGGCCAGGGGGCGACCAGCACGCCGATTCCAGCGACAGCGACGACCGCCGCGACGACGGCGCCGACGACCACCCGCGTCCGCGGGGTGCGAGGGAGATGAGTGTTCGTCATCGGCGTCGCCCTCCCCCGATTCCCACGACGCGCGGCCACCGCCGGGCATCGGCGATCGACCGGCGGGTGGGCACGGCCAGCAGCAGGGCGATCGCGATGATCCCGAGCTGGACGGCCGCAGTGCGAGCCGCCTCGGCCCGCGCCGCAGATGACACCGCGCGATCGGTGATCGGGACGGCGACCCGCCAGAGCATGCCCTTCGTGGTCTCACCGACCTTTTCGAGGTCGTCGCGCTGGTCGAGCGAGGTGACGGCCTGGATGCGGAGCTCGCGGGCATCGTCGGAGTCCGTTGACCCGTCGGCGCCGAGCATCACGAACGCGACGCCGTGCGCCGCCAGACGATCCACCGTATCGCCGCCCGGGTCGGACATCAGCGCCGCCGCCAGCTGCGCTGCCTCGGCGTCGCCGGCATCCGTCGAGGTGCGTGCGGAGCGGAGCGCCGACTGGCCGCCGAGCGCCGAGGTCTCGCCCCAGACGACATCGACGACGGCACCGCCCGAGATGGGTGTGATCACGAACGTGGCCTGATCCATGCCGTCGCGCCCCTCGGCGGCGACATAGGCCGGGAGCGTGCTGGCCGTTCCTTCGGTGAGCGCCGCTGCACCACGCAGAGGCGCGGCGACCGCGGGCGCCGCGGCGACGGCCACGAGGAGAAGGAGGACGACGACGATCGGCTCGCGAACGCGGGCCAACACCCGCCAGACATCGACGGTCGTCAGCGCCGCACCCAGCAGTCCGATCCAGTAGAGGCTGAGCGCTGTGCCGGGCCAGATCCCGATCTGGTCGGGACCGCTCGTGCTCAGCACGACCCCGAGGGTGAGGGTCGCCGTCGCGAGGCCCGCCAGCGCGGTCAGGAGCAGGACGGATGCGGGAATGAGGCGGCCCGCGGACGGGGCGAGCAGCGCGAGAAGGAGGAATGGGGCCAGGAGGAGGGCGACCCAGAGTGCGGAGGATCCCGTCACCGCAGCCCAGCCCCCGGCATCCGTCCCGGGAAATCCCGCAGCCAGGAAGAGCCGACGCACCAGGTCGACGCCCGACTCGGGCGCAAGCGGCACTCCGGGGTCGGCGAAGAGCGACCAGGGATCGCCCGCGCGCACGCGCACCCAGATGAGCGGGGCGAACGCGACCGCGGTGGGGATGACGAGCCAGATCACGCGGCCGAGGCCCACGCCGTGCCGGAGAACGGCGGTGAGCACGATTGCGACGACCCACACGAGCGCGAGGGCCGGCGCGAGCGCCGGAGCGCAGGCGACAACGGCCACGAGGATCACGGATGCGACACCGGCGGCGCTCCAGGAGCGGTGGGCGACCGTCGCGGTGTACACCAGCCAGGGCAGGAGGAGATGCACGAGCACGCCCGTGGGCCGGCCCTCCATCAGGGCGGCGAGGAACATCGGCGCAAGCGCCCACGCGACCGCACCCACGGCACGGATGCTGCTGCGTTCACTGACGCGTGTCGTGGCGAACCACCCGCCGAGTGCGGCCAGCGGCAAGGCGAGGAACCACAGGACGACGAGGGCGCGCGAGGGCGCCGCAGGCCAGAGTGAACCGAGGAGTGCGATCACGGCGGCGAACGGGTCGGCCGGCCCCGACGTGGCCCACCCGAGTGCGCGGGGGCCGCTCGCCGCATCGGCCCACAGCTGTCCGACCGTGGCGCGCAGCGGAGCGAGCGCCCCGCCGCCGAGCACGGGCCACGCCAGCAGCGAGGTGAACGCGACGACCGAGACCGCCAAGAAGGCCAAGGCGATCCAGGCTCCGCCGCCGCTGAAGAAGCGCAGCTCCGTGCGGCCGGGGCCCGCCGTGCGGGACGTGTCCGGATCGAAACGCTGACGGAGCTCGGTCGAGGTCACGCGCAGGGGTGCCAGAGCGGGCCAGCCAGACCTGCGAGTGCGACGGATGCCGGAGCGCGCCCGCGCGACGGATCCCACGCGCACGAGGGTGGTCGTCGCCGCCGCCCACTCCGGTCCGATCTGCCCCGGCCGCTTGGCCAGGAGATGTCCGAGGGATCGGGCGAAGGCGAGCGGCAGAAGGCTCAGCCAATGCAGCGGAACTGCGGCGGTGGGGGCGTAGACGAGGCGGCGGTGCAACTGAGCCGTGCGTGGAGCGTAGGCGCGTCGCACCCATGCTCCGGGTGCAACCGGCATCCCGGCCACACCGTCACCCGCGACCGCGATGACCGCGCCGGGGACGAGGACGACACGGTCGCCGCGCAGGCGCGCCCGCACTCCCAGGTCGAGCCCTTCGTCGGCTCCGGCCAGTGCCGCGTCGATGCCGTCGAGCTCTCGCCACGCGGCCGCCCGGACGAGCAGTCCGCGGACGTCGGCGCCCATGACGTCTTCGCGCGCGTCGTGCTGCCCTTGGTCGAGCTCTCCATCAGCCAGCGGCACGGTGCGGCCGAGTGCGGTCATCGACGTGCCGAGGGAGACGATCTGACCGGCGTCGTTCCACCGCACGAGCTTCGGAGCGGCGATCGCGACCGACGGGGCTGTCTCGAGCGCACCGGCGAGGCGGATGAGGGCATCCGGAGCGGGGGCGGAGTCTTGTGTCAACAACCACACCGCATCACCGTCGAGTCGACGGCTGGCCATCGCCACGGCCTCGGCGAACGACGTGCGCCGGTCGGCGGTGATGACCCCTTCGGCACCGGAATCGGCGGCCAGACGCGAAATGGCGGCATCCGTCCCGCAGAGCACAAGGGTCAGCGCATCGAGCGGGCGCGACTGCTCTTTGAGGGCAGTGAGCGTCCGCTGCAGATGAAGGTCGGCGGGCACGCGCCCGTCGGGGCGCACGACCAGCAGCGCGTGAACTCTGGCGGGCATGACCAGGTCAGCCTAGGCGCGGGGTGCGAACAGGCTCGACCATCCCCCGCGAGTCCCGAGATCGACGTGTGAGATCAGGCGCGGCGCTTGAGCTTGCGGCGCTCGCGCTCGCTGAGCCCGCCCCAAATGCCGAAGCGCTCGTCGTTGTTGAGTGCATATTCCAGGCACTCGCCGCGCACGTCGCACGTCGTGCAGACGCGTTTGGCATCGCGGGTCGATCCGCCCTTCTCCGGGAAGAAGGCTTCGGGGTCGGTCTGTGCGCACAGCGCATCGGACTGCCACGACAGCGTGGTGTCGAGTTCACCCTCAACCGGTCGCCGCACCCCGGGGACACCGAGGTTGACCGGGTCGACGAACCAATTGTCGGGAACGCCGGAACGGTAAGCCGTCATATCGCTCTCCCCACCTTTTCCCCACACGCTGTTCCGCGTGTTGGGATAATTACACCCTTGTCATTCGCTCGGGTCAAGTCGCAGATCGTAAAGCCTCAAGGCAAGATTGAAGCTTTACGGGGTTTTTGCGGCGTGTCGCGACAGATTCATGCGAATCAGCGGCGGCCGGGCTGTGCGACGAAGACCTCACCGACACCCGCGAAGACCGCTTCCGGCTCATCCGGCGAGAAGAACACGGCCCGCCCGGGGACGAGCGCCGCGGCACCGCCCTGCCCCGCTACCTCGACCTCGCCGCGCACGGCGAGCGCGATGGCCGCGCCGGTGAGAGGAAGGCGGACCGGGTCACCCGGGCCGACGACAACCCGCGCCAGGGCGAAATCGGGCGCGTCGACATCGAAGACCTCCACCCCCGGAGCGACCTCGCGGGCAGGCACGAGCGGCACAGCTCCCGGAGTCGTGTCGACGATGGACAACAGCTCCGTGACGTCGATGTGCTTGGGGGTGAGTCCGCCACGGAGGACGTTGTCGCTCGCCGCCATGAGTTCGACGCCGAGTCCGTCCTGATAGGCGTGGAGCACACCGGCCGGGGCGAAGACCGCTTCCCCACGCCGAAGGACGACGAGATTCATCAGGAGCGCGACGATGAGCCCGGCATCGCCCGGGAAGTCCGCGGCGATCGTGCGATAGAGGTCGAGCTCCGCCGCGAACTCGGCCGATCCGGCTCCCTCGAGCGCCTCGGCGATGTCCGCGACGGGCGCCTGTCCCGACAACGCCCAGGCGATCGTGTCGCGCAGGAGCGCCGACTCGTCGGCACCCTGCAAGCGATCGCCGAGTGCTCGGATGCTGTCCGCATCACCCAGCGTGGCGACGAGCCGGCGCGTGTCCGCCAGCGGGCGGAGGCCGACGAGAGCCCGGAAGGTGTCGCTGAGCGCGACGATGATCTCGGGTTTGTGGTTGTCGTCACGATAGGTGCGGTCCGCGGCATCCCGGGCGATGCCGCGCGCCTCGTCGCGCGCGAAGCCTGCGGCGGCTTGCTCCTTGGTGGGGTGGGCTTGGATCGACAGGGAGGATGCCGCGGCCAACAGCTTCATCAGGTACGGCAGCGGCGCCTCCCCCGCCTCGGCGAGTGCGACGTCGAGCGTTCGCCCTGTGCCGTCATCCACGACGGCCGGCGATCCGGCGTAGTCGCCGTACCAGGACTCGGCCTCGGGCACACCCGTCGGGGTCCGCCCCTCCAGATCGGCGATCAGGGAGGTCGACCCCCAGGCGTAGGCGCGGGGGGTGTTCGAGATCGGCAGGAGCATGTCTTCAGCCTAGAGCCGCGCGAGAACGGGGCCAGGGCGCGCCGGGCGGTAGCCTGATCTGACCATGGCCGTCCACACGATGCATCCGATCTCGGCGCCACCCGCGGCGCCGATCCGGGAGAAGACCGGGCATCTGCTGGTGCGCGGATGGTGCATCTTCGTCTTGGCGGGCGCGTTGGCCGGAACGTCCTGGCTGATGGCGTTCGGCGTCATCGGCACCGGCGCCGTCGCGTACGGCTCGGGGCTCGTGTCGGTGATCCTGTGGCTCGTCATCCGACCCGAGGTTCAGTGGCGACGACTGCCCTGGTTCGCCGTGGGATACGTCGCCTGGGCCGCCTTTTCGATCCTGTGGACCGCGTACCCGGAAGCGAGCGTGACGACGCTCCTGCTCCTGCTCAGCACGACGGTGCAGGCGATGTTCATCGGCGCGGTCCTCACCTGGCGGGAGCTTGTGCGCTCGATCGCCTCGGCGTTGAAGTGGATCCTCGGCCTGTCGATCGTGTTCGAACTCTGGGTCTCCCTCGTCTGGCGCGGCCCGGTCATGCCCGCCTTCGGTCGCCCGGAATCGGGCGTCGACCCCATCGAAATGTGGAGCCGCGACAACCTCTTCGACGGCGGCCGCATCCAGGGCCTGTTCGGCAACGCGAACGCGCTGGCCTACGTCGCCCTCCTCGGGTTGATCGTCTTTTCGCTCCGCATCGCCTCCCGCGCACCCCGCCGCGGGCTCCTCTACGCCTGGATCGCCCTGTCGCTGTTCCTCTTCATCCGCGCGGGCTCAGCGACCGCGTACCTGTCGGCGGCCGGGGTAGCCATCGTGTTGGCGACCGCGCTGCTCATTCGCACGACCAGACGGCCCGGAGGCCGCACCCGCTATTACCTCGCCTACGCCGTCATCGCGGTCGGCGGGCTCGTGGCGCTGTGGACGGGCCGGGAACGACTGTTCACGCTCCTCGGCCGGTCGTCCGACCTCACGGGGCGCGAGCGCATCTGGGGGCTGGTCTGGGAGCGGGCCGCCGAGCGACCGGTCCTCGGCTGGGGCTTCTCGACCCCGTGGGTCCCGACCGACCCCTTCTTCGACGGCTGGATCGTCGACCACGGCGTCACCGTCATGCAGGCCCACAACATGTGGCTGGATGTCTTCCTCCAGCTCGGGGTCATCGGCGTCGCGCTCGTCGCGCTGACGATCCTCGCGTTCGTGTGGCGCTCGTGGTTCTTCGCGGTCGACCGGCCCCGCTGGGACCTCGTCGCCGACCGCCCCTACTCTGCCGTCACGCTCCTTCCGACGCTCGTCGCGGCGCTGCTGCTCGTGCAGGGGCTTGCCGAGTCCGGGCCCCTGCTCGGCTGGGGGTGGATGCTGCTGGTCGTGCTGGCATTCAAGATCAAGCAAGCACCGCTCCTCGGCCGCGGGGCCTCGGAACAGCGGCTGATCGGCGAACAGGGCGAGCGGCTGACGGAGTGATGGCGACCTCCGACGCGACTCCACCCGCTCGAGCGGTAGAGCTTCTGCGGTCTGCGGACTTCGCACGTGCCTACACGCTGACGGTGTTCGCGGCGATGTTCGGCGGGCACCTCATCGAGCGCCTCGCCGGTCGGGTGACCCTCGTGACGATCGTGGCCGCGCTCTGTGTGCTCGGTGTCGGCATCCTCGTCGCCCGGCGCGACGAGGTCTCGTTCCTGCGCCTCGTTCCGTCGACTCTGATCCTGCTGTGCGCGTGGGCATTCGCGAGCATCTTCTGGAGCACGGATGCCGGGACGAGCTTGCTGCGCTGGCTGGCGATGATCGGGGTCGCGGTCCTCGCGGTCACGATCGGTCACATCCGCGACACACTGCAGACCGTTCGCGCGCTGGGCGATGTCCTCCGCGCCGCCCTCGTGTTCTCACTCGGACTCGAGATCGTCTCCGGCATCCTCCTCGACATGCCGCTGCCGTTCCTCGGCGTCCAAGGCAATCTCGCGGCACTCGGCCCGATCCAAGGGATCTTCGGCACCCGCAATGCCCTCGGCATCGTCGCGGTCATCGCGCTGATCACCTTCGCCGTCGAGCTGCGCACCCAGTCCGTGCGCCCGGTGGTCGGCATGGGGTCGATCGTGCTCGCCGCCGCCTTGGCGCTCCTGTCTGCTTCACCCACGGTTCTCCTGCTCACGACCGGGGTCGGGGTGGCCACGGGCGCCCTCGCTCTCGTGCGCGCGGCGCCCGTGGGCCGCCGACGCGGGCTGCAGTGGACGCTGGCCGGCGTCGTCACGGCATCCGGGATCGCGCTCTACACGCAGCGGGGCGCCATCATCGCCGCGACCGGCGCGGCCGATGACCTCCAGCTGCGCACGGACCTCTGGACGCTCGCGCAGTACTACATCCGACTCAAGCCCGTGCAGGGCTGGGGATGGTTCGGCGCATGGCCGCCCGCCGAACCGCCGTTCGCGACGATAAACATCCTCCTCGGCGAGTCGCACCGCAGCGCCTTGAACGCGTATGTCGATGTCCTCCTCCAACTCGGGTGGGCCGGGGTGATGCTCCTCTGCGCCGTCGGTGGCGTCTCGCTGGTGCGGTCCTGGCTTGATGCGAGCCAGAGGCGCTCGACCGTCTACGCGTGGACGCCGCTCGTGCTGATCGCCCTCGCGATCACGTCCGCCTTCGAGTCGTACGTCCTCAGCGGCGCGGGGTGGCTGTTGCTGTCGCTCGCCGCGGTGCGGGCGGGGCAGTCCCGATCGTGGCGGAGACGACTGGATGCCGGGAGCCCGGCCGACACCGGGCTCGGACACGCGCCGGGATAGACTTCCAGGGCTATGAGTTCCTCCCCTGACGCCCCGATCGCCTTCGCTCCCGAGAGCGCGACGATCGCGATCGTGACGTTCAATCGCGCGCATCTGCTCACCCGTCTGCTCGAATCGATCACGGCGATGGACCCCCAGCCCGGGCATGTCGTCATCGTCGACAATGCGTCCACGGACGACACCGGTGATGTCGTCGAGTCGTTCCGCGACCGGATCGGCTCGGAGATCATCTACCGCCGCCTCGACACGAACACCGGCGGATCCGGCGGATTCAGCGAGGGCATGCGCCTCGCCTACGAGCTCGGCTCCACGTGGATCTGGCTCATGGACGACGATGTCGAGGTCCTCCCCGATGGGCTCGCGCGCATGGGCGCGTGGGCGCCGCGCTTCAAGTCCATCCAGGGCCGCCGGTACGACTACGACGGTAGCGAGTTCTACTGGCAGTACCGCGTCGCCGAGCGGATGGGCATTCCCATCCCCTTCGCGCCGTCCGGGTTCGACGCATCCGGCTACAAGGAGATGAACTCGGGCTGCTTCGAGGGCATGTTCATCCACCGCGACATCGTCGAGCAGATCGGCCTACCCGACCCGCGGTTCTTCATCTACTGGGACGACCAGACCTACGGGTGGCTCGCCTCCCGGATCACGACCTCCGTCATCGTCGACGAGTTCGTGCTGCGCCGCACGCGCGAGATCAAGCAGTGGGACATGGGCATCCGCCACATGAACGCGTCCTCGGATGCCTACCGCTACTACATCATGCGCAACCGCGCCCACATCAAGCGCTACCACCGCGCGCTCGGCGTCTACAACCCAGTGCTGTTCGGTGCCGGCACCGCGCTCACGTTCGGCAAGGAGATCGTCCGTCTCCTGTTCGTCGAGCGGAAGGTCAAGGGCACATCGAACCTGTTCCGCGGGCTGCGCGACGGCCGGAAGATCGCGCGCGACCCGCAGTGGCGGCCGATGCCGGCGCTGGTGGCACAGCACTGAACGACTCCGCGCCCCACACGACCCCCAGAAAGGCCGTGCCATGAGCCCGACTTCCCAGACCACCCGCGCCCGGCGTCGCCGCCACGCAAGCTTCGTGAGCGCTGTCCTGATCGGTGCGTTGGCGCTGTCGGCGTGCACCGCGGGTCCTGCGCCAGCGCCGTCGCCGACCGCGACGCCCCCTCCGTACTACGATCCGCAGCCGGATTTCGCGCTCACCCAGGCGCCGGCGGCGACCCCGCTTACCGAGACGTCGACAACGGCGACGATCTCAGGCAGCTACTCCGATACCGGCGTGCCCTATGACGTCGACCAGATCATGAATGCGTCGCAGGGTGGTTACGCACCGATGACGAACACCCATTGGCTCACCGATCGGTTGCCGATGGTGTCAGAGATGGGCATTCAGCGAGTTCGGCTCGACCACATCTTCAACGACTACCTCTACCACGCGGTCCAGAAGAAGGCCGATGGAACGATCGCCTACGACTTTTCCCGTCTCGACCAGACCATCATCCCGATGCTCCAACAGGGCATCGAACCGCTCATCGCTCTGACATACACCCCCGGGGTGTGGGAAAAGTCGCCGTGGGCGCCGCCGCCCCTGCCCGAATGGACTGAGCTCGTCCGCGCACTTGTCACGCACTATCGCGATCTCGGCTACACGGGCTGGGATTGGGAGGTGTGGAACGAACCGGATGGAACCAATCACTGGACCGGGACCTTCGACCAGTACAACGATTTGTATGCCGCAACGGCAACGGCGGTGAAAAACACCGACCCCTCCGCGCGTGTCGGCGGCGCCGCCGCCGCATACCTCACGTCGGCGGGTAATGTCTCCGGTCAGTTCATCAACTACATCGCGAGCCACCCGGATGTACCGATCGACTTCTTCTCCGTGCACAACTACTCGACCAACAACTGGAACACTGTCACGGCGTCCCGTCAGCTTCTGACCGCCGCCGGCTTGGCCGACCTTCCCATCATCATCACCGAATGGGGCTTCCACCCGCGAATGACCGACGGGCCAGGGTTCGGCAGCGACACCAACGCGAGTCCAACCGGGTCCTCGTTCATGGCTCGGCAGCTTTTCCTCGCCGGCGCCTCGGGAGCGGAGGCGGTGTACTACTTTTCCCCCGTGGAAGGGCTGACATTCGGAATGCCGTACAACGGCGACCTCGGGCTCATCACGGTCGACGGGCATCGTAAGTCGCCCGGAAATGTGTTCGAGATGTACTCGCGCCTGGGAGAAACCCGCGTGGAACTCGACGTCAACGGCGCAGGAACCGACACTTTCGACGTGTACGGATTCCTCAGCAAGAACTCTGCGGACTCCGATACGACTCTGCTGCTCTGGAACAACACGGCTGTCGACGCGGATGCCGCGGTCAACCTCTCGGACCTCCCGTTCGATGAGGGGAATGTGCGTATGACGATGCGCGTAGTCAGCGGCACGCAAGGCAACGGGTTCGCCGACACATCCACGACGATCGCACCGAGCTACCCCAGCGCCAACGAGAACGCGTCGGTCATCACGGACACCGTCGTCGCCGGCTTCACGAGCCTGGACGACACCGTGCGGATTCCGGCGAACGGGGTCATCGAACTCGCGCTCACCGCGACTGAACGCGAGGAAGGCCCCGTCGAGCCGTCCTGGGAGCCCGCGGCGGTCAACGTTGCTGCTGCAATCGGTGGCACCAGAGCCTCCGCGTCGTCGTCGGTCGAGGATGGGGCAGCGGGATGGGGCGTGGCCAAGGCAATCGATGGCCGTCGCTACACGGTGGACGTCAACCAGGGCGCGATCCGCGGGTGGAGCTCGAACTCCCACCCAGCGCCCGATGCCACTGAGTCGCTCACTATCGACCTCGGAGCGGTCGCTGCAGTCGACTCCGTCACGCTATGGCCGTATACGACTCAAGGTGCGGCGGGTTCGGGCTTCCCGGTCAACGGGACGATTCGCGGGTCGGTCGACGGCACGGAGTGGGTGCCACTCGCCGAATTCGTGAACGTCAACGGTGGAGCACCAGTAAGCAGCGCGCAGACGTTCTCGTTCGACGTCGTCGAAGTCCGATACATCACGGTCGAAGGCACACAGCTCGCCGCCAGCACGGGCGCCGGGGGTGGGTATGCGATGCAGTTCGCAGAAGTCGAGGCGTATCGCACCGGCGTCCGCAACGGCGGCTTCGAAGCCGGAGACATCGACGGATGGGTAGCTGATACCGATGCCACAGTCGAGAGCGCAACGACGCACCGCGGCACGTATGCGTTGCAGCTCGGCGGCGAGGGTGGAGCGAGCACGGAAGTGCGCGGTCTGCGCCCCGATACGACCTACACCGCGGGTGTGTTCGCTAAGGCGAGCGACGACGCAGCTACGCTGACTGTCGACCTTCCCGAGGGTGCGGGCGGGTCGACGTCGTCATCCGCAACTACGTGGCGCCACCTCTGGGTCACGTTCACCACCGGTGAACGTGAGACCAGCGCGGAAATCCGTCTCTCGGGAGCAGCCGCGATCTTCGATGACGTCACTGTCTCCCTTTCGGGCGCGGCAGCCGACACGACTACGGAATAGCTGCGCAGTCGAGCGGTGTCGTGGTGATCGCCGTCGGGGTAACCAATGGCGTGACCTGCGCTTCGAACGCCCGCTCCGCGTCGCCCTCGAGAGTGAAGTAGTAGACGAGGCTCAGCTGGCCGCCCGGTGCGACCTCGACAACTGTCTTGCCCACCGGATAGTCGGTATCATGCATCTCCGGCAAAGCGATGGCAGATCCATCAACTGTGGCACCAACGATCTGGGCCCCGGGCGGAGCGTAAAGCCGAATCGTCATGCGATCTACTCCAGGGAGCGTGCCAACCTTCCGCCATTCCCCGGTGATGTGGAAGGGCAAGGACTCGGCAACCGCAGGATCCATGGTGTTACTCAGCTGGACGGCGACACGGTAGGTCGTGCCGGGCCGGTCCTGACACTGAGCCTGACCCAAGTCGACCGACTGCCGGAGGTAGAAGCCGAGCTTCGACCCTACGCTGTCCTGTATGTACAGACCGGCACGCACGGTGTCATCATCGGTGACCGGAAGCTCACCGTTCAAGGCGACCTCGGCCATGAGCGCCTGTTCTTCGTCGTGAGAACTCCAAAACAAAACGCGCCGCTCATTCCATCCCTGAGTCAACGCCCCGACGAGAGCCTGAGCGTCGAGCGGCCCGGCCGTCAAAGCACCAAAGACGCCCGAAACAGCGAGTGCGTAAAAGGCATCGTGTGCGTAATTCGCCGCCATCGGCTCGTAGTCTGCATATCGTAGATAGATGTCGTTCAGCAGTGCAGGCACAAGCGAGTGCTCGTCGAGCACGTCACCCGTCGCGATTGGAATCGGCCCGGTGGCCCTGAGCAGGTAGCTGAGCGCTACGGGATCTACCGACAGGACCCCATCGAGTTCTTGCCCAAACTCGAGTTCCCACATCTTGCTGACGATCTCCCCGGCGGTTGTAAAACTCGGCCGGGCAGAAGCCTCGGGGATGAACGTGCCGAACTCACCGTAGGGATACACGTCCTCGGCGCCATCGGGGATCGGAATGACGGACTCTCCGTACTTCGAAAAGGCTCCCGTTGATGCGGCGAGTGTGTCACCAAGAATGATCTTCCCGCCGTTCAACTCCAAGCGAGTAAAGCTGAGCGCAGCGCCACCCAATGCCCGCGGCTCAGCGGGATTCTGAAACATAAGCGCATAGTTGCGCGGCCCGTCTGAGCCCATGGCTGGTGGGAGTAGTGGCACCACGACGTCAAGTGTTGCGAGTATCGGTGCCATCTCGGAGAGCATGTCGACGACCTGATCGCGCGCGTTGGTCACCGGGCCGACCGTCATATCGGTAGATATAGCCTGCGCCTTGGCGAGGGTCGCCACCATTTGAGCGTTTGCCTCAGAGACCGGCTCGATCGCGGCCTGGAGCGGAGTCAGATCGATTGCGCCATCCTTCGGCGCGAAACTGCTGGGGTCCATCGACGCGGTGACGGAGACCAGCGGGCGGGCGATCCCCGTCACCGTCTCCTCGGAAATCTCCGCAAGCTGACGAACCGCGGAAAGATTGCTTCCAACAAACGGCACGATCTCTGCGATCCGCCAAATAGGGTCACCTGTGAGCTGGACCGCGCGCGAGGTATGTGTCTGCACATTCGCCAGGGTCGCCGTCGCGGCATCGATCTGCAGGTCCGTCGCCTGCTGCTTCAGCTGTCCGATTTGTCCCTGGACGGCCTCGAGCTCATTCTTCGCTTCGAGCGCGCGCAAGCCGATCCAGATAGACGAACCGAGCACATACACGACGACGGCGAAGAGGACCCAGAACCACCATCGTTTAGTCACGTGGGGGCGGCTACGGGCAGAGCGGGCTGCGTGCTCGCGCCGAGGCGATGACGGGGAGGAGAGCTGTGACACCGCACGATTCAATCACAGCCCGGGTGCAAGGTCGCTGAGTACCTCCGGAGACGACGGATGTACCTCCGGAGACGACGGATGCCGCCACCCGAGCGACTTGCCGGCTGCATCGCACGCGCATCACGTCTGGACACCGCGGTCCGCCGGCCACGCCATGTCGAACGCAACCGGGGAGGACAAAGACGAGCACGATGAGCGCGACGAAGGAACACGAAATCCGTGCCCCCTCCGTGCGGCCACACCGGCCAGCACGCCGGCCGCCGCGCCCCGGACGTACCCGCGAGGCGGACTCGAAGAGCGCCAGTGGCACGGTGATGCCCGCGCGCTGATCGGCGACCCAGGCGCTGACAAAGTCGAAGCGGAGCGCCGCGGGCACCGAGACCGTCGAAACCACCGATGAGTCGCTCCGAGGAAGTCGAGCGTCGCCATGTTGTGAATGTACGGGTGGAGTCGTGGCAGCCCGTGCTCCCTCGCGGCGAGCGCCGGCAGCGGACCGCTCAACCGAGGGGCGGCGGACGCGACTGTCGTCTCGAGGAGATCAGATCCGATCCGAACCGGGCGTTTTTCCTGATTCCCCTATGCTTGATTCCAGGTCGCGATGTTTGCGCGGTTCTCTCTGAGGGGCGATGTTTGTGAGTTCAGTGGGTCGAAGCAGCGCTCCGGAGAATCCGGAGATCGACGTCAGTCTGATCACGGTGACATTCAACAGCGCGAAGACACTCGAGAGGTTCTGGTCGACCGCAGCGTTACCCGCGGGCACCGAGTGGATCGTCGTGGACAACGCGTCGACCGACGACAGCGTCGCCGTCGCGGAGCGCTTGGGAGCTCGCGTCATCCGCCTTCGTGACAATCTCGGCTTCGGCCGGGCGAACAACATCGGCTTCCAACTGTCTCGGGGTGAATTCGTTGGATTCGTCAACCCGGACATCGAGATCGCCTCGAAAGATTTTGGGTCGCTGAAAGAGGCGGCGTCGAGAACCGGCGGTATCGTCGCTCCGCAGTTGCTGCACGCCGACGGCAGCCTCCAAGCGAACGGACGCGGGTACCCGTTCCTGCACGCGAAGGTGCGCAATCGGCTTGCCGGCGATGACCCCGCGTATCTCCTCTTCCCCACCAGCGACGACCCTCACCCTGTCGTCTGGGTCATGGGTGCCGCGCTCTTCGCGCAACGCAATGTCTTCACGGCCATCGGCCCCTGGGACCCTCGCTTCTTCATCTACTACGAGGACGCCGACATCAGCATCCGCGCCTGGTCCCAGGGATATCCCACGTCGGTCGTCCCGCAAGTGAGATGGACGCACGGGTGGGCACGCGAGACGAGCGGTTTCCGATTCCAACCCTGGAGACGAGAGATCCAGTCGATGGTCACCTTCTACACGCGCTACCCCGAATTCTTGGGCACACGAGCCACGGCCGCCCGGCGGCACGGCAGTATAGATGAAGCCGTGTTCGGAGTGTCACGATGACCGCGCACGTCGTGCCGGCGAGTCTCATCGCCACGGTCCTGAACGAAGCAGACTCCATCGTTTCATTCCTCGAGAGCATTGCCCAGCAGTCTGCGGTTCCCGCCGAAATCGTGATTGTCGATGGTGGTTCCTCCGATCAGACGGCCGAATTGGCGAGTTCCTGGTGCGCCCCGGACGGCTGCGAAGTGGTCGTGATCGTGAGCCCCGGGGCGGGAATCTCCGCCGGGCGTAACATCGCGATCACCGCTGCCCGTCACCCCCGTATCCTCGTCGCCGACGCCGGGACCGAACTGGACCAGCGCTGGGTGGCGTCGATGTACGACTCCTTCGATTCGGCTGGCGGCGCCGATGTCGTATCCGGCTTCTTCTATCCCGCGGGATCGAGCTTTATCCAGCGCACGATCGCGTTCGTGATCACACCCCGGCTTGGAGAGATCAATCCGGCTGTTTTCCTCCCGTCGAGCCGCTCGATCGCATTCACCAAAGTGAGCTGGCAGAAGGCGGGCGGATACCCCGAGTGGCTCGACTACTGCGAAGATCTCGTTTACGACATGGAGCTCAACCGAACGGGCGCTCGGTTTGTATTCCGTCCGGATGCGGAAGTCTCGTGGTCCGCACGGCCGACAATTCGTGCGTTTGCGAAGCAGTATTACCGCTATGCACGCGGGGACGGCAAAGCTGGACTCTGGCGGAAACGACACGCGGCCCGCTACGGCGCCTACACCGCAGGTTTCGTGTTGGCGGCGGGGAGTGTCCTCCAGCCTTGGTTGGTGGTTCCGTTGCTCGCGGGCTTCAGCTATTACATAGCAAAGTTCGAGGCGCGAGTGTGGCGGCGGCGTCGCGACTTCGGCCCCGGTGCGTTTCGCGCACTCGCGATGGTTCCGGTCGTGGTCGTCGCGGGCGATGTTGCCAAGATGGCTGGGTACCCGAAGGGTGTGCAGTGGAGGCTGAACCGTGACAAGGCCTGATACGACCGTACCTCTGCGTGATGTCTCTTGCATCGTGGTGCACCACGCGAGCCCCGACACCCTCGTCCACACGCTCGAAAGCTTGGTTCAGACCGGGATTACGCACGACATGATCCTGGTCGTCGACAACAGCGGTGACAATGAGTTGATGCAGCGCGTCCAGGCGAGAGGCTTCCGCGCTCTCCACACATCGAACCGCGGATACGCGTCGGCGGTGAATGAAGGACTTGCAGACCTGCGCGCCACAGGAGGCTCTCGACCACTCACCTTGGTATGCACCCACGAAGTGCTTGCCGATTCCGCCGCTGTCCGCATGCTCCGTGAGGCGATGCTCACGGATGATCGCATTGCCGTAGCTGGGCCTACGTTAATCAATGCAGACGCTGGGCGCGCGGTCTGGTCAACCGGCGGATCATTGTCCGGCGGTCTCAGCCTGCCCCACCACCACACATCGACTGTAGGCAGTCTCGGAGCTGGGGCCGTAGACCGAGATTGGTTGGACGGCGCGTTTACGCTCTACCGCACGTCCGCACTCGAAGGCTTCGAACTCGACGAACTCTACTTTCTCTACTTCGAAGAGACTGACCTGCATACGAGGCTCAGGAGAGCCGGACATCGGGTTGTGTGGGTCCCCGACGCAACGGTCTCTCAGCGCTCAAGCGGGATTCCGCCGCGCTTGCTGGGACGTAACCTGTTTCTGTTCCAGAGCCGATTGTTCTCTCGCTCCAAAGCGCGGGCTGCCGTGTGCTACCAGGTCGCTCGCTCAACTGCGCGCGCACTGGCGGGGCGGGGCCCGTGGAGCGCGCCTGGGCAGGTGTTTGCTGGATGGCTCGATGGCGAGCGCATCATCGCAGGCAAACCGACCAAACACCCCCTTCCCGGCGAAAACGGACGTTAATCTTGACCATCGATAGCATCAGAACGCCGCTCAGAACTACGAGCGCCGCGTTGATGTCGGTCACCCTGTTCTTCCCATTCTTTGTCGAGCAATTAGGCAGCCTTCGCATCATCGTCGTTGCGATCGGACTTCTTGCACTCGAGCTAGAGATACTCCTGCGCGTGCACCACCGGCGACGACAGGTACTGCTCTCGCTGGGGCTCTTTGCCTATGTGGGAGCGAGCGTTCTCGCGATCGAAGTCCTCGCGAAGGCGCTCGACGATCGACTGTTCGCGGTCAACGCCGGGCACCTCGTCGTCATGTTTCCGCTTTTCGCTCTGATCGGCGCGATGGTGCATTGCTCCGGCGACGCGTATACGTACCTGCGGGTATTGCTGCTCGTCGCCGCCACGGTGTCAGTGATTGGCGTCGCCGAATCGTTGACCGGCGGGTCGCTTTTGGGGCGCCACTACGAGTTCCTCACAACTCAACGCGAAGGCCCCACGCGCGCGCTCGTCGGTGCGGACACTGCGGTGATCCTCGGTGCAACGCTGGCAACGCTGGTGCCCTTGACGCTGAAACTACACCGGTTCCGAGCGCAGGTCGCGGTTGCCGCAGTACTAGTCGCGGGAGTGTGGGCTACCGGAAGTCGCGCGCCAGCACTCATTTGCACGGTAATCGCAGTCGCACAATTCATCCCGCTAGTACGCAACTCGCTCCAGCGCTTCACCATCGCGCTTTACGCTGTCCTCGCTGCGGCAGCGGCTACTTTGGTCGCTTTGATCATTTTCGTGTGGCGTCCCTACATCCCCGGTGCGAGCGGGCTGGAGTACAGCTCGAACTACCGCGGCGCGCTCTACTCGATACTGCCAGAACTCCTGATCGAGCGGCCTTTTGGGTACTTACTGATGACGCCGCCGCCGGGGCGCTGGTTGGTCGGTTCTGAGCTTCACGGCGAGTTCGACATCACCAGGTCGGTGGACTCCGAAATTGTTTATGCCGCCTTCGGCCTCGGTTGGATCGGACTTCTCCTCTTCGTCGCCGCCCTCGTCCTCGCGATAGCAACAATGAAACATGACGTCGCGCTGGGCCTCAGTGCTGTTTTGCTGACTGGACTGGGCTCGACTCTCGCGCTACACGGATGGGATTCGATGAGCCCTCTCTGGTACGCGCTGATTGGCGCGTGCTTGAGCGTCACCGTGTGGTCGGGCGCCGAACGGTACTTGAGGCGCAAGGGCTTTACAAGGCTCGTCGCCGAACCACGATAGGATCGCAAAGCGCCAACCGGCATCCTCGAAAGGAGATTCGTGGCTTCCAGCTCCGAGGGACGTGTAATCCCGATGAATGACCTCTCGCGAGGTATCCGACGCGATCGCGATGAGTTGGCCAACAGAATCGATGCAGTACTCGACTCGGGATATGTCGTCATGGGCCCACAGCACTCTGCTTTTCAAATCGCACTCGCCGACTACCTCGGTGTTGAGCATGCGTTCGGTGTGGCGTCCGGCACTGATGCCCTCGAGCTCTCTTTGCGCGCCGCGATGCCTGAGGGTAAGTCACTCGTGGTGACGGTTGCTAACGCCGGAGGCTACACATCGGTAGCCGCTCGTCGCGCCGGGTTCGACCTCCTTTTCGCAGATGTGGATCCGACAACTCTGTGCATGACGCTCGATACGCTAGTCCCCGTACTGACGGCTGAGGTAGGCATCGTCGTCGTCACTCATCTCTATGGGTTGCTGTCGAACATCACCGAGCTCGTTGAGTACTGCCATAACCGCGGAATTCGAGTTGTCGAGGATTGCGCGCAAGCGATCGGCGCCCGTCTAGAGGATCGATCTGCGGGGAGCTTCGGAGACGTTGCTGCCATCAGCTTCTATCCAACGAAAAATCTCGGCGCCCTGGGCGATGGTGGCGCGGTCGTCACCTCAGACGCGGTCATTGCGGAAGCCGTGGCCTCTCTCCGACAGTACGGATGGACGTCCAAGTACAAGATCGATCGCCCCGGCGGGACCAACTCCCGACTCGACGAACTGCAAGCCGCAATACTCTTGACGCGGCTACCGCTCCTCGATGGCTTCAATGAACGCCGCCGCGCCATCATCGGACGATACCGAGAAGCCGCCGCAGGAAGCGCGATCACCGTCCTCCCCGCATCTGGGACGCATCATGTCGGGCATCTCGCCGTCGCTCTGACGGATCGCCGCGAGGAAGTGCGCACTGCACTCGCGGATGCGGGAGTCCAGACGGATGTGCACTTCCCTATCCCCGACTACGCACAACCCGGGCTCCTCGCGAACGCCACCCTACTTCCGACCACCGAGCGCCTTTCCGCGGAGGTCTTCTCGTTGCCGTGCTTTCCGGAGTTGTCGGACGAGGAAGTGCAACACGTATGCGACGCGATCAGTCAATTGCTTTGAACTCGCCCCTACGCCGCCTTGCGTCAGCCGCTAGCAGGACAGGACTTCAGACAGCATGAGCCCACCGTTCGTTCACCCGCAGGGCATCTGCGACAGTACCTCCGTCGGAGATGGCACGACCATCTGGGCCTTCTCTCACGTTCTCGGCGGCGCAGTGATCGGCAGCAATGTGAACATAAACGATCATGTGTTCATCGAGAATGATGTCCTGATCGGTGACCGAGTAACCGTCAAGTCGGGCGTTCAGCTCTGGGACGGCACAGAACTGCATGATGACGTCTTCATCGGCCCTAACGTGACGTTCACCAACGACCGTTTTCCTCGGAGTAAGCAGTACCCGACGAGCTTCGCGCGCACGATCGTTGAGCGCAAAGCTTCGATTGGGGGCGGCGCTGTCCTCCTTCCCGGCGTCCGCGTCGGTCAGAGCGCCATGGTCGGTGCGGGAGCCGTGGTGACGCGGGACGTTCCGGCATACGCGATCGTCGTGGGAAACCCGGCACGAATCGTCGGGTATGCCGAGACGAGCGATGGCGACCGGGGCGTCGTCAACTCAGCCGACGCGAATCTCATGCCAAAATCGCCGCTAGTTACCCTGCGGCGCGTCAACGACATGCGCGGTTCACTCTTGGTCGCCGATTTCGCTCAAGACATCCCCTTTGTGCCACAGCGGTTCTTCACAGTGTTCGATGTCCCCTCGCGAGATGTGCGCGGTGAGCACGCGCATTATGCGTGTGAACAGTTTTTGGTCTGCCTCCAGGGATCGGTTCGGGCAATCACGGACGACGGAGTCATGCGACAGGAGTTCTATCTTGATCGCCCGGATGTGGGACTCTATATGCCCGCCCTCACATGGGGCACACAGTACGCGTACTCCGCGGACGCAATACTCGCGGTCTTCGCCTCGCACTCATACGACGATGCCGACTACATTCGCAGCTACGCAGATTTCCAACGGGTTGTCGCGGACCACGGCGAGCCCACCCAGACGCCCGTTGTCTGAAGACCCCGCTCCGGTGCCAAGGCCGAAGACGGGGCCGATAAAATGAAGCGGATGCTGCGCGCGGTGGCGATCCTCGGCATGAGTTCTGTCGCGGTCGTCTTCCTCGGCGCCCTGCGACATAAGTTTATTGCGCTCGAAGTCGGCGCCGAGGGTATCGGCGCTCTGGGGATCCTCACGTCAATGGCGAACGTCGGTGTCGTCCTTTTCGGCCTCGGCCTGAACACCAGCGGTGTTCGCGCCATTTCGGCCACTGTTGATGATCCCGTCGGCTTCCCGCGCACTCGTGCGGGCCTCCTTCGCGGTGCGACCGTTCTTGCCGTCGTCGGGGGGATCACCATCGTCGCGGCGGTTCTCGTATGGGGGCTCTTTGATCCGTCGGGTGCTCCCGGGCTCTCCCTCGCCCTCGCACTCGCGCTCGGAGCAACGCTCGCAGCGATGCTCATAACGGCCGCTCAGCTTGCGTTGCTCAACGGCATGGGACGCATCAAGGTCCTTGCCGTATGTAACTCGGTTGGCGCAGCCGTGGGGACGGCCGTCACGATCGGTGCACTGCAGCTCTCCTCGCAGGCTGGCCTCGCGTCTGCGCTCGCTGCAGCGCCCCTTGCCACCCTCGTTTGTAGTTCGTGGTTCGCTGCCAGGACTCGAATCCGACTCGCGCCCGTGCCGTTTCGCGAGTGGTGGCCCCCGCTGAAATCAATGGTGTCACTAGGCGGGATGGTGATGTTCGGCCTCATCGCCACCAATGCCACACAGCTGGGTATCCGTCTATGGGTCGAACACGATCAGGGACTCGCTGCAGCCGGGCGCTTCCAGGCGGCGTGGACGATTACCGCTCTATACGTCGGCTTCGTGCTCACCGCACTGGCTGCCGAGTACTTCCCCCGCATCGCAAAGCAGGCCTCCGATGCCCTGACATTGAACCGTAGCGTGGAACTACAGGTGCGCTTCGGACTGATTTTGGCCATGCCCGTTCTTCTGTGGGCCATTGTGTTAGCACCGGTCGCGCTGCATGTGCTCTACTCCGCGGAATTCGAATCGGCCACCAGCTTGCTCCGTTGGCAGCTTGTCGGTGACGTCATGAAAATCGTCGGTTGGGCCATTGCCTTTCTCTTGCTGGCTCGCACGGCGAGCGTAGCCTTCTTCCTCGGCGAGATCGCCTTCAACGCGGTCTACCTCGCGCTGGTCTTCGCGATACCGACAGGAATCGATCTCAGCGGGCTGGGTATCGCTTACGTCGGTGCCTACACGGTCTACGTGTTGGTGCTCCTTGCGCTCTCCTTCCGCGAGACGCGCTTTCGTCTGCGCTTCAGCTCCATGGTTTTCGTTGCGGTGTGCCTCGTTCTCGCGATGGCGACAACACTTGCCATGGAGGTGGGGACAACTCCCGGCACCGTTGCCGGTTACGTCGGCGCCAGCGCGGTCACACTGATATGCGTCGTAGCGTTGATGCTGATGCATCGCGACGAGCGCCGCGCGACCCTCGCGGCTGAGGACGCCGCGATCGCGCTCGCCGACACGCTCGAGTCCGACACGGAGGAGGATGAACATGCCGAACCGGCCGATCGAGGAAGTACTCGAGGCTAACCGGAGCGCCTTTGATGAGATCCTCGATCTCGCGGAACAGGACTTGGGGCACGGACGACGGAGGTCAGCTGCCGCGCGACTGCAGTCCGCCGCGAGATTCGCGTGGTATAATCACCCGGGCAGTTTTCGAGACACGCGGTTGGAACGGCTCCTCGCGGCGGCGAGCGACAGCGATGTCGTGGTTCCCCGCTCTGCCCGTTCGCTCGACGGTCATGTTCTTCATGTCGCCTCGCAGGTCTACCCGATGGGTGGACACACCAAGCTCATATCACGCTGGATTTTGAACGATAGCAGCCGGGTCAACTCACTGGTCCTCACCGGCCAACAAGGCCTTCCCGTACCTGCAGAACTTCTCGATGCGGTGCGAAATTCGGGCGGTGAGGTGATCGATATCGGGCGCACATCGAGCGATCTCTGCGCTCGGGCACGGGCACTACGGCAGCTTGCGCTCAGCGGACCCCGCGCCATTGTGCTCCATATCCATCCTTACGACGTGCTGCCATCTCTCGCATTCGCGCGCCTCAGCACGCCAGTCATCTTGCTGAACCATGCCGACCATGTCTTCGGCGTTGGATTCGACGTGGCCGACATTGTCGCCGATATTCGACCTGCGGGACAGCGGTTGTCGATCGCGGCGCGCGGCGTGCAGGCGACGCAGAGTGCGATCGTCCCCGTACCCCTCGCTTTACCCGCGCACTCCCCGACGCATGAGGTGCGAACTCGGCTAGGCATCCCCCAAAGCGCGACGGTGCTCCTTTCGATGGCGTCTGCATACAAGTACGCGTCACGTGCCGGCGCGCACTTCACGGACGTTCATAGACGAGTGCTCCTCGCGAACCCGGATGTCCATCTGATTATCGCGGGGCCTTCCTCAGAGGGCCCTTGGGCAAGACTCGCGAGTGAAACCGGCGGCCGAGTCCACGCGCTTGGCATCGTCCTAGACATCGAAGCCATCTACGAAGCCGCCGACATCTACCTCGATTCCTTTCCCTTCGCGTCACTCACTTCGCTTCTGGACGCAGCGCTTCGAGGGATCCCCGTCCTCGCACTGACCGGGCATATTCCCCACACGGTGTTGAGCTCCGATGATCTCGCGCTGGTCGGATATCCTTTTCAGTTCCCCGCGACCGACGCGTACATCTCCGAACTGGAAGCCCTCGTCGAGCGCCCCGACTATCGGCGCTCCCAAGGCGATTTCGTCCGGAGCAACGTCACGCGGGACCACGTCGCACCAATGTGGGATCGGTGGATAGATCACCTGCTCATGATGTCGGACGAACAGCGATCGCCAGAAGCCTCCACCTCTCCGGACAGCCATCCTTACGACACACAGTTGGAATGGCTCACGGAAGAACTCGTTCGGTTCCAGATGGCGTCAGGTCTGGCCGGCCCCGCGTGGGAGGCGCAACTGCGAGATGCTCCCTACCTCCCACTGACTGCACGACTGGCGCTCCTGCGGCGCACTCCTCGAGGTGCTCGCCGCTCTGCGCTGAAGTTCATGCTCCCTGATGCGCTCCGGACGCGTACGAAGGGCCTGCACGCGGTGACGTGAGCGGCGCATCGATAGAGTCACCCTTGTGCAACACACGTCCCACTCCATCCGCGCAGGCCTGAACGGTCGAACCAACTCTTTTGGCGCGCTTCGACTGTTCTTTGCCGCCGCGGTGATCTTCTCTCATGCCTTTCCCCTGAGCGGACGCGGGAGTGACCCGACTTGGGAGTGGTGGGGTAGCCAAGTGCACATCGGTAACCTTGCGGTGTACGGATTCTTGGGAGTCAGCGGGTACGTAGTGACGAAGTCGGCTGCGCGGCTGACGCCCGGGCGCTTCGCCTGGCACCGAGTGCTCCGCATCTACCCCGCCTTCTGGTTGGCATTGATCGTCGGCGCGTACGTCATTTCGCCTCTAATCTGGGGATTATCTGGTCGGGACATGTCCGCCTTCTGGGCCGAACCCAACGGTCCCCGCAGCTACCTCATGCGCAACGCGGCTCTGTGGATTCAGCAGTGGGATATCCACGATCTATTCGCGCCACGACCGCTCGGCGTCGTACCGAGTTCACCATGGCTTGCAGGGGCCGTCAACGGCTCTCTGTGGTCGCTCGCGTATGAGTTGATGTGCTACATCCTGATCGGCGCGATCGCGGCCTTTGGAATCCTGCGTCACGCGAAGCACGTGATCGCTGCCGTGACCGGCCTGTTCGGCATTCTTCAGCTGATCGTCCGGTTCGAGCCCGGCGTCGTGGGAATATATGTGGGCCTTCTTGACGACAGCCTGATCACGCTCGGATGGGTGTTCATGTTGGGGGCGACGGCGGCCGTATACAGTGATCGGATTCCGCTCAGAGCGCGCTATGGAGCATTGACCATCGCAGTCGTTGTCGCAACGCTGTGGTGTGGTGGGTTTCACGTGATTGGTATCCCGGCATTCATCTACGCGACAATCTGGGCGGCCGCGGCGCTTCCGCACGTGTTCCACCGGGTCGGGGCTAGAAACGACTATTCCTATGGGATCTACCTTTACGGGTGGCCAGTGCAGCAGGTGCTTGCCTTCGCCGGCCTGCAGCACATCCTCATTGTGTATGTAGCGCTCTCGGTACTCGGTGCCACGGCGCTCGCCTGGCTGTCATGGCACGGCGTCGAGAAGTGGGCAATGCGTCTCAAGGACATCGAGCCGCATCGAAATAAGGAAGTGCGTTCCACCAGCGTTCTGGGGTAGGGCTCAGTGAGGGCAATGTGAGCTCTGCATTACGATCGTGAAATGCCCAGCCGGTCGCTCCACGATGCCTTCGACCGCAACCTGAACGCGCTCAATGCCCTCCGGCTCTTGCTTGCGATCGGCGTCATCTCCTGGCATTCCTTTGCGCTGACCGGGCGCACAGTCCAGTGGGCTCCGCTGGCACAGATTCTTGGGCAGGTATGGGTCGATGGTTTCTTCGCCATTTCCGGCTTCTTGATCCTCGGGAGCTGGATGAACAACCCCTCCCCGGTGCGGTACCTTCGGGCGCGATGCTTACGCATCCTGCCGGCGTTCTACGTCTGCCTAATCGTCACGGCTGCCGTGATCGCACCGATCGGAATCGTGCGCTCTGGAGAAGGCGCCGCGCCCTACACATTCGATTCGGTCACCTATGTCACGAAGAACGCCGCCCTATGGATCTTTCAGTTCGATATCTCCGGCTCGCCGCGGGGAGTGCCATACCCGGGTGCGTGGAACGGGTCACTGTGGACGCTGTTCTGGGAGTTTCTTTGCTACGTGGCCGTTCTCGTGGCCGGCGTGGTCGGTCTCTTGCGGTACCGGAGCACGATTGCACTGGCGTTCGTTGGTAGCTGGGTCGCCGTGCTCCTAGCGACGGCAGGCATCGTTGACGGCGAGAACTTCGGACATGTCGGGCGGTTCAGCCTGGCATTTACGGCCGGGGCACTCGTGTATCAGTACCGGCGAGCTCTCCCGCTCTCGTAGCCGCTCGTGGTCGCCGCACTGGGAGTCACCGTCGCCTCGAGCGCCCTGCTGAACTACCAGCTCGCGGCTGCTCCATTCCTTGCGTATGCCCTCATTGGTGCGGGAGCGCTGATCAAGCACGAGCGGTCGACGCTGCGCCATGACATGTCGTATGGCATGTACATCTACGCATTCCCCATGCAGCAGCTGCTCGCCATCGCCGGTGCGACCGCTCTGCCTGTGTGGGCATTTGCGATCGCCAGTATCGGCGCGACATTTCCTCTCGCCGCACTGAGCTGGTTCGCGGTGGAGCAACCCGTCATGCGGTGGGGCAAGAGAAGGACTTGAGCGCTCGCATCACTCCGTCGCAACGTGTCCGGTTGGTCCCTGTGGACACCGCCCTCAACGCTCTGTGTGGGCGCGCTCCCACACCGACCACGCAATAGCCCGTTGGGACCTCGGGAGAAGGGCCGCCCGCAGCGCGATCGCCGCGATCGCCGCGATCGCTCCGAAGTAGCCGCCGATGGTGTTCGCTGCCACGTCTTCGAGAATCGCGAACCGTTGCGAAGAAATGCGAACTGCGTCAGTTCAATCACTCCAGACAGCATGGTATCGCCAACACCACGAACCACCACCGGTACCGCTATGCCCAGCGCCTGCTCATCACCGTTGCGCTGATCGTCGCCCTCACCTGTGGTGCGATAACTGCGGGCACGCGATTTCATGGTGGCGCTGGTGTCAACGTCGGCTGAAGTCTGACCCCTTTTCGTCGTCTACATCTTGACCCCTCTGGGGTTGTTGTTGTCGGTCTCCGGCACGGGTGAGCGGGGTCTTGAGGAACTCGCGTCGGGCCATTGCCCGATAGGAGTCCCCTGCGAGGGTGAGGACCTCGGCGTGGTGGACGAGGCTGTCAATCATCGCTGCCGCAACGATGTCGTCGGCGAAGAAGAGCCCATCGACGACTGCTGTTCACTCCCGGTATGAGTGGGCTCTGGGAGGTCAACAACCGCTCGGCTATGTCGAGGGACAATGCACTGCGTTTCGACTTCTGCTCCATCGAGAACTGGTCGTTCACGCAGGACATCAGCATCCTCTTCCGCACGATCAAGGCTGCGATCAAGCCAGAGGGCACCGCATACTGAGCCGAGGCATGCTCAACCCGCGTTGTAGTCGGCGTTATACGCGTCCAACACCTCGGCAATCGGCGCATCAAGCTTCAGCCGACCCTTGTCGAGGTAGAGGCCCCGCGTACAGAAGCGTCGCAGGTCCTTCTCGTTGTGGCTGACGAAGAAGAGGGTCCGTCCGTCGGCGAGCAGCTCATCGATGCGGCGATAGCACTTCTCACGGAACGCTTTGTCGCCGACGGCGAGCACCTCGTCGACGAGCAGTGTGGGTTCATCGAGTTGCGAGACGACGGAGAACGCCAGGCGCACCTTCATGCCGTTCGAGAGGTGCTTGTACGGCATGTCGACGAAGTCGCCGATCTCTGCGAAGTCGATAATCCCGTCGAATCGACGCGCGACCTCGGTCTTCGACATGCCATGCAACCCGGCCGTGAGGCGGATGTTCTCGCGCACAGTGAGGTCGCCGACGAAGCCGCCGGTGATCTCGATGAGCGGCGCCACTCCCCCGCGTACGTCTACCGAGCCCTCGTCGGCGAGGAGCACGCCGGCGACGAGTTTCAGGAGCGTCGACTTGCCCTGGCCGTTGCGACCGACCACGCCGATCGCTTCGCCTCTCGTCACGTCGAAGGAGACGTCCCGCAGAGCCCAGAACTGGTCCGGGCGCGCACGACGAGCGGATCCGGCGAACAGGTCTTTCAGCGAACGGCGGCCCCGGCGATTGCGTCGGAATCGCACCCCGAGCCCCGTGACGTGAATGGCGACGTCATCCATCACAGCTCCTTCAGGACGGCGCGTTCGAGACGACGGAAGACGAGGATGCCGAGGATCAAGAAGCCGACGCTCATGGCAGCCCCGACGCTGACGGCCAACGGGTCCCATTCGTCCGGGAACAAGCCCACACGGTAGAGCGTGAAGATGCCGGCGAGGGGGTTGAAGACGGCGAGCTGGGCGAAGATTCCCGGTAGATCGGTCACGCCGTAGATGATCGGCGAGGCGTAGAACAGGGCGCGCAAGATCAGCCGCGTCGTGCGCTCGAGGTCACTCCACATGACGCATAGCGGCGCAACCAGAAGGCCCAGTCCGACCAGCAGCATCACCTGCAAGAGCATCGCTACTGGGAGAAGGAGCAGACCCCACCCGACTGTGGCGCCCGCGAAGATCGCGAACACCGCGAGCACCGGAAGGGAGAAGAGAAACTCGACGCCCTTGCTCAGAACGATCCGGTTGACCCAGATCGAGCGCGGGATGGCCGTAGAGCGCACGAGACGGGCATCCTTGTTGAACGCGCGGGTGAAGTCGGTAACTGCCGAATTGAACCAGACCCAGGGCAACAAGCCCGAGATCAGGAACACGATGTAGGGCTGCGCGCCGATGTCGCCGCGCTGGAAGACCTGCGTGAAGACGAACCAATAGATGAGGCTCATCACCAGAGGGTCCAGCACCGACCAGAGGTAGCCCAGAGCGCTGGTGGAATAGCGAACGCGCAGGTCTCGTGCCGACAGCAACCACAGCGAGTGGAGATAGCGGCGCGGGGATCCCGGCGCGCCGACGATGGCTGTGGTCACCTCACGATCCTACGTGCGGATGCTCACGCGAGCCGGTTGTTCCACATCGACAGTGCGGAGCCGATCGCCATGTGCATATCAAGGTACTGGTAGGTCCCCAATCGGCCGCCGAAGTGGACGTCCTTCTCACCCGCCGCCCGTTCCCGGTAAGCCAGTAGCCCGGCGCGATCCGCGGGCGTGTTGACCGGGTAATACGGCTCGTCATCGCGCTCGGCGAACCGCGAGAACTCCCGCATGATCACCGTGCGGTCCTTCGGGTAGCGGTCTTCGCGCTCGGGATGGAAATGACGGAACTCGTGGATCCGCGTGTACGGAACGTCAGCGTCGGCGTAGTTCATCACTGCCGTGCCCTGGAAGTCGCCGACGGGCAGCACCTCCTGCTCGAGGTCGATGGTGCGCCACGACAGCGCCCCTTCGCTGTAATCGAAGTAGCGGTCCACCGGTCCCGTGTAGACGATCGGCAGCTGACCGACGGCGTCACGCTTGTTCAAGGGCTGCGACTCGTCGAAGAAGTCGACGTCGAGCTTCACATCGATCCCGGGATGGTCCGCCATCCGCTCGAGCCACGCCGTGTAGCCGTCGACGGGCAGGCCTTCCCACGTGTCGTTGAAGTACCGGCTGTCGTACGTGTAGCGGACGGGGAGACGGCTGATGATGTCCGCGGGCAGCGCGGTCGGGTCGGTCTGCCATTGCTTCGCCGTGTAGTCGCGGATGAACGCCTCGTAGAGCGGTCGTCCGATGAGGCCGACGCCGCGCTCCTCGAGATTGCGCGCCGTGCGCGGATCGAATTCGCCCGCGAGCTCGCTGATCAGAGCGCGCGCCTCGGCGGGCGAATACGCGGCCTGGAAGAACTGGTTGATCGTGCCGAGGTTGATCGGCAACGGGTACACGACACCCCGATGCGTCGTGTGCACGCGGTGCACGTAGGACGTGAATGCCGTGAAGCGGTTCACGTACTCCCAGACGACCGGATTGGACGTGTGGAAAAGGTGAGCGCCGTATCGGTGGACCTCGATGCCCGTCGTCGGTTCCCACTCGCTGTAGGCATTGCCGCCGATGTGCGAACGCCGATCGATGATCGTGACCTGTCGTCCGGCGGATGCGGCACGTTCGGCGAGAGTCAAGCCGAACAAGCCCGAGCCGACGATGAGGAGGTCCATGTTCAAAAACTCTATCCGTCGCGTGAGGACTCTCCCAGTCGAATCTTCTAGGCTCGGAGGGCTATGACAATCGAGATCTTCGTCCCGTTCTGGGGCGACCCCGCGCTGCTGTACGCCACGATCGACTCGGTGCGCGCTCAGCGCGACCAGGAGTGGCGGCTGATCGTCATCGACGACTGCTATCCCGACGAAACGGTCCCGGCCTACTTCGCGGCGCTCGACGATTCCCGCATCACCTACGTGCGCAACGAGGTCAACCTCGGCATCACCGAAAACTATCGTGAGGCGATCCGCCGTGCCAGCACGGAGCACATCGTGATCCTCGGATGCGACGATCTTCTGCATCCCGATTACCTCACCGTCATCCGGCGCACGATCGCCGCGGTTCCGCACGCCGATGTGATCCAACCCGGCGTCGTCGTCATCGACGAGCACAGCACGGTGATCTCCCCCCTGGTCGACAAGGTGAAGCAGAGGCTCCTGGCGCCGCGCGGACGGGACGGGATCGCCGTCCTCACCGGCGAGCAGATGGCCACCAGCCTGATCCGCGGGGATTGGCTCTACTGGCCGTCGCTCGCCTTCCGCACCTCGACGCTGAAGCGCATCGATTTCCGCGACGGCCTGCCGATCATCCAAGATCTGGCCCTGCTCATGGACATCGCGTTCGAGGGCGGCACTCTCGCCTACAACCCGACCGTCGCCTTCTCCTATCGGCGGCACGGCGGCAGCGCGTCGCAGAAGACGCTTCTGGACGGACGGCGCTTCCGCGATGAGCGCACGTACTACGCGCAGGCCCGCGACCTGGCCACCTCCCATGCCTGGCGCCGTACCGCGCAGACGGCCCGCCTACGCGTGATGTCGCGCCTCCACGGCGTGACGGAGCTTCCCGGTGTCCTCCGGAACGGAACACCGGCCGGGATACAATCGACGCTGGCGCATATCTTCGCGCTCTAGCGCGCGGGCGCCGCCCGCGGGCGCTTCGTGCTTCTCGAGGAGATCCGGCATGCCCGAACACGTGCTCATCACCGGCGGCGCCGGTTTCATCGGCAGCCGGCTCGCCCGACGCTTCGTCGCGGCTGGTCATTCCGTCACGGTCCTCGACTCCCTGATTCCGCAGGTCCACGGTGACGACCCGCGCACAACGTCCCCCCTCCTCCGCTCGCTCGATGGCGTCGCGAACGTCATCGAAGGCACCGTCACGTCGACGGATGATCTGCGCGCCGCCCTCGCGGGAGCGAAGGTCGTCGTGCATCTGGCCGCGGAAACCGGCACGGGGCAGTCGATGTACGAGATCGACCGCTACGTCGAGGCGAACGTCGGCGGCACCGCCAAGCTCCTGGATCTGCTGGCTAACGAGGACACCGCGGTCAATCGGCTCGTGATCGCCTCGTCCCGATCGATCTACGGCGAGGGCGCCTACCGCGCGTCGGACGGGCGCGTCGTCTACCCGTCGCACCGCTCGGATGCCGCCATGGCGGCCGGCGACTTCGACGTCCACGACGTCGACGGCGGCGAGCTCACTCTCATCGCGACGGACGAGGCGGCCAAGCTCCACCCGTCGAGCGTGTACGGCATCACGAAGCAGATGCAGGAGTCGCTGATCATGACGGTCGCGCCGACGATCGGAATCGAGCCCGTCGCGCTGCGCTACCAGAACGTCTACGGTCCGGGTCAGTCTCTGAAGAACCCCTACACCGGCATCCTGTCGATCTTCTCGACCCTCATCCGCCAGGGTAAAGACATCAACATCTTCGAGGACGGGTTGGAGAGCAGAGACTTCGTCTACATCGACGATGTCGTCGAGTCGACCTTCCTCGCCGCCACTCTTCCCGCCGCCGCGGGCCAGACCGTCAACGTCGGCAGCGGTGTCGCCACCACCGTGGGCGAAGTGGTCTCCGCCCTGTTCGCTGCGTTCTCCGCCGAAGTGCCGACCACGGTCACCGGCAATTACCGGCTCGGCGACATCCGCCACAACGTCGCGGACATCACGGTGCTGCGCGACGTCCTCGGCTATGAGCCCCGCACCGACTTCACCACCGGCGTCGCACAGTTCGTCGCCTGGGTGCTGGAGGAGCCGATCGAAGAGAGCGGCTACGAACGCTCACTGAAGGAGATGGCCGAGCGGAGCCTGCTGAAGTAATGGTCACCGCTCCGACCGGCAACTACGCTTTCCCGCACAGCCGGAACAGTCTCAACCTGTTCCGGCTGATCTTGGCCGCCGCGGTCCTGTTCGCTCACGCGTTCTACATCACCGGCAACGGCACGGGACCGATGCTCCACGGCGAGAACCTCGGCGGATGGGCGGTCGCGGGCTTCTTCGTCCTCTCCGGCTTCCTTATCATGGGCAGTCGGATGCGACACTCCCCCGGCGAGTTCCTGGTGCACCGCATCGCGCGCATCTACCCCGCGTTCCTGGTCGTCATCATCGTCACGGCGCTGGTGTTCGCCCCCGTGGCCGCCCTGATCGAACGCGGCACCCTCGACGGCCTGTTCACCACCGCCGTGACACCCCTGCAGTACATCTGGGGCAATCTCGGGCTCGAAGTCAGCTCCTACACGGTGTCGTGGACCCTCGAGACGGTGCCCTACCAGGGCGCGTGGAACGGGTCGCTGTGGACGCTGTACTTCGAGTTCTTCTGCTACATCATCGTGTGGACGTTCGGTTTCTTCGGTCTGTTCCGACGCACGCTCTGGGTCCCCGTCGCACTGTGGATCGCCTCCGTCGCGATCCACGCCACCGGCGAGTTCTGGGGCCGGCTCGGCCTCGACCTGAACTTCACGCTCCTGTTCAAGCTGCTGCCTTTCTTCCTGGGCGGCGTGGTCGCGTACGTGCTCTTCGAACGGTGGGGGCTTCGGCCATCGATCGGCATCGCGTGCCTCGTCGGTTCGCTCGTTCCGATCGCCCTCGTCCCCGGCTTCGGAGGTCAGCTCGCGGCGCCGCTCCTGGCCTACGGCTTGCTCTGGCTGAGCACCGTCATCCGCCAGCCATCCCTCATAGCGAAGCATGACGTGTCGTACGGGTTCTACATCTACGCGTGGCCGGTCGCGCAATTGCTCGTGCTGGTCGGCGCGGCACGGGGCGGCGTCTGGTTGTTCATGCTCGCCAATGTCGTCGTCACGCTCGTCTTCGCGACGCTGAGCTGGCTGCTGATCGAGCGGCCCGTCATGCGCACGATCCGCCGAGCCCGCCCGCGCGTGGCGGTGACCGCCGACGCCTGAGGCGCGCCGCGGTCGCCCTCGCTCACAAAGTAGACTTTTGCGCATGCCTCGCGTCCTGGTCGACCTTCTGTCCTACACAGGCACGAAGGGCGGCATGGAGGTCTACACGCGCGAGCTGTACCGGCGTCTAGGCGAGCTGGTACCCGGCTGGGAGTTCATCGGCTACTTCAGCAGCGAAGGCTACCGCCTCGACCGCTCGTGGTTCCCCGGCCGCAGTATCGACTCCGGCATCAGCGGCGAGAACAGGTTCGCCTGGGCGTGGGGAGAGCTGTTCTCGGTGTCCCGCGCCGCGAAGAAGGCGGACGCCGATCTGGTCCACTCGCCCGCGACGCTCGGGCCGCGCCGCACGGCGATGCCGCACGTGGTCACGATGCACGACATGCTCTACTGGAGCCACCCCGACTTCATGACGACGCCGCTCTACACGGAGCCCGTCAAGATGATGGAGCGCATCGTGTCGCGCAATGCGCGGCGCATCATCACGGACAGCCCCGGCTCGGCATCCGAAATCGTCAAGTATCTGGGCGTAGACACCGACCTGATCGACGTCGTTCCTCTCGCCGGCGGCCACCCGCACGGTGTCGATCGTTCGCTCGCGGGCTCGGAAGGTGCGACGATCCTGGCGATGGGCAACCGCCGTCCCCACAAGAACTGGGGGTCGCTGGTCCGCGCCGTCGCTCTCCTGCCTGCCGATGAGCGCCCCCGCATCGTCATCACGGGCGGACGCGGGGACGACCCGCTGCAGCCTTTGGTGGACGAGCTCCAGGTTCAGGACTGGGTCGAGCTGCGCGGATGGGTCGACGACGACGAGGTCGCTCATCTCTACTCGATCGCGACCGCCCTGGCGATCCCGTCGCTGGCCGAAGGATTCTCGCTGCCGGCCCTCGAAGCCATGAGCGCCGGGGTCCCCGTCCTCCTCAGTGACATCGATGTGCACCGGTACGTCGGCGGCGATGCGGCCCGGTACTTCACGGCACAGGACGACGCGAGCCTCGCCGCCGTCATCGCGGAGGTCGTGGCCGACCCCGAACTACGCGAGCGGATGAGCGCCGACGGACACACGCAGGAACAGAAGTTCACCTGGGACCGCACCGCCCGAGAGACGCTCGACGTGTTCGTCGGCGTTCTCGCAGCGCCGTCCACGACAACCCCGACGCGGCGCTGAGCCGCGCGAGAGAAGGACACCATGGCAGACACCAAACGGGCGCTCATCACGGGCGTCACCGGACAGGACGGCGGGCACCTCGCCGAGCTCCTCATCGCCGAGGGCTACGACGTCTACGGTCTCGTACGCGGTCAGAACAACCCGCGGCGCAACGATGTGCAGAGCGAGTTCCCCGCGCTCACCCTCATCGACGGCGACCTCACCGATCCGGCCTCGCTGGTGCGCGCTGTGGAACGAGCCGATCCGGATGAGGTCTACAACCTCGGCGCGGTCAGCCACGTCGGTTTCTCCTTCGCCAACCCGACCCTCACGGCCGATGTCACCGGTAAGGGCGTACTGAACCTGCTCGAAGCCGTGCGGATCACCGGACGCGCCGAGCGGACGCGCTTCTACCAGGCCTCGACCAGCGAGATGTTCGGCGGGCTCGATTACAACCGTCCGGGCAAGGGGTACACCGAAGACTCGCTCTTCCACCCCCGCAGCCCGTACGGAGTGGCCAAGCTCTACGGCCATTGGATCGCGAAGAACTACCGCGAGAGCTACGACATGTTCGTGTCGTGCGGCATCCTCTTCAACCACGAGGGCGAGCGCCGCGGCAAAGAGTTCGTGACACGGAAGATCACCGACGCCGTCGCGCGGATCAAGCTCGGTAGGCAGGACCACATCGACCTCGGAAGCCTGTGGCCCAAGCGCGACTGGGGGTACGCCGGCGACTACGTCCGCGGAATGTGGCAGATGCTCCAGCACGATCAGCCGGACGACTTCGTCCTGGCCACGGGAGAGACGCACTCGATCGAGGAGTTCTTGACCCTCGCGTTCGCCGAAATCGGTGTCGACGATTGGCGCCCGTACGTGCGCCAGGATGCCGCTCAGCTGCGCCCTGCAGAGGTCGACATCCTGCTTGGTGACCCGGCGAAGGTCGAGGACGTCCTCGGTTGGGAGCGCCACGTCGACTTTCCGGGTCTCGTCGAGCGCATGGTCGCCCACGACCTGGCCCTGCAGTCGACTTCGCCTGCCCGGTGACGCAGAAGACACTGGTCGTCACCGGCGCCAGCGGGTTCGTCGGCGCGCACGTCGGCCGCCTCGCTGACGAAGCGGGGTACCGCGTCTGGGCGATCGGCCGCGAGCCCATCGCGCCGGCGGCATCGGATGCCTGGTGCGACCGCTACATCGGCGCGGACCTCGCCAAAGAGTGGCCGATCGCCGAGCCCGTCGACGCCGTCGTGCATCTGGCGGGGCTCGCCGCCGTCGGCCCGTCGTTCGCACAACCGCAGCGCTACATCGAGGTCAACAGCGCGATCATGACCCAGCTGTGCGAGGCGCTGCTGCGCACCTCCCCCGCTGCGCGCGTCATCGTGGTCAGCTCGGGATCGGTCTACCGTCCGACCCGCACCGACGCGCCGCTCGACGAGCAGGCGGCCACGCTCGCCGGATCGCCGTACGGCGTGGCGAAGCTCCTCGTCGAGCGCCAAGCCGAGTATTACGCGCACCGCGGCCTCGACACGGTCGTCGCGCGTCCGTTCAACCACATCGGTCCTGGACAGGGGCCCGGCTTCCTCGTTCCCGACCTCGCCCAGGCGGTGCGCGCCCTGGCGCCCGGCGCGGCCCTGTCGGTCGGCAACCTCGACACGGCGCGCGACTACACGGACGTGCGTGACGTCGCCGCCGCGTACCTTCTGCTGGCCGGAGCGCCGGCGCACCGGCATCCCGTCTACAACGTGGCGTCGGGCAGCAGCCACACCGGCCGCGAGGTTCTGGGCGTCATCACGGACGCGCTCGGCAGGACGATGCCGCCGCTCGTCGTCGACGAGACCAAGCTCCGCCCCGGCGACCCCGAACGCGTCACAGGATCCGCCGACCGACTGCGTGAAGAGTTCGGCTGGCGTCCGCGCATCGACTGGACGACGTCGGTGCGCGAGTTCATCGCCGCTCTCTAGCCTTCGGCTGCGACGACGCGGGAGCCGTCACGCCAGACGGCCACGATGTGCACGCACACGCCGACGAGCGGCGGGGCGAGCAGGGCCAGCGGGAGGCGCTGCTCGAGCGGAAGCGGGAGCACGAGGCACAGCACGGTCAACACCGCCGCGACCACCCAGCCGGCGACATACGGGACGTGTCGACGCTCGGCGATCAGCGCAGGCCCTGTGACGCACATCATCGCGACCAGCCCGGCCCCGGCCGTGATGGCCGCCATCATCGACGGCACGATCTCGAACCGCCCGCCCGAGATCAGCGCGATCACCCACGGGCCGACGGCCGCCGCGGCGGCGCTGAGGAGTGCGACGACGACGGTACCGATGCCGAGCGCGATGATCACCCGCCGGCGAACGACACGGCCACCCCCGCGCATCAGGGAGATCAGGTAGCTCTGCAGAGCCAGCAGCGGTACCACGATCGGAGCCCGCGTGAGGGTGATGGCCAGGATCAGTCCAGCGAGCGCGGCAGTGTCGCCCGCACGCGCGGTGATGCCGAGGAGCAGGGGCATCCCGTTCATCATGACGCCCATGGCGGCCGCGGCGACGACGGTGCCGGCCACGTGCGCGAGCAGTCGTCCCAGACGCACATCCAACCGGAACGCTCCGACGACCCGTCGCCGGGTCCAGAGCCAGATCGCGACGAAAGCGAGGCCGAACGGGAGCGAGACGGCGAGTGCCACGATCTCGGACGGCCACGTCATCGCGAGGGCAGCGAGAACCAGCACCGCCCGGACTCCGGCGTCGAGCACCGTGATCCATGCGACCGCCGACCACAACCGCAGTCCGTAGAGCACCCCGCTGAGGACCGCGACGAGGAGGTACCCGACGACGCCCACGCTGAGCGCCCCCGCGAGGAACAGGGTGGGGCCGGGGAGGATGGCAGAGCCGAAGAGCGACGCGATCACCGCGACGACGACCACGACGATCGCGATGGTCACGAGGGTGAACTGCCGGAGTACCGGCGTAGGCGGCTCACCGGCGGCGGGGCGCGCGGCGCGCGTCACCTCCTGCTGCACGCCGGAGAGCGCGGCCACGCACAGGTACAGCGTCGACCAGTAGACCGAGAAGGTCACGTACGCCGCATCGTCGATGAGGAGAGCCGGAGCGGCGAGCTGGATCGCGTACCCCAGGCCCCCGGCGATCGCCGTCGCGACGAGGATGCTGCGCAGCCCCGCGCCGGCGGACTCAGCCTTGGTCGTCATCCGGCGGTGCGCTGGCTTCGCGTCGGAGGCCCGCAGCCTTCTGGAGGTCCTCGACGTCGGCGCGCAGGATCGCGACATCCTCGGCCACGCGGCGCACTTCGTCTTCCGCTTGCGAGAGCTCCCAGGACAGGTGGAGGGTTACACCGATCAACAGCACCAGGGCCAGCGCGAAGATCAGGTTCGACGGAACCGCGACTCCGAGGGCATTAGAGAGACCGAGCAACAGCCCCGGAAAAACTGCGAGCACGAGCACGACGAGACCGATGACGATCCAGAGCGTTGCGTACTTCTCGCGCAGCTGCCGGCGCAGGAGCAGAGAAATGATGATGGTGAGAACCAAGAGCGCGAGGGCAACGCCCGCAAGCACGATCATGCGCTCACCTCCGAACGCCGACGCCGCCCACGCATCAGGGCGAGCGTGAGAGCGAACACCGACCGCAGGAGGTAGACCGTGGCCCCCAACGGATTCTGGCTGGGCTTCCCATGTACTCGGGGCCGCATCGCGACAGGAACCTGCACGACGGTGAGGCCCGAATGAAGGGCGCTGACCAGCGAGTCGACGGTGTCTCCCAGATACTCTGCGGGGTAGTAATGCACGTATTGTGCGATCGCACGACGGTTCGCCGCACGGAAACCACTCGTGACATCAGTGAGCCTGGTCTTCGCCACGCGAGAAAGCACCCCGGCGAGGAAAAGCATGGCCCACCGGCGCGGGCCGCGCGCGTCGTAGTTGCCGACGTCGGCGAACCGGGCACCAATCGAAATGTCGGCACTGTCCAGGCCGGCCAGAACCACGGGGATATCGCTCGGGTTGTGCTGGCCGTCTGCATCGACCTGGATCGCGCGATCGTAATCGTGTCGCTGTGCGTACGTGAAACCGGTGCGCATTGCCCCACCCACACCCATGTTGAAAGGAAGGACGAGAACTCGCGCTCCGGCCTCACGAGCCACGACTGCCGTGCCGTCGGTGGACCCGTCATCGACGACGACCACGTCGTATTCGACGAACTGGCCGAGGATCTCACGCACGGTGTTGCCGACGTTTCGCTCCTCATTCCATGCGGGCACGATGATCAGCGTGCGTAGCGGAGACTCGGGCATGGTGGGTCCATCCTACAACGGCGGTCTGTGGCCACCCGGAAGCGGAGCGCCCCGTCGAGTGAGCACAACGGGGCCCAGGTCAGGGCAGGAGAGCGCGGCCCCCGAGACGACCTCTGGGTCTGCGGTGACGACGGTGACGGGCGGTCCCATGAGTTGTCGGATCGTGCAGAGATCATCGATGGATGAGCTGTCATGGTAATACGCGAACGTACGCAGGTCCACGTCACCGACGCTCTCGGCTGACATCTGAATCAGCCAGAAGAGGATCCAGTCCTCGTCGGGATCGCCGGACCGCCACAAGATGCTGTTGTCCTCGCCGCTGGTCAGTTCATCGACGCGGTGGAACACCCGGTCGCCTTCGCCGACGGAGAAGAAGTCGCCGGTGAGCATGCTCACGAGAGGGCTGCGCATGGCCGCCGGGTCGTTGCTGAAAGTGGGCACCGTCGCTCGCGCGTACTCGCCGACCCCCACTGTGACGATGAGGACAGAGGCTGCCGCGAACGCCGATCGCGCAGCACGTCGGCTGATCACCGCGGCCAGGGCGAGCCCGGCGGCGACAGTGACAATCATCAGGATGGCCATCAGGAGCCACAGATATTTCAGCTGGTAGTAGCTCCACAACGAGTCTTCGTTTCGGCGCAGCCACAGGAGCACACCCAAGCACGCGCCGCCACCCCCGACGACGGCCAGCAGGACGTTTCCCATGTCCCACGACCGCGTCGCCCGAATGTGGAATGCGCCGAACGCGATGGTCGACAGGAGAAGGACGACGGCGAGTGTCTTGCGGAACTCGAACACGGCGCCGAGTGCTTCTTGAAGGAGGTCACTGCTGCCGAGCAGGCTCGGGAGGGAGAGGGCAAGGAAGAACGCGAGCGGTTGCACAGCCGCGACGACGACGAGACCGAGCCGCACACCCCGGGCCCGGACCAGGGAGCGCCCGTGTGCGACGACCAGAACGACGAGCGCGGTTCCCGGAATGCCCGCGAGCGGTGCCCATAACGCCAACACCGCGGCCACACTCAGCGAGATCACCACGAAGGATGTCACGGGCGCCCCACGCGCCGAGACCAGCGCGATCAGGCTTGCGAAGATCAGCGCGAGCGTGAGGTGGAAGTTGACGAACCCCAACAAGATGGGCCCGGCAAGAAGCATCCACGACAGCGGGACGAGAGACGTGACCACCACCGCGAGCAAGGAGATGGCCGTGCGCTTTTTCATGAGGGCGAGAGCGAATGCACCGCTCATCAGGCACGCGACCACGATCCCGAACGACCACATCTGGCTCAGCGCGACGACCTGATCACCGACCGACGGCGACTTTCCCGCCGTCGGCAGCATGAACAGGGCGATCAGCGCAGCCGTCAAAGGGACAGGGTTTTGACCGGCGCCGAGCGCGATGCCGCCCTCTTCGATCAGTCGACGAGCGAACAGGATGTTGTTGGCTGCGTCTCCCGTCATGCTCCACGAGAGCGGTGAGCCTGACGGAATCAGGGCCGCTGCCAGGATGACGACCAGCCAGATCAGGCTTCCCCCGCCCGCGAAGCCGAGGTCGACGGCGTCTACGCGGGAGAACGAGCTCCCCCGCCGGTAGAGGTGGATCGCGCACAGCGACGAGGAAGCGACCACAGCAACCAGCACGAGCGGCAGCGCGGGGATGCCCGTGTAGAACGCCGCGATGAACACCAGTACCGTCGCCCACACGGCGGTCACGAGAAAAAGCGCCAGCGCGGCGGCCAGCGGCATCCGAGATCGCAGCGATGCCACCACCGGAACGGCAGTGATGACAATCGGCAGCAGCATCGATGCCCCCAGCGCGACCGCGACCACCGTCGCCACGACAGCCGCCAGATAGACGATCAGGACGATGCCGCGCGTGCGAGACCTAGCGGGCATCGACATCGGGGTTCTCCTTGACACGGCACGGCGACCGGCCGGCGCCTTTAGCAGGATATGCCCACGTCGATGCGCACACCATCATCGGCGATGCCCGCCGTTACGATTGAGCCGTGACCCAGCCCCGCACGCCGCAACGACTTTTTCTCGCGATGGTGATTCCGCTCCTCGCGCTCCTGTCTTTGGCTGCGTGGTCGTTGAGTTCCCCCGTGGGCGCGACGCCGGACGACGACTTCCATCTCGCTTCGATCTGGTGCGGGCTGGGAGAGCGGCCCGGTCTGTGCGAAAACCCCGACGACGACCCGGTCAAAAGGTTTGTTCCTGCCGCCGTCACGGACGCCACTTGCTATGCCTTCCACCCGGACCAGAGCGCGGCGTGCTGGCACGGAGAAGCCGACGGGCTGGTGCAGGTCACTCGTGCCAACGCGGACGGCCTGTACCCACCCGTCTTTTACGCGACGATGTCGGTTTTTGCGAGCACGAACGTCGCCGCTTCGGTGATGGCGATGAAGCTGTTCAACTGCGTCGTCGTCGTGGGGTTGCTCACCTGGACCTTTTTCTCGCTTCCGCGGCGGCTGCGGCCTGCATTGATCGTGCCGGTGGCGGCGACCGCCGTGCCACTCGGCCTGTTTATCTACGGGTCGACGAACCCTTCCACCTGGGCGTTCGTGTCGGCAGCGATGGTGTGGATCGTCACGTTGGGCGCTCTTCAGACATCTGGTCGGCGCCGCATCGTCCTGTCGGCGCTCGTCATCGTCGGCGTGATCATCGGAGCCGGCGCGCGCGCCGATTCCGCCGTGTATGCCGTCTTCGGTGTCTTGCTGGCGCTGCTGCTCGGTTGGCGGGCGCGACGCGAGCAACTGGGGGCCGTCATCGTGGCTGGCGTCGCGATCGCGCTCAGCGTGGCGTTCTACCTCAGCGCGTGGCAGGGAAACTCGATCGTCGGCGGCCTCGACAGTGATCGGCTTCCGCTGTCAGGCACGCAGCATCTGATGAATTTCCTGTCAGCGCCGAGCCTGTGGGTCGGAGGCCTCGGCGCCTGGGGCCTCGGTTGGCTCGACACGGCGATGCCGGCCGCGGTGTCGGTGCTGGCCACCGCGGTCTTCTGGGGCGCTATTTTCATCGGTGCTCAGCACGCGAACCTCCGTCGCGGCACGGCCGTTGCGCTCGCCATCGGGGCCATGTGGCTCGTGCCCGTCGTGTTGCTCGCGCAGTCCCGCATGCTGGTGGGTGAGCTGATCCAACCGCGCTACATCGTGCCGTTGATGATCATCACCGTGGGTGTCGCGTCGGCCCGGGCCGACGCGGAACGCGCCTGGCGAGGGCTCCGGCTGATTCTTGCGGGTTCCGCACTCGCCTTCGCCAACCTCGTCGCGTTGCACTTCAACATCCAGCGGTACACGACCGGTTCGGAGCAGATCACGGCCGATCCGGGCCAAGGCGCGGAGTGGTGGTGGGCGCACGCGCCCTCACCCCTGGTGGTGTGGGTGGGGGGCTCGTTCGCCTTCGCGGGGATCTTCGTCGCGCTGTGGTTCCTGCTGCCTCGCGGAGAAAACCCCGCGCTCAACGACGTCGGTGAACCGTCGCCCGGTACACCAGGTTCTCGGCACGGCGCACCCGATGCAGCGCCCAGCACTGTGCGCGCTGCCGAACCGTCAGTCGCCGAATCCGCGCTGTGACGAAATCGACGTCGCCGTCGTACAGCACCTGATCCTCGGCGGAGCGGACGCTCCGCCGCTCGAGGTCAAGTGACAGCATCCCTCCGTAGGCGCGCGCCGGGGTGATCCCCGCCGCCACGCTGGCATCGAAGGATGCGCCGTGGGCCCGCACGATGTCGTGGAAGTACGACGTCTGCCGAAGGCGGTGGGAAACGCTAGCGGGGTGTTGCACCCAGAAGTAGAGAACATCGTCGCAGGAAGCGACTCGTTCCATCCGAAGGTAGAGATCCATCGCCACAGCGACATCCTGCGCGTATCGACCTTCGGGAAACCGAACGTCGTCGAAGAGCGCCGACCGGTAGAGCTTTCCCCAGTTGGCTTCGCTGAAATACGACAGCTCCGCCCGTCGGATCTTGCGCAACAGCTTGCTGAAGACCAGCTGGTACCGGCGTGCAGGGTCTTCGATGATGAGCACGCGGCCGGGCTCGTCATCGATTCGGGAGGCAAGCGCCTTCTGCGCAACACTCTCGCCGACGTTCTCCCAGCGGCAGCAACTCATGTCACTGTCTGTGCCGCGCAGGATCTCGACCAGGCGGCTCACCAATCTCGGGCTCATGAGATCGTCGTTGTCGCAAAAGGTCACGAGCTCGCCGGTCATCGCGGCAAGGCCCGCGTTCTGTGCAGCGCCGATGCCGCCGTTGTCTTGATGGATGACGACGATCCGAGAGTCGGATCGCGCCAGCTGATCGCAAAGGGCACCTGAGCCGTCGGTCGAGCCATCGTCGATCAGGATGATTTCAAGATTCTCGTGTTGCTGATCGAGAATCGACCGAACGCACCCGTCGAGGTGGTCGACGGCATTGTAGACCGGCACGATCACCGACACTTTCGGATCTGCCGCGCCCACCGTTCGCTCTCCTGTCACCACCGCGGTCAGCTGATCGCGATGGTGCCCGCAACCGGGCCGATCGTGCGCTGCTCACCACGGACCGCGAACGCGGCGCCCTGCATGAGTGCGTGGGAGGTGCCCTCGCTGAGACCGGCGACGTTCGCGTTGACGTAGTAGAGACCGGGCGTGAAGCGAGCCCGGTCGACGGTGAACGTCACATCCCGAGACTCAGTGAGCGGGCCGAGTTCACGCCCGAGGAGGTCGGTGTTGCTGGCGAGGGCCAAGTGCCCTTCCGCATCATCGATGCTGAACCCGATCGCCCACTCGTCCAGCGGGCGCAGCATCTTCACGCGTACCGTCACCGCGAAGGGAACAGACTCGTCGATCTCCGAGATCGCGGAGCCGGCGGCGTCGGTCACCACAATTCGCTCGACTTCCATCGCGCGTGAGCTGTCCGTCGTCTGACCGTTGCCGGTCGGGTCCTCCCCCAACAGCTCGCGGAAGCGCGCGACCGCGCTTTCGGGAACGCCGTCGTACACAAGTTTTCCGCGGTTCATCACGGCCACCCGATCGCACAGCGCGAGGATCTGATCGAGGGCGTGGCTCACGATGATGATCGTGCGCCCTTGCATCTGGAACTCTTTGATCTTGTCCAGACACTTCTTCTGAAATCGTTCGTCGCCGACGGCGAGAACCTCATCGACGAGAAGGATGTCGGGGTCGGTGTGCACCGCGATCGCGAAGGCCAGCCGCACGTACATCCCCGAAGAGTAGAACTTCACCTGAGTGTCGATGAACTGTTCGACGCCGGAGAACTCCAGGATCGCGTCAAACTGGGCCTCGGTTTCTTCGCGTGTGAGCCCCAATACTGCGGCGTTGAGGAATACGTTTTCGCGCCCCGTCAGGTCTGGATGGAATCCGGCGCCGAGCTCCAGCAGTGCGGCGACACGTCCGCGATGTTGAACGGTCCCGGATGTGGGCTGGATGATCCCCCCCAGCACCTTCAACAGGGTGCTCTTCCCCGAGCCGTTGTGTCCGATCAAGCCGATCGTGTTTCCGGCGTGAATATCGAGGCTCACATCGCTCAGCGCCCAGAAATCGGCCTTGTGCCGCCGCCCGGCGCGCCCGAGCGTGACGATGCGTTCCTTCAAGGACGAGTCTTTGCGTACGGTGAATCTCTTTGACACTCGCGACATGCGAATGACCTCGGGGCGGCCGACGGTCGCCGCGCTGTGTTCGATCATGTGGATTTCACAGCTCCTGCGCGAAGTTGCCCTGCAGACGCAGGAACAATCGGTGGCCAAGGATGAGGATGACCAGGCCGATGAAGAGCGCGATCAGCAGCCGCACCAGCAGGAGATCGGGCTGGATGAGAGCATCCCCCGAGACCCAGAAAGCCTCTTGGAAGCCGAGAACTGCGAGCGTCAGAGGGTTGTTCGTGTAGAGCCCGAGCAGCACGGGGTTCGTCACCTGCTCACTCACCATCTGCCAGGAGTAGACCACGGGCGACGCCCAGAACACCAGCATCATCGCGACCTCGACCAGGTACTGGATGTCCCTCAGGTAGACGTTGATCGCCCCGAAGATCAGACCAAACGCCAGTCCGTACACGACGATCACCAGCAGTGCGGGAATCGCATACAAGATCTCGAGATGAATCGGCGGCTTCCCGACGACGATCGTCGCGATCAAGAGCACCGCCAGTTGGACGGCGAAGTTGAACAGCGCCGACCCGACAGTGGCCAACGGGAAGACTTCCCTGGGCAGGTACACCTTTTTCACCAGGCCGGCATTGGCGAGAATGGACCCGGTGCCGTTGGTGGCGATCTCTTGGAAAAGACCCATCGCCGTGAGTCCAGTGAACACGAAGATCGCGAAGTCGGGAATTCCCCGCGCGGCGCCCAAGAAGTGACCGAGGACCACGAAGTAGATCGCCAGCTGCATCAGTGGTCGCGCAAGCGCCCAGAGGAAGCCCAATGCGGAGTCCTTGTACCGCGACTTGAGATCCCGCTTGACGAGCAGGCTGAGGAGTTCGCGCTGATCCACGATGTTGCGGATGGCACTCCACTCGGCCGCGATGCTGAACCCCTGGACCGCGCCGGTCGTGCCCAGGGGGAGCTGCGCAAGACGCGCGAATCTCTTTTCAGCGATGTCGCTGTGGGACTCGGACATAGAGGCCAATCCTAGTCGTGTCGCAGACGGGTCAGAGCGTCGCTCTTGACGAGCGGGGGCGACGGATACGGGCGCGCAGCGACCGCAGCCGGTCGAAGAAGGAGTGCAGCCGCGGCTCCCAAGCCGGACGGAACAGGCGCGCTGCGATGTAGATGAAATCCTCGGTTCTGCCGCGGCCGAGGTCTCCCGCTCTGCGCAGAAAGTCGATCTGATGCATCGTCGTATCAGGCATCGTCGAGGACATCTGGTCGAACTGGAAGTCCAAGACGGTGTGACTGACGGCGAAGTACTCCGGGTTGGCGATGGTGCGGGTGTGGAATCCGGCTTCGCCCGCGGCGTAGGACGGCATCCGCTCCAACACGTGGGCCAGTCCGCCGTCGAGGTAAGCATCCGCTCCCCCGAACTCGTCGTACGTCCAGTCGTGCTCGACCAGTCGCGCCAGCGCCGCAGGACGCGCAAAGTACATCGATCCGAACGGCGCCAACGGTGATGTCTCATCGATGGGCACACGGATTCCCAGCCGTGCGGTCATCTCAACGAACGCGGGGCGATTCGCCCACCACGCATGGCCGATCGTTCCGTAGCCGATGTGCACCATGGGCGGGTACGCCAGACCGAGCGTCTCGTCGCCCTGGAAAAGAGCGACGACACCGCGCGTGTATTCCGGCGACCACAGGAGGTTTTCGAATTGCTGACGTTTGAAATGCCGACCCGCGCCGGACGCGTCTTGCGGTGTCTTCTTGGAATGGAGCTTGACGATGAGGTCGTACCGGTCGCCGACCAGAACGTCGCGGCATCCGATCAGGAACGCGCTCTGATCGCGTCCGTTGTTGGAATCCACGACGCGGACATCCACCGCGCCACGCGCGACGCGACGGCCGACCGTCTCCCGGATGATGGCCGCCTTCGCCGCATCCGGCACGGTGATCACCAGGTCGTAGTGTCCCGGCAAGGTATCGGCACGGTCGAGGATCTCATCGGTCATCTCCTCGTAGAAGATGTGCGCGATGACGACCGTGCGCAGCGGACGATCATCGTCGTAGACAGCCTCCGTCGACGGAAGGACACTCATCAACGCGGTATCCGCGTTGAGTATGCGCGGCTCGACGTTGCGGGCAAGGTCGGTCATGATCAATGCCATCGGATAGCCGTAGCGTTCCGCGGCATCGAGCATCCACCGCGGAACCACGCCGAGGTGATCCATGTACGGCGGCCACTGGAAGAACGGTCGCCGCTTCAGAGTCGGGCAGCCACTGTCGAGGAGCTGTTCGGCGTAGAGGACCGCGTGGTTCTCCACACGATCGGTGAGCGTCGGGAACGCGACCTCCCCGACGAAGCCATACTCCGTGAACTGTTCCGTGAAGACGCCCTCGTGCTTCGTGACCGCATCGGAGTAGGTGTCCATGACGGGAAGGTCACGCCAGTAGGCGCCCCATTCATCGGAGCGCACCATGTCCTTGCGGACCACCAGCCAATAGGACTGCAGGTGATAAGGGAGGTAGCCCGCCTGAGTGAACGGATGCGGCTCGACGCGCACATGGTCGGTCATTCCCCAGAAGTGCAGGGGACGCGCGTCCATCCGCTCGAAGACGGGGGCGAAGGGTCGCACCGGTCCGAACCAGGTGTCGTTCGCGAGGATGACTTCGTCGAAGTCCATCGCGGCATCGCCGACGTGGTCCAGCCCTGCCTTGTATCCCCAGATGTCGTAGCCGCGATTATCTCGGACGACGATCTCGTCAGAGACGGGGAGGAGCGCCGTGCGACCCGCGTCGGTCAGTTCACCGTTGACGACGACCACGATTCGCTCACATTGTTCGCGAAGCGCACTCAGAGCGTGCGGGATGTAGTCCTCGACATCTCCTCGGCGATCGTAGACGACGTAGATAAGCAATCGCCGGCCATCAGCAGGAAAAGGGGCGCATTCACGCGCCGTCACAGGGATCAGCTCGGCGGTCTTCACAGTTCTTCATCTCCCCACCGGCGGCTGCGTTGTTCGTTTTTTCGATCCGGGTTCAGCAACCCGCGGACGTTCAGGTATGTCCACTGCGCGGCGGCCAGCACAGGAAGTGCCAGTTTCGCGAGAAAGCGGTGGTTCAAGCGCAGATACATCCGCGACAGCCCGACGACTCCCCCACGACCGGTCGGCCCAGCCCGGTGGATGAGGTCGATCGCGTCGATCGGATACCCCCGCGTCGTCGAGAAGAGCTGATCCGATTTGTACTCGAGCGCGGTGTGGCTGATCGCGGCGTGCGCCGGGGTGAGCACGGTCCGGCTGTGAAAACCGCGTTCGGCAGCCGCTGCCACAACGACTCGCTCCTGCAGACGCGCAAGATCGTTGTACCGCTGACGACCCGGCTTACCGTAGTCGCGATAGAGCCAGCGCCGCTCCGCAAGGAGCGCGAGGGCCTCCGGTCGACCGATCCACATCCCCCCGAACGGCGCGAGCGGCGATACCGTGTCCACCGGAACGCGAATCCCTAACTCATCGTGCAGCGTGGACGCGTTTGCGAGGTAGTCGCTCCAGCCGCGTCCCATCGTCGCGAAGCCGATGTGCATCATCGGAGGAAACACCAGTCCCAGGCCGGGCTCGCGCTCGAAGAGATCGAAAATGGCGTTCACGTGCGCTTCGGACGCCAACAGATTGTCGAGTTGGTAACGCCGAAAATAGCGCCGCAAGTTCAAGGTCTTGCGACGTGACGAACGAGAATGCACCTTGATGACGAGGTCGTAGTGTCCGCTGACCAGCAGATCGCGGCATGCGATGAAGAAGTCGGACATGTCGCGGCCCCGTCGCGACGGGGTCACACGGATGTCGATCGACGCCGCGCGAGTTGCACCCTCGCGAGTGAACACACGATTGAGGGTGTCAGCCTTCCGCCCGTCGGGGGTGGTGATCACCAAATCGAAGCCTGCGGGAACAGCGGCGAGGCGATTCAGCAGGTGCTTGGTCCCGTCTATGTCGCTGATATGCGCCACGACGACCACCCGACGGTCCTGAGGGTGAGGAGTCGGATCGCCGGTGGGAACTTCCAGCATGCCGGCGGCGGTATTGAGCGCCTTGGGCGCGACTGCCCGCGCGAGATGCTGCCAGAACAACGGCATCGGATAGCCGGTCGCGGATAACGCTGTCGCGACATCCCGACCGATGATCGCGTGCTGCTGAAGAAAGGGAGGGAAGAGAGTGAAAGGCAATCGGCGCAGAAGCGGGGCTCCGGCGGCAATGAGAACATCGGGCGAGTAGATCGACGGATCGGGGTTCCCGAACTCCCCCGCGCTGAAAGCAACGGCGCCGGTGAGACCGGCAGATCCCATGCGCGTGGCGAAGTCGGATTCTCCCGAGCGCTGGCCCGCCCGCGACCTGACGTCTGACCTGTAATCTGCCCACCCGGGCGAGCGCAGCAGCGCCGGACGCAGCGCCGTCCACAGCCACGGCTCCTGTCGACGCGGCGTCGCGGAGTACGCGGCATCCGGCAACGGCCCCCCGGCGTCCTCGACCATAGTCCAGAAGTCGCCGGGCTGGGCGCCCATGCGCTCCAGCACGGCGGGCAGGGTATCGAACGGTCCGAACCACGAGTCACCCGTCAGGACGACCTCGTCGAAGTCGGCGGGTGCCTGCGCGTCCAGCGCATCGACATACGCGTGCGGGGCGAACTCCTCAGGGCCCGCGATGACCACGTCCGCCAGAGAGCTCAGCGACGCGCGGTCCGCATCGTTTACGGCGCCGCACGTGACGACAACAATCGACGCCGCGTGCTCCCTCAGACCGGCCAGAGCAAACCGTACGTAGTCATCGACCGATCGACCGCGCGCGTCGATGGCGTAGACAAAAAGACGTCTCATCGGCGGGTCAACGGAGCCCCTGTTGCAGGGCCGTCAGCAGATAGGCCCCGTATCCGCTCTTGACGAGCGGCTCGGCACGCTCGCGAAGTTCGTCATCCGTGAGGAATCCCATGCGCCAAGCGACCTCTTCCGGGCAACCGATGGAGAGCCCCTGCCGCTTCTCGACGGTACGGACGAAATCGGTGGCCTCGCTGAGTGAGTCGAAGGTGCCGGTGTCCAGCCACGCGGTCCCTCGCGGCAGGAGCTCGACCTTGAGGTCACCCCGCGCCAGGTACGCCTTGTTGACATCGGTGATCTCGAGCTCACCGCGGGGAGACGGTGCCAGGTTCTTCGCGATCTCGATCACGTCGTTGTCGTAGAAGTACAGGCCGGGGACGGCGTAGTTGCTCTTCGGACTCTCCGGCTTCTCCTCGAGCGAAACGACGGTGCCGTCCTTATCGAACTCGACGACCCCGTACGCCCCGGGCTCGTCGACCCAATAGCCGAAGACCACGCCCCCGCGAAGATCGTTGTATTGCCGAAGACGCGTTCCCATTCCCTGTCCGTAGAAGATGTTGTCGCCGAGTACAAGCGCCACGGAGTCAGAACCGATGTGCTCTTCGCCCAGGATGAACGCTTGCGCAAGTCCGTCGGGCGACGGCTGCGTCTTATACGTCAGCGACACGCCGAACCGGGATCCGTCGCCGAGCAAACGCTGGAACTGGTCTGAGTCCTGCGGCGTCGTGATGATGAGAATGTCTCGGATGCCCGCGAGTATCAGCGTCGACAGGGGGTAGTAGATCATCGGCTTGTCGTAGACCGGCACCAGCTGTTTCGAGATGCCGAGCGTGATCGGGTGCAGGCGTGAGCCCGTGCCGCCGGCAAGAATGATTCCGCGCATTCTCCCAGTGTCCCATCCCGTTGCTGAGCGTCCAACTCACACCTTCACATCCGAGCATCTGCCGCGCCAGCGGTAGCCTTAGGTTCATGCGCAGACTCCTTGTGACCGGCGGAGCCGGCTTCATCGGTTCCAACTTCGTCCACCACGTGATCGAGCACACCGATCACCACGTCACGGTCCTCGACAAGCTGACCTATGCGGGCAATGTCGCCTCGCTCGAGGGGCTCCCTGCCGACCGACTCGACTTTGTGGAGGGAGACATCGCCGACGCCTCGCTGGTTGACACGCTGTTCGCCGACGCAGACGCTGTCGTGCACTACGCCGCCGAGTCCCACAATGACAATTCGCTCAACGACCCGCGTCCGTTCCTGGACACCAACATCATCGGCACCTACACGCTGCTGGAAGCCGCACGCCGCCACGGCACACGGTTCCACCACATCTCCACCGATGAGGTGTATGGCGACCTGGAGCTCGATGACCCGGCCCGCTTCACGGAGGACACCCCGTACAACCCGTCGTCTCCGTATTCGTCGACCAAGGCGGGTTCTGACCTGTTGGTGCGCGCGTGGGTGCGCTCGTTCGGCGTGCAGGCGACCATCAGCAACTGCTCGAACAACTACGGTCCGTACCAGCACGTAGAGAAGTTCATCCCTCGTCAGATCACCAATGTGATCCGCGGGATCCGCCCCAAGCTCTACGGCGCCGGCGAGAACGTCCGCGATTGGATCCACGCCGACGACCATTCCTCAGCGGTCCTGACGATCCTCGAGGGGGGTGTCATCGGCGAGACCTACCTGATCGGTGCCGACGGGGAGAAAGACAACAAAGCCGTCGTCGAGCTGATCCTGACGATCATGGGCCAAGCCGGTGACGCGTACGACCAGGTCACCGACCGCGCTGGACACGACATGCGCTACGCGATCGATTCCCAGAAGCTGCGCACCGAACTCGGCTGGCAGCCGCAGTACCGCGACTTCGAGGCCGGCCTCGCCGCCACAATCGACTGGTACCGGGAAAACGAAGCGTGGTGGGCTCCGGCAAAGGACGGCGTCGAAGCGTTTTACGCGAGCAAGGGGCAGTGACCGGCGTGACCGAATACGGCAAGGGGCTCGAGCCCCAGACGACCACGATTCCAGGGCTCGTGGTCTTCGACCTCCCTGTGCACGGCGACACGCGCGGATGGTTCAAGGAGAACTGGCAGCGCGAGAAGATGACCGCGTTGGGGCTTCCCGACTTTGGTCCCGTCCAGAACAACATCTCCTTCAACGACGCGGTGGGCACGACCCGAGGGATCCACGCCGAGCCGTGGGACAAGTGGGTCTCCGTCGCCACCGGCAAGATCTTCGGCGCCTGGGTGGACCTCCGCGAAGGACCCTCCTTCGGTGCGGTCTTCACCACCGAGCTCGACCCGTCCCGGGCGATCTTCGTCCCCCGCGGCGTCGGCAACTCATACCAAACGATCGAGCCCGACACCGCGTACACGTATCTCGTCAACGACCACTGGTCGCCCGACGCCGCCTACTCCTTCCTCAACCTCGCCGACGAAACGGCCGCCATCGAGTGGCCGATTCCCCTTTCGGAGGTCGAGATCTCGCCGAAGGACCTCGCGCATCCGCGCCTGACCGACGTCGTCCCTATCCCCCCGAAGAAAGTTCTTGTGCTCGGCGCCGGTGGCCAACTCGGCCGCGCGCTGCGCACCGAATACGCAGGGGCCGCTCACGTCGAGTTTGCGGACCGGTCTGATCTCGATGTCGGTTCACCCGCACTCGTCACCGCGCGCCGGTGGCGCGACTACGGCGCGATCATCAACGCCGCCGCGTACACGAAAGTCGATCTTGCCGAAACGGCCGAGGGGCGGCGTGACGCTTGGGCCGCGAACGCGACCGGTGTCGCCGCGCTGGCGACCATCGCCGCCGCCAACGACCTCACCCTCGTGCACGTCTCCAGCGACTATGTGTTCGACGGCACGAGGGACGGGGCCTACGTCGAGAGCGACGCCCTCTGCCCTCTCGGTGTGTACGGCCAGACGAAGGCCGCCGGGGACCTCGCGGCATCCACCCCCCCACGCCACTACATCGTCCGTACATCGTGGGTCATCGGCGAAGGCAACAACTTCGTCCGCACCATGGCATCATTCGCCGAACGCGGCATCGACCCCCGGGTCGTCGATGATCAGATCGGCCGACTGACATTCACGACCGACATCGCGCGCGGCATCCGCCAACTCCTCGAGACAGACGCGCCGTACGGCGTGTACAACCTCACGAGCGCCGGAGAGACCGGGAGCTGGGCCGACATCGCCCGCACGATCTTTACGCTGACTGGCAACGATGCCGCTCGCGTCACGGGGGTCTCAACGACCGACTACTTCGCGAACGCCACAGGTCCCGTCGCACCTCGTCCGGGCAACAGCGTTCTGTCGCTCGATCGCATCGAGCGGTGCGGTTTCATTCCCGGCGACGGCGCAGTGAAGCTTGCGGAGTACCTGGCGCGCTAGCTGTACTGACCTCGACCGTTGTTGATTCGGTCGATGGGGGTGCGGCCTCCGATGCCGAGGTGGTGCCTGTCTAGGTTGTAGTAGTCGAGCCAGGCCTGCAAGGCGTCGCGGCGTTCCGTGTTCGAGGTGAATGGTCGGGCGTAGGCCCACTCTGTCGCGAGGGTGCGGTTCAGGCGCTCGACTTTCCCATTGGTCCAAGGGCAGTGCGGCTTGGTGAACTTCTGCTTGATGTCGTGCGCGTCGATCACGCGTCGGAATGCTGCGGGTTTTCGGTAGGAGAATGCGTTGTCGCTGATGACGCGTTCGACCTTGACGCCGAGGGTGGCGTAGAACGCGATCGCCCGCTCGAGCACACCCGCGGCGGTGATGCCTTTCTCGTCGTCGTGGATCTCCGCGTAAGCGACGCGGGAGTGGTCATCGATGACGGTGTGGACGTAGTCGTAACCCACCCCTCGGCCGCGGACCTTTTCGCTGCGACCGTGAGCGCGCCATCCGCCGCCGTCGGGGATCCGACCCAGCTTCTTCACATCGACGTGGATCAACGACCCGGGGCAGGCGTGATGGCGACGCAGCACCCGACCAACCACGGACGCGTGCATCCCCAGTCGGGCGCCGATGAAGACCGGACCGCGACGGGTCAGTTCACGCATGATCCGCACTCGCGTCTCTTGGCACGGCCCGGTCTGGTGCGGATGGGCGCGAGCGACACCGGAACGGTCCTGCAGCCCCGCGACACCCGCCTCCCGGAACCGCCGCCACCACCGCCACGCCGTCGTGCGCGAAAGACCCATCTCCGCCGCGACATGCGCGACCGCACGCCCCGACTGGATGCGCTGGACCATGATCAACCGGCCGGCCGGAGTCAGCCGGGCATTAGCGTGAGACAAGAGAGACCTCCGTGCGTTCGAGCTGAAGAACTAGACAGCTCCAACTCGACCCCGGAGGTCTCTCCTACGTCAACAACGATCTGGGTCAGTACAGCTAGCGCCGCTTACCTGACCGTGACGTCCCGGCATCCGAGCAGTGGGTTACCGCCGGAGCCGCTGTCGATGGCATAGACACACACCCGGTGAGCTCCGACCGACATCGGCACGAACTCGGTGAAGCCGTGGTTGTCGCCAAGACGATACGCGGCTCCGACGTCGGGTCGAGCTTTGTCGGCATTCGCCGCGCGGCCGACACCATCCACATACACGTGCACTTGGATGGGTTCCGATGTATCGGGGTCCAGCGCCCATCCCGCGACGACCGCTCCCCCGGTGCTCGCGGTGATCGATTCGTAGTACCCGATCGGCGAACGTCCTTGACTCGCGGCCGCCAGCGTCACACTCCGACATCCGAGGAACGTGTTCGCGCCAGCCCCCGAGTTGATGCCATAGGCGCAGACCTGCGTCGTTCCCGGGCCGAGCGTCAGTTGCTCGACGAAGCCGTGCGCCGCACCGCTCGCAGGGTATGCAGCTCCGATGTCCGGTCGAGCCTTATCTGAGATGTACTCCCGTCCCGCTCCGTTGGCATAGAGATGCACGGCGATGGACGCGGGGTTGTCGGGGTCGAGCGCCCATCCCGCGGCGGTCGCGGTGGTTCCGCTGACGCTCAAGGACTCGAAAAAACCGACGGGTGCCCGGCCACCATCGGCACCCGCCACGGTCACTGTGCGGCAACCCAGGAACGAGTTATCACCTCGCCCCGTGTTGATGCCGTACGCGCACACTTCGGAGCGACCAGGGGGAAGAGCGAACTGAGCAGAGTATCCGTGCGCCGATCCCAACCCCGGGAAGGCTGCGGCGACGTCGGGGCGGGCGATCGCCGCCAGGTATTCCTTGCCCGCACCGTTCACGTACAGGTGCACGGCGATCGATCGGGACGTGTCGGGATCAAGCGCCCAGCCCGTAGCCGTTGCGGTCGTCCCCGCGACAGAAAGCGACTCGAAGTTCCCCACCGGGGTACGCCCCTGATCTGGTGGGTCTACGACCACGCTCTTACACCCGAGCGGCGTGTTGCCGCCTGCGCCATTGTTGATAGCGGTCACGCAGACTTCGGAGTCCCCCACCTTCACAGCGAGCGGAACCTCGAAGCCGTGCGCGGCGCCGGCACTCGGGTAGGCCGCAGCAACATCGGGTCGAGAAGCTGACGCCGTCGCGTCCTGCTTCACGCCGTTGACCGAAACCTGGATGACAATCGGGTTGCTCGTATCGGGGTCCAGCGCCCATCCCCGCGCGGTGGCCGTAGAGCCGCTCAGCGCGAGCGAGTCATAGCTGCCGATCGGTGCTCGACCGAGGTCGGTCTGGGTTGCGACCGACACGGTCTGGCAGCCCAGCAGCGCGTTGCTCCCCACCCCGACATTGATCGCGTGAGCGCACACCTGATGTTGCCCGATACCGGCGGGTAGCAGCGCGGCGAAACCGTGTCCGTCACCGTAGGCCGGATACGTCGCACTGAGCCCGCTTCGCGCAATGTTCGCCCGCAACGCCGTTCCGGCCGAGTCGATGTAGACGTGCACCTCAGCGGCGCCTGCAAGATCAGGATCAATCGCCCACCCAGACACCCGGATGGCCCCGTCTGCCGCAACGGCAGTGTCGAATGCTCCGACGGGGGAACCGACCATGGCCGTCCTCGAGACGCACCCTACGAGGACGTTCGAACCGGCGCCGACGTTGATCCCGTAAATGCAGACGTTGACGTTGCCAGCCACGGCCGCTGGCACCGTCGTATCGAATCCATGCGCATTGCCCATGCCGGGATACGCCGCACCCACGTCAGGACGATCACCGTTGGCCGTCGTCGGATAGCCGTACGGGCCTGCGTACACGTGCGCTTCGATCGGAGCCGGCGTGTTGGGGTCAATCACCCAGCCTCGGACGCGAAACCCGCCGGGAACGGCCTGCACCGTCTCGATGTTGCCGAAGGGGTTACCGCCTCCCTGGGTCGACCCAAACCACTGCGTGTAGTAGTTGTAGAAGTTGCGATTGCCGTAGGCGGAGCAGGCGTCTCCCAGACCGAAGCCCGCGGCGAGCGCAGCCCCATTGGGCTGGTAGGGCGTGTAGGTGTAGAGCGCCGCCGTAGCGTAGTTCTGGATGTTCAGGTTCGTGCCACCGCACGCCGAGTTCGGGCTGTAGCCGATGAAGTTCACGCCGGGTTGCTTGCCGAATCGCGCGGCCTTGTACGTCATGAGCTGCTGAGTCCCCTTGAGGATCTGCGGGCCCACCCCGGCGAACGCCGGGTCGCACGGCGCGGTGTCGGGGCACGACGCCCCCATCGCTGCCGAGAGGTTCCAGTCCGACGGGGCCTTGCTTGTCGTGAGCCCCTGCTCCTTCTGCAGCGTGACGAGGATGACCTTCGCGGAGATCCCGCAGGCGACCTGCACGCGGTAGATCAGTTCGGACACCTTCATGGTGCCGCCCTGGATCGCCGAGCAGATGAGATTTCCCGTCGATTGGGATCGCACCTCGCCCCGTGACGAGATCCCCGCGTTGAGAACGTTGAGGCACTTGCCGTTGTTGCAGGTGCCGATCCTGGCGTCGAGGAATGCCTGGATCTCGGCGGCCGTCATCGCAGCGTTGTCGTAGAACAGCGCGTCGGAGATGATGTTCTCCGCGTTGAAGCCGACGACCGCTGCGGCCTTCACCATGCCCGTGTCGACGATCTGCGACGCCGGCTGGGCGTTCTGCGCGACGGGTACCGCCGCGATCGCCGGGTTTGCGGCGAGAAGGGATCCGACGAGCGCGATCACCGCGATCACCGCGCCAGCGAGGCGGGACACCGGCCGGGCGCGGCCGGAAGAACGAGCGATGATTCGGGGGATCATGTGACCATTGTTACTGAAGTCAACGCCTGATACCACCAAAGATCGAACGACACGCCCGAGACACGCCGCTCAAAGCATCCTCAGAGGTCGGCGTGCAGCTGCCACACACGCTCGGCCGCGCCGGTCCAGGAGAAGGCCCGACCGCGATCCCCCGAGAGAACCGCGAGGCGCTCGACGGCGTCGCTCGAGGCGAGCGCCGTCGCCAGGGCCGCGCTCAGACCGTCCTCGTCGGTGAGCAGACCGCCGTCGAGGATGATCTCGCTGTGGACAGCGCTGTCGTTCGCGACGATCGGCACCCCGAGAGCCAGCGCCTCGATCACGCGCCACGGGTAGGCGCTGTCGGTCCGCGGCGCGAGGAGCGCGACGGCATCGGCCAGGATGGCGGCGCGATCGGCCACATCAAGCACTCCGGGCACGACGACGCGTCCCGGCCGAAGACCCGCAGCCGTCGCGAGATCATCCACCGCAGACTCGTCACCGTCCGGGGTATCGAGCACGACCACAGGAAGATCAGAACCGGCCTCGGCGATCGCGGCAAAGGCCACATCCAGTCGTGCGGACGGGGCGGACCCACCGGAGACCACCAAGCATCCGCTCGGCACATCCAGGGCGCGCCGGCGTCCGACCTCGTCGGTCGGCACGGCGAACCCCAGGGGCGCCGCCCCCGGAATCACGCGGATGCGCTCGCCCAGCCGCGCGATCTCCGCGAGGCGATCGGCGAGTGCGTGCGTCGGGACGACCACGGCATCCGCATGCTTGACAGCGCGCTTGAGCATGCCCCGATGCCACGCGACCGTCATCTTCGAGAGTTCTTCCGGGTGCTCCCAGGCGGCGAGATCCCACAGGGTGACCACGGTCTGATCGTGATCGTGGACACGATCGTGCTTGACGAGCGGCGCGAGAATCGTCGGCGAGTGGAGCATGCCGCGGGGCGCTCCCGACGGCACACCCAACTGCCACGCGGCGGCGAGCTCGCGCCGCGGCAACGCCATGCGGGTGATGCCGGCAAGGCCGGGCACCTCGCGCTCGAGGGTGGCGGCGGCATCCGGTCCGGCGGGTACGGCCGCGGCGACCTCACACCCCTTCGGCGCCGTGCGCACAAGCTCACGGGCGAGCTCGCGCGAAGCGGCGGCCAGGTCGGCATCCGTCGGCGCAACGAGCTGATCGAGCACGACGTGCAGCGTCGCGGTCATCTCTCATCCCTCCGGTGAGGGCGTCGCGGTGGGTGGGTGGAGCGTCGTCTGGATCAGCTCTCGGATGAGAGCCCAGTCGTCGGCGGTCGGTGCTTCCGGATCGATGCCGGCACCCTCGGGAGTCAGCTCGATCGTCGTCACCGGCTGCTCCTTCGCCTTCACCGCCAGCCCCGTGAGGAACGGCAGGAGCGACTCCGGGATGTCGGTTTGGACGAGGTCCTCCCCCGCCGCCGCCACCTCTTGGAAGCGCAAGAGCACGTTCGCGGGAGTCGCCTGCGCGAGAATCGCCTGCTGCAGTTCGCGCTGGCGACGCATCCGGTCCCAGTCGCTCGTCGTGTAGCGAGAGCGCGCGTACCACTGCGCGGTGTCGCCATCCATGTGCTGCGGGCCGGCTTCGATCCAGCCGGTCGCCCACTCGTCGACCGACTGGCCTTCGTACGCGGGTCCGCCGCCCATGGGCAGGCGCTCGAGGACGGTGATGTCGACGCCGCCGAGCGCGTCGACGATATCGGCGAAGCCCTTCATATCGACGAAGACGTAATAGGGGATCTCGATACCGAGGACGCCGGATGCGGCATCCTTCGTGGCCTCGATCGCGGGCGAGGAGCCCTGATCGGCGGCATCCGGATAGATGCTCACACCACGATCGGGTTGGCAGACCTCGACCGCGTTCGTCAGCTGGTTCATCCCGGCGGCCCATCCACACGTCGGCGACACGTGGCCCTCGAACCCGTCGGGGTAGAGCTCCTGCATGGGCCCCGCCGCGAACGGGGCGTTCTGCAGATCGCGCGGGATGCCGGTGATCGTCACCGCGCCGGTGTCGGCATTTACCGAGACCACCGAAATGCTGTCGAAGCGCATGGAGTCGCGGCCGAGACCGCTGTCGGCGCCGAGCAGGAGGATGTTGTAGTAGCCGTCGGACGGCGGCACGGACGGGCCGCTGTTGCCGAAGATCGTCGCGAGTGCTTCGCGCGCCGGCCCGATGAGCGACTGCGCCGCGTAGACCGCGCCGCCGCTGGAGAGCACGAGGCCGACGATTGCGACGACGGCCGCACCGGCCTTCGACCACCCACCGACCTTGACGAAGCGGACAAGCCTCAACGTGTCGATCGTCAGGACGAGCCAGAGCGCGGCGTAAGCGAGCAGAACGACCTGCACCACGAGGAGCGCCGCACCGTTGGCGAGCGAATAGAACAACGTCGGCCAGAGGAGGGAGGTCAGCAGTGCAAGCAGCGCGATCGTCCACATCACGAGCGTCGCCGTGAGGCCGATGCGCCCCAGACGTCGTGAGCCGGCGAGGATCTGCGCCGACCCGGGGATGAGGAAGTTGAGCCCAACGAGCCACCAGGCTCGGCGCGTCATGACGGAGGGAGAGGATGCGTCCGGACGCCGCATCGGCTGCGTCTCGATGAGCGGCGTCGGCCGCGCTCCCGGCCGTGGGGGTGCCAACGTCACAGGGAGTCCTTCAACCGACGGTTCTTCTCTTCGACCTGCGCCTGGAGCGTGCGCGCGTATTCCTCGACGCGGTCCGCGAGGTCGTCATCACCCGCGGCGAGGATGCGTGCCGCGAGCAGGCCGGCATTCTTCGCGCCGTTGATCGACACCGTCGCCACCGGGATGCCGGCGGGCATCTGCACGATGCTGAGGAGCGAATCCATGCCGTCGAGCGTCGCAAGTTGGACGGGCACACCGATCACCGGCAAAGCTGTCAGCGAGGCCAGCATCCCCGGCAGGTGCGCTGCTCCCCCGGCGCCCGCAATGATGACCTTGAGTCCTCGCGACCGGGCCTCGCGCCCGTAGCTCACCAGCTTGTCGGGCGTGCGGTGCGCCGAGACGACCTCGACCTCGTGCGGGACACCGAACTCGGTCAGCGCCTGCGAGGCGTCGCTCATGATCCGCCAGTCCGAGTCGGAGCCCATGACGACGCCGACGAGAGGAGAGTCTGAGGAATGCAGGGCGCGGGTCACCCGTCCAGGGTAGGCGGCTCGGCTGGAAGAATCCCGGAGCGCCACGCGGCCCTGGCCGAGCGTCAGTCTCCGAAGAAGGCCGCCGCCGACCGGGCTTCATAAACCACGGCATCCAGATCATCACCGACGGCGTTCACGTGACCGACCTTCCGGCCGGGACGCGGCGCCTTGCCGTATGTGTGGACCTTGACCGCGGGATGCGCGGCGAGCGCGGCCGGCAGACGGTCCTCGAGTGAATCCGTCGCGGGTCCGCCCAGGATGTTCACCATGACCGACCACGGCTGCAGGATGCCGGGGTCTCCGAGCGGCAGGTCGAGCACAGCGCGAACGTGCTGCTCGAACTGCCCGGTGATCGCACCATCCTGGCCCCAGTGGCCGGAGTTGTGCGGGCGCATCGCGAGCTCGTTCACGAGGATGCGTTCGTCCGCCGTCTCGAACAGTTCCACGGCGAGCATGCCGGTGACGCCGAGTCCCTCGGCGATGGCTTCTCCGATCTGCGCGGCGACCTCGGCGAGACGCCCGGTCGCGTGCGGTGCGGGGGCGATCACTTCGGCGCAGACCCCTCCCCGCTGCACGGTCTCCACGACGGGATAGGTGACGATCTGGCCGGACGGGCGTCGCGCGACCTGCTGGGCGAGCTCGCGCGTGAAGTCCACGAGCTCCTCGACCAGCAGCGGTGTGCCGTCTGACAGCCAATCTGCGGCCTCCGCCGCGTCGGACACCACCCTCACACCCTTGCCGTCGTAGCCACCGCGCGGAGTCTTGATCACGGCGCGACCGCCATGAGAGGCGAGGAACGCGTCGAGGTCCGCGGCATCCGTGACCTCTGCCCAGTCCGGCTGCGGCATGCCGAGCTCGGCGAGCCGGGCCCGCATGACGAGCTTGTCCTGCGCGTACTGGAGAGCATCGGGCCCGGGATGGACGGCGATCCCCTCGGCGACGAGAGCGCGCAGCACATTCTGAGGCACGTGCTCGTGGTCGAACGTGATGACGTCGACATCGCGCGCGAACGCGCGGACGGTCTCGAGGTCGCGGTAGTCGCCCGTCGCCGTCGCCGCGATCTGGGCCGCCATCCCGGGCTCTTCCGTGAGCACGCGCACATCGACACCGAGTTCGACCGCCGGCGCGATCATCATGCGAGCCAGTTGTCCGCCGCCGACGATTCCGAGAGTCAGTGCCATGCAGTCATCTTCCCAGGTCCGCGAGGGGTGCGCGATGACGTCAGGGCAGCGGGGGGGGATCGCCGGGCATGATCGGAATGCTGTGCGAATCGCGGTGGGCGAGGATCTGGCTCACCTCGACCTGGTCGGCGAGCGTCTCGTGGACCAGGCGCACGGAGGGCACGTTCGCGAGTCGGAGGGTGCGGTCCGCGCCCGTGAGGGTCAGCGTTCCCGCACCCCAGAGCCGCTGCAGCGGTCCGCGGCGCTCGGAGATCGCGTAGCCGCGCGCATGGCTGAGTTCGCTGCGGCGCCGACCGAACAGCCCCGACCGCTCGATCACGCGCCGCGTGGTGATCGTGTACGTGTGTGACAGCCACCGAATATAGGGCACTACGACGAGCAGCAGGACGATGAGTCCAGCGGCGGCGAAAAGCATCCAGTCCTCGAACGGGGCCGGGAGGTTCTGCCAGAAGTAGCCGACCGCGCCGGCCACCCCGATGAGCACCAGGGCGGACCACACCAGGCGACGCGCGTGCGAGCGCAGGCGCGCGACACGCAGTTCGGTCGCCGCGCTGCCCGGAGCGGGCGTGACGGGGCGTCCCTGGTAGGCCGTCGGCTGGGTCACCCCTTCATTGTGCCGATCCGCGTGCGGTTTACAGGCTCGACCGGCCAGGAAACGCCGGATCGACCCCTGAAACGACGATTCAGCCTGCTTTCGTCACGCGCAGACGCTCGTATGTCAGCGAAGACGCGCGCAGATCACCGCAGATGCACGATGTCGGCCGCGGAGACGACCGACTCGACGCCGGCAGCGGCGATGACGATCCGCCCCTCCGCGTCGAGGCGCACAGCTTGTCCCTGCAACACCGTGCCGTCCGGCAAGGATGCCGCGACGTCCGCGCCGATCGTCGCGCACAGCGCGGAGACAGTTGGCGCCACGGCGGCGCCGCCGTGCACGGCGAGCGTGGCGATGTCGTCCCGGAGGAAGGTCAGGTAGTCGGCGAGCAGCCGATCCTCGTCAGCCTCCCGGCCGAGCGCGGCGAACGAGGTCGCCGTTGTGACGGGCAGATCCGCGGCCGCCATGGACGTGTTGACGCCGGCGCCGACGATCACGACGTGCGGGTCGGACGGCAAGACCTCCGCCAGAATGCCGCAGATCTTCTGCCGTTCCACGAGCACATCGTTCGGCCATTTGAGCGTGACCTGCAGCCCCGTGAGCTGCGCGGCGATCGCCCGGGTCATCGCCGCGCCGGCAATAAGCGGAATCCAGCCCCGGTCGGCGGGGGCGACGGCGCTCACCCGCAGAACGACCGACACGGCGAGCGCCGATCCCGCCGGTGTCGTCCACGACCGGTCGAGGCGTCCGCGGCCGGCGCGCTGATCGCGGGTGAGCAGCACCGACAGGTGCGGATGCCCGTGGACATCACCCGCGGCGTCGCGCAGGAGTTTCGCGTTGGTCGAGTCGACCTCCTCGATCACCTGGAGACGCGGACTGACAGCGGCGGCGAGCGGATATCCCTCGATCGGCATGGACATGCGCCCACCCTACGCCGCGGCCCACCGCGAGAGTGCACAGCGGAATCGGGATCGCGTTGTCGGTGTCCCCCAACGCCCGAGCCGACCCGATCGCTAGGGTGGAACGCGTGACCGACAGCTTCGACATGTCCACGACCGCCGGCAAGATCGCCGACCTCCGCGCGCGCTACCAGGAGGCGGTCCTCGATGCCGAGGTCGTCGCCCGTGACAAGCAGCACGTCAAGGGAAAGATGACCGCTCGGGAGCGCATCGAACTCCTCGTCGACCCGGGCTCCTTCGTCGAACTCGACGAGTACGTCCGCCACCGCACGAGCGCGTTCGGCATGGACCGCTCCCGCCCCTACGGCGACTCGGTCGTCACGGGCGTCGGCACGATTCACGGCCGCACCGTCGCCGTCTACTCCCAGGACTTCACGACCTTCGGCGGCTCGCTCGGCGAGGTCGCCGGAGACAAGATCATCAAGGTCATGGAGTTCGCCCTCCGCGGCGGCATGCCGATCATCGGCATCCTCGACTCCGGCGGCGCGCGCATCCAGGAGGGCGTGGTCGCCCTCGGAAAGTACGGCGAGATCTTCCGCCTGAACACCGCGGCATCCGGCGTGATCCCGCAGATCTCGCTCATCATGGGTCCCGCCGCGGGCGGTGCGGTCTACTCCCCCGCGCTCACCGACTTCGTGGTGATGGTCGACAAGACCAGCCAGATGTTCGTGACCGGCCCCGACGTCATCAAGACCGTCACGGGCGAGGACGTGGGCATGGAAGAACTCGGCGGCGCGTACACGCACAACACCCGCTCGGGCGTCGCGCACTACCTCGCCGAAGACGAAGATGATGCGATCGACTACGTCCGCACGATGGTCGGCTTCCTTCCCGACAACAACATGGCCGAGATCCCGGTGTACGAGCACGGATTCGAGTGGGAGACGACGGATGCCGATCGTTTCCTCAACACGGTGATCCCGGATTCCCCGAACCAGCCCTACGACATCCACCAGGTGATCTCCCACATCGCCGACGGCGGCGAGTTCCTCGAAGTGCAACCGCTGTTCGCGCCGAACATCGTCATCGGATTCAGCCGCATCGAGGGCCGGACGGTCGGTGTCATCGCGAATCAGCCGTCGCAGATGGCCGGAACACTCAACATCGAGGCGGGCGAGAAGGCCAGTCGGTTCGTGCGGTTCTGCGACGCGTTCTCGATCCCGATCCTCACTCTCGTCGATGTCCCCGGCTACTTGCCCGGCACCGACCAGGAGTGGACGGGCGTGATCCGCCGTGGTGCGAAGTTGCTCTACGCCTACGCCGAGGCGACCGTGCCGCTCGTGACCGTGATTCTGCGCAAGGCCTACGGCGGCGCGTACATCGTCATGGGGTCCAAGCAGCTCGGCGCCGACGTCAACCTGGCGTGGCCGACCGCCGAGATCGCCGTCATGGGCGGTCAGGGAGCGGTCAACATCCTCTACCGCGGCGAGATCAAGAAGGCCGAGGAAGCCGGCGAGGACGTCGCCGCTGTCCGCACGCGCCTCGCGAACGAGTACACGTACAACGTGGCCTCGCCCTTCCTCGCGGCCGAGCGTGGCGAGCTCGACGGCATCATCGAACCCGCCCAGACCCGGGTGTCCGTGGCGAAGGCGTTTCGCGCCCTCCGTGGGAAGCGGGCCAGCCTGCCCGCGAAGAAGCACGGGAACATCCCGCTATGAGCGACGAGGGCCTCGACAGTTCCGGCTCCGTGCAACCGGACAGTCCCGTGCGCCTGCGCGTCCTCCGCGGAGAGCCGACGCCGGAAGAGCTCGCTGCGGTCATGGCCGTCGTCACCGAGGCCTACGAGGGCGAAGCCGCCACTGCCGTGACGGAGGATGCTCCGCTCACCTCGGCGTGGCAGATCTCGGCCCGCGCGCTGCGCCCCCCGCTCCGTCGCGACATCGCCTGGGGCAGATTCGGCGGGTAACGGACCGCATGTCCCCCAAAGTACCTACAGACAACCGCGGGACGGGTCGGCGAGACTAGAACCGCTGGAACGCTTCTGCGTTCGGTCGACGCGCTCTCTGAGCGCATCGACCTTTGCGAGTCGGTTTTCGGGTAACCACTCGCTCAGGCGAGGGGTGTGCGGCTTCGCCACCCCTCGCCTTCCTCATCTCCCCGGCAGTCAGCTCCCGTCGCCGCGGCGCGAGATCTCGTGCCAGAGGTCGACGCTCTCCTCGCCACCGTCGCCAGCGGACCGGCCGACGACCGTGACCGCGACGTCTTCATGCGTGGACGCGCGGATGTACACCCGCTCCGACGTCGCACCGCCGAGAACAGCGGCCAACTCCCGCCGGATGCGGAGGAGGTCGGCATCCATCACTCCCTCGAGGCCACCTTCGTCGAGGACCGTCACCGCGGCACCCCGGCGTCGCGCGTCGGCCAGACGCTCGCGCACGAGGTCGTCGAGGAGCGCGGGGCCCCGGAGGTCATCGCGCAGCGTCCCCTCGGCGACGCGCGCCTGCACGCGTTCTTCTTCCGAAAGGCCACCATCCGACTCGATCGTGCGGACGAGCACGGGGCCGGCGACGGAGAGCGCACGCTGGATGTGCGTCCGTCGCTCGCGTCGCATGCCCTCTTGCGAAGCGAGCCACTCCGAGGCGGCCCGCTCGAGCTCGGTCAGCTCGGCGGTGTCCCGCGCGGCGCGCTCGACGAGCCACGTCAACAACTGAGCCATGCCGACCCACAGCACCGCGCCGACGAGCCCGAGCGCCAGAGCATCTGCCGGCCCGATCCACGCCGTCGCCGAGACCGCGAGGATGACGATCCCCGCCCACGCCGCCCAGGGTCGGCGACGGACCATGACGATCGACATCAGCGCACCGATCGCCCCCAGGTTCCACGTCGCGAAACCCTCGAGTCGCGCATCCTCCCCCACGGCCAGCCAGGTCGCTGAAGGAATGACGGCGGCCACCAGGACGCTCAGCGCCGCCGCCCAGACGGGCAGCACGGAACGTCGTCCCAGCCCTCCGACCACCGCATGGGCGACTTCGCCGGCGGGTCGCCGGACATTCCAGAAGATGCACAACCAGGTCGTCAAGAGGTAGAGCACGACCGCCGCGATGAGCAGCAGAGGATGCATCGGCGTCGTCGTCCACAGCAGCGCCCCGATCGCCAGATAGGTCGTGAACGCGACGGCGAGCGCCGTCAGCACGGACCGGATGCCGACGGTCATCGCGCGTGCTCCCAGGCCAGGGTCACGACGGTGCCCGTTCCATCGCTGTGCACCCGTGCGCGTCCGCCGACCGCGGCGGTGCGCGCGACGATCGATCCCCGAATGCCGAGGCGGTCGTCGGGCACCGTCGCCGGGTCGAACCCGCCGCCGGTGTCGGAAATGCGGATGCGGACTCCGGCGCGGTCGGCCACCACCTCGCCGCGGAGACCGCTCCCGGTGGCGTGCTGCACGGAGTTGGCGAGCGCTTGCATCGCCGCCAGCACGAGAGCGCGAGCGACGCGACCCGGGACGGCGGGAGAGGCGGCATCCACGCGTGCGTCGAGCGCGATCTCCACTCCGAGGTCCGCGGCGGCCGACTCGATTCCCCGCACGATCACGTCGGGACTCACCGGCTCATCGGACCCTTCCGCGGGGTCCTGATCGGCATTGGCCAAACGGGTGAGCGCTTCGCGTGACATCGAGACCGACAGAGCGCGCTCTCGATCGCTGCGCGCGCGTTCTGCCGCGATGAGGGCGGCCAGCACACTGTCGTGCATGAGGGCGGCGACCGCCACCCGTTCTTGCTCGGTGGCATCCGCGGCCGCGGCGGCCGCGTACGACGAGATGGCATCTCGCCGGGCGACGTCCATGCCGACGGCGACGGCGCGCAGCATCCACCCGATGGCCATGAGCACGCCAGCCAGGATGATCGCGAACGCGACGTCCAGCGCGACGCGTGTCAGCTGATCCGGTGCGAAGCCGAGCTGCACGGCCCGGACGACGCCGTAGAGCAGGGGGATGCCGATCGCCCATACGGCCTGGATCGCGAGGCGGAACGTCATCGCGGCGGCGACCGTCGCCACGTTGATGAGATACCAGATCCAGGGCTGGCCGCCGGCCTCCTCGACGCGGCCGGCGGTGACGAGCGGCCACACGATGAGCACGATCGGGAACAGCACGGCGAACACCGTCGTCGTGGTGCGCGTCAAGAAACCGACGAACAGCGCGATGATCATCGCCGTGAGCGGCACGAACACGACGGTCATGAGTGGCTCGTGCCACCGCGGATCCTCCTGCACCGACCCGAGCGCGTTCAGGAATGCCTGCGCTCCCAGCACGACCGATCCGATAGCCACGACGAGAGCGAGGATCCGTTCGACGCGCCGCTCCGTGAAGCGTTCTGCGCCCGTCGAGATGTCGCCGAGCGGGCGCCGCACCGCGGGGTCGACCGCGATGGCCGGCGCGTCAGCGGCCACCGTGGCCGCCCAAATCGCCCGCGACCAGGCCATCCTCCATCGCTCGGCGGAGAAGATCCACCTTCGTCGGCGCCGGGCGGCCGACCTCGACGTACTTGACGCGGACGCGCGTGATGTTCTCTTTCGCGGTCGAATAGGCGATGCCGAGGCGGTCGGCAACGACTTTCAGCGGAAGACCTGCGGCGTACAGGCGCAGGACATCCCGCTCGCGAGCGGAGAGTTGCGCGTCGGCGAAGGCGCGATCGCCCTCGACGGCGCTGGCCCATTCCACGTTGTCGAGCGGCTCCCCGGCGGCGACGGTTGCGATCGCCGAAATCACATCGTCGATGCGCGAGGCCTTACTGACGATCCCGGCCGCTCCCGCTGTGAGCGCTTCGCGGACAGCCGCGGGACGGTCGGCGACACTGTGGATGATGACCTGGGATCCGTCGCGGACGATTCGCCCGACGTTCTCGGTGACAGTCGTGCCGTCGCCCAGCGTGAGATCCAGCACGACGACGTCGGCCGGCACCTCCCGGGAGAACGTGCGCCAGTCGAGATACCCCCGCACGGAGCTTCCGGAGTAGACCACGTGGTGGATGCCGGACCGCGCGCACGCGGCTTCGAGTCCCAGGCGCACCGACTCGTGATCGTCGATCAGTGCCACCCGTGTCATACGGCCAGCCTAACCAGGCTCGCCGGGGGGATCACCGCGAGAGGACGGCGACGGTCTCGATGTGGTGCGAGTTCGGGAACAGATCGAGCGCATCGATACGCTCGGGCCGGTAGCCGAATGACGCGAACGTCGCGATGTCGCGGGCAAGAGCGACCGGGTCGCACGCGACGTAGACGACGGATGCCGGAGCGATCCCCGCGATGTGCTCGACGACCTCGCGACCCGCCCCCGCCCGCGGGGGATCGAGCAGCACCACGCCGCGGCGCAGGCGACCGCGCTCGCGTGGGCTTGCGGCGGCGGCCTGCGCCGCGAGCCAGCGGTCCACCCGACCGGTCTCGGCGCGTGCGCCGACCCACTCGGCGAGGTTGTCGCCCGCGTGTTCGGTCGCCCGCGCGTCGGACTCCACCGAGGTGACTTGCGCGCTCGCTCCGGCCAACTCCGCCAGGGTCGCGGCGAACAGCCCGACCCCGCCGTACAGATCCCAGTGCTGCGCCTCGGGGTCGAGACGGTCATCTCCCGAGAACGCGTCGCGGACGATCGAGGTGAGCGCTTCCGCCGCCAGCCGATGCACCTGCCAGAAGCCACCGGCATCCACCCGGAACGTGCGGCCGCCGACGATCTCGCTCACGACCTCTTGCGCGGTCGGATCGACACGCGGACGCGGCGGGCGGGGCGCCGAGCGCGCGCCTCGGCCGCGTGCGGGGCGGGGCGCGCGAGGGACCTCGGGACGAAGGATCACCCGGACGCTGCCGTCCGTGGGCTGGACGAGGTCGATGCGTCCCGGCTCGAAGCCCTCGAGTCCGAGCGCGACTTCCTCGATTTCGCGGGTGGCCAGCGGCAGCTCGGCGACCTCGATCACGCGGTGGCTACGCGCCGCGAACGGGCCGATGCGGCCGTCCTCGTCCACGTGCAGGCTCACCCGGGTCCGCCACCGTGTTCCGTCGGGAGTCTCCTCGTCGAGGCCGCGCATCGTGACGGCGGGGGCCTCGATCCCGCCGAACCGGCGGAGCGCGTCTTCGAGCACGCGCTGCTTGAGTTCTCGCTGGTGGCCCAGGGCGATGTGCCCGAAGTCGGCGCCGCCGGGGCGCTCATCGGGGGGCGCCCCGATGTCGGCGGCCTGCCAGACATGCGGCCGGCGATGCGGCGATGCATCGAGCACCTCGATCGCCTCCGCGCGCCAGAAGGAAGACTTCCCCACGTCGGTCAGGCGCACCCGCACGCGCTCTCCGGGAATCGCGTCGGGGACGAACACGACGCGGTTCTCGTGGCGGGCGACGAAGACGCCGCCATGGGCGACATCCGTGATGTCGAGGTTGAGGAGGTCTCCGGGCTGCATCCCTCCACGCTAGTGCGGCGGCGCCTACGCTGGAGGCCATGCGCGTGTGCCTGGCCTCCACCTCCCCCGCCCGCCTCATGTTGCTCAGAGGCGCCGGCATCGACCCCCTCACGCGCGCTCCGCAGGTGGACGAAGAAGCGGTCATCGCCGCCGTGGAGGCCCACGAGGAGCGCACTCTTGCGCCGGACGAGCATGTCCTGCTCCTTGCCCGGCGGAAAGCTGCCGACGTCGCCGCGACGATCGCGGCGGAGGATCCGATGTTCGACGGGATCGTCATCGGCGGGGATTCGATGTTCGAGCTGGACGGCGAGATCCTCGGCAAGCCCCATCTGCCGGCTGTCGCCGCCGCGCGGTGGCGCGCCATGCGGGGGCGCACCGGCATCCTGCACTCCGGCCACAGCGTGTTCCGTCTGCGCCCGGGCGCGGAACCGAGCGAAGCGCACGCGGTCGCGGCGGCATCCGTCAGCTTCGTCGCCGACATCAGCGACGCGGAGATCGACGCATACGTCGCCTCCGGCGAGCCCTTGCAGGTCGCGGGCGCGTTCACCGTCGACAGTCTCGGAGGCGCGTTCATCGACCGTGTCGAAGGCGATCCGTCGACCGTCGTCGGGATGTCGCTGTCGACCGTGCGGCGCCTCGCGGGCGAACTCGGCATCGTGTGGACCGATCTCTGGAACACCCCTGCGCGCTAGGAGGGTCTCGTACACGATTTCGCGGCGATCTTGTGCGAGTGATCCAAAGGGGAGCACCCCTCGCTGAGTAGGCTGGCACCCATGCCCCTCCCCTCCGATGCGTCCCGCGTGCGTACGCCGATCACCAAAGTGCTCATCGCGAACCGCGGAGAGATCGCCGTACGCGTGATCCGTGCGGCGCGCGATTCCGGCAAGGGATCGGTCGCCGTCTACGCCGACCAGGACCGCGATGCGATGCACACGGGCCTCGCCGATGAGGCCTACGCCCTCGACGGTTCCACGAGCGCCGACACGTACCTCTCGATCGAGAAGATCCTCTCGGTCGCCCGGCGTTCGGGAGCGGATGCTGTCCACCCCGGCTACGGGTTCCTCGCGGAGAACGCCGACTTCGCCCGTGCCGTCATCGGTGCGGGCCTCGTCTGGATCGGTCCCTCGCCCGATGCGATCGACGCGCTCGGCGACAAGGTGACGGCGCGTCACGTCGCCGAGAAAGTCGGCGCGCCGCTGGCCCCCGGCACGCCCGGACCGGTGTCCGGCGCCGACGAGGTCATCGCCTTCGCCGAGGAGCACGGGCTGCCGATCGCCATCAAGGCGGCGTACGGCGGCGGCGGGCGCGGCCTCAAGGTCGCCCGCGAGTTCGACGAGATCGCGGAGCAGTTCGAATCCGCGACCCGTGAAGCCATCACGGCGTTCGGACGCGGCGAGTGCTTCGTCGAGAAGTACCTCGACAAGCCCCGCCACGTCGAAACCCAGTGTCTTGCGGATGCCGCGGGGAACGTCGTCGTGATCTCCACGCGCGATTGCTCGTTGCAGCGCCGCCACCAGAAGCTCGTCGAAGAGGCCCCGGCCCCGTTCCTGACCGACGAGCAGAACCGCACGCTGTACGAATCGTCCAAGGCGATCCTCCGCGAGGTCGGCTATGTCGGCGCGGGGACGTGCGAGTTCCTGATCGGCGCCGACGGCACGATCTCGTTCCTCGAGGTCAACACCCGCCTGCAGGTCGAGCACCCGGTATCCGAAGAAGTCACCGGCATCGATCTCGTCCGCGAGCAGTTCCGCCTCGCCGAGGGCGGGACCCTCGACTACGACGACCCCGAACCGGTCGGACACTCCATCGAGTTCCGCATCAACGGCGAAGACCCGGGACGGGGCTTCCTCCCGCAGCCCGGCCGCATCCACCAGTTCAAGACGTTCGGTGGTCCCGGCATCCGACTCGACTCGGGCGTCACCGCGGGCGACAGCGTGAGCGGCGCGTTCGACTCTCTCCTGGGCAAGATCATCGTGACCGGCCGCGACCGGGCCGAGGCTCTCGCACGCTCTCGCCGGGCGCTGGACGAGTTCGAGGTCGCCGGCATGCCGACCGTGCTCCCGTTCCACCGAAAGGTCGTCACCGACCCCGCCTTCACCGCGGAGGACGGGGAGTTCGGCGTCTTCACCCGTTGGATCGAAACGGAGTTCGTCAACGACATCCCGCCGTGGGACGGCGAACTCGAATCGCCGGAAGACCCGGAGCCGCGGCACACCGTCGTCGTGGAAGTATCCGGCAAGCGCCTGGAAGTGAGCCTGCCCGATCGCATCGTGCACGCGCCCGTCAAAGTCGGCCGACCCGCCGCCGTCCCCCCGTCGCGGCGATCGCACGCCGTCGCCGTCTCAGCCGGAGCCTCGGGTGATGCTGTCAAGGCTCCCATGCAGGCCACGATCGTCAAGCTCGCCGTCGAAGAGGGGCAGCAGGTCGTCAAGGGCGACCTCGTCGTCGTCCTCGAGGCGATGAAGATGGAGCAACCGCTGCAGGCACACAAGGACGGTGTCATCGGCGCGATCGATGCGGCACCCGGCACGACGGTGCCCGCCGGTCACCAACTACTCACGATCTCCTGACGTGAACCGCCGGCTCGCTGTCGCCGCGGGGGCCCTCCTCGCCCTCGGCCTCACGGCGTGCGCCGGGGGAGCGACCGAAGCCGACCGCTCGGCCTGGTCGGGATGGTTCACCGAAGTCAGCAGCGCGGGATCGGGCAACAGCGTCGGCGCGCAGTTGACCGATTCGAGCGCGGCGAGCGCCACCCGCATCGACTTCGCCGACCCAACGACATTCACGTCGGTCGAACTGCGGTGTATCGGCAGCGATCGCGCCGCTTTCACCCTGACCTATACCGGCGAGGACACGACGCTCACGCTGTCGCAGGACATCGTGTGCCACGGCGGGGACCTGCTCACCCCGATTGCGGTGCCCCCGCAGGTCGGTCCCCTGACGGCATTCGCCGCGGCGGCGTCGTCGGCGGAGGCCGAGGGGTACTGGGTCGCGACCCTTCAGCCCTGACTCGTTCCCCGCTGATCGAGTGCGCCGGCCAAGCCGGCGTGTATCGAGATCACTCAAGACACCCCGACAGGGCGTCAGGCGACGGTGTCTTCGTCCGTCGTGACCTGGTGCATCGCACGGGTCGCGTCGGTGATCGAACCGGTCAGCGACGGGTACACGGCGAAGACCCGCGAGATCTGATCGACCGTGAGGCGACGCTCGACGGCGATCGCGATGGGGTAGATCAACTCGGAGGCGCGGGGCGCGACGATCACGCCACCGATCACCGTGCCCGAGCCTTCCCGGGCGATGATCTTCACGAATCCGTCCTTGACGCCCATCATCTTCGCGCGCGGGTTGGCGGCCAGCGGCAGCTTGTGAACGTAGCCGTTGATCGCGCCCGACTCGAGGTCTCTCTCCTGGCGCCCGACGGTCGCGATCTCCGGAGCGGTGAAGATGTTGGCGGTGATCCGACGGCGTTCCAGCGGAATCACGGTGTCACCCAGCGCGTGGAAAACGGCTGTCCGGCCCTGCATCGAGGCAACGGATGCCAGGGGCACGAACGTCGTGCAGTCCCCCGCGGCGTAGATGTTCGGCACGGACGTGCGGGCGACCCGGTTGACCTGGATGTGCCCCGAGTCGGTGAGCTGGATGCCGGCCGCTTCCAGACCGATCCCGGCGGTGTTCGGAACCGAGCCGACCGCCATGAGGCAGTGGCTTCCCTCGACCGTGCGACCGTCGGAGAGGGTGACGACGACGCCCTCGCCCGAGCGCTCCACTCGATCGGCGCGCGAGCGCGAGAGCACGGTCATGCCGCCGCGTGTGAAGACCTTCTCGAGGACGGCCGCGGCATCCCGGTCTTCGCCCGGGAGAACCTGTTCACGGCTCGAGATGAGCGTGACCTTCGCTCCGAGATTCATGTACGCCGATGCGAACTCCGCGCCGGTCACGCCCGACCCGACGACGATGAGGTGCTCGGGAAGGGCCCGCATGTCGTACAACTGCGTCCACGTGAGGATCCGCTCCCCGTCCGGCCGTGCGCTCGGCAGCTCTCTCGGCGACGCGCCGACCGACACGATCAGGGTGTCCGCTTCGACGCGATCGAAGTCCGTTCCCCCGGGGCCCGTCGACACGACGATCGAGTTGCGATCCTCCAATCGACCGTGGCCGGAGATGATTCGGACGCCGGCCTCGACGAGCTGGGCGCGCATGTCGTCGGACTGCTGGCGGGCGAGCGAAAGCAGCCGCCGGTTGACGGCGGCGAGGTTGATCGCGATCTCGGGCTTCATCGGGCGGCCACTGTCGGACTTCGCGAACAGTTGCACCCCGAGATCCTCCGCCTCGGCGATCGCCACGGCAGCATCCGCCGTCGCGATGAGGCTCTTGGACGGGACGACGTCCGTCATGACGGCCGCGCCTCCCACCCCGGCACGCTCGACCAGGGTCACCTCGGCGCCGAGTTGTGCGGCAGCGAGTGCCGCTTCGTACCCGCCGGGGCCGCCGCCGAGGACGGCGACGCTCTGGTTACTCACGAAGCTGGGGGACATGCATCCATTCTCTCAGGCCGACCGCGCGCAAAATTGACGGGCGCCCGCCTGGCACGGGGAGCCTCCGGGTTCATAGAGTGGACCCATGTCCGACACGATCACCCATCCCCTCGACGACCCGGCCACCGATCCGTTCGCGGTCGCCGCCGATGCCGCAGCCGATATCGCTCGCCTGACCGGTGTGGAGCGGCACGATATCGCCCTCACCCTCGGGAGCGGATGGGGCAAAGCCGCCGACCTCCTGGGTGAGACCACCGCCACTCTCGCCGCGACCGACGTCACCGGTTTCAGCTCGCCCGCACTGGCCGGCCACGTGGGCTCCATCCGCAGCATCCTCACCCCCGCCGGCAAGCGGGTGCTCGTCATCGGTGCCCGAACGCACTATTACGAGGGCCATGGCGTGCGCCGCGTCGTCCACAGCGTGCGTACCGCCGCCGCGACCGGAGCGAAGACGATGGTGCTCACCAACGGCGCCGGTGGCATCAAGCCCGCCTGGACGCCGGGCCAGCCCGTGCTCATCAGCGACCACATCAACCTCACGGGAGATTCGCCGCTCGAGGGCGCGACCTTCGTCGACCTGACCGACCTCTACTCGGTGAGGCTTCGCGACCTCGCCCGCAGCATCGACCCGTCGCTCGACGAGGGCGTGTATTGCCAGTTCCGCGGGCCCCAGTACGAGACGCCGGCCGAAGTCCAGATGGCGAAGATCATCGGCGGTCACATCGTCGGCATGTCCACGGCGCTCGAGGCGATCGCCGCGCGACAGGCCGGCATGGAAATCCTCGGGTTCTCGCTCATCACGAACAAGGCCGCCGGCATCCAGACGACTCCCCTCAGTCATCACGAGGTCATCGAGGCGGGCCAGATGGCGGAGCCGGTGATCTCGGCGCTGCTCGCGCGCGTGATCGGCCAGCTGTGAGCACCGTCGCGGCCGCGCGTGCGTGGCTCGCGCAGGATCCCGACCCGGTGACCCGTGCGGAGCTCGCCGAGGTGATCGACCAGGCCGAGAGCGGAGATGCCGCCGCGATCGCCGATCTGGACGACCGCTTCGACGGGCGTCTGGCGTTCGGCACGGCGGGGCTGCGCGGACGCCTCGGAGCCGGCAGCAACCGGATGAACCGGGTGCTCGTCGGGCAGGCCGCGGCCGGATTCGCCGCGTACCTGCGAGAGAAGGCAGCCTCCGGTTCGGTGCCCACCGTCGTGATCGGCTACGACGGCAGACGCAACTCCGACGTGTTCGCGCGCGACAGCGCTGAGCTCTTCGCCGGCGCAGGCTTGCGCGCGGTGCTCCTGCCCCGACTTCTGCCGACGCCGGTGCTCGCGTTCGCGGTGCGCCACCTGGGCGCCGCGGCGGGCGTCATGGTCACGGCATCCCACAACCCCCCCGACGACAACGGATACAAGGTCTACCTCGGCGGTGCCGACGAAGGATCGCAGATCGTGTCTCCCGCCGACGGCGAGATCGCGGCGCATATCCAGCGGGTTGCGGATGCCGGCGACCTCGGCGCCCTTCCCCGCTCGGAGGCGTATGAGATCGCCGATGAATCGGTCATCGAGGCCTACATCGCCGCGACCGCGACCGTCGCTCCCGCCCCGGCCGGTGCCGCCGGGATGAACTGGGTCTATACCGCGATGCACGGCGTCGGCTACGAGACGCTCGCGCGGATCCTCGAGACGGCGGGCTACCCGCTGCCGACCCTCGTGGAGGCACAGATCGAGCCGGACGGCCGCTTCCCCACCGTCGCGTTCCCCAATCCGGAAGAGCCGGGCGCGATGGACCTCGCGTTCGAGACGGCGCGCGCGGCCGGAGCCGAATTCCTGCTCGCCAACGACCCGGATGCGGACCGTCTCGCCGTCGCCGTTCCCGATCCCGCAGCGGACGGGGGCTGGCGCCGACTCACCGGCAACGACGTGGGCCTGCTGCTCGGGTGGCGTGCCGCGGAGCGCGCGAGCGGCGGATCACTGGCGTGCTCGCTCGTGTCGTCGCCGGGTCTGCAGACGGTCGCCGAGCACTACGGCCTCGACTTCCACGCGACGCTCACCGGGTTCAAGTGGATTTCGCGCGCGCCCGGACTCGTTTACGGGTTCGAGGAGGCGCTCGGATACCTCGTGAACCCGGGAACCGTGCGGGACAAGGACGGCATCTCGGCGGCGATCGCGATGCTCGGGATGATCGCCGAAGCGCGGGAACAGGGCGAGACCCTCGCCGATGTGATCGCGCGCTTCCACGACACCTTCGGTGCGTTCGCGAGCGGCCAGGTCTCGATCCGGGTGGACGACACAGCTGTCATCGGGACGATCATGGCGGCCCTGCGGGCGCAGGCCCCGGCATCCATCGGCGACGTCGCCGTCGAGCGAGTCGAGGATCTGCTGGACGGAACCGACGGAACGCCGCCGAGCGATGTCCTGCGGCTGTGGCTGACGGATGGGTCGCGCGTGATCGTGCGACCGAGCGGCACCGAGCCCAAACTCAAGGTGTACCTGGACGTCCGCGGCGACACCCCGGCCGATGCCGCCGCACGCGTGGCGGCACTCGACGTCGGAGCCCGGGCACTGTTGGCCTCCGCCCAGGCCTGATCTGGGCAGGCCCCGCGGCTTCCCCGTTCCCGCCGTCCCCCGCTCCGTATTCAGTCCAGCCGGTGGGCGGTCTGTCTGGGAGCCGCGGGAACTCGGTACAGGCCCTCGCAGCCGCGCGTCTCCAGACTGAATACGGTCCGGGCCGAGCGGGTGCGGAGCAGGGCGGGGCGGGCGTGCGTCCCGCCCTGGCGCCGCGCGGGTGTACCGATTGCAGGACCACCGCGCGCCGGCACTTCCGCCGGCCGCGGTTTTCCGCGGGGGACGGAGCCGGCGCCGCCGGCTCATCCTGCGCACGGTACGGCGAGCCGCCTCGCCGCGGCGGCATAGGCTCGGATGCGTGCTGCTGAACGAACCCGTCACCCTCGAGAACACCCACGTACGGCTCGAGCCGCTGAGTCACCGCCACGCGGCCGACCTGACCCAGGCCCGCGACGGGCTCGAATATGCGTGGTACACCTCGGTCCCCGCCGCCGTGTCGGACGAGATCGATCACCGGTTGGCCGAACATGCCGCCGGGAGGATGAATCCGTTCGCCGTCGTCCGCGACGGGCGGGCGGTCGGCATGACGACGTTCTGCGGTATCGACCAGGAGAGCCCGCACGTCGAGATCGGCTACACCTGGCTCTCGCCCACCGTGCAGCGGACGGCCGTCAACACCGCCGCGAAGCTCCTCCTCCTGACGCACGCGTTCGAAGACTGCGGTGTCATCGCCGTCGAACTGCGCACGCACTTCCACAACCTGCAGTCGCGCGCGGCGATCGCGCGGTTGGGCGCGCGGCAGGACGGCATCCTGCGCAATCACCGCCTCGGACCCGACGGAAGCCCGCGGGACACGGTCGTGTTCTCGATCCTCCCGCACGAGTGGCCCGGCGTCCGCCGCGGCCTGGAGGCTCGCCTGGCTCCCCGCTGAGCGGGCATCCCCCGCCGATGCACGACACCCGTAGCGCCGCGCATGAACGCCGCAGAATGTCGAGATCGCCGCATCTCCTGCGCCGGATCGGTGCGGAGATCGCGACATTCTGCGGAGATCGCGACGAACGACGGGGCCGGGGCGCTGCCGGAGGCAGACGCCAGACCCGAATGCGCGCCGATCGGCGGACGCCGACTCAGCCGTCGACGACAGCCACGAGCTCGTCGAGGAACGCGGTGAAGGTCGTTCCGCGGCGCAGGATGCGGTGGACGCTCTCGCGCTCGCTGAACACCTCCACGAGCTGCTCGAACACGGTCTGGAACGCCTCACGATCGGATTCGGAGAACGCGACCATCGCGACGACCTGCACGCGCCCTTCGCCCCACGGGATCGAGGATTCGGCCAGGGCGACCGCGATCGCGGTGCGCGTGGCGGTCATCCCGATGGCGTGCGGGACGGCGAGCGCATCGGTGAACGCGGTCGACGACAACCGCTCGCGCTCGAGCGTACGGGCGACATAGTCGTCGTCGATGACGCCTTGGGCCACGAGCGCCGCCCCGAGGGTGCGGATGACCCCGTCGGCATCGGCATCGGCGGGCACGCCCGCGACGAAGGCGTCCTCGACGAAGTACCGCTCCAGCTCGGCACGCAGGCGGGTGAGCCGGCGCCCCCGGCGCACGCGACCTGCGGCGGCCTGCACCCGCTCGATGTCGTTCTCGGTCAGGAACGGTTGGATGCGGACGACCCGGTCGCCCGTGAGGGGCGCATCGATCGTGGTCAGCACGAGGTCGGTGTCCATGGCATCCCAGTCGGGGTCCACGCGCGTCTCGACCCCGACGACATCGACCGCCTGGCCGAGTGAGCGGTCGATCGACGAGCGGAGAAGCTCGTGCAGTTCGTAGTATCCCGGGCAGACGATCGTCGCGGTCAGCACGGTGCTCGCGGTACGACGCCGCTCGAGCCGACCCCCGACGTGCATCGCGATGTAGGCGATCTCGTCCTCAGCCAGATCGATGCCGAGAAGTCCTCGGAGCCCATCCGCGATGAACACCGCGACCTCGAAGATCATCGGGTACGTCGATTTCAGCGAGCGGGTGAGCGGGTTCCGCGACCATGCCTGCTCCTGCGCGCGTTGGCGAAGGTTCTGCACGTGCAGGGCAAGGCGGAGCACGAAATCCTCGTCATCGATGTCGACGAGGAACTCGGCGGCGGCGCGCTGAACCACGTCGCGGACCGCTGCTTCGACGTCGGGTTCGATGCGGGACCGCATGACGGATGCCGTCTCTGCCGCACCGGGTGCGACAACGCGGCTGAGGATCAAGGCGGCGAGATGGCGACGGTCCCCCGCGCCGAGACGCACGTCCAGGTGCTCCTGGCACAACCGATCGAGCAGCTCGCCCACGTCTTGCGCGGATTCCGCTCCGGCGGTTGTCTCGGCGCCCAAGGCACGGTCGTGGGCGACACGATCCGCGGTGATCGCGATGTGCATCATGACGTCACCGATGCCGAACTCGTTGACGAAGTATCCGAGCGCGCCGAGCCCCGCGACGAGGTCATTCTTGAACGGACCGAACACCGCGGTCCCGATCGATCCCTCGCCGAGCGTCCGGCGGATCGCCGCCAGGTCGAACGCGCCATCCTCGGTCTCTTCGTGCGCGAGCCTGCTGAGGAGCCGCCGCTGGGCCATCTCGGTGCCACGGAGCTTCGCGAGGGATGCGGTGCGCTCGAGGGTCAGCTGTGTGCCGCCGAGCAGGGCGCGAACGCGCCCGAGGTCACCTTCGAGGGTCGCCGGGCTGACGTGGAACTGTTCCGCCGTCGCATAGACGTCGATGCCGGCTTCATTGGCCAGCAGCGCCCGTACGAGACGGTGCAGGCGTTCCCTCGGCGTGGTCGCATCGACCCCGGACCGCAGGGCCGCCATCGCATCCGTTCCCGCGCGATAGCCGAGCGGACTCGACTCCACGACGGTTCCGCCGGGCACGCGCGCGTTGAGTGCCGTGACGTAACTGCGGATGCTGCGCGGAGTGACCCCGATCGCATCGGCGAGGGCGCCAGCCGTCATCCAGTCGCCGTCCCGGGTCAGCAGAGCCATGACACGGTCCTGCCGGGGTCTGCTCACCCACCCAGTCAACCACCTCGCCAGAAGAGTTTCCGGTCCCGCGGAAAGAGGCCTGGTTGTCTCCTCCCAGCCCTTTCACAAGAATGGCGGAGAAGGAGGCGGATCGATGAGGATCCTCGTGGTGTGCGGCGCGGGAGCGTCGAGCACATTTGTGGCGCAGCGCGTCCGGCATGCCGCTCAGGCGGCAGGGCGGGATATGAGCGCGATCGCCGGTACCGAGCAATCGTTGCCGATCGATCTGGATGCGGCCGATGTCGTGCTCGTCGGCCCCCATTTGGTGCAGGCGTTGCCGCGAATCGAAATGGATGCCGCTTTCCGCGGTGCGACGGTCGTCCTGCTGCCCGCGGACATCTTCACGGATCTTGATGGGACACGCACGCTCGCGCTCATCGACGACGCGCTCAACACGCCACAAAACCGAAGGGACCAGAAATGACCCAGGCCACCCGCACGATTCGGATCGGCTCTTCCAACGGGCTGCATGCGCGACCGGCGAAGCTGTTCGCCCAGGCGGTGAAGGATTCCGGCATCCCCGTGACGATCACGAAGGGATCGGGAAGCCCGGTCAATGCGGCGAGCATTCTGGGAGTCATTTCGCTCGGTGCGGAAAAGGGCGACTACGTCACCCTCGCTGCGGAAGGCCAGGGCGTGGAGGAACTCCTCGACACGCTTGCCGACCTGCTGTCCACCGACCACGACGAGAACTGAAACCGAGGAGAGACGAACATGAGTGAACTGCGCGGAGTCGGCATTGGACTGGGCGTCGCCCAGGGACCGGTGGCACGCATGGCCGAGCCCCTGCCCGCCCCCGAGGACACACCGAGCACCCGGAGCGCCGAGGAGGAGACGACCCGCGTCCGTGACGCCGTCGCCGCGGTGGCCCGCGAGCTCGAAGAGCGCGGATCTCATGCCGGTGGCCTGGCGCGCGACGTGCTGGAAGCCCAGGCCATGATGGCCGAAGACCCGAGCCTGGACGCCGAGATCGGCACGCGCATCGCGGCCGGCAAGACGGGTGAGTTCGCGGTGCACGATGCGTTCGCATCGTTCCGCGACACACTGTCCGCCATGGGCGGCTATCTCGGTGAGCGCGCCGCCGACCTCGACGACGTCGCCCAGCGTGTCATCGCGCGCCTGCGCGGCCTGCCCGCGCCCGGCGTGCCCGACCCGGGCCACCCGTTCATCCTGGTGGCGAAGGACCTCGCCCCGGCCGATACGGCCCTCCTCGACCTCGACAAGGTGCTCGCCCTCGTCACGACCGACGGCGGCCCGACGTCGCACACCGCGATCCTCGCCCGTGAGAAGTCGATCGTCGCGATCGTCGGCGCGGCCGCCGCGAAGGACCTCGTCGACGGCCAGACGGTCATCGTCGACGCGGCCAAGGGGGTCGTGACGATCGACCCGACCGACGACGAACTCGCTCAGGCGCAGCACCGTGCCGACGCGCGCGCGACAGCGACCTCCGCTCCTCTCACGCCGGGTGCCCTGGCCGACGGCACCAAGATCCCCCTGCTCGCCAACCTCGGCAAGCCCGCGGGCGCGGCGGAAGCCGTCGAGCTCGGCGCCGAGGGCGTGGGCCTGTTCCGCACCGAGTTCCTCTTCCTGAGCTCGACGAACGCCCCGACCGTCGACCAGCAGACGAAGGCCTACACCGAGCTGCTCGCAGCCTTCCCGGGGCAGAAGGTCGTGGTGCGGGCGCTGGATGCCGGCGCCGACAAGCCGCTGGCCTTCCTCAACGATGCGCACGAGGAGAACCCCGCGCTCGGTCTTCGTGGCATCCGTTCGCTGCGCGCCAGTGAAGACATCCTGCGGGAGCAGCTCACGGCGCTCCAGCAGGCTGACAAGGCGACCGAGGCCGACCTGTGGGTCATGGCGCCGATGGTCGGCACGGTGGAGGAGACGGAATACTTCACGTCGCTGTGCCGCGAGTACGGCATCAAGACGGCCGGCGTCATGGTCGAGGTCCCCTCGGCGGCACTCATGGCCGACAAAGTGCTCGCGATCGCCGACTTCGCCTCGATCGGGACGAACGACCTCACGCAGTACACGATGGCCGCCGACCGCCTGCTGGGCTCGGTCTCCAGCTTCCAAGACCCGTGGCACCCCGCCGTGTTGCAGCTCATCGGCATGACCGGTGCGGCCGGCAAGGCTCAGGGAAAGCCCGTCGGCATCTGCGGCGAGGCCGCCGCCGACCCGCTGCTCGCCGTCGTCCTGGTGGGCCTCGGCGCCACAAGCCTGTCCATGGCCCCCACAGCCCTGGCCGATGTCCGCGCGACTTTGTTGACGCACACGATCCAGGATGCCGAACGCATCGCCGCGGCTGCCCTGGCGGCCGACGACGCCGCCTCGGCCCGAGAAGCGGCCCAAGCAGCCGCAGACGACACCGCCACGGCATAGGCCGCGGTCCACCCGAAGGAGAAACAGCAGACCATGACAACGGCGTCCACTACACCGGGGGGTGTCAACCGCGCACGCGTAGGCGTGCAGCGGTTCGGCACCTTCCTCTCGGGCATGATCATGCCCAACATCGCGGCGTTCATCGCCTGGGGCTTCATCACGATGCTCTTCATCACCGATGGATTCTTCGGTGCTCGAAGCCCCTTCCGCTGGCACTGGTACCCGGTGTCGGAAATCATCGGCGGTGGCGGCGACTCCGCCATCATCGGCTGGCAGGGCGCGATGACCGCGGTCGCCGAGGGCGACGGGGGCAACTTCTTCGCCTACGTGGGACTCGTCGGTCCGATGGTGACCTACCTGTTGCCGCTCCTCATCGCCAACACCGGTGGCCGCATGGTCTACGGCGAGCGCGGCGGGGTCGTCGCGACGATCGCGACCTTGGGCGTCATCGTCGGCACGAACATCCCGATGTTCCTCGGCGCGATGATCATGGGCCCGCTGGCCGCGTGGATCACGAAGCAGATGGACAAACTGTGGGACGGCAAGATCAAGCCGGGCTTCGAGATGTTGGTCAACAACTTCTCCGCCGGCATCCTCGGTATGTTCCTGGCGATCATCGGCTTCTTCGCGTTCGGTCCGGTCATGCTTGGCATCAGCGCGTTCCTCGGCGGAATCGTCGGCTGGCTCGTCGACTTCAACCTCCTGCCACTGCTGTCGATCATCGTCGAACCGGCGAAGGTGCTGTTCCTCAACAACGCGATCAACCACGGCGTCTTCACTCCGCTCGGTTTCGAGCAGGCGGCCGAGACCGGCAAGTCGATCCTGTTCCTCATCGAGGCCAACCCCGGTCCGGGTCTCGGTCTCCTCCTCGCCTTCACGTTCTTCGGTGTCGGCGCGGCGAAGGCTTCCGCTCCCGGCGCGATCATCATCCAGTTCTTCGGTGGCATCCACGAGATCTACTTCCCGTACGCGCTGAGCAAGCCGTTCACGATCCTGGCGCTCATCGCCGGTGGCGCCACGGGTGTCACGACGAACATGCTCCTGAACGGTGGCCTGCAGTTCCCGGCCGCTCCCGGCAGCATCATCGCGGTCTCGGCCGCGGCGATCGGTGCCGGACCGTTGAACCTCGTCGTGGTGTACCTGTCGGTCATCCTCGCGGCGCTGGTGACGTTCCTGATCACGGGGGTGATCCTCCGCGCATCGCGCAAGCGCGACCTCGAGGCCGATGCATCGGGCTCGTTCGAGGACGCTATCGCGAAAACCGAGGCGAACAAGGGGAAGAGCTCGGCGGCACTGTCGAACCTGCGCGCCGGCGCCACGGCGAACGCGGCGACGGGCGGCGATCACTCGTCGATCGGAGCTGACCTGGCCGCCGACGCGATCGCCACCGGCGCCGTCACGACCGACAAGCAGGTCCGCACGATCGTGTTCGCATGCGACGCCGGCATGGGGTCCTCCGCGATGGGGGCGAGCGTGCTGCGCAACAAGATCAAGAAGGCGGGCGTCGAATCGGTCTCGGTCACCAACAAGGCGATCGCGAACCTCGACGGCAGCGAGGACCTGGTCATCACTCAGCAGCAGCTGACCGACCGGGCGCGCGCGAAGACCCCCAAGGCGTTGCACGTCGCTGTGGACAACTTCATGAACTCGCCCAAGTATGAAGAAGTCGTGGATCTGGTGAAGAACCAGAACGCCGACGGCGCCTGAGCGTCGCTGAACCGCCGCGGAGCCGGACGGCGCGATGCCCCGGCTCCGCGGCCCACATTTTCTGTAGACACAAAAGGAGACGCAACATGTCGAACGAGGTTCTGAACGTCGGACAGGTCCGCATCCACTCGGGATCGGTGACCCGCGAAGACGCCATGCGCGAGGCCGCCGACATTCTGGAATCCGCCGGAGCCGTGACGTCCGCCTATTTCGATGCCATGCAGCAGCGCGAAGTCACGGTATCCACCTACATGGGCAATGAGCTCGCGATCCCGCACGGCACCAACGAGACGAAGGACTCCATCCTCGACTCGGCGCTTTCCTTCGTACGGTACGACGGCGGCGTGGACTGGGGCGGAGAGCCCGTGACGTTCGTCGTCGGGATCGCCGGAAAGGGCGACGAACACCTCGAGATCCTGTCGCAGATCGCTCTGATCTTCTCCGAAGACGACGAGGTCGCGCGTCTGAAAGAAGCCACCACCCCGGAGGAGCTGTTCGCCCTGCTGTCGTCGGTGAACGACCGATGAAGGCCGTCCACTTCGGCGCCGGCAACATCGGACGCGGTTTCGTCGGGCTCCTGCTCCACGAGGGCGGGTACGAACTCGTGTTCTCCGACGTCGCAGCACCCCTCGTGGATGCGGTGAACGCAGCCTCCAGCTACACCGTCCACGAGGTCGGCGAGGGCGGCACCGACAAGGTGGTCACCGGCTTCCGCGCGATCAACAGCCAGACCGACCCGCAGGCGGTCGTGGATGAGATCGCCGGCGCCAACGTCGTCACGACCGCGGTCGGCCCGACGATCCTGCGTTTCGTCGCGCCACACATTCTGGCTGGCATCGCCCTCCGCGACCCCTCCGCTCCCCCGCTGCAGGTGATGGCGTGCGAGAACGCGATCGGCGCGACCGACATCCTCCAGGACGAGATCAAGGCGCTCGCCGGGGATGCGTGGGACGGCCTGGCCTCCCGCGCCGTCTTCGCCAATACGGCGGTGGACCGGATCGTGCCGGCGCAGGCCGCCGGTGAGGGCGTCGATGTCACGGTCGAGCCGTTCTTCGAGTGGGCGATCGAGCGGCTGCCGTTCGGCGACCTTCTGCCGCACATTCCGGGCGCCCATTTCGTCGACGATCTCACCCCGTACATCGAGCGAAAGCTGTTCACGGTCAACACGGGTCACGCCACGACGGCGTACTTCGGCAGCCAGGCGGGCGTCGAGAAGATCTCGGATGCCCTCGCCGACCCCTCCATCGCCGCGAAGGTGAGAACCACCCTCGAGGAGACCTCCGCGCTTCTGGTGCAGAAGCACGGCCTCGATCCGGCGGAGATGGCCGACTACCGGGCGACGATTCTCCGCCGCTTCGCCAATCCCGCCCTGCCCGACACGGTCGGCCGGGTCGGACGACAGCCGTTGCGCAAGCTCTCCCGTCATGAACGCTTCATCGGCCCCGCAGCCGAAGCGGCCGAGCGCGGATTGCCGGTGAGTGCACTCGTCGCGGCGATGGGGGCCGCGCTGGAGTTCGACGATTCGGCCGACGAGCAGTCGGTCGACCTGCAGCGTCGGTTGCGCGAAGAGGATGCCGCACAGTTCACGGCATCCGTCACGGGACTGGAGGCCGACCACCCCCTGTTCGCGCAGGTCGAGGACGTCGTGCGCGCACGCCAGGCGGACCTCGGGAGCTGACATGTTCGGGAGGCACGCTTCGTAGGCTGGATGCGTGCCCCCGAAACGCCGTCGCCGTGTTCTCCGCTGGGTCTTCGGCGTCCTGGGTGGGCTCCTCCTCGCCGCAGTCATCGGGATTGTGGTGTGGAGCCAGGTCGGTGTCATGGCGGCCGAGCCCGAACCACTCGCGGCCGTCCGCGCCGACGACCGGATCACGATCATCGACGACAGCGCGGCGATCGTGATGGCTCCGAGCGCCGGCGAGAGCACCGTGGGGCTCGTCTTCATTCCGGGTGCGAAGGTCGATCCCTGGGGTTATGCCGCGACGCTCTCGGGCCTCGTCACCGACGACGAGTTGACCGTCGTGATCACGAAGCCCTGGCTGAATCTCGCGTTCTTCGATCTGCGCGGCCTGTCGAGCTTCACCGACCTCGCGCCCGGAGTCGCCACCTGGATGGTGGGCGGCCACTCCCTCGGCGGCGTGCGCTCCTGCCAGCTCGCGGACGATGCCGATGCCCTCGTACTCTTCGCCTCCTACTGCGCGACCGACCTGTCGAGCACCGATCTGCCGGTCCTCAGCCTCTCCGGGTCGGAAGACGGCCTGTCGACCCCCGAGAAGATCGCCGAGGCTCGTCACCTCCTCCCCGACGATGCCGAGATGGTGGAGATTCCGGGCGCGAGCCACGCCTCGTTCGGCGCGTACGGGCCGCAGGCGGGTGACGGCACTCCGACTGCTACGGCGGCCGAAGTGGACGCCGTCATCACCGAGCAGATCGGTGACCTCGCCACACAGCTCCGCTGAACCCGGCGCGTGGCAGGATCGGAATCATGCACGATCGTCGCCGCGCCATCATCGGCGCGGGACCGTCCGGATTGGCGGCCGCACGCGCGTTGCAGCGCGCCGGCATCCCGTTCACCGGCTTCGAGGCTTCGCGCGGTGTCGGCGGGCTGTGGGACATCGAGAATCCGCGCTCGACGATGTACGAGTCGGCACATCTCATCTCGTCACGCACGACGACGCAGTTCACCGAGTTCCCGATGCGGACGGATGCCGACTACCCGAGCCACCGTGTACTGATCGAGTACTTCCGGGACTTCGCCGACCATTTCGGGCTCACCGCACAGTTCCGGTTCGACACCATCGTCACCGCCGTCACGCCCGCGCCCGACGGTGACGGATGGGACGTCACCGCGACGAACTCGGCGACCGGTGCGCAGGCGACGGAACGGTTCGGCTCGGTGATCCTTGCCAACGGCACGCTCGCCGAACCCGCGGTCCCGACATTCCGCGGCGAGTTCACCGGTGAGATCTTCCACACTTCCCAATACACAAGCCCGCGCCAGCTCGACGGACGGCGGGTATTGATCGTCGGAGCCGGTAACTCGGGTTGCGACATCGCCGTCGACGCCGTGCATCACGCCACATCGGTCGAGATGAGCGTGCGCCGCGGGTACTACTTCGTGCCGCGCTACCTGTTCGGCAAGCCCTCCGACACGCTGAATCAGGGCAGACCGCTGCCCGCGCGCATCAAGCAGTTCATCGACACGCGCGTGCTCCGCGCGTTCACCGGCGACCCCGTGCGGTTCGGCTTCCCGAAGCCCGACTACCGAATCTACGAGGCGCACCCCGTCGTCAACACCCTCGTGCTGAACCATCTCGGTCAGGGCGATCTGCGAATCCGAGCCGACGTGGATCGATTCGACGGTCGCACGGTCCACTTCCGCGACGGTTCGAGCTGTGACTACGACACCGTCCTGCTGGCGACGGGCTACACGCTCGACTATCCGTTCGTCGAACGCAGCGCACTGAACTGGACCGGGGCCGCACCGAAACTCTTCCTCAACATCTTCCCGCCGTCGTTCAACGGGCTGTATGTGATGGGCATGATCGAGGCCTCGGGCATCGGCTGGCAGGGCCGGGCCGAGCAGGCCGAACTGATCGCGGCGTACCTCGCGGCGGATTCGGACGCGCAGGCGCGATTCCGCGCGGGCGTCACGGATCGCCCCTGGCCGGATCTCACCGGCGGCTACCGCTATCTGGCGCTCGCGCGGATGGCCCACTACGTCAACAAGGATGCCTATCGTGCCGCCGTGCGCCGGGCGATCGCGTCGCTGCGCTCGGATGCCGGCATCCGCCCCGCGCGTCGCCGTCGGCGCACCCGCTGATTCGGGTCGCGTGTGGCCGCATCCGCGCACGGACAGCGACGACGCGCGACCCAAAACGGAGCAGCGGATCAGGCGCCGAAGCCCTCGCCGATCAGCTCGATGAGCTCCTCGCGCTCCTCGACCGAGAGGAAGGCTCCCGCCGCGGCGTTCAACTGGAACGCCTCGAGGTCCTCCAGGCGATAGTCAAACGTCTCCGCCAGCAACGCCAGTTCGCGCGTCAGCGACGTGCGGCTCATCGTGCGGTTGTCGACGTTCACCGTGACGGCGAAACCGAGCTGGTAGAGCAGGTCGAACGGGTGGTCTTCCAGGGACGTCCCCCAGGCGTCGATCGCGCCGGTCTGCAGGTTCGACGACGGGGAGAGCTCCAGCGGAATCTCCCGGTCGCGCACCCAGCGGGCCAGGTCGCCGAACGTCACCAGCACCTCATCGCCCTTCTGCTGGATGACCTCGAGATCCTCGGCAATGCGCACGCCGTGGCCCAACCGCAGCGCACGCCCGTCGATGAGCGCGGAGCGGATCGAATCGAGTCCGGCCGCCTCCCCCGCATGCACGGTCGTCGGGAAGAACTGCGCGGCCAGGTAATCGAACGCCGCACGATGGTTCGAGGCCGGGAATCCGTCTTCGGGGCCGGCGATGTCGAACCCGACCGCGCCGCGACCACGGAAAGCCACCGCGAGCTCCGCGATCTCGAGCGAGCGATCCGTGTGCCGCATCGCTGTGATCAGCTGACCGACGCGGATGTCTCGGTCGGTGCCCGAGACGGCATCCTCCCCCTCTTCGATGCCTTCCTGCACGGCTTCGACAGCTTCCTCGAGCGAGAGTCCGCCGGTCAGGTGCTGCTCGGGCGCCCAGCGCACCTCACCGTAGATCACACCGTCGGCGGCGAGGTCCTCGACGAATTCGCGCGCGACGCGGCGGAGGCCGTCGGCGCTCTGCATGACGGCGGTCGTGAGATCGAACGTCTTGAGGTACTCCACGAGCGAGCCCGAGTCGCTCTGGTCCTCGAACCAATCGGCGAGGTCGGCGGCATCCGTCTGCGGCACCTCGAGCCCGATGCCGTCGGCAAGCTCGATGATGGTCTGCGGACGAAGCGCCCCGTCCAGGTGATCGTGGAGCGACACCTTCGGCAGGGACCGGATCGAGACGCCGTCGAGCGTCGTGTCACCGTGCTGGTCGATGGCCATGTGAATCTCCTGGATGTTCGGGTTCGGGTAGTCAGGCGGTGATGCGCTCAAGGACGAGCGGGGTGGATGCCGGGGCCTCGGCCCCGATCTCCCAGGCGCCATCGAGGGCGTCCAAGGCCCGCGCGAAGCGGTTCTCATCATCGGCGAGCAGGGTGAACACCGGCTGTCCGGCGGCGATGCGATCGCCCGGCTTCACATGCAGATCGATCCCGGCAGCGTGGATCACGGGGTCCTCGGCACGGGCACGCCCGGCGCCGAGACGCCACGCGGCGATACCGAACGGAAGCGCGTCCATGCGCGAGACGACACCGTCCCGCGCGGCGACCACGGTGTGGGTCTCGCGGGGTGCGGGGAGGGCGGCATCCGGATCACCGTCTTGGGCACGGATCATTTCGCGCCAGGCATCCATCGCGCGGCCGTCCTGCAGCGCCTTCTCGACATCGGCATCCGGCTGGCCGGCGAGGGTCAGCATCTCGCGGGCGAGCGCGACGGTCAGCTCGATGATGTCGGCGGGGCCGCCACCGGCGAGCACCTCGACCGACTCGCGGACCTCGTTGGCGTTGCCGATCGCGAGGCCGAGCGGCGTGTTCATGTCGGTCAGCAGCGCCGTCGTCGCCACCCCCGAGTCGGTGCCGAGCGCGACCATCGTGCGCGCGAGCTCGCGTGCCTTGTCGACATCGCGCATGAACGCGCCCGAGCCGAACTTCACGTCGAGCACGAGCGCACCGGTGCCCTCGGCGATCTTCTTCGACATGATCGACGACGCGATCAGCGGAATGGCCTCGACCGTTCCGGTGACGTCGCGCAGCGCGTACAGCTTCTTGTCGGCGGGGGCGAGCCCCGAGCCGGCGGCGCAGATCACCGCGCCGACACCCTCGAGCTGCGCGAAGAGCTCCTCATTGCTGAGAGCCGCGCGCCAGCCCGGGATCGACTCGAGCTTGTCGAGCGTGCCGCCCGTGTGCCCGAGACCGCGCCCGGAGAGCTGCGGCACGGCGACGCCGAACGCCGCCACGAGGGGCGCGAGCGGCAAGGTGATCTTGTCGCCGACACCGCCCGTGGAGTGCTTGTCGACCGTGGGCTTGCCGAGTCCGGCGAAGCTCATCCGCTCACCGGAGGCGATCATCGCCTCCGTCAGCACGCGGATCTCGTCGCGCTCCATGCCGTTGAGCAGCACCGCCATCGCGAACGAGGCCATCTGCGCATCGGCGACGTAGCCCCGGGTGTAGGCGTCGACCATCCAGCGCAGCGCATCCTCGGGGACGGTGCCACCATCGCGCTTGGCGCGGATGACATCGACGGCGTCGAACGGCTCGACAGCGGTCATCGTGCAGCCTCCAGATCGCGCGGGCCGAACGCATCCGGCAGGACTTCGTCGATCGTCCGGATGCCGGAGACCGTCTCGAGCAGCATGCCCGGCAAAGCGAATTCGGAGAGCAGTTGACGGCAGCGTCCGCACGGCATGATCGTCTCGCCGTCGTTGTTGACGCAGACGAACGCGACCAGTTGGCCCCCGCCGGACATGTGCAGGTCGCCCACGAGCGCGCACTCAGCGCACAGCCCGACGCCGTACGAGGCGTTCTCGACGTTGCACCCCGAGACGATGCGGCCGTCGGCGACGAGGGCCGCAGCCCCCACCCGGTAGCGCGAGTAGGGCGCGTAGGCGCGTTCCATGGCCTGAACGGCGACGCTGCGCAGTTCGTCCCAATCGATGTCGGTCACGGTGTCTATCCCTTGATGTACGGTTTTCCGGATGCCGCAGGCCCCCGGATCTGCCCCGCGAAGCCGGCGACCGCGAGGATCGTGACGACGTACGGAAGCATGAGCATGAATTCGCTGGGGATCGGGGTCTTCAGGATCGTCAGCAGGTTCTGCAGGTTCGTCGCGAAGCCGAACAGGAGCGCCGCGAGGGTGGCGCGGATCGGGTCCCACCGGCCGAAGATCACGGCGGCCAGAGCGATGAACCCGAGGCCGGCCGTCATTTCCTTGCCGAACTGCGGCACCGACACGAGCGTGAAGTAGGCGCCGCCGATACCGGCGATCGCGCCCGCGAGCATCACATTCCAGAACCGGGTGGCGTTCACCTTGATGCCCACGGTGTCCGCTGCCTGCGGGTGCTCGCCGACGGCGCGAAGCCGGAGTCCCCAGCGCGTGCGGTACAGCCCCCAGGCGACGATGGCGACCGTGACGAACATCAGGTACACGATGAAGGTCTGGTTGAACAGCACCGGCCCGATGATCGGGATGTCGCTCAGCACCGGGATCTCGATGCGGCCGAACCGCTCGGGACGGTTGAGGGTCGCCTCGTTGGGCACCAACAGCGCTCCATAGAGGAAGCCGGTGAGGCCGGTGACGAGCACGTTGAGCACGACACCGACGATGACCTGATCGACGAGGTACTTGATGGCGAACGCCGCGAGCACGAACGAGACGAGGACGCCGCCGATCATCGCGCCGATGAGGCCGATGAACGGGTTGCCGGTGATGCTCGACAGCAGTGCCGCGGAGAAGGCGCCCAGCAGGAGCTGTCCTTCGATGGCCACGTTCACGACGCCGGCCCGCTCGCCGATCACGCCACCGAGCGCGCCGAAGACCAGCGGCACCGACAGCGACACGGCGCCGAACAGCAGGTTCGACACCGGGACGAGGCCACCGGCGGCCGCCCAGACGAGGAACGCGAAGACGCCGAGGACGCTGAACGCGATCGTGAGCCACAGCGGGGTGCGACGGTAGGACGAGGCGACCCAGGTCGCCCAGAGGGCGAGGAGGGCGAGAATCGTCCAGACCGCCCAGCTCGTCGGTCCCGTCGGGACCTCCACGTCCGGCAGCGCGATCGCCGAGGTCGGGTCGCCCAGACGGAACGTGGAGATACCTCCGCGCGGCGCGAAGACGAACAGTGCGCCGAGGAGCACCAGGACGATGCCGAAGACGATCGGCACCTTGAAGTGACGCTCCTTGACGACGGTGAGCTGAATCGTGCCGTCATCGGCGACGAGCGTGGGAGTGGTCATGCCGCCACCGCCTTCTTCGCGGCCTTGGCCCGCGCCTTGGCCGCCTTCTCGAGGTCGGTCTTCGGGAGGAAGAACACCGCGCGCAGCAACGGCGGCGCGGCGATGAACAGCACGATGAGCGACTGGACCACGAGCACGATGTCGACGGGAATCCCCTGCGCCTGCATCGAGAACGATCCCGCTTTCAGAGCGCCGAACAGGATGCCGGCGGCGAACGTGCCCCACGCGCGGCTCCGGCCGAGGAGCGCCACGGTGATCGCGTCGAAGCCGATGCCCGCGTCGATCGTCGCACCGAACCCGGTGGTCACGTTGCCTTGAATCTGGTTCATGGCGGCCAGGCCCGCGAGACCCCCGGCGAACAGCATCGCGTAGAGGTACAGGCGCTCGACGTTGATGCCCGCCGCGCGTGCCGCGTGCGGGTTCTCCCCCACGGCGCGCAGGCGCAGTCCCAGGCTCGAGCGTTCGATGAGCCACCACACGAACAGGGTCGCCAGGACGACGACCACGAACCCCCAGTCGAGCGCGGGGAACAGTGGCCCGAGCAGATCGGGGAACTGCGCCGACGCGGGTGTGGGCTTCGTCTGCGGCTGGTTGCTCCCGGCCATCTGCAACAAGCCGGGGCTCCGCAGCATCCAGAGCAAGAGGTAGAACGCGACGTAGTTGAGCATGATCGTGAGGATCACCTCGTGCGCGCCCGTCTTCGCCTTCAGCAGGCCCACGATGCCGCCCCACAGCGCGCCGCCGAGGATGCCGGCCATCAGGGTGAGCGGAAGGTGGATCCACATCGGCAGATCGAGGTTGAACGCGAACAGCCCCGCGAACATCGCGCCGATGAGCATCTGTCCGCGTGCACCGATGTTGAACAGGCCCACCCGGAAGGCGAGCGCGACGCCGAGGCCCGCGGCGATCAGCGGGGCCGCGAACCCGAGCGAGTTGGTCAGCGGCCGGATCTGGGCCGCGAAGTCGGCGCCGCGCGGGTTGAACACCGCGCCGCGGAAGAGCGCTTCGTAGCCGCTGTACACGGCGTTCCACACGGCGGCGAACGTATCGCCGGGGCGCGAGAAGAAGTAGCCCGCGGCAGCCTGCACGTCGTCGTTCGTGATGGCGATGAGCACACCGCCGACGATCATCGCGAGGACGATCGCGAGGAAGGTCGTGACCGCGCTCCCGCGGAGCATGTCCTTCAGGATGACGTTGGACCGCGGTGGCGGCGGAATCTCTCCGCCGGTCAACAGACCGCTGGTGGGCGGGAGCTGTTCAGCGGGGCGCGCCGCGTCCGCGGCGCCGGGCGTCACGCCGCTCATGCGGCCACCTCCGGATCGGTTGCGCCGGCCATCATGAGGCCGAGGATGTCACGGGGCGTATCGCCCGGCACGATTCCGACGATCGTCCCTCGGTACATCACCGCGATGCGATCGGCGAGAGCGGTGACCTCATCGAGTTCGGTCGAGACGACGACGACGGGGATGCCGGCATCCCGCGTTTCGATGATGCGTTTGTGGATGAATTCGATCGAGCCGACGTCGACACCGCGCGTCGGCTGCGCGGCCACGAGCAACCGGAGCTCACGACTCATCTCACGCGCGATCACGAGTTTCTGCTGGTTGCCGCCGGAGAGCGTGCCGGCCGGGGTCTGCGTACCCTGGGTGCGGATGTCGTACTCTTCGATGCGCGCCCGCGCGAAGTCCTCCAGCGCGGCTCGACGGATGGTCCCCATCCGCGAGAACTCCGGGTCGGTCGACCGGTCGAGAACGAGATTCTCCGCGACCGAGAAACCACCGACGAGTCCGTCTTCTGTGCGGTCTTCCGGGATGAAACCGACGCCGGATTCGAGGATGCCGCGCACGCTCTTACCGACGAGTTCATCGCCGTCGAGGCGGATCGACCCCTCGGTGCGAGCCGCGAGACCGACGATGGCCTCGACGAGCTCGGTCTGTCCGTTCCCCTGTACACCGGCCACGGCGAGCACTTCGCCCGGACGCACGTCGAAGGCGACACCGTCCACGACGATCGCGCCGCCCGCGGTCAGGACGCGCAGATCACGCACCTGCAGGCCGCCCTCACGGATGACGGGAGGGTTCTTGTGCACCGTCAGCTCGACCGCACGTCCCACCATGAGAGAGGCGAGTTCGGCATTGGATGCGGTGGGAGAGGCTTCGCCGACGACCGCGCCGAGGCGGATGACCGTGATGCGGTCGGCGACTTCACGCACCTCACGGAGCTTGTGGGTGATGAAGACGATCGAGGTGCCCTCGTCGCGGAGCTGGCGCATGATGGCCATCAACTCATCGGTCTCCTGCGGCGTGAGCACCGCGGTGGGCTCGTCGAACACGAGAACCTTCGCGTCGCGCGAGAGCGCCTTGATGATCTCGACCCGTTGCTGGACGCCGACCGGCAGGTCACCCACGAGGGCATCCGGATCGATCTGGAACCCGAAGCGATCGGCGACGGCACGCACGTGCTCGCGCGCGGCGGCGAGATCGAGTCGGCCGAGACCCTTCGTCTCCTCATGGCCGAGCATGACGTTCTCCGCCACGGTGAAGACGGGGATCAGCATGAAGTGCTGGTGCACCATGCCGATGCCTGCCGCCATCGCGTCGCCCGGTCCGCGGAAGTGCTGGACGACGTCGTCGAGCACGATCTCGCCCTCGTCAGCACGGTAAAGGCCGTACAGGACGTTCATCAACGTGGACTTACCTGCACCGTTCTCACCGAGAAGAGCATGGATCTCTCCCGGCTGGACGACCAGATCGATGTGATCGTTGGCGACGAGTGTGCCGAACCTCTTCGTGATCCCGCGGAGCTCGAGCTTCATACTGGCCAATCTATCGAGAACGGACGTCTATCCACAGCAGAAACGGGGCCGAGAGGACTGTTCCTCTCGGCCCCGTCATCGAGCCGTGCTTACGGGGAGTTGTCCGACTCCACCGTGATGTCGCCGGCGATGATCGACGCCTGCAGAGCCGCGATCTCGTCGAGCAGGCCATCGGGCAGCTGCGACTCGAAGTCGTGGAAGCTCGAGAGCTTGACGCCCTCGTTCTCCAGCGTTCCGATGTACGGCGCCGGGTCGAACTCGCCCGCCGCCGCGGCGATGGTCGCGTCGTAGACGGCCACGTCGATCGCCTTCATGATCGAGACCAGCGTGACGTCCGTGACACTCGTGTCGGCGACCGCGAGGTCGCTGTCGACACCGAGCATGAGCGTGCTCTTGCCGCTGTCGGCGATGGCTGCTGCCGCGCTCTTGTAGATCGGGCCGCCCACGGGGAGGATGACGTCGACGCCCTGGTCGAGAACCGACTGCGCGGTCTGCTTGGCGGTGTCGTTCGCGTCGAAAGCACCGGTGAAGGCACCCTCCTGCGAGGCGATGTCCCAGCCGAAGACCTCGACCGCGGCACCCTTGTCCTCGTTGTACTTCTCGACACCGAGCTGGTAGCCGTCCATGAACACGGCGACCGACGGGATCTGCATGCCGCCGAAGGTGCCGACCTTGTTCACGCCCGCCTCAGCCGACCACGCCGCCGCGGCGTAACCGCCGAGGTACGCGGCCTCGGCCGTGTTGAAGACGAGGGGCTTGATGTTCGGAGCATCGGGCGCGCCGTCGTAGACCGGGTTGCCGTCTGCGTCGACGGTCGTGCCGTCGGCGTAGTCGTCGATGATCGCGAAGTCGATGTCAGGGTTCGCATTGGCGGCCTCGGCGGTCGCGGCGGCGAGCTTGAAGCCCACCGCGACGATCAGGGTGCAGCCCTCAGCGACGGCGGTCTCCATGTTCGGCGCGTAGTCGTTGTCGTTGGTCGACTCGAACTCGAGCGGCGCGACATCCAACTCGGCCGCAGCCTTGTCCATGCCGTTCTTCGCGGACTCGTTGAACGACTTGTCGTTCCAACCGCCGGCGTCGGAGATCAGGCAAGGCAGGAAGCCGTCCACGACAGTGCCGGCGTCGCCGGTGCTGGTGGGGGTGGCCTCAGGCGCCGAGCCGCAACCGGCGAGGGCGAAAATGAGTCCCGCGGCGGCGGTGATGCCGGCGAGCTTCTTGGTGGTCGAGATGGTCAATGCAGCCTCCACATTGATATGACCGCGGATTTCGCGGACGCACCTGTCGAAGTTACCCAGTGTGACCATCGATTTGCACCCTGCACCCACCCGCGCGGGCCAATGGTTACAAAGACGCAATGAAGCCGTCACGTGGGCGGCATCTTGCGCAATCGGGCGGGAGCCTCCCGGTGTCTACAGGACGTCGCTGCGGCCGGTCAGCTTCAAGGCGTCGACGACGCCCTTGACGCGCTGCGCATGCTCGCTCGTGGTCACCAGGAGAGCATCGGGAGTGTCGACGACCACGATGTCCTTCACGCCGATCAGGCTGATGACGCGGTTCGTGTGGCTGACGACGATGCCGCTGGCGGCGTCGGAGAGGATGCGGGCATTCTCGCCGAGGATCGCGAGGTCGTTCTTGCGTCCGTGCGAGTTGAGCTTGGCGAGACTCGCGAAGTCGCCCACGTCATCCCAATCGAAGTGTCCGGGCACGACGGCGAGGCGTCCGCGCTCGGCGGCCGGTTCGGCGACGACGTAATCGATCGCGATCTTCGGCAACGTCGGCCAGATGCGATCCACCGCGGGGCCGCGGAGGTCCCGGTCGTCCCATGCCTCGGCGAGCGCGATCAGTCCCGCGTGCAGGGAGGGGTTGGATGCCTCGATCTCGGCGAGCAGCACATCGGCGCGCGAAATGAACATGCCGGCGTTCCACAGATAGTCGCGGTCGGCGACATACCGCTTCGCGGTCTCGAGGTCGGGCTTCTCCACGAACCGCTCGACGAGCGACGCGTCGCGTGCGCCGTCGACGATCAACTCGGACCCGCGTTTGATGTACCCGAAGCCGACGGCAGGCTCGGACGGCGCGATGCCGATCGTGCAGACGTAGCCCTCGCGGGCGACCTCCACGGCATCCCGCACGGCGAACTCGAACACCCGCGTGCCGCGGATGACATGGTCGGCCGCGAAGGACCCGATGATCACGTCCGGTTCACGGCGGTGCAGGATCGCGGCCGCGAGGCCGATCGCGGCCGCCGAGTCGCGAGGCTCGGACTCCAAGAACACGTTCAGATCTGCGATGTCGGGAAGTTGTTCCTCGACGGCGGCGCGGTGCGCACGGCCGGTGACCACGGCGATCCGGTCGGGGCCGGTCAAGGGCTCGAGGCGGTCCCACGTGTCGCGCAGCAGCGAATGACCCGAGCCGGTGAGGTCGTGCAGGAACTTGGGCGCATCGGCGCGCGAAAGCGGCCACAGCCGACTGCCCACTCCCCCCGCGGGGATGACGGCGTAGAAATTGGGGATCGGCTGCGACATGCCTCGAGAGTACCGTCCGCGCCGGAATTCCCCCCGGAAGACGGGAGCGCGGGCCGTGTTGTCTCGACATCGAGAGAACTTAGGTCGGCCTCACTCGCTCGGTGTCCTGGACGGCACGTAGGATGATCAATGCGCCCGTGTGCGACGCCGAGGGTCGAAAACGCCCCGGGGATTCGTCCCCCGCCGTATCGAGGTGTCCCATCACACCCAGGGAGGACGAAGTGTCTGCACCAGCACGCGTCACGCCGGAGGTCTCCGAGACCACGTCCAAGACCCCGCGCGGCACGCTGTACCGCGGCCGAGAGGGCATGTGGTCGTGGGTTCTGCACCGCATCACCGGCATCGCCATCTTCTTCTTCCTGCTGGTGCATGTGCTCGATACCGCACTCATCCGCCTCTCCCCCGAGGCCTATGACGCGGTCATCGGCACATACAAGAACCCGATCATGGGCATCGGCGAGGTTGCCCTCGTCGCCGCGATCGCCTATCACGCCTACAACGGCCTGCGCATCATCGCGGTCGACCTGTGGCCGTGGGCCACACGTCACCAGCGCCAGCTGTGGTGGGGAGTGCTCGGCATCTGGGCCGTGACGCTCGCCGGCTTCGTGCCGCGTCACCTCATCAACGTTTTCTCGAACACCGGAGGGGGACACTGATGACCGCCGACACTCTGGCCGCACCCCGCTCCCCGCAGAGCCGCGACCCGCACATCCGCAAGAAGGGCCCCAACCTCGAAAAGTGGGGCTGGCTGTACATGCGCATCTCCGGCGTCGTGCTGGTCGTGCTTATCTTCGGGCACTTGTTCTCCAACCTCATGGTGGGCGACGGCATCCACGCGCTCGACTGGGGCTTCGTGGCCGGCAAGCTCGCGAACCCGTTCTGGCAGGTGTGGGACATCCTCATGCTGTGGCTGGCGCTCATCCATGGCGCCAACGGCATGCGCACGATCGTCAACGACTACGTGACCGGCGAGACGGTGCGCAAGACCCTCGTCTGGGCGATCTTCGTGGCCGCGGGCCTGCTGATCGTGCTCGGCACGCTCGTCGTGTTCGCATTCGACCCGTGCAACGGCGTGACGACAGACAGTGCGTTCTGGGAGGCCTGCCAGGCTCTGTGAGCCCGGTACGGCGACGAGACGAAAAGTAGACGAAGAGGCATCCTGACGTGAGCACTTACCCCGACGCCGTCCTCAAGGACGGCGTGTACTACCACGAGTTCGACGTCGTCATCGTCGGCGCCGGCGGCGCGGGCATGCGCGCCGCCATCGAAGCCGGACCCGGCGCGAAGACCGCCGTGATCACGAAGCTCTACCCCACGCGCTCGCACACCGGTGCCGCGCAGGGCGGCATGGCGGCGGCGCTCGCGAACGTCGAAGAGGACTCCTGGGAGTGGCACACCTTCGACACCGTCAAGGGTGGCGATTACCTCGTCGACCAGGATGCTGCGGAGATCCTCGCGAAGGAAGCCATCGACGCGGTCATCGACCTCGAGAACATGGGCCTGCCGTTCAACCGCACACCCGAGGGCAAGATCGACCAGCGTCGCTTCGGCGGGCACACCGCCGACCACGGCAAGACTCCCGTGCGCCGTGCGTGCTACGCCGCCGACCGCACCGGCCACATGATCCTGCAGACGCTGTTCCAGAACTGCGTGCGGCTCGGCATCAACTTCTTCAACGAGTTCTACGCCCTCGACCTGATCACGGTGAAGGATGCCGAGGGCAACACCCAGATCGCCGGAGTCGTCGCGTACGAACTCGCCACGGGCGACCTGCACGTCTTCCACTCGAAGGCCGTCATCTTCGCGACCGGTGGCTTCGGCAAGATCTACAAGACGACCTCCAACGCGCACACCCTCACGGGCGACGGCGTCGGGATCATCTGGCGCAAGGGTCTGCCGCTGGAGGACATCGAGTTCTTCCAGTTCCATCCGACCGGCCTGGCCGGGCTCGGCATCCTGCTGACCGAAGGTGCCCGCGGCGAGGGCGCCATCCTCCGCAACGCCTCGGGCGAACGGTTCATGGAACGCTACGCCCCGACGATCAAGGACCTCGCTCCGCGTGACATCGTCGCCCGCTGCATGGTCAAGGAGGTCCTCGAGGGCCGCGGCGCCGGCCCCAACAAGGACTACGTCTACCTCGACTGCACGCACCTCGGAGCCGAGGTCCTCGAGACCAAGCTCCCTGACATCACCGAGTTCGCCCGCACCTATCTCGGTGTCGACCCGGTGACCGAACCCGTCCCAGTCATGCCGACCGCGCACTACGCGATGGGCGGCATCCCGACCAACACCGACGGCGAAGTCCTGCAGAACAACGACCGGGTCGTCCCCGGCCTCTACGCCGCCGGCGAATGCGCCTGCGTCTCGGTGCACGGAGCCAACCGCCTCGGCACCAACTCGCTGCTGGATATCAACGTGTTCGGCAAGCGATCGGGTCGCAAAGCGGTCGAGTACGTTCAGACGGCCGATTTCGTGCCCCTCCCCGAGGACCCCGCCAAGGAGGTGCGCGAGCTCATCGAGGGCCTGCGCAACAACCCCGGCGGCGAGCGCATCGCCGTGCTCCGCAAGACGCTGCAGGAAGAGATGGACAAGAACGCCCAGGTCTTCCGCACGGAAGAGACACTGACCAACGTCATGGGCACGATCCACGACCTGCGTCAGCGTTACAAGAACATCCACGTCGACGACAAGGGCAAGCGGTTCAACACCGATCTGCTCGAAGCCGTCGAACTCGGCTTCCTGCTCGACCTCGCCGAGATCGTCGCCTACGCCGCGCGAAACCGCAAGGAAAGCCGCGGCGGCCACATGCGCGAGGACTACGAGGCGCGCGACGACGAGAACTACATGCAGCACACGATGGCGTATCTCACCGGCGACCCGCACTCGCCGGACCCCGAGGACCACATCACCCTCGACTGGAAGCCGGTCGTGTTCACCAAGAACGACAAGGGCGAGCTCAACTACCCGCCGATGGAGAGGAAGTACTGATGACCCTCGTCGCTGAAGAGGCTGCCGTCACGACGGACTCCGGCATCCAGTCGTACCTGATCACGTTCATCGTGCGCCGCTTCGACCCGGAGGTCGACGACGAGCCCCGCTGGGTCGACTACGACGTCGAGCTCTACCCCACCGACCGGGTGCTCGATGCGCTGCACAAGATCAAGTGGGAGGTCGACGGTTCGCTGTCGTTCCGCCGCTCGTGCGCGCACGGCATCTGCGGCTCCGACGCGATGCGCATCAACGGGCGCAACCGCCTCGCCTGCAAGACGCTGATCAAGGACCTCGACATTTCTAAGCCGATCTACGTCGAAGCCATCAAGGGTCTGCCGCTTGAGAAGGACCTCATCGTCGACATGGAGCCGTTCTTCGCGTCGTACCGCGAAGTGCAGCCGTTCCTCATCGCGAACTCGAAGCCCGAAGCGGGCAAGGAACGCATCCAGTCGATCGTCGACCGCGAGGTCTTCGATGACACGACCAAGTGCATTCTCTGCGCGGCATGCACGTCGTCGTGCCCTGTCTTCTGGACAGACGGCCAGTACTTCGGCCCGGCCGCGATCGTCAATGCGCACCGTTTCATCTTCGACTCGCGCGACGACGCGGGCGATGTGCGCCTGGACATCCTCAACGACAAGGAAGGCGTGTGGCGCTGCCGCACGACCTTCAACTGCACCGAGGCCTGCCCTCGCGGTATCGAGGTGACCAAGGCGATCGCCGAAGTCAAGCAGGCGGTCCTGCGCGGGCGCTGATCTCCTCGCGCTCGATAGTGTGTGAGCGTGGGTGATCGCGACGAGCAGGCCGAAGCGTACTGGCGGGCGCGCTGGGAGCAATCGGACCTGCGTGAACGCTGGGACGCCCCGATCGAGCGCGCCACCGAACTGACCCGCAAGACGCTCGCCTGGTTCCCGATCCGGGTGTGGCGGCACTTCCTGCAGCACAACGGATTCCTGCTGGCTGCCGCGATCAGCTACCAGTCGCTGTTCGCGATCTTCGCCGCTCTGTACTTCGCTTTCGCGATCGTCGGCGTGTGGCTGGGGGGCAGCCAGCAGACCATCAACGCACTGATCGAGATCGTCAACACCTACGTTCCCGGGCTCATCAGCGAACACGGCCTGGTGCACCCCGAGGACGTCGCCGATGTCGCGCAGTCGAGTTCGGGAGCGCTCGCCATCACCGGTGCGATCGCTTTCGTCGTCGCGATCTGGACCGCGATCGGATTCGTCACCTTCACGCGCCGCGCCGTGCGTGACACGTTCGGGCTCCCCTTCGACAGGCGTGGCTACATCATTCTGAAGGCGCGAGATTTCCTCGCCGCCGCGATGTTCGGTGTCGCCCTCATTCTCGGCGCCATCCTCGGTGGCGTCGCGGCCGGGGCGATCGACCTGCTGTTCGGGCTGCTCGGGTGGACAGACCTGTCGGGGTGGGTCACCGTCGCCGGCCGGGGCGCATCGGTCGTCGTCGCGTTCGCCATCAACTCGGCCGCGCTCGCGGGTCTCCTGCGCTTCCTCACCGGCATCTCCGTTCCGTGGATGCGGGTCTGGCCCGGAGCGCTCCTCGGCGGCGGTGCGCTGGCGATCCTGCAGCTCGGGGTCGGCATCCTCTTTCTCTACACACCCTCCAACCCGCTGTTGGCGACCTTCTCGGTCCTGATCGGATTCCTGTTGTGGTTCCGACTGGCGGGCATCGTGATCCTCGTGGCCGCATCCTGGGTGGCTGTGTCGGCGCACGACGATGACGTCCCCCTCGTGCAGATGTCGGAAGAGGAGAAACGACGCGCCGAACACGCCGCGCTCCTCGTCGCCGCCCAGGTCCGCGTCCGCGATGCCCATCTGGCCCGTGAGTCCGCCCCGTGGTGGCAGTCCTGGGCGACGCACCGAGAAGTGCGACGCGCCGAAGACCAGCTCGCCCTTGTCGAGGCCTTTGCCCCCGCTCCGGAGAAGCCCCGCGGGCTCCTCCTGGAGTGACCGCCCGTGTCGGTGGCGATGGTTAGTGTGGAATACATGCCCCGCTCGGTACGAATCGCCTCCGTCAACGTCAACGGCATTCGGGCCGCATCCCGCAATGGGATGTCCGCGTGGCTCGACTCTGCCGATGTCGATGTCCTGACGCTGCAAGAGGTGCGCGGTGAGGCCGGACACCTGGCCGACGCCCTTCCCGGTTGGCACGTCGTCAACGATGAAGCTCTGGCGAAGGGCCGCGCGGGCGTCGCTATCGCCGCACGCGAACCGCTCGACATCTGGCGGGTCGACCTGAGCGACGACACCCTCGATTCGAAGGGACGCTGGATCGAGGCCGACATCGACATCGCCGGCGAGCGCGTGACCATCGTGAGTGCCTACGTCTTCACCGGCGAGGACGGCACGGAGAAGCAAGTGGCGAAGTACGCGTTCCTCGACGCGATGGAGGCCCGGATGCCGCAGCTCGGCGAGCTCGCGCTGATCACCGGCGACCTGAACGTCGGACACCGCGAGCTCGACATCCGCAACTGGAAGGGCAACGTCAAGAAGGCCGGCTTCCTCCCGCGCGAGCGTGCCTACTTCGACCGCTTCGTCGGCCCCACCGGCGAGACTGTCGCCTGCGTCGACGGGACGACAGGAACTGGTCTCGGCTGGGTGGATGTCGGGCGCCGGTGGGCGGGCGAGGTCGACGGGCCGTACTCCTGGTGGTCGAACCGCGGCAAGGCGTTCGACACCGACACGGGCTGGCGGATCGACTACCACCTGGCCTCCCCCGCTCTCGCCGAGCGCGTCGTGGACTATCGGGTGGTGCGCGCGCCGTCGTGGGACACCCGGTGGAGCGACCACGCTCCCGTCGTCGCCGACTACGCGTTCTGACCGGGCCGGCGGGCGAGCGGCCGGCATCCGGTCAATAGACTGAACAGGTGAGCAAACCCCGCCTGTACTCCGGAATGCAGCCCTCCGCCGACTCCCTCCAGATCGGCAACTACATCGGGGCACTCATGCAGTGGCGTGAGCTGCAGGATTCGTACGAGGCCTTCTTCTCGGTCGTCGATCTGCACGCCCTGACTCAGCCGAACGACCCGGCCGAGCTCCGCGCCAAGACCCGTCGCACGGCAGCGCAGTACATCGCCGCCGGCATCGAGCCGTCACGGTCGACTCTCTATGTGCAGTCACACGTGCGCGCACACGCCGAGCTCGCCTGGATCCTGTCGACGATCACGGGATTCGGCGAAGCGTCGCGGATGACGCAGTTCAAGGACAAGTCCGCCCGCTACGGCACCGATGCGACGAGCGTCGGGCTCTTCACCTACCCGGTGCTGATGGCGGCCGACATCCTGCTGTACCAGACCGATATCGTCCCGGTGGGTGACGACCAGAAGCAGCATGTCGAGCTGACCCGCGACCTCGCGGAGCGCTTCAACTCGCGCTACGGGCAGACGTTCACTGTGCCTATGCCGGTGATCCAGAAGGACACTGCGCGCATCTACGATCTGCAGAATCCGACCGCGAAGATGAGCAAATCCGCCGAATCGGACGCCGGAGTGCTGTGGCTGCTCGATGACCCGGCCGCCTCGGCGAAGAAGGTCATGCGCGCCGTGACCGACTCCGACGGCACCGTGCGGTACGACCGCGAAACCAAACCGGGCGTCTCGAATCTCCTGGTGATCTACGCCGCCCTCACCGGCCGCCAGATCCCGGCGATCGAGGACGAGTACGCCGGCCGCGGGTACGGCGACTTCAAGAAGGGCCTGGCCGAAGTGGTGGTCGAGGAGTTCGGACCGGTCCGCGCCCGCGCGCTCGAACTGCTGGATGACCCCGCCGAGCTCGATCGCGTTCTGGCCGCGAACGCGGCGCGTGCCGACGAGGTCGCGGGCGCGACCCTCGCCTCGGTCTACGACAAGATCGGTCTCCTCCGCCGCCTGTAGCCCCGGCATCCCCGCGCGGAGTGCGCCGCGCACACCCTCCGCCACGGACCGCGCCACCCGCACGTCAAAAGCGGGCACGTCACTCACCGCGTACCCAATGCAGGATCGTTCTCACCGGATGACTGAAGGATTGCCGGAACGACGACGTGGCACCCGCCACCGACTGCGAGCGGTCCTGCAATCGGTACATGTTCTTGGCTAGCACGGGCTGAACCTGAAGCTGTCCTCGCCGTCAGACTGGCCGGCGGGAGAGGACGAGGCCCCGTAACGCGGCCAATACCTCGTCGGGACGGTACATGATCTTCGCTGCGGTCAGCCGCAACGTGCTGTAACCGAGCGCGGCCAGCGCAAGATCACGCTCCCGGTCACGCACCTGTTGCTGCCAGCTCGCGTGGAACTCCTTGCTGTCGCACTCGACGACGAGCCACCCGTCCAGTAGCAGGTCGACCCGCCCGATCCCGTCGAAGGAGACTTGCAGCCGAATGTCGCATCCGAGCACGCGGGCCATCAGGCGCACGAGCGACTCGGGACCCGATTCCGCTCGACCATCGACCAAGGTTTCCAGCACACGGAATCGTGCGGGGAGGGCGGCGAAGACTTCCCGCAACTGCAGATGGGTAATGAGTCCGAGATGCAGCGCACTGTCGAGGGTCGCGACGGCGGCGCGCGGCGTCTGGCAGCAGACCGCGTGGACGAGCGCGTCAAGGATACCGACGGCACACGAGAGACCGGGGTGCTCCAACGGCTGCGTCCAGTGGATGACGGGCCCGCTCCGACTGCCGGGGTCGAGCCGCTCTTTGCGGTTGCTCGGCGACCGCAACCTGCCATCCCGAGGGTTGATGTGGACATGGAGTCGACGGTTCTCCAGCACGAACACTCCGAACAGCGCGAGAAGCGACAGGCAGGTGAGACGCCCGCCGACGCGCAACGCGCGCACGAAGATGTCTTCCGAGCCCTCGGGTAGGTAGCGATCTCGTCGGACATGGATGAGCCCGCCAGACCGCACAGCGGCTTGGATCGAGCGGCGCGTCTGTCCCTGCGCCAGGATCTCGGCGCGAGTCATATAGTCGGGAGTCATGTCGGCGAGTGTGACGAGATTGAGCACGCCGTGGACCCGCACGCACCGGATCTGAGGACAGACCCCCAGATGGGGCCGCTGGGGAGGAATCGTCGCGCCTGCCCTCGCCCACCCGTACCGAATGCAGGACCGGTGATGACGCGGTGCGGGCGCTCACGCGTCATTCCAGCGTTCCTGCCGCTCATCGGTGAGAGTGATCCTGCATTGGGTACGCGACACGGTTACGCGACGCGGTACGTCACACGGGTGTCAGTCGGGGCGTCGTCGGAGTGCGGCCGAGTGGCGGGGCGGCGGCGGGCTGACGGGAGCGGGATTGGCGTGGCAGGATGAGGCCATGCCGGAGATGCCGGAAGTCCAAGGCCTCGTCGATTTCCTCGCCGCGCGGGCGATCGGGCTGACGGTGACCAAGGCCACCGTGGCGAACATCGCTGCACTCAAGACCTACGACCCACCGCTCGACACACTCGTCGGCGCGACGGTCACCTCAGCCGCACGGCACGGCAAGTTCGTCGATCTGACGACGGATGCCGGGGTCCATCTGGTCTTCCACCTGGCCAAAGCGGGCTGGCTCCGCTGGTACGACCAGTTGCCGGGAACCGTGATCCGCCCGGGAAAGACGCCGATCGCCCTGCGGGTCGCGTTCGGGGACGGATCCGGGTTCGATCTGACCGAGGCCGGCACGAAGAAGTCGCTCGCGGTCTACGCGGCGCGGGATCCGCAGGATGTCCCGGGCATCGCGCGGCTCGGTCCCGATCCCCTCGACGACACCTTCACCCGGGACACCCTGGCGGAGCTCCTCTCCGGTCGCCGCACCCAGATCAAAGGAGTCCTGCGCGACCAGTCGATCATCGCCGGAATCGGCAACGCCTACTCGGACGAGATCCTCCACGCCGCGCGGATGTCGCCCTACGCACTGGCGGCGAGCGTGGATGCCGCAGACATCGACCGCCTCCACTCCGCGCTCGATCGCACTCTGCGGGATGCGGTCGCCGCGGCATCCGGCAAGCCACCGGCCGAGCTGAAAGACGCCAAACGGCGCGGGATGGCCGTGCACGCTCGGCGCGGCGAGGCCTGCCCGGTCTGCGGAGATGAGGTGCGGTCGGTCTTCTTCGCCGACAATTCGCTCGAGTACTGCCCGACATGTCAGACCGGCGGGAAGTTGTTGGCCGACCGGAGGCTCAGTCGACTGTTGAAGTGATCGGGGTGATCTCGATACACCGCGCCTGCGGCGCGGCACTCGATCAGCGAAGGGGAGAGAGACCCTGCGGCGCGGCACTCGATCAGCGACGATCGCACCGAGCGGGAGGCGCGGGTCAGTCGGTCGTGCCCATCAGGATGCGTGCGTCCTCGTCGACCCAGTCGATCGACTTGCCGACCGCCTTCTTCCACTGCCGGTAGCGCCGGGCGGCCTCGGTGGCATCCATCTGCGGCTCGAAGCGCACATCCTCCTGCCAGTGCGAGCGAAGCTCTTCGCGGTCCTTCCACAACCCCACTGCAAGACCGGCCGCGTACGCCGCGCCGAGCGCCGTGGTCTCCACCACCTTCGGCCGCACGACCGGAATGCCGAGGATATCGGCTTGGAATTGCATGAGGACTTCGTTGCGGGTCATTCCGCCGTCGACGCGCAGTTCATCGAGCGCGCGCCCGGCATCGGCGACGACCGCCTCGATCACGTCGCGGGTCTGGAACGCGGTCGACTCGAGCGCCGCGCGCGCGATGTGCGCTTTCGTGACGTATCGGGTGAGTCCGAGGAGCGCTCCCCGCGCGTCGGGGCGCCAGTACGGCGCGAACAGCCCGGAGAACGCGGGCACGAAGTACGCACCGCCGTTGTCGCTGACCGACGCGGCGAGCGGCCCGATCTCTTCCGACTCGCTGATGATCCGAGGTTGTCACGCAACCACTGCACGAGCGAACCGGTGACGGCGATCGACCCCTCGAGGGCGTAGTGGGTGGGTTCGTCGCCGATCCGGTAGGCGACCGTCGTGATCAGCCCCGCCCGCGAGCGGACGATCTCGGTCCCCGTGCTCACGAGCAGGAAGTTCCCCGTGCCGTACGTGTTCTTCGACTCGCCGGCATCGAACGCGGTCTGCCCGAACGTGGCCGCCTGCTGGTCGCCCAGGATGCCGGCGATCGGCACCCCTTGGAGCACCGGCGGTTCGCGGACCTCTCCGACGACCTCAGCCGAGGAGCGAATCTCCGGCAACATCGCCCGGGGAATCCGCCAGACGTCCAGAAGCTCGTCGGCCCAGTCGAGCGTGCGCAGGTCCATCAGCAGGGTGCGGCTGGCGTTGGTCACGTCCGTGACATGGATGCCGCCATCCGGCCCCGCCGGTGAGGTTCCACACGACCCAGGCGTCCGGTGTTCCGAAGAGGAGCTCACCCGCCTCGGCGCGCGCGCGGGCCCCGTCGACGTGATCGAGGATCCACGCCACTTTCGACGCCGAGAAATAGGATGCCACCGGCAAACCCGTCTGAGCCGCGAACGCATCGACGCCGTGCTCGGCGATGATGCGATCAATCGCCGGCTGCGTGCGCGTGTCCTGCCAGACAATCGCGTTGTGCACGGGTTCTCCCGTGCGGCGGTCCCACACGACGACGGTCTCGCGTTGATTGGTGACACCGACCGCCGCGACGTCGGCCGCCGCGATGCCCGCCTCGGACAGCGCCGTCTCGAGCACGTCGCGCGTGCGCGCCCAGATCTCGGTGGGGTCGTGCTCGACCCATCCCGCGCGGGGGAAGATCTGCTCGTGCTCGCGCTGCGCGCTCGCGACGATCGCCCCGCGCGCGTCGAAGACGATCGCGCGCGTCGAGGTGGTGCCCTGATCGAGCGCGATCACATGCTGTGTCACGTCTTCTCCCCTTCGAGGTCCGTCCCTTCCACGCTACCGTGCCGCGAGCGGAGCGCCGGCCGGGTCGGCCGCGTGCACCGCGACCAGAGCAGCGTCGACCTCGGCGGTCTGAGCGGCGGCATCCCATCCGAGGACCGGGGCGATGACGGCGGCGATTTCGGCGGCCGCTGCCGGCGTCGCCGCGCCGGTGAACGCGATCGCAGTGCGGCGCAACAGCACATCCGCGAGGTGCACGACATGCTCGGTGGAGGCGAGGTACGCCAGCTCGCCGCTGCTGTACGTCGGCAACGTGGTCAGCGCCACGTCGTCGTCACCGAGGGCGTCGATGATCTCAGAGGCGACCGTGCCGTAGCGATCCAGGAGCGTCGCCGCGCGTTCGAATCCGATCCCCGAAGAGTGCGCCGTGATCCACTGGCGACGCGCACGTTCGGACTGCGGGTAGCCCGCGCCGCCGCCGATCGGCACCCCCTTGGTGCTCCGCAGGCGCGGCTGCGCGAGCAGTTCGAGTACACGGTCGGTCAGGTGCGCCGCGGAAGCCCGGAACGTCGTCCACTTGCCGCCGACCAGGCTGAGCACGGTGGCCGAAGCGACGCCGGGAAGCGGCTCGGCCTCGATGCGATAGTCGCGGGAGACGAACCCCGGCGCGACGTCGCCGTGCCCGGGTAGCGGGCGTACACCGGAGAACCGGTACACGATCTGCGACCGCTCGACCGAGATGGTGGGGAACACGTGCGAGATGAGGTCGAAGAAGTAGTCGACTTCGGCCTCTGTGCACACGATCGGGTCGGCCATGTCGTGTTCGAGGTCGGTCGTGCCGACGAGGACCTTGCCCTTGAGCGGGTAGATCAGCACGATACGCCCGTCGGAGTGCTCGAAGAACAGCTCGCGCCCGCCGGTCGCCCCGAGCAGTTCCTCGTTGTCGAGGACAACGTGCGATCCCTTCGTCCCGCCCATGTAGCGAGTCGCATCGCCGAGCGCCTCGTTGGTGAGGTCGGTCCAGGGTCCGGAGGCGTTGACGACGACGGATGCCGTGAACGAGAACTCCTCGCCGTCCTCACCCCGCAGCACGACACGGCCGTCGTCGGTGCCGACGGCCGCGGTGTAATTCGCGGCGCGCACGCGGTCGCCTCCGGCGCGAAGACCATCGCGGAGCACATCGATCGCCAGGCGCTCGGGGTCGTGCAGAGAGGCATCCCAATAGGTTGCGGTGTACTTCACACCGGGATTGAGCTGAGGCAGTTCCTGCAGCGACCGCTTACGTCCGCGGAACGTGTGCCGCGCCACGCGACCGCCACCGCGCGAGAACGAGTCGTAGATGACCAGACCGATCTTGATGAGCGCCGCTCCCCGCTCCCGCGGCTTGCCGCCGCCGTGCCGGAGGAAACGCAACGGCGCCGAGAGGACGCCGGAGAAGGTCGAGTAGATCGGGATCGTCGTCTGCAACGGGCGCACATAGTGCGGCGCGATCTTCAATAGGCCGTTGCGTTCGGTGACCGCCTCGTGGACCAGGCGGAACTCGCCGTTCTCGAGGTAGCGGATGCCGCCGTGGATCATGTGGCTCGAGGCCGCCGACGCACCCGAGACGAAGTCGTTCTTCTCGACGAGCGCGACGTCCACGCCTTGCAGGGCGAGGTCGCGCAGGGTCGCCAGACCGTTGATGCCGCCACCGATGATCAGCACATCGGCGTAGGGGCGCTCGCGCAAGCGTGAGGAGGTCATGAAGACACCTTTCGTGAGATTCGCACTTTCATCCTCACATCGTGCGCATGATGGTGCAGTAGCCTTGCACATATGTGCACGAAGAGTTCATCGGCGCGATCGTGACGTCTGCATCGGACGAAACACGGCACGCCGAGGTGGTGCAGGATGCCTTGACCGCCGCGCATCTCTATTACGTGCAGGGGCACACGATGGCGGCGATCGCCGCTGAACTGCACACCTCCCGGTCGACGGTCTCCCGACTGCTGTCGTACGCGCGCAGCGAGGGGATCGTCGATATCCGCATCCGCTCCCCCCTCGACGCACCGCGTCTCATCGAGGATGCTCTGCGCCGCCGCTACGGCATCGTCGCCCACGTCGCCCCGGTCTCCGAGCACGCGAGCGAGGCCGAGCGACTCGACCGCACCGCCACGACGGCCGCGCATGTCCTGAGCGGGCTCGTCCGCTCGTCGCAGGTCATCGGCGTCGCGTGGGGCTCGACGACCGCGGCGGTCAGCACGCACCTGATCCCCGCGCGCACGCACGGCAGCGTCATCGTGCAACTCAACGGCTCGGGCAACACCCGCACGACCGGGTTGCTGTACGCGAGTGAGATCCTGCAACGGTTCGCGAGAGCCTACGGCGCCGCCGTCCAGCAGTTTCCGGTGCCGGCGTTCTTCGACGATCCGGACACCCGCCGCGCGTTCTGGCGCGAGTCGAGCACGCGCCGGATTCTCGATCTGCAAGATCGGATGAACCTCGTCGTCTTCAGCGTCGGGACGGCGGAGTCCGGCATCCCGAGCCACGTGTACGCCGCGGGATACCTCGATGCCGCGGAACAGGCGCAGCTGGAGACGACGGGCGTGGTCGGCGACGTCGGGACGGTGTTCTATCGCGCCGACGGCTCGACGGACGGCATCCCCCTCAATGATCGTGCGACGGGGCCGGACTTCGCGACGCTCCGGCGCGTGCCTCACCGCGTGTGTGTCATCTCCGGCACCGCGAAACTCCGCGGGCTCCGCGGTGCGCTCGCAGCCGACCTCGTCACCGAACTCGTCACCGACGAGGCAACGGCGCGGGCACTTCTCGACGACACGGAATGAAACCGCCGGCGCGGCGTTGAGTAGGATCAGAGAAGATAACGTGCTCCGGGGTCGGTGAGAATCCGAACCGGCGGTGATAGTCCGCGAACCCTTCGTCCCCCGGCTCAGGCCGAGGCGTAGGGCCGATCCGGTGGAATTCCGGGACCGACGGTGATGCGACAGAGGCCCTCACTGGGGACGCCTGCCGCTAGTCCGGATGGAAGGCAGCACGCAGCGTCGTTCGCGACGTCTGCGGTGTCGACCGTGCCCGGGGCCTCACAGGAGGAACACCGATGGCCACGACAGACCGCGAACGCGAGGCGATGCGCCGTGCGCTCACGCTCGCGCGGAACGGTCCCCGCGGCCTCAATCCGCAGGTAGGAGCCGTTCTCCTCTCCCCCGCCGGCGATGTCCTTGCCGAAGGGTGGCATCGCGGTGCGGGCACGCCGCACGCCGAAGTCGACGCCCTGTCGCAGCTGACCCCGGAGGCCGTTCGCGGGGCGACGGCGGTCGTCACTCTCGAGCCGTGCAACCACTCCGGTCGCACCGGCCCGTGCGCCGACGCCCTGATCGCGGCGGGCGTCACCCGCGTCGTGTACGCCGTCACCGATCCCGGTCGCGCATCGGCCGGCGGCGGTGCACATCTGCGCACCGCGGGCGTCGACGTCGAGTCCGGTGTGCTCGAAGAAGAAGGCCGGGCACTCCTGAACTCCTGGCTCACCGTGCAGCAGCTCGGCCGCCCGCACGTCACCGTCAAGTGGGCGCAATCGCTCGACGGACGCGGCGCTGCCGACGATGGCTCGAGTCAGTGGATCACCGGCCCGCAGGCGCGCGCCGATGTCCACGCTCGCCGCAGTGCGGCCGACGCGATCATCGTCGGCACCGGAACTCTCCTGGCCGATGATCCTGCCCTCACCGCCCGGCAGCCGGACGGGAGCCTCTACGAGCGTCAGCCCCGCCCCGTCATCGTCGGCACGCGCGCGACTCCGCAGGAGGCGCAGGTACGCCGGCATCCCCTCCCCTTCATCCAGGACGAGGGTGACGACCTCCCCGATTTGCTCGACCGGCTCCGCGAACTCGGCATCCACCGCGTCTTCATCGAAGGCGGACCGAGCGTCGCGAGCTCCTTCGTCCGCGCGAACCTCGTCGACGAGGTGCTGATCTACCTGGCACCGACCCTCCTCGGCGGTTCCCGTGTCGCCCTGGCCGACATCGGCGTCGAGACGATCGCGCAGCAGCGCCGCCTCGCCGTCTCCTCCGTCACCTCGCTCGGCGACGACCTTCTGGTCCTCGCCCACCCGACCCACACCGAACAGGAGAACTGAGTGTTCACCGGAATCATCGAAGAACAGGGCACCGTGACCGCGGTGACGCCGTCCGGCGACGGCGTGCGATTGACCGTCCACGCGCCCCTCGCGGTCTCGGACGCCGCTCACGGCGATTCGATCGCCGTGAGCGGCGTGTGCTTGACCGTGATCGACCAGGGCGAGGACTGGTTCACCGCCGATGTCATGCGCCAGACGCTCGACATGTCAGCTGTCGGCGCCGCGCAGCCCGGCACCCGCGTCAACATCGAGCGTGCGATGGCCGCGCACGGCCGGCTCGGCGGACACATCGTCCAGGGCCACGTCGACGGCGTCGGCACGGTGCGTGACATCCGCCCCGGAGCGCAGTGGCGCGTCATCCGCATCGGGATGCCGAAGGACCTCGCTCCGCTCGTCGTCGACAAGGGATCGATCACGGTCGACGGAGTGTCGTTGACCGTCTCCGCCACCAGCGCTGCGGACGAGCCGCAGCAGTGGCTCGAGGTGTCCCTCATCCCCGAGACACTCGAGGTCACGACCCTGGGTGGCCTCGTCGTCGGCGACACCGTCAACCTCGAGACCGACATTCTGGCGCGCCACGTGCAGCGCCTGCTCTCCTTCCCCGCTCCCACGACCGACGGAGACTCCCGATGACCCTGTCCACTATCCCGGAGGCACTCGACGCCCTCCGCGCCGGCAAGCCGGTCATCGTCGCCGATGATGAGAACCGCGAGAACGAGGGCGACATCATCCTGTCGGCCGAGCTCGCGACGCCCGAGTGGCTCGCGTGGACGATCCGCTGGTCCAGCGGCTTCCTGTGCGCGCCCATGCCGGCGGATTGGGCTGATCGCCTCGACCTGCCACCCATGGTGGCCGTCAACGAGGACAGCCGCGGCACGGCCTACACCGTGAGTGTGGATGCCGCCGACCGCGTCTCGACCGGCATCAGTGCGGCCGACCGTTCGCACACACTCAACGTGCTCGCCGACCCTGCTTCCGTGCCGACCTCGGTCATCCGCCCGGGGCACATCCTGCCGCTCCGCGCCGTCGACGGCGGCGTGCGAGAGCGCGCCGGTCACACCGAAGCCGGCGTCGATCTGATGAAGCTCGCGGGCCTCCACCCCGTGGCCGCGATCGGCGAGGTCGTCGCCGAGGACGGGTCGATGATGCGACTGCCGGGCCTGCTGGAGATGGGGGCGCGCGAAGGCATCCCGGTGATCACGATCGAGCAGTTGATCGCTCACCTCGACAGCACCGACGGCACACCGGTGGTCCATCCGCAGAAGCGCCGCGTGAGCCTGCGCGCCGAGGCCGAGGTGCCGACGTCGCACGGAAGCTTCCGCTTTCTCGCGTACAAAGATCGACTCAGCGGTACCGATCACATCGCGGTCGTCTCCGGCGACCTGACCGACGACGCACCGCTCGTGCGCGTGCACTCCGAATGCCTGACCGGTGAAGCGTTCGGCTCGCTCAAGTGCGAATGCGGACCGCAGCTCGACGCGGCACTGGACATCATCGAGCAGGACGGCGGGGTCGTCATCTACATGCGCGGCCACGAGGGTCGCGGGATCGGCCTCATCAACAAGCTGCGCGCCTACAGCCTGCAGGAGCGCGGCCTCGACACGGTCGACGCGAACCTCGCTCTGGGCCTCCCGGCCGATGCACGCGACTACAGCGCCGCAGCCGGCATCCTCGACGATCTCGGGGTCGAGAAGGTCCGCCTCCTCACCAACAACACCGACAAGGTCGTGCAGCTGCGCGGGCTCGGCATCGACGTCGTCGCCCAGGTTCCGCTGCTGGTCGGCGTCGGGGCCAACAACCACCAGTACCTCGTCACGAAGCGCGACCGCATGGGGCACATCATCGACGACGCGCAGCTGGAACGCGCGCGGACCACCACGGAGGAGACCGCATGAGCGGGCACGGAGCACCTGAGACCCAGCCCGTCGACGCGTCAGGACTGACCGTCGTGATTGTCGCCGGGATGTGGCACGACGTCATCAGCGACGGTCTGATCGCCGGCGCTGAGCGCGTGCTCGCGGCATCCGGAGCGTCGTGGCGCGTCGAGCGCGTCGCCGGCTCGTTCGAGTTGCCCGTCGTGAGCAAAGCGGTGCTGGATGCCGGGGCCGACGCGGTCGTGGCACTCGGCGTCATCATCCGCGGTGGCACGCCCCACTTCGAGTACGTCTCGGCCGCGGCGACCGACGGCCTCACGCGCGTGGCGCTGGACACCGGCAAACCTGTCGGCTTCGGGCTGCTGACCCTGGACGACGAACAGCAGGGCATCGACCGCGCGGGCTTGCCCGGCTCGAAGGAAGACAAGGGCGCCGAGGCGGCCGATGCGGCCCTCCGCACCGCGGCGCTGCTGCGCGACGTGCGCGCCTGACCCGGTCGCCGGTCATGGCCGTCGCTTTCTGACGACCCGACGCGAATCGCCGTCCAGTGCAGCGGCGCGCGACAGTGCGCGTCGGGACGAGAACAGGACGCGGGAGCGCTCGTGTGTGGTTGCTGGCGCCGATCAGCTGAACTCGATCGATCCTTCAGGTACGCTGATGGCATGGAAATCCTCCGGCATGCCGTTGTCCTCGTCCACCTCGTCGGCTTCGCCGTGCTCTTCGGCGCGTGGGTCGTGGAGGCGATCGGACAGCGCCGGTTCACGCGCATCATGAGCTGGGGCATGGTCATCGCCGCCGTCGCGGGGATCGCCCTGGCCGCGCCGTGGGGAATCTCGTACGAGCTGAACTACGTCAAACTCGGCACGAAGCTCGTGATCCTGCTCGTCATCGGTGCCCTGCTCGGGATCGGCACCGCCCGCCAGCGCAAGAACGGCTCGGTGGCCCCGGCCCTGTTCTGGTCCGTCGGCATCCTGACCTTCGTCAACGCCGCACTCGCCGTCCTCTGGCGCTGAGCCCGGGCGCGGCCCTCAGTCGAGGAACAGCGCGCGCAGCCGCTTGGTCGTGAAGACGAGTCCGACGGCAATCATGACGACGTAGTACAGCACGTGCCACAGCATGCCCGTCGACAGGATGCCGGTCGTGAGGCCGCGGATGAGTTCGACGCCGTGCCAGAGCGGCAGAGTCATGATCACGTTCTGCACCCAGATCGGGTAGACCGAAATCGGGAACAGCGTCGCCGAGAACAAGAACATGGGCAGCATCACGAAGCTGATCCAGTCCATCTGCTGGAACGTCTTCATGTAGCTCGTGACGGCCATGCCGAGGCTGGCGAAGCCGAACGCGATCAGCAACACCGCGGGCAGAGCAAGGACCGCCGTCGGCGCGAGATTCAAGCCCAGGATCTGCATGATGATCATGAAGCCGGTGGCATAGGCCAGCCCGCGAAGGAGCGCGTAGAGGATTTCACCGAGCGCGACATCGAGCGGACCGAGTGAGGTCGACAGCATCCCCTCATAGAGCTTGCCGTAGTTGAGTTTGAAGAAGACGTTCCAGGTCGAGTCGTAGATCGCTCCGTTCATCGCCGACACCGCCAGGAGCGCCGGCGCGATGAAGGCCGCGTACGGCACGTCGACACCGGGGGCGGCCTCGACATCGCCGATCAGGGCACCGAGCCCGATCCCCATCGATGCGAGATAGAACACCGGCTCGAAAAAACCCGAGACCACGACCGCCCAACTCGACGACCGCGCCGCGATGAGTCCGCGCTGCACGACCGCACCGGGATTCCCGGCCCACAGCGCGCGCACCCCGCCGCGACGGACGAGCGGCTCTGCCGTCGTCGCGCTCATGCGCCGAGCCGCCGATCGAACGTGCGCCGGGCCAGGAGGAACGCCCCGACGGCGAGCAGCAGCAGGTATCCGAGATGGACGGCGATCATCGGCGGATCGACCGGCTTGCCGTAGGTCGCCAGTCGCCCGAGTTCGGAGGCATGCCAGAGCGGCGAGACCCAGCCGATCCATTCGAGCCATCCCGGCAAGTTCGAGAGCGGATAGAACGTCCCCGAGAACAGGAACATCGGCACGAACACGAACCGCTCGACAAGCGCCAGCTGACCTTTGTCCTGAGTGATCGTTGCCGCATATGCCATGTAGGGAATGCCGAACGCAAGCCCTGCCAGCAGGCCCAACGGAATCGTCAACCATCCGGTCGCTGGATCCACGGCCCCGAAAATCCAGAGGAACAGGTAGTACGCGGCCGAGACGAACAGGATGCGCGCCGACGCTCCCGCGACGACCCCGCCCGCGATCTGGCCCGGAGACAGCGCCGACGCACTGAACCCGAAGAAGTACCGCCGCCACTTGAACCCGGCGATCACCGGATAGGAGAACTCCTCGGACGCCACCGACATGGCCGCCGTCATCAGGAGCGCCGGCGCCACGAACACGAGATACGGCACCTGGACGCCGCCCTCGGAGATCGGGGCGTCGATGAGGGCGGCAAGCCCGAGCGCGAGGCCGAGCAGGTAGAGGATCGGCTGCCCGAGTGCGCCGACGATGATCGTCCACCCGTACGCGCGCATCGCGCGGACCATGTGCTCGGCCACGTACCAGGTTCCGAAAAGGCGAGGCTTCCGCCCCCACGCCATCGCCTCGGCGCGCAGGTCATCGAGCGCCTCATCGGTGGACACGGACCTCGAGAGGGGCAGATCGCTCATTCGATCAGCGACCGTCCCGTGAGGCGGAGGAAGACATCCTCCAGCGAGGAGCGTCGCACGAGCGAGGTGACGGGATGAAGGCTCCGCTCCGCCAGGGCCGCGAGGGCCGCGTCGCCGTCGTGAGTGTAGATGAGGATGCGGTCCGGAAGCACATCGACCCGTTCCCCGACGCCCTCGAGATGCGGGGCGACTTCGGCGTTGCGGTCCGAGCCGAAACGGACCTCCAGCACCTCACGACTGGAGTGCTCCCGAATGAGGGATGCCGGAGTCCCCTCGGCCATGATCTTGCCGTGATCGACGACGACCAGACGGTCACACAGCTGCTCTGCTTCATCCATGTAATGCGTCGTGAGGACGAGCGTCGTGCCGCGCTCCTTGAGGCGGAACAAGCGGTCCCACAGAATGTGACGCGCTTGCGGATCGAGGCCTGTCGTCGGCTCATCGAGCAGCAGGATACGCGGATCGTTGATGAGTCCGCGCGCGATCGTGAGGCGCCGTTTCATTCCCCCGGAGAGCTCGTCGACCTTGCTCTTCGCCTTGTCTTGGAGTTGGGCGAACGCGAGCAACTCGTCGGCCTTCTGGTGGCACACCTTGGCGGGCAACCCGAAGTAGCGGCCGTAGATGTAGAGGTTCTCGCGCGCATTGAGCTCGCCATCCAGATTGTCCTGCTGCGGCACGACGCCGAGGCGCGAGCGGATCTCGGGACCGTATCGATCAGGATCGAGGCCGAGGATCTTCAGACTCCCCCGGGTGCGGGTGGAGACGGCGCCGATCATCTTCATCGTCGTCGACTTGCCGGCACCGTTCGGCCCGAGAAGCCCGAAAGACTCCCCCGGCGCGACCTCGAAACTCAACCCGTCGACCGCAACGAAATCGGGCTTCCCCTTGACCTTGTAGGTCTTGACGAGGTCGGTCGCGGCGATCACGGGAGCGGGCACGGAGAAAGCCTAACGACGTGCGTCGACACCGTGGGGTCGCCCGGAGGCTCGGCATACGCCGGACAGACGACAATAGAAGCACCCCTCTCCCTGCAGGAAGCCGACATGTCCTCTGCCACCGCATCACCGCGCCGCCGCGGCCGCCGCTCCGGATCCGAGAGCGGACCGCGCGCGAGCCTGACGCAACTCCTTCCCTACGTCTTCGAGCACAAACCCGTCGTGGCGCTCATCGTGGTTCTCAGCATCGCCGGCGCCGCCGCGACGCTTGCCCAACCACTCTTGGTCGGACAGGTGATCGAGCGCGTGCAGAACGAGCAGGCTCTCGGCCTGTTGATCTGGGGCATCGTCGCGCTCGTCGTCGGCGGCTCGCTCATCTCCGGGTACCAGCATTACCTGCTTCAGCGCACCGGCACAGCCGTCGTCTACTCGTCCCGCCGCAAGCTGATCGCCCGGATCCTGCACCTTCCGATCAGCGAGTTCGACTCGCGCCGCACCGGCGACCTGGTCTCGCGGGTCGGCACCGACACGACGCTGCTCTACGCCGTGCTGACGCAGGGCCTCGCCGACTCGGTGGGCAATGCGCTGCTGTTCGTCGGCGCGATCATCGCGATGGCGTTCCTCGACCCGATCCTGCTGCTCGCGATCGTCGTCGTCATCGGCATCTCCGTCGCGGCGGTCGTGCTGCTGAGTGGCCGCATTCGCGAGGCCACCCGGGAGCAGCAGGAGAAGGTCGGCGAACTGGCGTCCGGGGTCGAGCGGGCCATCGGCTCGATCCGCACCGTGCGCGCGGCCGGGGCGACCGAACGCGAAGCCGACACCGTCACCGACGTCGCGACCGACGTGTACGGCGTCGGCGTGAAGATCGCGAAGGTGTCGGCGCTGGTCGTGCCGATCGCCGGCATCGCGCTGCAGGTGTCTCTCCTGGTCGTCCTGGGGCTCGGCGGATTCCGCGTCGCCTCCGGCGCGATCGGGGTCGCGAGTCTCATCACGTTCGTGATGTTCCTCTTCCTCTTGGTGGCACCGCTCGGTTCGTTCTTCGGCGCGATCACGTCGGTCAATCAGGCGCTCGGCGCGCTGGGCCGCATCCAGGAAGTACTCGACCTGCCGACCGAGACGGAACGCGATGCCGAGATCGCGGCCTCCGCGGGCATCGCTGGCGCCGACTCGGTCGACGACGCGACGGCGATCGAGTTCCGCAACGTCCGTTTCGCCTATCCCGAGGCCGTCGTCGCCGCACGCCGCCGCGGCGAGACGGAAGCCGCAGCGCTCCTTGCCGAAGTCCATGCGGACGGCGCCGGCGAGGTCGCCACGGGGGCCGACCGTACCGGCGAAGTGCTGCGCGGGGTGTCGTTCCGAGTGCCGCGCGGGGCGCGCGTCGCGCTCGTCGGCCCGTCCGGCGCGGGCAAGTCCACGACTCTCGCGCTCATCGAGCGCTTCTACGACCCGACCGGCGGCGAGATCCTCCTCGACGGCGTCGATGTGCGCACGATCGATCGTGCGGAGCTGCGCGCGCAGCTCGGCTATGTCGAGCAGGATGCCCCGACCCTCGCCGGGACGATCGCCGAGAACCTGCGGCTCGCGTCACCGGCCGCATCCGACGAGGACTGCGAGCGCGTGTTGCGCGCGGTGAACCTCGGCGACGTCCTCGAGCGCAATCCGCTCGGCATCGCCGCCCCCGTCGGCGAGGCCGGCGTCATGCTCTCCGGCGGCGAGCGCCAGCGCCTCGCGATCGCCCGCGCACTGCTGGCCGCCCCGCCCATCCTGCTCTTGGACGAATCGACGTCATCCTTGGACGGCCTCAACGAGCAACGGATGCGGGAGGCCATCGACGCCGTCGCCACGGGCCGCACGCTGGTTGTGATCGCCCACCGACTCTCGACCGTGGTCGACAGCGACCTGATCGTCGTCCTCGACCAGGGTGAGGTCGTCGGTCAGGGCACCCACGCCGAACTCATCGAGTCCACACCGCTCTATCGCGACCTGGCGGCGCACCAGCTCCTGGTCTGATCCCCTGCCCCGGTCACGACGAGCGCGGACTGCGCGCGCGTCAGGACTGGGCGCGCTTGAGGCGGTAGCGCAATGCCGCGAGCTCAGAGTAGAGCGCGGCCGGCACCTTGCCGTCGAAGATCCCGTAGAACTCCTCGGTGAGGTCGGCTTCGTGCAGCCACAACTCCGGGTCGACCGCGAAGAGCTCCGCGAGATCTGCAGCCGGCACGTCGATACCGTCGAGATTGAGGTCTTCCGTGCGCGGCAAGCGCCCGATCGGGCTGTCGACGGCGGGCACGCTGCCGTCGATGCGCCGGATGATCCAGTCGATGACGCGCGCGTTGTCCCCGAAGCCGGGCCACAGGAACCGACCGTCGGCCCCCTTGCGGAACCAGTTCACCTGGAACACGCGCGGCGCGCGGTCGAAACGCAGCTTCTGGCCGACCTCGAGCCAGTGCGCGAAGTAGTCGGCCATGTTGTAGCCGCAGAACGGAAGCATCGCGAACGGGTCGCGCCGGAGTTCTCCGACCGTCCCCTCGGCGGCGGCCGTGCGTTCCGAGGAGATGTTCGACCCGAGGAAGACCCCGTGGGTCCAGTCGGTCGCCTCCAAGACGAGCGGCACGTTCGTGGCCCGCCGACCGCCGAAGAGAATGGCATCCAACGGCACTCCCTCGGCCGCATCCCAGTCCGGTGCGATCTGCGGGCATTGTGCCGCGGCGACGGTGAAGCGCGAGTTGGGGTGCGCAGCGGGACGACCGGATGCCGGCGTCCAGGGGTTACCCTCCCAGTCGGTGAGTTCGGCGGGGATCTCGTCGGTCAGCCCCTCCCACCAGACATCGCCATCGGGGCGCAACGCGACGTTCGTGAAGATCGTATTGCCCCACAGCGTCTCGATAGCGGCGACGTTGGTGGACTGGCCCGTGCCGGGTGCGACGCCGAAGAACCCGGCTTCCGGATTGATGGCGTGCAGACGTCCGTCCTCGCCGGGGCGGAGCCACGCGATGTCGTCCCCGAGGGTTTCCACACGCCACCCGGGGATCGTGGGGCGCAGCATCGCCAGGTTGGTCTTGCCGCACGCGGACGGGAACGCGGCAGCCAGGTGGTACGCCTTCCCCTTCGGATCGATCACCCGGATGAGAAGCATGTGCTCGGCGAGCCAGCCCTCATCGCGGCCGATCACGGACGCGATTCGCAGGGCGAAGCACTTCTTCGCGAGGATCGCGTTGCCGCCGTATCCCGATCCGAACGAGAAGACTTCGAGCGTGTCGGGGAAATGCACGATGTACTTCTCGTCGTTGCACGGCCAGGCCGCATCCTGCTCGCCCGGCGCGAGCGGCGCACCGACGGAGTGGACGGTCTTGACCCAGGGCTTACCCGCGGCGATCTGCTCGAGCACCTCGGTGCCCACACGCGTCATGATGCCGATCGACGTGACGGCATAGGCCGAGTCGGTGACCTGCACGCCGATGTGCGAGAGCGGGCCGCCGACGGCGCCCATCGAGAACGGCACGACGTACATCGTGCGGCCGCGCATCGAGCCGCGGAAGAGCGGCGTGAGGGTGTCACGGATCTCGGCCGGAGCGACCCAGTTGTTCGTGGGACCGGCATCCGCTTCGTTCTCGGAGGCGATGAACGTTCGGGCCTCGGTGCGGGCAACATCGCTCGGGTGCGAGCGGGCCAGGTACGAGCCGGGGCGCCACTCGGGGTTCAGCTTGATGAGCTTGCCCTCCTCGACCTGTTCACGCAGAAGAGTCTCGTTCTCGGCGCGCGAGCCGTCGATCCAGTGGATGCGGGCAGGCTGCGTGAGCGCGGCGATCTCAGCGACCCATGTCTCGAGTTCCGCCATCGCCGCTCCGACGATGTGGGGCTGCTCGCCGTACCGCGGTGCCGGCGCACGGTGGTCGGCCGGGACGGTCGGGGTCGGGCGGGTGAAGATGTCGGCGATGGCCATCTCGATCTCCTTCGTGCGCGGCGTCGGCGCGGGCTGATACCTCGATTCTCGATCGCTAGACCGCACATTTATCGACCGATTGACCTGCAAGAATCGCCATTCTTTCCCTATGATCAAGGAATGACTCCGACCGCTGTGGAACTGTCGACGCTCGGTCACCGCATCCGCCACCGACGTCTCGCGCACGGCTACACGCTGGACGAGCTCGGCGCGATCGTCGGCGTCGCGGGCAGTCAGCTGAGCTTGATCGAGAACGGCAAACGCGAACCGAAGCTCTCGCTGCTGCAGGCCGTCGCGGTCGCGACGGGCACGACTGTCACCGACCTCCTCTCCCCCGAGCCGCCGAACCGACGCGCGGCGCTCGAGCTCGAGCTCGCGCGCGCGCAGTCCAGCACGGCGTTCCGCCGCCTCGGCATCGCGCCTATCAAGGCGGGCAAGACCATGACCGACGACACGATCGAGAGCGTTCTGGGCCTCCACCGCGAGCTTCAGCGCCGCGAGCGTGAGGCGATCGCCACACCGGAAGAAGCACGGCGCGCCAACACCGAGCAGCGACTGCGCATGCGCGCGCAACGTAACTACCTGCCCGAGATCGAGAAGCTCGCCGAAAAGCAGCTCAAGGCCGCAGGGCACGTGTCGGGCGCCCTCAAGCACCGCACGGTCGGGATCATGGCCGAGCAGCTCGGCTTCGAGCTCCTCTACGTGGGCGACCTGCCCCATTCGGCGCGCTCCGTCACGGATCTCGAGAATGGCCGGATCTACCTGCCGCCGGCGTCGATTCCGGGCGGGCACGGTTTGCGCTCGATGGCGTTGCAGGCGATGGCACACCGGCTCCTGGGGCACCAGCCGCCCACCGATTACGCCGAGTTCCTCTGGCAGCGCCTCGAGATCAATTATTTCGCGGCGTGCTGCCTCATGCCCGAGACGGCGTCGATCGCGTTCCTCGACCAGGCGAAGAAGGGCCGCAACCTGGCGGTGGAGGACTTCCGCGACGCCTTCGGCGTCACTCACGAGGCCGCCGCGATGCGCTTGACGAATCTGCTGACCGAGCACTTCGACATTCCGCTGCACTTCTTGCGCGTCGACGGATCCGGTGCGATCAATCGTGTCTACGAGAACGACGGGCTGCCGCTTCCGGAAGATGTGACCGGAGCCGTGGAAGGGCAGATCGCGTGCCGCCGCTTCCTCGCGCGCTCGGCCTTCGAAGAGCACAACCGCACGACCGAGCACTACCAGTACACCGACACCCCCGCCGGGACGTTCTGGTGCTCGACCCAGACCGGCACGACCTCCGACGGCGAGTTCTCGGTCACGGTCGGGGTGCCCTTCGACGACGCGCGGTGGTTCCGCGGTCGGGAGACGCCGAAGCGTGCGGTGTCGCTCTGCCCCGACGAATCATGCTGCCGGCGCCCGCCCGCCGACGTGACGGCCCGCTGGGAAGGGAAGGCGTGGCCGAGCGCCCGCGTCCACCAGCAGATGTTCTCGCCGTTGCCCCGCGGCGCATTCCCCGGTGTGGATGACGGCGAGGTCTACGCCTTCCTGGAGCGCCACGCCGCGGAGTAGTGACCGCACGCCGTCGTACCGTACGCAGGATCGCTCTCGGTGCACCGTGCGCGGGCCGTTGCTCCGGCGAACGGTACAGTCCGCCCGCGAGACCGGGAATGCCGGGGCGTGTGTGCGCGCTGTGCCTGGGGCGCAGACTGGTCTCATCTGCGCGAGGAGGAAGCCATGCAAGGTCTCGAAGTCACCGTGTTGCTGGGCCTCGCCATCCTCGTCGGTACCGTGCTTGCGCCGCGCCTGCGGATCGCGACGCCGCTGCTCCTGGTCGTGATCGGCCTGCTGCTGGGTTTCGTCCCCCCGCTGCGCGAAATCCAGCTGCCGCCCGAAACCGTGTTGCTCCTGTTCCTGCCGGTCATGCTGTTCTGGGAGAGCCTGACGACGTCGCTGCGTGCGATCCGCCGGTCGTTGCGCTACATCATCCCGATGAGCACGCTGCTGGTGGTCGCCTCGGCCTTCGCTGTGGCGTGGATCGCGACGCTGTTCGGGATGCCGTGGCAGACCGGTCTGCTCCTCGGCGCGGCCGTCGCACCGCCGGATGCCACCGCGGTCGCCGCGCTCGGGCGCCTGCTCCCGCAGCGTATGTTCATGAAGCTCAAGGCGGAGAGCCTGACGAACGACGGCACCGCGCTCGTCCTCTATGCCATCGCGCTCTCCCTTGCCCTCGGCGACAGCGTGACGGCATGGTCGGTCACCGCCACCGTGCTCGTCTCCTACCTCGGTGGCGCCGCGGCGGGCATCGCCGTGGCGGCGCTGACCTTCGTCGCGCTGCGGCGTACGCGGCACGCTCTCGTCATCAACATCACCCTGTTGCTCGTGCCCTTCACCGCGTTCCTCGCCGCCGAGATGATCCAGGCCTCAGGTGTTCTCGCCGTCGTCTTCGCCGGCCTCATCATCGCGTGGATGCTGCCACGCATCACGACGGCCGCATCGCGCCGCCAGTCGAGCGCTGCCTGGCCGTTCGGCGTCTACCTGCTCAACGGTGCGCTCTTCGTGTTGATCGGGCTGGAGGTGCAGTACGTCGTCCACGACATCCCCGCCCGTCAGATCGGCGCACTCATGCTCGTGACCGTCGCCGCGTGGGCTGCCCTCCTCGTGGTGCGGTACCTGTTCCAGTTGCTCTTCGCACCGTTCACGCGTCCTTCGGGCGGGCCGCGATCCGGATACCAACGTGGCCGGGTCGTGAGTACGGTTGCCGGTTTCCGCGGAGCGATCTCACTCGCGATCGCCCTCTCGGTGCCGCCGGCGGTGGGCGGCGCGGGTGACCTTTCCGGTCGGGATGCCGTGGTCTTCGTGACTGCCGGTGTCATCCTGCTGAGTTTGCTCGTCCAGGGACCGCTTCTCCCGGCCGTCGTGCGGTGGGCGCGCCTGCGCGATGACGGTGTCGCCGAGGACGAGTACGAGCTCGCTCAGCGCACGATCTCGGGCGCGGCACTCGCGGCGATCGATGACCTTGCCGCCGAGCACGGAATCAGTGACGGCGTACGAGATCGTGCACGTCACGAGGGGTACGAACTGCTCGAACTGTCCAATGCGCGGGCGTATGCGCGGCAGAGCGCGAACGACAACGACCGCATCGCCGAGCTCGAGGACGTCCTCGACGATCCGGCGGCGCCCGACACCGGTCCCCTGCCCGCAGCGAGGACGGCCCGCCATGTCGTGACGCCCGCCGACGGCGACGCATCGGCATCGTCGCTGCAGATGCTCGCGACGAGCTCGGGGATCGACCTGACGCAACGGTCGCCGATCACCCGATTCGAGGAGGCCTCGCGACTCAAACTCGCTCTCCTGCAGCGCAAGCGCGATGTGCTGCTGCGAATGCGACGCGAAGGCACGATCGACGACCTGGTCGAGCGTCGCGTAGAGACCCACCTCGACTTCGAAGAACTCCGTCTGCGCGGTGTCGAACACCCCGACTGATCCCGGAGAGGACGGGCGCGCGGAACTTCACGTGAACGTCACCCAACGACCGCTCACGCATGCCACTCTGGAATGATGCAGCGCACCGTCACCAGTCGCATCGTTCTGAACGTCACCGAGACCGCCGATCTGGTCTTCGCCATCGCGGTCAGCCGCGCGTATACGCCGACCACGGAGACGCTCACCGCCACCGTCGCCGGCGTCCCGGTCGAGGTGCGCGAGATCGACGACATCCACGGCGGCCGGTTACATCGCCTGACCGCGCAGCCGGGCGAGCTCGTCGTCGAGTACTCCGCGACGATCGATGGCACCGGCGCCACCCTCGACACGGACGAAGCCGCGCCCCTCGTCTATGTCCGCCCGAGCCGCTATTGCGAGTCGGATTCACTGGCACCGACAGCGGCGGCCGAGTTCGCCGGCATCGAGGAGCCGGCAGCGCTCCTCACCTCCGTATCCTCCTGGGTCGGCACCCACCTCAGCTATGTGAGCGGATCGTCGCTCCCGACCGACGGCGCGACCCGCACCCTGATGAACCGTCAGGGCGTGTGCCGCGACTACGCGCACCTGTGCGTCGCGCTCCTGCGAGCCTCCGGCGTACCGGCACGGCTCGTCGCCGTCTACGCGCCGGGCTTGGTCCCCATGGACTTCCATGCGGTCGCCGAAGCGTGGATCGACGAAGAGTGGCGGGTCGTGGATGCCACCACCCTCGCGCCGCGCCAGACGCTCGTGCGCATCTCGACGGGGCGGGATGCCGCCGACACCGCCTTCCTGAACGTCTTGAGCGGCCGCGCCGACCTCGTCTCGACCGAAATCACGGCGGTCGCCGACGCGCTTCCGACGGATGATCTCGATCAGCTCGTCTCGATCGGCTGACCGACGTGAGCGCGCGCGTCGCCGTCGAGGTCGAGGATCTCACCCGGCATTACGGGTCTTTCGTCGCGGTCGACGGGATCTCATTCGACATCGCCGAAGGCGAGACCTTCGCACTCCTGGGACCGAACGGCGCCGGTAAATCGACGACGATCGAGATCCTCGAGGGCTACCGGGACCGCACTTCCGGTCGAGTCGCGGTGCTCGGCGTCGACCCCGAGCACGGACACCTCGACTGGAAAGCGCGCCTGGGGATCGTGTTGCAGAGCTCGGGCGAGTCCGGGCTCGTCACGGTGCGCGAGCAGCTGTCCCACTTCGCGGGCTATTATCCGAATCCGCGGGATGTCGACGAAGTCATCGCCGCGATCGGCCTCCAGGGCCGGGAGAAGGTGCAGATCAGACGACTCTCCGGCGGTCAACGCCGACGGGTCGACGTGGGCCTCGGGATCATCGGGAACCCCGCGCTGCTGTTCTTGGACGAGCCGACCACGGGTTTCGACCCCGAAGCTCGGCGACAGTTCTGGGAACTCATCCGCTCGCTCAAGGCGGAGGGCACCAGCATCCTGCTGACGACGCACTATCTCGATGAGGCGGCGCAGCTCGCCGACCGCGCGGGCGTCATCGCCGGCGGGCGGATCGTCGCGCTCGGCGGCATCGATGAGATCGGCGGAGCCGCGGCGCGCGTCCCGATCGTGCGCTGGAAGGATGCGGCGGGCACGGTCCACGAGGAACGCACCGACGCTCCCGGGGTCCGCGTGGCCGCGCTCATCGCCGAATACGGCGAACTCGACGCGCTGGAGGTCGTCCGCCCCAGTCTGGAAGACGTCTATCTCGATCTCATCGCCGAACACGAGCGCGAAGAATCGACCGCGGAGCTGCGCGCATGACCGTCGAGACGCCTCCCCTCGCCTGGGTCACCCCGCTCCCCACCGGACGCACGCTACGGCTCGGCCTGGAGCGGGTGCGCTACGAAGTCGTCGGATACTTCCGTCAGACCGACACGGTCTTCTTCACCTTCCTGTTCCCCGTGCTCATGCTCACGATCTTCTCCACCGCCTTCAGCAGTCAGACGTTCGGCCCTCCCGGTGAAGAGCTGACCGCCGCGGCGTACTATCTGCCGGCGATGGTGGCTGCCGGCATCCTGCTCTCCGGGCTACAGAACCTGGGTGTCGACATCGCGATGGAACGCAGCGACGGCACGCTCAAGCGCCTCGGCGGAACACCCCTGCCCGTCGTCAGCTACTTCATCGGCAAGCTGGGGCAGGTGTTCGTCACCGCGACGCTCCAGGCGGCCCTCATCATCGCGATCTCCGCGCTCGTGTTCCAGGTGCCGCTGCCGACCGATGGGGAGTCCTGGCTGACGTTCGCCTGGGTCTTCGTGCTCGGAGTCACCACGTCGGCGGTTCTCGGCATCGCGATCTCCGCGCTCCCCCGCAGCGGGCGGTCGGCGACCGCGGTGATCATCCCGATCGCGCTCGTGCTGCAGTTCATCTCCGGCGTGTACCTGGCGTTCTCGATCCTGCCGAGCTGGTTGCAGTCGGTCGCGAATGTGTTCCCCCTGCGGTGGATGGCCAGCGGCATGCGCGCCGCGTTCTTGCCGGCATCCTTCGAATCCGGCGAACCCGGAGGAACGTGGGCCCTCATGACCGGCGCGCTGGTGATGATCGCCTGGCTCGTGCTCGGATTGATCGTCTGCCGGCTGACCTTCCGCTGGATCCGCAAGGACGGATGAGTCCCGAGCTACCCCGCGGCACGCGTGGCATGACACAGTGAATCCATGAAGACCTGGATCGTGCGATTCGCCTCCCTGTACGTGTTCAATCTCGTGGTGCTGTTCGCCGTCGGGTTGCTGCTCCCGAACGTCAGCGTCGGGTGGGCGGCGCTCTGGGCATCCGTGATCCTGACGGCGGCGACCCTGTGGCTCAAGCCCGTGGTCTCGAAGATATTCACCGGCGCCGCGCGCAAGTCCGCAGGTCAGCGCACCCGTCTGGGCGAAAAGCTCGTGCAGTACGGAATCGTCTTCCTCGTGGAACTCATCATCTGGGTTCTCGTGGTGATCTTCTCCGGCGTGCGCGTCGGCGGCTTCTTCTGGGGCTGGGTGATTCCGCCGATCCTGCTCGCGATCGCGTGGATCATCTACGACCTGGCCGATGACCGCATCCACCGCACGGCCGGTGAGCTGTACGACAAGGCGGATGCCGGCATCCGCGGCACTCGTGGAACCACCGCGGCGGCCCCCGCCGCTCCGACCGCCGCCGGCCGGGAGGGCGCGGCCGAGCTGCGCGACGGCCTGACCGCCGAGCAGCGCAGGATGCTCGATGAGCTCGGCAAGAGCTGACACGGCGCGGCGCCGTGTGACGACCACGTAACAAAGCGTCGCCGGAGCGCGACCGTGTGCGCCGGAGCCGGGATGATAAAGAACGACTCCCGTGCCCGTTCGTTCTCAGCCGCGCGCGGTCCCGCATCCCACTTTCGAAGGATCCTCCATGACGCGTCCTGCCTTGCGCACCGTACTCGCCGCGACTGCCGCGGTCACCGCTCTGCTGCTCGCCGGCTGCGGCTCCGGATCGGCGGCGCCGTCCGAATCGGCCGACGCGGATGCCGACTATCTGACTCCGGGCACGCTGACGATCGCGACGGGTGACATCGCGTACGAGCCCTACGTGATCGGTGACGACCCCGCCTCCGGTGAAGGCTTCGAAGCGGCGATCGCCTACGCGATCGCCGAGAAGCTCGGCTTCGCCGCGGAGGACGTCGAGTGGGTGCGGACGAGCTTCGAAGCCGCGATCGCGCCCGGACCGAAGAGCTTCGACTTCAACATCCAGCAGTACACGATCACGGACGAGCGCAAGCAAGCCGTCGACTTCTCGTCGCCCTACTACTCCGCGAGCCAGGCCGTCGTCGGCATCACCGGTGGCCCGACGGACGGCGTCGACTCGATCGACGGGCTGAAGGGTCTGTCGCTCGGCGCGATGGCAGGCTCCACGAGTGCGCAGACGATCGAAGAGGTCATCCAGCCGAGCGCGGAGCCCCGACTGTACGCATCGAACGAGGATGCCGTCGCGGCGTTCAACGCGAACCAGTTCGACGCGTTCGTGATCGACCTGCCGACCGCGTTCCTCGCGACGTCGATGTACATCGAGAACTCCTACATCGTCGGGGAGCTCCCCGCCGGGGGCGTCGCCGACGAATGGGGCGTCGTCCTGGCGAAGGATTCGCCCCTGACCGACCGCGTCAGCGCGGCGATCGACGAGCTCCGCGAGGACGGCACGCTCGAAGCGATCACCGACGAGTGGCTGGGAGCGGGCCTGGGCGTCACGCTGCTGAAGTGACCTGGGCGCACGCCGGCATCGCCCGGTCGAGTACCGTCGATTCGTGACCGTGCACACCCCGAGCGAGCTCGAAATCGGCCGACAGGCGTACCGCGCCGGGCGGGCGAGGCGATCGGTGCTCGTCGCGATCGCCTCGACGATCGCATTCGCGGTGATCGTCTGGGCGACCGTCATCAACACCCCCGGCTGGGCCGCGGTGCAGCGTTCGTTCTTCGATCCCACGATCGCCCTCGCCTCGCTCCCCCGCATCTGGGACGGGTTTCTGCTCAACCTCACCGTGCTCGGCCTGTCGGTGATCACGGTCGGCATCTGCGCGCTCGCGATCGCCCTCCTGCGCACCCTCCGCGGGCCGGTGTTCTTTCCCGTCCGAGTGCTCGCGGCGGCATACACCGACATCTTCCGCGGGCTGCCGTTCATCATCGTGCTCTACCTGTTCGGTTTCGGCGTGCCGACCCTCATCGGCGAGCGCATCCATCCGGTCGTGCTCGGCACGATCGCGGTCACTCTCACCTACTCGGCGTACGTGTCGGAAGTGATCCGGGCGGGCATCGAGGCGGTGCATCCCTCGCAGACCCTCGCCGCCCGCGCACTGGGACTCGGCTACACGCGGACGATGCGCACGGTCGTGTTGCCGCAGGCCCTGCGCAAAATGACGCCGCCGCTCATGAACGACTTCGTCGCAATGCAGAAAGACGTCGGACTCATCTCGATCCTCGGGGCCGTCGATGCCGTGCTGGCGGCGAAGATCGAGTCGTCGCAGACCTATAACTTCACGCCGTACGTGGTCGCCGGCATCCTGTTCATCCTGCTGGCGATCCCGACGGTCCGCCTCACCGACTGGTACACCGCGAAGCTGCGGGCACGCGAGCAGGCGGGGGCGATCCTGTGACCGCACTCCTGCAGGCGACGGATCTCTGGAAGTCGTTCGGCGACCAGGAAGTGCTCCGCGGAGTGTCGCTGGCCCTCGAGACGCACGAAGTCGTCGCGCTGATCGGCGCCTCCGGGTCGGGCAAATCCACGCTGTTGCGCTGCCTGGGGCTCCTCGAACCGATCGATGACGGCCAGATCTTCCTCGATGGGGCCGACATCTCCGACCCACGGGTCGACGGCAACCGGGTGCGCGCACGGTTCGGCGCCGTCTTCCAGAGTTACAACCTGTTTCCGCACCTCTCGGTGCTCGACAATGTGACCCTCGCATCGCGCGTCGTACACCGAATGCCGCGTCGCGCCGCCGAGGACCGCGCGATGGGGTTGCTCGAGCGCATCGGGCTGGCACCACTCGCCCGCGAACACCCCGACCGGCTCTCGGGCGGACAGCAGCAGCGGGCCGCGATCGTGCGCGCGATCGCGACCGATCCGGAAGTCCTGCTCCTCGACGAGATCACGTCGGCGCTCGACCCGGAACTCGTCGGTGAAGTGCTCGAGCTGGTGCGCGAGCTCGCCGCGGAGGGCGCGACCATCCTGATGGCAACCCACGAGATGGCATTCGCTCGCGATGTCGCCGACCGTGTCGTGTTCCTCGATGAGGGCATCGTCCGGGAACAGGGCACGCCGAGCGAGGTGTTCGGTGCGCCGCGCGAGGTGCGCACCCGCGCGTTCCTGTCCCGCTTCACGGCCTGATCCCCCGCGGGTGCGGCGCCTTCGCCCACCGAGGCGGCGTCAGCCTGCGTTGCCGCTTCTTCGCGTCCGCCTGTACCCCACGCAGGACCACCGCCCGGCGGGACGCCGCCGGGTGCCGGAAAAACGCGCCGCGCGGGCGCGCGCGGCCGCGCCCGTCCTGCATTGGGTACAGGACCCCGCGCTGTCGTCGGCCGGCTGGGCGGCAGCCGCGGGACATCCGCTGTGTCAACCTGTTGACATCGCATTAAGTCAACTGGTTTACTCAGGGGATGACGACCCGCATCACCTTCACGTTGCACGAACTGGTCGCCGCCCTCGACGGCTACGCCGACCGCGTATTGGGCGAGCGGTTCGGCGTGAGCTTCAACCACTTCGTCTTCTTGGCCGTCCTGGCCGATGTCGAGCCCTCCGATATGACCACGCTCGCACGCTGCCTCGGCATCTCGAAGGCTGCGGTGAGCAAACGCGTTCCCGCGCTGGTGGAGGGCGGCTGGATCACCGGCGCCCCGGGGGCGGGACGCAGCATCCTGCTCCAGCTCACCGAGCGCGGCGCCACGCTCGTCCGCGAAGCGGGAGACGTGCTCGAGGGAGAGTTCACCGCCCTCCTCGGCCACCCCGCCCTCGCCGAGGACCCCGTCGATGTGCCCCGTCTCGACCGTCAGCTGTCCGCTCTCGCCCACATCGTCCGCGCCACACCCGTTTCCGCTGCGGGAACCCCCCAAGGAGCCGCATCCTCATGACCTCGCCCGCGCACATCCTGGTCGTCATCGGCTCGCCGATCGCCGACAGCCTCAACCATGCACTGGCCTCCGCCTACGTCGATGCCGCGCGCACCGGCGGCGCCGAGGTCCGCATCGTCGACCTCTCCCGTGACGCGGTGCCCCAGCATCCCGCGGTTCGGGGCGAGTTGCGGATGCCGCGCACCGCGGAAGACGTGCCGCTTCCCGATGAAGCCGTGACCTACGTCGCAGGGGTCGAGTGGGCAGATCACCTCGTGTTCTTCTTCCCGCAGTGGTGGGGCACGTACCCCGCCGCGATGAAGGCCTATATCGACCGCGTGTTCCTGTCGGGCTTCGCGTTCCGCTACCGCGAGCGCGGCAGCCTGTGGGACAAGCTCCTCACCGGGCGCACCGCCCGCATCGTCATGACGATGGACTCCCCGCGCGCGTGGAACGCGTGGATGTACCGCGACGCCGCCATCCGCACGCTGCGCACCGCGACGCTGGACTACTGCGGCATCCGGGTCCGAGGAGTGACGCGCTTCGCCGCGGTGCGCCACAGCTCCGCGACAACACGCGAGACATGGCTCAGCCGCATGGCGACCTTCGGTGCGAAAGACGCCCGGGGCGTCACCGCCCTGGTGCGGGACACGCTCGTCCCCGCCTGACCGTCAGCGCGCGGCGCGCTCCGCCGCCTCGACCACGTTGGTCAGCAGAAGCGCGACGGTCATCGGTCCCACGCCCCCCGGGTTGGGCGAGAGATAGCCGGCGACCTCGGCGACGTCGGGGTGGACGTCACCTCGGACGACGGACTTCCCCGTCTCCGGGTCGAGCTCTCGGGTGACCCCGACATCGAGGACAGCGGCGCCGGGCTTGACGTCCTCGGCGCGGATGAGGTGAGCGACGCCCGCCGCCGCGACGATGACATCCGCCTGCCGCAGATACTGGCCGGCATCCACCGTTCCGGTGTGCGTGAGGGTGACGGTCGCGTTCAGCTCACGTCGGGTCAACAACAGCCCTATCGAGCGACCGATCGTCACCCCGCGACCGACGACGACGACGTGCTTGCCCTTCAGGTCGTAGTCGTTACGCAGGAGCAGCTCGATCACACCGCGCGGCGTGCACGGCAGAGGAGTGTCGATCGGGCCGTTGACGTTCAACACCAGGCGCCCGAGGTTGGTCGGGTGGAGGCCGTCGGCATCCTTCGCCGGGTCGATCCGCTCGAGGATCGCGTCGGTGTCGATGTGCTTCGGCAGCGGCAACTGCACGATGTAGCCGTGGCAGGTGGGGTCGGCGTTGAGTTCGTCGATCAGCGCTTCGACCTGCGCCTGCGTCGCGTCGGCCGGCAGCTCGCGCTGGATCGAGTTCATCCCGAGCGCCTCGGACTGCGTGTGCTTCATCCCGACGTAGAGCTGGGATGCCGGGTCGGCACCGACCAGGACCGTCGCGATGCCCGGGACGATTCCGCGCGCCTTCAGCGCCGCGACCCGCTCCGCGAGCTCGGCCTTGATCTCGGCCGCGGCGGCCTTTCCGTCCAGTCTGACAGCGGTCATGCTCTCTCCTCGTTCGTCGTCTCCACCCGGCTCCCCGGACCGCGAGACACCCTTTATGCCCCGAGACACTGAATGCCCGCGCGTGTCTCGGTGCACCAGACGTGTCTCGCGGACGCGCAGACTGCCCGCGCGGGGGGGATGCCGGGTTACTGGTGGAGGTTGGGGTACAGGGGGAAGGCCTCGGCCAGGGTGGCAACACGGGCGCGGAGCGCGGCGACGTCGGCGCCGGGCAGAAGCGCCAACGCGATGATGTCGGCCACCTCGGTGAACTCGGCATCGCCGAAGCCCCGGGTCGCGAGCGCCGGCGTGCCGATGCGCAGACCCGAGGTCACCATCGGCGGACGCGGGTCGTTGGGGACCGCGTTGCGGTTGACCGTGATGCGGATCTCGTGCAGCAGGTCTTCGGCCTGCTTGCCGTCGATCGCGGCGTCGCGGAGGTCCACGAGCACGAGGTGCACATCGGTGCCGCCGGAGCGGACGGAGATGCCGGCATCCTTCACGTCCTGCTGGCCGAGGCGGTCGGCGAGCAGGGCCGCGCCGCGGACGACGCGCTCCTGACGCTCCTTGAACTCCGGCGTCGCGGCGAGCTTGAACGCGGTCGCCTTCGCCGCGATGACGTGCATGAGCGGTCCGCCCTGCTGACCCGGGAAGACCGCCGTGTTGATCTTCTTGGCGAGATCGGCGTCGTTCGTCAGGATGAAGCCCGAGCGCGGGCCACCGATCGTCTTGTGCACGGTCGACGAGACGACGTGCGCGTGCGGGACGGGCGAGGGGTGGATGCCGGCGGCCACGAGCCCGGCGAAGTGCGCCATGTCGACCCACAGGAGGGCGCCGACCTCGTCGGCGATCTCACGGAAACGCGCGAAGTCGAGCTGGCGGGGGTACGCCGACCATCCGGCGATGATGACCTTGGGCTGGTGCTCGCGCGCGAGGCGGGCGACCTCGTCCATATCGATGATCGAGGTCTCGGGGTCGACGCCGTACGCGACGATGTTGTAGAGCCGGCCGGAGAAGTTGATCTTCATGCCGTGCGTCAGGTGCCCGCCGTGATCGAGCGAGAGACCGAGCAGCGTGTCACCGGGACGGGCGATCGCGTGGAGGACCGCGGCGTTCGCCGTGGCGCCCGAGTGCGGCTGGACGTTGGCGAACTCGGCACCGAAGAGGGCCTTCGCACGCGAGATCGCGAGCTCCTCGGCGACGTCGACCTCTTCGCAGCCACCGTAATAGCGACGGCCGGGGTAGCCTTCGGCGTACTTGTTGGTCAGCACGGAGCCCTGCGACTGCAGCACCGAGACGGGCACGAAGTTCTCGGAGGCGATCATCTCGAGATAGCCGCGCTGGCGATCGAGCTCGCGCTCGAGCACGGCGGCGATCTCGGGGTCGACCTCGGAGAGCGGGGCGTTGAAGTAGGAGTCGGTCATGGGATCCTCCGGTGGTTGAGTGCCGCCACCCGATGGCGATCACACAGGTGATCAGGGCGACGGTATATCGAAACCACGGCCGACCCAGGCGAACGGTCGAAATGCCATGTCGATCGCTCCCTGGTGGTGGCCCACCTCAACGCCAGTCGCGACGTTGTCGAGCATATCGGATGCCCGCTCGATAAGCTCTCGTGCACCCTTTTGTTAGGACCCTGTACTTGACATGATGGAGGGATCATGGCCCCGCCGCACCTCATCCCCACGCCCACCTCGATGACCGCAGTGCCGAGCTCACCGTTCCGGTTGGGTGCGGGGGCCGCGATCTCCGGTGACCCCGACGCCGTCGCGGCGTTGCAGGCGCATCTGGATGCCCTTCCCGACGCACCCTCCGCCGGCCCCATCACCCTGACGGTCGAGGCAGGCGGAGCGGCCGGGTCCTACCGACTCGAGGTGGATGCGGCATCCGTCACGGTCGCGGGCGCGGATCCGGCTGGCCTGTTCGCGGGCATCCAGACCCTCAGCCAACTCGTGCAGAGCGGGCCGGACGGATGGTCGATCCCCGCCGTCCGCATCGACGACGAGCCCCGGTTCGCCTATCGCGGAGTCATGCTCGACGTCGCGCGGCACTTCCACGATGTCGACACGGTCAAGGCCTACATCGACCGGGCGTCGTCGCTGAAGTTCAACGTCCTGCATCTGCACCTCAGTGACGATCAGGGCTGGCGCCTGGAGATCCTCTCCCGACCCGAGCTGACCGCACGCGCCGCGGCGAGCTCTGTGGGTGGGGACGCCGGCGGCTTCTACACGCAGGACGACTATCGCGAGATCGTCGCGTACGCCGCCGCTCACCACATGATCGTCGTGCCCGAGATCGATGTCCCCGGTCACACGCACGCGGTCAGCCTCGCCTACCCCGAACTCAGCGAGCAACCCGTTCTCTCGGAGCACGTCCACGAGGTCGTCGCTCTCTTCGGCGGCGACCTTCCCGAGAACGGGACAGGCTACGACGGGATGGCCGTCGGCTTCTCGTCGCTGAAGATCCATGAAGAGGCGACGTATGACTTCCTGCGCGATGTCTTCCGCGAGGTCGCGGGACTCACCCCCGGCCCGTACCTCCACTTCGGCGGGGATGAAGCCCTCGGCACCGGCCCGGCGGACTTCGCCGCATTCGTCGCGCGCGCCTCGGCGCTCGTCGCCGAAACCGGCAAGATCCCCGTCGCCTGGCACGAGGCTGGCGCGGCAGACCGCCTCGCCGCCGGGACGATCGGGCAGTACTGGGGCTTCGTGTCGCCGACGGACGGCATGGACGACAAGGCGCGTCGGTTCGTCGCCGGCGGCGGCCGGATCATCCTGTCGCCGGCTGATGCGATCTACCTCGACATGAAGTTCAGCGCCTCGAGCCCGCTCGGACTCACCTGGGCGAACGGTCCGACGAGCCTGCGGCGCGCATACGAATGGGACCCGGCGGCGGTGATCGACGGCATCGGTGATGTGGAGATCCTCGGGGTCGAAGCCCCGCTGTGGACTGAAACGATCCGCGACCTCGCCGCGATCGACGCGATGGCGTTTCCGCGGATCGCGGCGGCAGCCGAGGCGGCGTGGTCCGCCCCGTTCGCGTCGACGCCGGAACGCACCTGGGAGTCCTTCCGCACGCGGGTCGCAGGCCTCGAGCCGCTGTGGGCCCGACTCGGCATCCGGTTCACCCCGGTCCAGGCGGGAGATCCGTCATGACGATCGTCATCCACTCCGCGCGCCTCGTGGATGAGGGGCAGGTCACCCAAGATGCCTGGGTGGCGTTCGCCGAGGGGATCGTCAGTGCGCGGGGAACCGGCCCGGTCTGGCGCGAGATCGCGCCAGCGGAGATCGTCGACGCGGCGGGGGCGCTCCTGAGCCCGGGCCTCATCGACATCCACGGTCACGGCGGTGGCGGCGCGGCCTACGACGACGGTCTCGACGCGATCCGCACCGCGCGTGCCGTGCACCTCGCGCACGGCACGACACGCGCCGTCCTTTCCCTCGTCACCGCCTCGGTCGACGATCTCGCCGCACGGGTGGCCGGGATCGCCGATCTCGCCGAGCGGGACGCCACGATCCTCGGTTCGCATCTCGAAGGACCGTTCCTCGACGCGGCCCATAAGGGCGCGCACACCGAGTCCTTGCTTCGCGCTCCGGATGCCGCATCCGTCGACCGGCTGATCGAGGCCGGTCGCGGGACCGTCCGCCACGTGACCCTCGCTCCGGAGCTCCCCGGAGGGCTTGCCGCCGTCGCCCAGTTCGTCGCCGGCGGGGTTGCGGTTGCGGTCGGCCACACGAACGCGACCCGCGATCAGGCCGCCGCTGCCTTCGCCGCAGGCGCGACGCTGCTGACGCACGCCTTCAATGCGATGCCCGGCATCCATCACCGCGCTCCCGGCCCGATCCTCGCCGCGATGCAGGATCCGCGGGTCACTCTGGAGCTGATCGCCGACGGCATCCACGTGCACCCCGATGTCATCGCGCTCGCCTTCGCGGGAGCGTCCGGCCAGATCGCGCTCATCACCGACGCGATGGCCGCGGCGGGCGCGCCCGAGGGTCACTACCTGTTGGGCGGGCTCGCGGTCACGGTCCGGGATGGCACCGCGCGATTGGATGCGGATGGGGCGATCGCCGGTTCGACGCTCACCCAGGATGCGGCGTTGCGCCTCTCGGTCGAGTGCGGAATCGCCCTGCCGGATGCGTTCGCCGCCGCCACGGGTGTGCCCGCGCGCGCGCTGGGTCTGGACGATCGCCACGGCTCCTTGCGCGTCGGCGCGGTCGCCGACGCTGTCCTCTGGGATGACGGGTTGCGCGTCCGCGACGTCTGGGTGGACGGCATCCGGCACGTCGGTTGACGTACGCCGCGTAAACTGGGCGCATGGCCGATCTCCCCACCGTTCGCCCCGAGAAACCGGCCGAACCGCTCCCGGCGGGCACGCGCCCGCCGCTCGATGCCGTCGCGGTCGCCGCATTCCTGTGCGAGCTGTTCGCTTTCGGCACGCTCGCGGTCTGGGGCTTCACCGCCTGGCCGTTCCCGTGGAACATCGTCGTCGGCATCGCCGCACCGATCATCGCGATTCTGCTCTGGGCGCTGTTCGTCTCGCCGCGCGCCGTCTTCGCCGTGCATCCGTTCGTGCGGGCGCTCGTCGAACTCCTCGTGTACGCGTCGGCCACGATCGTCTGGTGGACGAGCGGATCACCCTGGATCGGTTTGGCCTTCGCCGTCGTCGCCGTCACGGTGGGCCTCATCGCGGGACGCCGCCGCCTCGCATGACATCCGATGTCGTCGCCCTCTTGCGCGCTGCGCTGGGCGACCGCGTCGACACCTCTCCCGCCTCACGGAACCACGCGCGCGCCGACAAGTCGGGTCACGCCGCCGACGGCACGCCGCTCGTCGTCGTGCACGCGGCCTCGGTGCACGACGTGCAGGAGACCCTGCGGATCGCTTCGGCGACCGGTACCCCCGTCGTCACGCGCGGAGCGGCGACCGGCCTCGCCGGCGGCGCGAACACGGGTGCGGGCGAGATCGCCCTATCGCTGCGGGCGATGGACCGCATCCTGGAGGTGCGACCGGATGATCTCCTCGCCGTCGTGGAACCGGGCATCCTCAACGCCGACCTCGATCGCGCCCTCACCGCGCAGGGCCTGTGGTGGCCACCGGACCCCGCCAGCCGTGAGATCTCGACCGTCGGCGGCAACATCGCCACCGGCGCCGGCGGGTTGCTGTGCGCCAAATACGGGGTGGTGCGCGACTGCGTCCTCGCTCTCGATGTCGTCCTCGCCGACGGGCGACTCCTCCAGCTCGGCCACCGGAGCGTGAAGGGTGTCACCGGGCTCGACCTCACGGCGCTGATGATCGGGTCCGAGGGCACGCTCGGGGTGATCGTCGGCGCAACGCTGAAACTGCGTCGACGCATCGCCGGTGAGACGCGCACGCTCACTGCCACGTTCCCGGGCGTGCGCGACGCGGCAGTCGCGTCGGCCGCTGTGACCGCCTCGGACGTGCAGCCGGCGATCATGGAGCTGATGGATGCCGCGTCCCTCGCGGCCGTCCACGCCCACCTCGCGCTCCCCCTGCCCGCTCGCGGGCAGGCGCAATTGACGATCCAGACCGACGGCCCGTCCGCGGCTGCCGACGCCGACGCGATAGCCGCTGTGCTCGCGGCCGCCGGCGGGACGGTGCGCGTCGCGGCCGACGGCACCGAAGCGGAGCAGCTGTGGCGCGTGCGGCGCTCGATGCATCCCGCGATGGAGACGCTCGGGACGACGCTCATCGAGGATGTATCGGTGCCGCGGAGCGCCCTGCCGGCGATGTTCGACGAGATCACCCGCGTCGAGGAGGCGTACGGGCTCACCATCCCGACCGTCTGCCATGCCGGCGATGGCAACCTGCATCCGAACTTCGTCTTCGCCGGTTCCGTTGTGCCGGATGCCGTGTGGGCCGCCGCCGACGAGATCTTCCGGGCCGCGCTCCGCCTCGGCGGAACGCTGACCGGCGAGCACGGCATCGGCGTGCTCAAGAGCCGGTGGCTACGCGACGAGCTGGGCGACGATCAGTGGGAGCTGCAGCGGCAGATCGCCCGCGTCTTCGATCCAGCCGGCATCCTCAACCCGGGCAAGGTCTTCGCGACCTGAGGAAGACACGAGCCGATGCGCGCCCGGCCGTGGGCAGCGCCGCCGGCATCCTGTCGCTGCGCGTGGATGCCGCAGAGTCCTTCATCCGGCGCGTTCTGCACCTTGCGGCGCGAATACCGGATTCCAGCCGGATGAGGAACGCTTGGCATCCGTCATCCGGCGCACATCCCGTCCCGCGTGGCGGATACCCGCCATCTCGGCCGGATGAGGTGCTCTGCCGGCCAGCGCCGCGCCTCAGAGTCCCTGCCAGGCCGGCTTGTTGGCGAACGCGTAGCGGTAATAGTCCGCGTGCTCGAGCTGCGATGCGGCGGCTTCGTCGATCACGACCGTGACGTGCTCGTGCAGCTGGATGGCGGAGCCCGGCAGCGACGAGCTGATCGGCCCTTCCACGGCCCCCGCCACAGCCCGGGCCTTGCCCTCGCCGAACGCAAGGAGGAACAGGTGCCGCGCCGACAGGATCGTCCCGAGTCCCTGCGTGATGCAGTGCATCGGCACGTCGTCGACCGAGTCGAAGAAGCGCGCGTTGTCCTCGCGCGTCTGCTCGATGAGCGTCTTCACCCGGGTCCGTGACGCGAACGACGAGCCGGGCTCGTTGAAGCCGATGTGGCCGGACGTGCCGATCCCCAGGATCTGCAGATCGATGCCGCCGGCCGCCGCGATCGCCCGCTCGTAGTCATCGCCGGCGTGCGAGATGGTCTCGAGTGCACCGTTGGGTGTCTGGATGCGGTCGGGGTCGAGGCCGAGCGGCTCCACGACCTCCTTCGTGATGACGGATCGGTAGCTCTCGGGGTGATGCGGATCGATACCGACGTACTCGTCGAGCGCGAAGCCCCGCACCTGCGAGACGTCGACGCCGGTCAGGCGCGAGCGAAGCGCCTCGTACACCGGCATCGGCGTCGAGCCGGTCGCGAGACCGAGCACCGCGTCGGGACGCGCCGAGATGAGCTTCACGATCTCGTCGGCGACCAGGACACCGGCAGCCGCTGCGGACGGGACGATGATGACTTCAGCCATGAGCGACGGTCTCCTGTTCGTGAGTGGCGGTGCCGATGAGAGCCGCGCCCAGCGCTGCCGCGGGAGATCCCGGCGGCAGCAGTTCGATCCGGTCCGCCAAGTGCAGCGAGCGCACGAACGGGGATGCCGCCGCGCTCGCCTCGAGTTCGGTCAGCACACGGCTCAGCATACGGTCGCCGAGCGCGCTGATGCCTCCCCCCAACACGACCGATTCCACGTCGGTGGACAGCACGATGATCCGCACCGCGGCGGCGACACCGAACACGAACCCGTCCCGCAGCGCGATGGCGACTCGGTCGCCGGCATCCGCCGCGTCGAACACATCACGAACCGGCAGGAGGCCGGGCCTCCCCCAGCGCTCGGCGAGCGCGCCGCCACCGCTGAACGCCTCGATGCAGCCGCGCTGACCGCACTTGCACAGGGGGCCGCGCGGGTCGACACAGATGTGTCCGACCTCGCCCGCGGTGCCGTAGGCGCCACGCCAGAGCCGGCCGGCGTTGACGAAGCCGGCGGCGATCCCGGTGCCGAGATTGAGATAGGCCAGGGCGCCGCGGTGACCGTGCAGCGCGGCAGCGCCGAGTGCGGCGGCTTTGACATCGTTCTCGGCGTGCACCTTGACGCCGAACCGCGCACCGAGGGCCGCGTCGAGGTCGAGCGCGTCGATGCCGAGGTTGACGGCGTGGGTGACCGTGGCACTGCCGGGAGCGACCTGGCCGGGCATCCCGACACCGATCGCGGCGAACTCGGTCGGCTCGATCCCGACGGTCTGCGCGAGCTCGACCGCGAGTCCCGTGATCGTGTCGATCACGGCATCCGCACCCCACCCGGTCGGGCGCCGCACGCGCGTGAGGATCTCGCCCGTCGGCGCGAGGACCACCGCGTCGGTCTTGGTGCCGCCGACGTCCAATCCGAGACGCATCAGCCCTTCACCGCTCCCGACACCAGGCCGCTGGTCATGCGTCCCTGGACGATCAAGAAGAAGATGATCACCGGGATCGCCATCAGGGTGGAGCCGGCCATGACGACGGCCCAGTCGGTCGCCTTCGTGGCCTGCACGAAGCTGCGCAGCCAAATCGGCAACGTCTGCGCCTCGGGCCGGGTCATGATCACGAGCGCGAAGACGAACTCATTCCACGCCTGGATGAACGCGAAGATCCCGGTGGAGACGAGTCCCGGCGCGAGCAGGGGGAAGGTGATCCGCCAGAACGCCTGATTTCGGCTGCACCCGTCGATCATGGCGGCCTCTTCGAGGTCGGCCGGTACACCGTTGACGAACCCGCGCAACGTCCAGATCGTGAACGGCAGGACCATCGCGATGTAGACGGCGGAGAGGCCGATGATCGTGTTGAGCAGGTGCCAGCCGTCGAGCACGCGGAACGTCGAGATGATCATCGCTTCGGCGGGGATCATCTGGATCACCAGGATCGCGATGATGAAGGTCTTCCGCGAGCGGAAGCGGTAACGCGACACGGCGATGGATGCCAGGAACGCGAACAGCAGCGCGACGACCACCGTGATGATGGTCACCGACAACGAGACACCGAGCGCCGGAAGGAAGCCGCCGTCGTTCCACGCCGCTTCGAAGCTCCGCAGCGTGAACTCGTCGGGCCACAAGTGCGGAGTGTCGCTGCGGACGGCCGAGCCGGGCAGGAAGGCCGTGTTGACCATCCAATACACGGGGAAGACCGAGCAGGCGACGACAAGAAGGGCCGCGACGTTCAGCAGGCTCCGCTGAGTGGTGCGGCGGGTGCGGGCGTTCACAGTTCTTCCTCGGACTTCAGCATCGAACGGATGTAATAGGCGGAGATGGCGAGGAGGATCAGGACGAGGATGACAGCGATCGCGCCACCAGAACCCAGGTCGCCCGTGGCCATCGACACGCTGTAGATGTAGACGCCGATCGTGTTCGTGTCGGCGCGGACGCCGCCGATCGTCTGCAACGCGTAGATCTGGGCGAACACCCGAAGGTCCCAGATCACCTGCAAGATCAGCAGCACGATGAGGATCGAGCGCACGTACGGCACGACGATGAAGCGGAAACGCTTCATCGCGCTCGCCCCGTCCAGGGATGCCGCTTCCATGACCTCGTCAGGCACCTGGGTCAGGGCCGCGTAGGTCGAGAAGGCGACGAACGGGATCGCGCCCCACGTGATGATGATGGCCGCGACCGCGAAGAAGCTCAGCGGGTCACTCAGCCAGCTGTGGCCGGTCCAGTCGTCACCGGTCACCTGAGTGAGGAAGTAGTTGACGAGGCCGTACTCCGTGTCGAAGATCCACCCCCAGACGATCGTGGCGGTCAGCGCCGGCATCGCCCACGCCAGCAGAAGACCTACCGAGACGACGGTGCGCAGGACGAAACCGAGCGCGCGCATCATGACCGCGATACCGACGCCGAGCACCATCGTGGCCGCGACGCTGACGACGCAGAGCGCGACGCTGCGACCGAGCACGGTCCAGAACTCCGGGTCGCCGAGGACGCGGATGTAGTTGTCGAGGCCGATGAAGGTGGCGGGAGCGCCGAAGATCTGCTCTCGGCCGTACTCCTGGAACGACATGATGATCAGCTGTAGCAGGGGCCAGCCGATGATGACGACGAGCATGATGAGCGCGGGCAGCAGAAGCGCGAGCGGTGTGCCGGTGAAACGGCGTCGACGCGGCTCCGGAGAGCCGGTGCCCTGCGTCGTCACCGCTGCGGGGAGGGTCGCCGTGGACATGACGAAGGGCCTTCCATGAGGGGTGTACCCCCGGGATGCACACGCATCCCGGGGGTAACGAGGGAGGTGGATCAGCCGTTGAGGATCGACTCGATCTCGGTGTCGAGCGTGGCGGCCAGTTCGGTGACATCGCCGCCGTTCGCAACCTTGACGAAGAAGTCCTGCAGCAGGCCCTTGGCCTCGACATCCGCCCACTTCGGCGATGCCGGCGTCAGCTTGGCATTGGCGGCCGCATCGGCGATCACCTGCGCGAGCTCCGGGGTGGCCGCCGCGACCTTGTCGCCCAGCGACGTCTTTGCCGGCACGAGACCGTTCGCGGCGAGGATCGTCTGGTAGCCGTCGCTCAGCATGATCTCCAGCGCGCTCTTGGCAAGGTCGGGGTGGGCCGACTTCGCCGCGATGCCCACGTTCGAGCCACCGGCGAAGACCTGCGCCGCGCCGCCGTCCGCGCCCGGAAGCGCGTAGTATCCGAGGGCGTTCGTCAGCGCGGTGTCTGCCTTGTCCTCATCGGCGACGATCGACCAGTACGCCCAGCTCGGAGCCGACAGTGTGGCCGCCTTCTCGGTGCGGAACGGCACCCACGCCTCGGTCTCGTCGCCGTCCTTGGCCGCGAGCGAGGCCGTGGTCATGAGCTCCTGCACCTGCAGGATGCCGGCGACCGACTCATCGCTGGACAGCTGTGCATCCCACTCGCTGCCGTCCTGCACCGCAACCTCGCCACCGTTCTCCCAGATGAAGGGAAGCGCGTTGTACCAGTCCTTACCGGGGAAGTAGACGCCGGAGACACCGGGCAGCTTCTCGGCGATGGTCACGCCGTTCGAGACATACTCGTCGAGGGTCGTCGGGACCGCGACACCGGCCTGCGTGTACTGCGCGGTGTTGTAGAACACGACACGAGCACCCGAGTAATAGGGCGCCGCGTAGAGCGCGCCGTCCCAGCTGCCGGCCTCGACGAAGCCGGGGAGCAGGTCGCTGCCGCCGAGTGCGTCTTCGATGTCGCTCAGGTCGAGCAGCGCTCCACTGGAGGTGAATGCTGCCGCCTGCGTGTTGCCCATCTCGACGATGTCCGGGCTGTCGCTGGAGGACAGGCTCGTGGTGAGCTTGTCGACGAGGCCCGTCCACTGCTGCTCCTCGATCGTGAGCGTGGAGCCGGGGTTCTCCTCCTCGAACGTCTCGATGAGGTAGTCGCGGGCATCCTGCGGCGTATCGGTGCCGACGAGCCAGACGCGCAGTTCCGCAGATTCGGGCGTGCCGCCATCGGTCGCCGTCGACCCAGTGGAGCAGCCGGCGAGAACGACAGCCGAAGCGCCGAGGAGCGCGATTGCTCCGAGCTTCTTGTTCATGGTGTCTTCCTTTTTCTCTCTTGGTGGTTCCCGGGGGTGACCATCCGGGGGAATGGATGGGTGTCAGGACACCCCGAGCTGTCCGGACAAGACCATGACAGCAGCGCCGCGGAGGACGATGTCCTCGCCTTGCTCCGTCATTCGCACCTGCACGCCGTCGTGGAACTCGGCGAGCGTGCGGGTGCGCAGGGTGAGGGCGGTCGCCTGTGCGAGCGGTCCGTCGAGAAGTGCATCGGGGCCGGAGAGGATGATCTCCGAGAGGTCGAGGGCGCCCACGATCGGCGCGAGGGCGATGCCCAGCCGCGCGCCGGCGTCGCGCAGCACCGCATCGCGATCGACCCCAGGTTCGCTCAGTCGCGCCGCGAGAGAGGGCGCCGACAGCCAGGCTTCCAGGCATCCGACCTTTCCGCAGATGCAGACCGGCCCCCCGTCGGTGCCGACGGTGACGTGGCCGATCTCGCCCGCGGCGAAGCGACTTCCGCGGAGCGGCTGACCGCCGGTGAGCAGCCCGGAGCCCACACCGCGACCGACACGCACGAGGAGCACGTCATCATCGGCGCCGCCGAACGTGTACTCGGCGAGGACCGCCGCGTTGGCATCGTTGGCCACGAGCACGGGAAGCCCGAGCTCCGCGTGCAACACGCCCTCGAGGTCGACTCCCGTCCAGCCGAAGTTCGGAGCGGTGAGGACCACACCGCGGTCGTTGACGACACCGGGGCTTCCGACGCCGATGCCGAGGACGGGGGCGTGCGCATCGCCGACGAGCGTGCGCGCCAACGCCGTGACGACCGAGAGGATGTCGGCGGAGTCCGCCGGCACCGGGACATCGTGGCGCGCGACGATCTCGCCGTCGAGCGTGAGGATGGCGCCGAGGAAGCGCTCGCTGCCGGAGAGGTCGAGGCCCACGATGCGGTGACCGTCGCGGTCGAGGTCGACGAGGATCGCGGGCTTGCCCGGGCCGGCGGCCTCGCGGGTCCCCCGCTCGATCACGTAGCCGTCGATGATGAGCTCGGCGACGAGGTCCGAGATGGTCACGCGGGTCAGGCCGGTCTCGCGAGCGAGATCGGCGCGGCTCATCGCTCCCTGGTGGAACAGGGTCCGCAGAACGAGCGAGCGGTTGTGTGCGCGAGCATGCTCGGGCAGCACCTTGCGTGCGTGACGCAGCGAACGGCCGACGCCGAAGGAGCGACCGGCAAGAGGGGCGACGGCGGCGGCGCGGGGAGTTTCGACCTCGGACATGTTTGTTAGTAGACCTTACGAACCATGCGGACACAAGCGGTTTCCCCAATTTGCGAGGAGCGTATACAAAACCGTTACATTCGCGGGATCTCACGACAGAGGTCACGGCGCAGGGCAGAATTCGCTCCGATCTCGCGTTCAGTCACCATCGCGTACCATGGAGGGGCGCAAATGCGCCAATCCGGGGGTGAAGAGTGACCGATCTGGCCACAACAAATGAGGCTGACGACACGGCGCCGACAGTGGCGACCGATGTGGCGTCGGCATCTGCCACGCAGGACGCCACCCCCGTCGAGTGGGCCCCCGCAGAACCGGCGGCACCGAAGAAGCGTCGCCTGTGGCTCTGGATCGGGGTTCCCGCGCTCGTCGTCGCCGGCGGCGCGGCCGCAGCATCCCTGGTTCTCATCGCCCCGGGGACGTCCGTCGCCGGTGTCCCGGTCGGGTTCATGACCGAAGGCGCCGCCACCGACGCCATCCAGCAGCGCCTGGCAGAGACGACCGTGACTCTCGGTGAGGGTGGCCCCACGGTCACCGGCGCAGAGCTCGGCGCGAGCGTGGATGCGGCCGCCCTCGCCGCGAGCACGTTCGCCGATCGGCCGCTCTGGAACGTTTCGCAGTGGTTCGGCGATCCGGTCGAGACGGACATCGTCCTGGAGCCGGCCGCGGCCGCAACCGTGCTCCGCGACGCCCTCCCGGCCGCCTACAGCGACCCCACTCCCGCTGCCGTCGTCTTCAGCGACGGCCAGTTCACCGTCACGCCGGCGGTCGACGGCACCGGCATCGACGTGGACGCCGTCTCTTCAGCCCTCGCCGCCGGCTTCTCCACGGGAGCGCTCGACTCCGTTGTCGCCACCGAGCCGGCATCCGTGGCCGCGGCAGCCACGACCGAGGCCGCGCAGGGAGTCGCCGACAATGCGAACGCCCTCCTCGCCACGGTCGGCTTCTACGTCGGCGATGAGCGCACGGTTCCGGTCGATGCGGCTACTGCCGCAAGCTGGATGACCATCACCTCGGACGAGACCGGCGTGTTCTCGATCACGGCGGATGCCGCCAAGATCCAGCCCGTCGTCGACACGCTGCCCGCCGCCGTGAACCGCGATCCGATCAACGGCACCGCCATCGTCAACTCCGACGACACGGTGTTGTCCACGAGCGTCGCCGGTCAGGACGGCCGCGTCCTGGGCGACACATCGTCGGTCGCCAGCGACTTCGCCGCTCAGTTGGCCGCGGGCAACGGCGTGTACACGCTGCCCGTGGAAGTCACCGCCGCCACGACCACGACCCTCGCGCGCCTGCTCGAAGTCGATGTGGGAGAACAGCGCCTCTACCTGAAGGAAAACGGCGTCGTCGTCGATTCATGGTTGATCTCGAGCGGACGCGTCGGCGCCGACACCGAGTACGGTCGCTACCGGATCGGCTGGAAGACGCCGGTGCAGACGATGCGCGGGACGGCGCTGGACTCCGGCGTGGTGTACGAGCAGCCCGATGTGCGCTGGGCCATGTATTTCAACGGCGACCAGGCATTCCACGGCGTGTACTGGCACAGCAGCTGGGGCACCCGCAAGAGCGCGGGCTGCGTCGGCATGCCGAACTCGCGCGCCGAGCAGATCTACGCGTGGGCACCGCAGGGTACCGACGTCTGGATCCACGACTGATCCTCGCTCCCTGACGCGCCTGGCGCCGAGTGCACTGGCTCTCACCCACCGCGCTGGTCGCGCGACGTGAGCAACACGCGCATTCGCGGATAACCGGCGCACTCGGCGAACACGGAACCGCGCAAGGAAGAAGGACCGGATGCCGCGGCATCCGGTCCTTCTTCACCTCACCCTCAGAGAGCGTCGATGATCGCGTTCAGCGTGGCGGAGGGACGCATGACGGCCTCGACCTTGGCGGCGTCGGGGTGGTAATAGCCACCGATCTCGACCGCGTCACCCTGGACGGCGAGCAGCTCGTCGACGATGCGCTGCTCGTTCGCCGCGAGCTCTGCGGCGATCGGTGCGAACACGGCGGCAAGCTCGGCATCCGCCGTCTGTCCCGCGAGCTCCTGCGCCCAGTACAACCCGAGGTAGAAGTGGCTCCCGCGGTTGTCGATCGTGCCGAGCGAACGCCCCGGCGACCTGTCGTTCTCGAGGAACGTGCCGGTCGCGGCATCCAACGTGTCGGCGAGGATCTTGGCCTTGGCATTGCCGGTGTACACCGACAGGTGCTCGAGCGACGCGGCCAGCGCGAAGAACTCACCGAGCGAGTCCCAGCGCAGGTAGTCCTCTTCGAGGAGCTGCTGCACGTGCTTGGGTGCCGAGCCACCCGCACCGGTCTCGAAGAGTCCGCCGCCGGCGAGCAGCGGCACGATCGAGAGCATCTTGGCGCTCGTGCCGACCTCGAGGATCGGGAAGAGGTCGGTGAGGTAGTCGCGCAGGACGTTGCCGGTGACCGAGATGGTGTCTTCGCCCTTGCGCATGCGCGCGAGCGAGTACCGCGTGGCCTCTGCCGGCGGCAGGATCACAATCGTGATGTCGTGGGTTTCGAGCGTCGCCAGCGCCTGGTGGACCTTGGCGATGAGCTGTGCGTCGTGCGCGCGGTTGACGTCGAGCCAGAACACGGCGGGGACTCCGGTGGCCCGTGCGCGCGTGACCGCGAGGCGCACCCAGTCGATGACCGCGATGTGCTTGGTCTGCGTCGCGCGCCAGATGTCGCCGGCGTTCACCTCGTGCTCGATCAGCACGGTGCCGACACTGTCGAGCACGTGCACGGTACCCGCCGAGGCGATCTCGTAGGTCTTGTCGTGGCTGCCGTACTCCTCGGCCGCTTGAGCCATCAGACCGACGTTGGGAACGCTGCCGATCGTCGCGGGGTCGAGCGGGCCGTTCGCGTTGACGTCGTCGAGGACCGCCTGGTAGACGCTCGCATATGAGGAGTCCGGGATCACGGCGATCGTGTCGTCTTCGCCGCCGTCCTTGCCCCACAGCTTGCCGCCGTTGCGGACGAGGGCAGGCATCGACGCATCCACGATGACGTCGCTCGGGACGTGCAGGTTCGTGATGCCCTTGTCGCTGTTCACGTACGACAGCCGCGGACCGCTCTCGAGGCCGGCGGTGAACGCGGCGGCGATCTCGGCGCCGCCCTCGAGCTCGGCGAGGCCCGCAAGGATCGCGCCGAGTCCGTTGTTGCCGTCGAGGCCCGCTGCCCGCAACCGATCGCCGTAGGTGTCGAAGACATCGGCGAAGAAGACGCGCACGACGTGTCCGAAGATGATCGGGTCGCTGACCTTCATCATCGTGGCTTTGAGGTGCACCGAGTAGAGGACATCCTCTGCCTTGGCCTGGGCGAGGGTGTCCGCGAGGAATGCGTCGAGGGCGGATGCCGAGAGGAACGTCGCGTCGATGATCTCGCGCGGGAGGACCTTGAGTCCCTCCTTCAGCACGGTCACGGTGCCGTCGGTGGCCGTGTGCCGAATGGAGAGCACGTCGTCGTGCGCCGCGACCCAGCTCTTCTCATTGCTCTTGAAGTCGTCGTGCCCCATCGTGGCGACGCGCGTCTTCGACCCGGCCGGGAACGCCTTGTTGCGGTGCGGGTGCTTGCGTGCGTAGTTCTTGACCGACAGCGGCGCGCGGCGGTCGCTGTTGCCCTCGCGGAGAACGGGGTTCACGGCCGAGCCCTTGATGCGGTCGTAACGCGCGCGGATGTCCTTCTCGTCGAGCGTCGACGCGTCATCCGGGTAGTCCGGGATGTCGTAGCCCTGCGACTGAAGCTCCGCGATCGCGGCCTTCAGCTGCGGGATGGATGCCGAGATGTTCGGCAACTTGATGATGTTCGCCTCGGAGAGAGTCGCGAGGCCACCGAGTTCGGCGAGCGCATCGCCGACCTGCTGCTCGGGCGTCAGGCGCTGGGGGAAGGCGGCGAGAATGCGGCCCGCGAGCGAGATGTCACGGATATCGACTTCGACGCCGGCCTGGCCGGCGACGGCCCGGACGATCGGCAGAAACGAAGCGGTCGCGAGTGCCGGAGCCTCGTCGGTATGGGTGTAGATGATGGTGGATTCAGACACGTCTGATCTCTCTCCTCGAGCGGCGCGGTTCGCGATCCAGCCTACCCCACCGACCGAAAGTATCTTGATATCGAGATATCTAGCGGGGGTCTCGACTCCCGCTCCGTGCGACCGGCGACCAGAACGGCAGCGGATCGGCGGCCGCGCGTTTCGTATGCGGCGATCGACCGCTACCCTGGGGTCATGACCGAGCTGCGCCTCGTGGAACTGTCCGCCTCGACGATCGTCGCGGTGAACACCATGTCCCTCAAGCCCGGGCAGGAGCAATATCTTGCCCCGACGAGCTACGCCGTCGCCGGCGCTGTCGTCAATCCGACGACAGCGTGGCAACGGGTCGTGCTGGACGGCGACGAAGTCGTCGGCTTCGTCAGCGCGAACTTCGATCCCGAGGCGCCCCAGGAGCACTTCCGCTCCGTACTGTGGCGCATCAACGTGGATGCCGACGATCAGGGCCGTGGTGTCGGCCGCTTCGCGGTCGACGGGCTCCTGGAAGAAGCGCGCGAACGCGGCATCGACCATGTCGACGTGATCTACGAAGCAGGCGAAGAGGGCCCCGAGGCTTTCTTCCGTCGCGTGGGATTCACCCCGACGGGAGAGACGGAGTTCGGCGAGGTCGTCGCCGAAATCCGCCTCTAGAAGGCCCTCGGGTCAGACCAGCGATTCCCGCCAGGCCGCGTGGAGACGCGCGAACTTGCCCGTGCCGGCGATGAGTGTCGCCGGAGTGTCATCTTCGATGATCTCGCCGTGCTCCATCACGAGCACACGATCTGCGATCGCGACGGTCGACAAGCGATGCGCGATGATGATCGCCGTCCGGTCTGCCAGCAGGGTCTGCAAGGCCTCTTGGATCTGACGTTCGCTCGGAATGTCGAGTGAGGCAGTCGCCTCATCGAGGATCAGCACCGCCGGGTCCGCCAGGAACGCGCGCGCGAAGGAGATGAGCTGACGCTGCCCCGCCGACACCCGTCCCCCGCGCTTGTTGACGTCTGTCGCGTAGCCGTCCGGCAACCGCTGGATGAAGTCGTCCGCGCCTACGGCCCGCGCGGCGGCCTTGATCTCGTCGAGGGTCGCATCGGGCTTGCCGAGCGCGATGTTGTCGGCGACCGTGCCGCTGAACAGATACGCCTCCTGCGTCACCATCACGATCGCACGACGCAGATCCTTGGGATGCAGCGACCGGAGGTCGACGCCGTCGAGCGTCACCTGACCGCTCGACGGGTCGTAGAACCGCGACACGAGCTTGGCGAGCGTCGTCTTTCCGGCACCCGTCGTGCCGACCAGCGCGATCGTCTGCCCCGCCGGAATGTCGAGCGAGAAGTGGGGCAGGATCGTCCGGTCGCTCGCGTACCCGAAGACCACGTCACGGAACTCGACGTGACCGCGCGCCTTCCAGAGATCGATCGGGCGCGTCGGATCAGGCACCGTGGGCTGCTCCTCGAGCACGCCCGACACCTTCTCGAGCGCAGCCGTTGCCGACTGGTACGAGTTCAGGAAGAACGCGACCTCCTGCAACGGCGAGAAGAAGTTGCGGACGTACAGCACCGCAGCCAGCAACGTTCCGATCGCGAGCGAGCCGCCACCGACCCGCAGTCCACCCCAGAGGAGCACGCCCGCCACCGCGAACGCGGAGACGACCATCATGCCCGGCTCGAACGTGCCGAACAGCCGCAGCGAGCGCATGTTGACGTCGCGGTACTGACCCGACAGATCGCCGAACTCATCGTTGTTGCGCTCTTCCTTGCGGAAGGCCTTGACGGCGCGGATGCCGGTCATCGACTCGACGAACTTCACGATCACCTTCGCGCTGACGACCCGCGATTCGCGATACGCCCGCTGGGAGTTGCGGTAGAACCAGCGCATCAGGAAGAACAGCGGCACGCCGGCGACGGCCAGCACGATCCCCGACCGCCAGTCGATGAGCAACAGCGCGACCAGGGTGAACCCGCCGTAGAGGATGCCGGAGACGAGCTCGTTGAGCCCGCCGTCGAGGAGCTCGCGGATCGAATCGAGGTCGCTCGTCTGGCGCGAGATGATCCGCCCCGAGGTGTACGACTCGTGGAATTCGAGACTGAGGCGCTGCGTGTGGAGGAAGATCCTCTTGCGGAGGTCCAGCATGACCGCCTGCGTCAGCCGCGCGGCGACGACGGCATACCATCCGATGAGGGCCGCGCCGCCGATCCCCGACACGAGGTAGACCGCGACGATCACGATCGTCGGCATCCAATTCGCCTCGTCGACCACCTGCGGCAGGGCCGTGTTGATGCCGTACGCGATCAGGGCGGGCCCAGCCACACGGAGCGCGGTCGAGATGACCAAGACGACCCCGGCGAGCGCCAGTTGCATTTTCAGCGGCGTGACGAGTGAGCCGAGCAGGCGCAGCGAGCGCCGGCGGATCGCGCGTGACTCGTCGCGCGTGTAGTCGGAGCGGTCTTCGCCGCTGGTTCCGGTGACAGTCGTGCTCACAGGTCCACCCCCTCGGTCTCGGTTTCGGTCGGTCCGTGAGCTTGCCGTTCCGCGTCTTCCAAGCTCGAGATCACGTGGCGGTAGTGCTCACTCGTGCGCAGGAGGTCGCTGTGCGTGCCGACTGCCGAGACGCAGCCGCCCTCGAGGAGCGCCACCCGGTCGGCGAGCATGACGGTCGACGGCCGGTGTGCCACGACGAGCGTCGTTGTGGCGGCCATCACCCGGCGGAGCGCATCCTCCACGAGCGCTTCGGTCTCGACGTCCAGCGCCGACAGCGGATCGTCGAGCACGAGGACAGCCGGGCGCGCGGCGACCGCACGCGCGAGCGCGAGCCGCTGGCGCTGGCCGCCGGACAGGCTGAGCCCTTCTTCACCGATGACCGTGTCGACGCCCTTCGGGAGGTCCTCGACGAAGCCGGCCTGGGCGACGTCGAGCGCTTCGCGCAGCACCGCCTCGGCTTCGGGGCTGCCGGCAGCGAGGTCTTCACGACCGAGCAGGACGTTCTCCCGCACGGTCTGGGAGAACAGCGTCGCGTCCTCGAAGGCCATGCCGACGTGGGTGCGGAGTTCGCGGAGCGTCAAATCGCGCACATCGACGCCATCGAGGGTGACCCGGCCCGCCGTCACGTCATAGAGGCGTGCGGGCAACGTGGTCAGCGTGGTCTTTCCCGAGCCGGTGAGGCCGACGAGGGCCATCGTCTCTCCGGGCTCGAGCGCGAGATCGATTCCGTCGAGGAGGTCGCGCTCGCTGGGGGCGGCATCCTGATATCGGAAATGCGCACCCTCGAAGGTGAGCGCACCGCGAGCCTGCGGAACCGTGACCGGTGCGGCGGGGTCGACGATCGTGTTCTCCTCGTCGAACACCTCGTAGATGCGGTCCGTTGCGGTGCGGGCATCCAAGAGGAAGGAGAAGAGGAATCCGATCGATTCCATCGGCCAGCGCAAGACCGTGGCCATCGCGAAGAAGGCGACGAGCTCGGCGACACTGAGCTGCCCGAACTGGGCCAGCACGATGCCCACGCCCAGACACAGCGCGAACGCGATGTCGGGCAGGAGCACGAGCCAGAACCAGATCCAACCGACCGCCCGCGCCTTGCTCAGTTCGGTCTCGCGGAGCGTCTCCGCCTGCCGCGTGAACTTCTTCAGTGCGTGCCCGCCGCGACCGAAGGCCTTGAGGACACGGATGCCGTGGACACTCTCCTCGACCGCCGTCGCCAAGTCGCCGGCCTGGTCTTGGCTCCGCCGCGTGAGGCTGCCGTAGCTGCTCTCGAAGCGATAGCCCGCGTACCACAGCGGAGCGCAGACCAGGAGGAAGGTCACCCCCAGCGCCCAGTGCCAACGGAACAGCAGGGCCGCGCCGACGACGATCGTGAGGATGTTGACGACGAGCAGCACGACGCCGAACGCGAGCCAGCGACGCAGCATGCTGATGTCCTGCATCATGCGACTCAGCAACTGGCCGGACTGCCACCGGTCGTGGAATGAGACCGGCAGGCGCTGCAGTCGCTCGTAGAAGCTCGTGCGCAGCGTGTACTCGACGGCGGTCGACGGCGCCAGGACGAACCAGCGGCGAAGCCACACCATCAGCGCTTCGAGGAGACCGAGGACGAGGACCGCGACGGCGCCCCAGATCAGCTGCGTCTGGTCCCCCGACGTGATGGGGCCCTGCACGAGGACCTCGAGCACGAGCGGGATCGACAACGCCAGCAGAGCGGCGGCGAGCGCGCTCGCGGCGCCCATGATCAGTCTCGGCAGGACCGGCTTGGCGAACGGATAGAGGCGCGCGAGCGCGCGCACAGTGGACAGCCGCGGCTGTTTCTCGAGGGGTGTCTCGGCAGAAGAGGTCATGATCCTTGGCGGGGTGGTGGTGCGGATGCCGGGGACGGCGAAGGAAGGCGGGCGCGGCGGTGCCCGAACGAAGCTGTGGGGGAACGCGTGAAGCGGCGGGTCGAGCCGCCGCGGACAGGTCGGAACTATCCCTGACGCGTCCGGAGCCCACGCGGAAGGACAGCAGCCGGCTTCGTGGCAATGACGATGGCCTGATACATAGCTACCTCCTCGGTGCGGCGGACACAGTGCCGAGGTTTCCGATCGGGAAACACCACAGCCCTCCAGACTATGTGCGAGGCTTCACCGCGTGCAAGTCACCCGCGCAGGATTCCCGCGGCTTCGCGTGCCAGGAGTGATCGCTTCACGTCGGTGCCCCAGGCGAATCCGCCGAGAGACCCGTCCCCACGGAGCACGCGATGGCAGGGCACGAACAGTGCCGGGGCATTGCGGGCACAGATCGACGCTGCTGCCCGTACTGCGGTGGGCCGGCCGAGTTCGGCCGCGAACTCGCTGTAGCTGAGGGGATGGCCGGGCGTGATGCGACGCAGGGCCGCCCAGCCCTCCAGCTGGAACGCCGTGCCCTGCGCCGCGACCGCGACGGTGTCGATCGCCGCGAGGTCGCCCGCGTAGTACGCGTGCACGGCAGCGGCGGCATCCGTGTCGCTCTCGCGGACATCAGCAGGCGGAGCCGGCACTCGGCCGAGGACGGCGCGCTGGTCGCCGGTCCAGCCGCTCGCGAGCACGCGCTGGCGCGCATCGACGAGCAGGGTGAAGGGACCGTCGGGGGTGTCGAGGGTCTGGATGGTCGCGGTCATGAGAGTTCCTTGTCGGCCGGGAGGGGTTCCGTCGTATGGCCGGTGGGGCTGGTGAGTGCAGGAGTGGCCCCTGCGGTCCCCTTCGCGCCACGGGCCCTACGACTCGACGCGGGTCCGGGCGCGGCGCGCCAGAGATGTGCCATGAGGTAGCTCCGCCAGGGAGCCACGCGGGCCGACCACGCCTCGAACCCCCGCGGATCGGCGGGGATCCCGGCTGCTGCCGCACCGGCCCGGACGGCGACATCGCCGGGCAGGCACACATCGGTGTCACCCAGCACGCGCATCCGGACGTAGTCGGCGGTCCACGGCCCGATCCCGGGCATGGCCATCAGGGCCGCACGCTGGGCGGGACCGTCGTCGCCCGATGTCAGCGTCAACGACCCGTCGGCGAGCGCGGCGGCAGCCCCCGTGATGGCACGAATGCGGGCCCCAGGTCCACGGAGGACCTCGTGACCGTGGGCGGCGATCGCGGCCATCGTGGGGAAGAGCCGGTCGGTACCCGCGTGCGCGGTCACCCGCTCCCCCAGCGCGTCGGTCAGCGCAGTGAGGGCCGTCGTCGCGGCGGCAACAGTGACCTGCTGGCCGATCATGGCCCGGATCAGCATCTCGTGCGGGTCGGCAGCGCCGGGGACGCGGATGCCGGGGATCCGAGCGACCAGTGGCTCGAGCGCAGGGTGTGCCGCAAGAGCCGCATCGACGGCCAGAGGGTCGGCGTCGAGGTCGAAGAGTCGCCGCGCACGGGCGACGAGCACGGGCAGGTCTCGCATTTCGGACAGGTGCGCGCGCAAGTGCGCGCGGCCGACACCGTCGATGCGGAGCTCGAACCACGCGTGTCCTCCGGGAAGGCGGAGGGTGCGCGCGAACGCATCGCCGCGTGCCGTTTCCACTCCGCGGACGGCGCGTGCCGCCATCCATGCGAACAGTCCCGGGGCGTCCAGCGGCCCGCGATACGGCAGCACGAGGTCTATCGCCGCGCGCACCCCGTCCGGGCCCGCTGAGTTCTCGGCTGCACCGCGAAGCGTACGGGCGGGGCGTCGGGCACGCAGGTCGAGGGGCGGCATCCCGAACACCTCGCGGATCGTCTCGTTGCACTGACGGATGCTGGAAAAGCCCGCGGAGAACGCGACGTCGGCGACAGGCAGATCGGTGGAGACCAGAAGCAACCGTGCCGTGTGCGCCCGCTGGGCGCGTGCGAGCGCGAGCGGTCCCGCGCCGAGTTCTGCCGTCAGCAGCCGGGTGAGATGGCGCGACGAGTACCCGAGCCGCTGAGCGAGGCCCGGAACGCCCTCGCGCTCGATCACCCCGTCGGCGATCAGTCGCATCGCGCGGGCCGCGACGTCACCGCGCAGATTCCACTCGGGGGATCCGGGTGCAGCCTCCGGCAGGCACCGCTTGCAGGCCCGATACCCGGCTTCGTGCGCGGCGGCCGACGTGGGATAGAAGGTGACGTTGGCCGGTTTCGGGGTGCGCGCCGGGCAGCTCGGCCGGCAGTAGATCCCGGTCGAGCGCACGGCGGTGACGAATTGACCGTCGAAGCGCACATCGCGCGCATCGATCGCCCGATAGCGCTCGTCGAAGGTCATGGCGGGGATCACTCCCCCAGCCTGACACGCCGCCGACATCCTCTCTAGCGGAAATCGGACACCACAGCCCTGCGTGCAGGTCAGTGGAAGAAGTGGCGCTCTCCGGTGAAGAACATCGTCACGCCGGCCTCGCGGGCGGCGTCGATGACCTCCTGGTCGCGCACCGAACCGCCCGGCTGGATGATCGTGGTGATTCCGGCGTCGATGAGCACCTGCGCTCCGTCGGCGAAGGGGAAGAAAGCATCGGATGCTGCCACCGACCCCGCCGCGCGGGCTCCCGCGCGCTCGACGGCCAGGCGGCACGAGTCGACGCGGTTGACCTGCCCCATGCCGATGCCGACAGTCGCCGAGGCCTGCGCGAGGACGATCGCGTTGGACTTGACCGCGCGGCAGGCTTTCCACGCGAACGCGAGGTTCGTCTTCTCACTGTCGTCGGGCATCTCGCCGGTGACGAGCTCCCAGCCGTCGACGAGCGACTCGATCTCGGCGGGGAAACGGTCGGCATCCTGCAGCAGCAGGCCGCCCGAGACGAGCCGGACGTCCATGCGCTCCTGCTGCCAGTCGGCGGGCAGGCGCAAGACGCGAAGGTTCTTCTTCAGGCGGAAGACCTCGAGGGCTTCGGGCTCGAAGTCCGGTGCGACGATGACCTCGGTGAAGATGTCGCGGAGGTTTTCGGCCATCTTGAGGGTCACCGTACGGTTGGCCGCGATCACGCCGCCGAAGGCCGAGACCGGGTCGCACTCGTGCGCACGGAGGTGGGCCGAGGCGATCGGATCGAGGGCATGGGCGGATGCCGTCGCGATGCCGCACGGGTTGGCGTGCTTGATGATCGCGACCGCCGGCTTGACCATGTCGAACGCGGCGCGGAGGGCAGCATCGGCGTCGACGTAGTTGTTGTACGACATCTCTTTGCCCTGCAGCTGCGTCGCCTGTGCGATGCCGTGACCGCCGACGCGCGAATAGATCGCGGCGCGCTGGTGCGAGTTCTCGCCGTAGCGGAGGGTTTCGAGCCGCTCGGCCTTGATCGTGAGGTGCTGCGGCAGCTCGCCGTCGAGGCTCAGGGTCTCTTCCGCGAACCAGGCCGCCACGGCGCGGTCGTAGTCGGCCGTGTGCGCGAAGGCGCGTGCCGCGAGCTCGCGGCGCTGCCCGAGGGATGTGCCACCCTGACCGATGGCCTCGATGATCGTGTCGTACGAGGCGGGCGAGACGACGATCGCGACGTTGGCGTAGTTCTTCGCGGATGCCCGCACCATCGCCGGCCCGCCGATGTCGATCTGTTCGACGACAGCATCGCCGGTCGCGCCGGAGGCGACGGTCTCGATGAACGGGTAGAGGTTCACCACGACGAGTTCGAACGGCAGGATGCCGAGATCGTCCAGTTGCGCCTCGTGGTCCTCCAGGCGAAGGTCGGCGAGCAGGCCCGCGTGCACACTCGGGTGCAGGGTCTTCACACGGCCGCCGAGGGATTCCGGGAATCCGGTGATCTCGGAGACATCGGCCACCGTGAGTCCGGCGTCGCGCAGCAGCGCAGCCGATCCACCGGTCGAGACGATCTCGACGCCGGCCGCGGCGAGCGCCTGGGCGAGCGGCAGCAGTCCGGACTTGTCGCTGACCGAGATCAGTGCGCGGCGCACGGGCACGATGTCGCGCGGACGGTAGAGGGCGGGGTCGATGGACGGACCGGCCATGCGGAGCTCCTGTGTTCGGGGATGTTCAGGTGGTGAAAGATGCGAGGTCGAGGTCGCCGGCACCGATGCGGCGGACCACATCGATCAGCAGCCGTCGCTCGACCGGTTTGATGCGTTCGTGCAGCGTGTGCTCGGTGTCATCGCCCCGCACGGCAACACGCTCCTGCGCGAGGATCGGGCCCGTATCGACGCCCGTGTCGACCACGATGACGCTCGCACCGGTCTCGGAAACGCCGGCGGCGAGGGCGTCACGGACGCCGTGCGCCCCGGGGAATTCCGGAAGATACGCCGGATGCGTGTTGATCAGGCGCGGTGCCCACGCGTCGACGACGCCCGCCGGGAGCAGGCGCATGAGGCCGCTCAGGACGACCAGGTCCGGTGACCAGACCTCGAGGTGACGCTGGAGCTCCTCGCCCCAGGCCGCGCGGTTCTCGAACTGCTCGAACGGAACGAGGAACGTCGGGATGCCGAACGCTTCGGCGTGTGCGAACCCGTCGGCCTCGCGGTCGGCGCCGACCACGACGATGCGCGCGGGGAAATCGGGCTCGTCAGCAGCCTCGAGAAGGGCCCGGAGATTGGAGCCTGTACCCGAGATGAGAACGGCGACCGTGAGCACCCGTTCAGTCTACCGGCGGGCGCGGCCTCGGTTCGGCGCGCGCGTCGTCGCCGAAATCGAGCTCGAGAGGGATGGTGTCCCCGGCATCCGCCGTCGGGGGGATGTCGCCCGCGGACGGGGTGTCTGTCGCCGGGACATCGTGGTCGAACGGGATGGCCGCCGGGACGAACGCCCGCTCGGCCGGCACGTAGGTCTCCCCCTCGGTCTGCGGCGTGTGTCGCGCGGGGGTGAGCAGCGCGATCGCGGCGCCGACGCCGATCTCCAGCCCGACAGCGAGGGCGACCGGACCCGGGTCGGGGCCGACGACCGCGAGGCGCCCGGGACCGACGGAGCCGGACGCCACGACCGACAGCAGGGCAGCCGCGGCACCACCGAGGACCGTGATTGCGGCGAGGACCGCGAGCCGCGGCGCCGCGCCGACGTTGCCCAGTCGTGCCCGCGCGGCCCACCCGGCCAGGAACCCGACGGCGATCACGGCGAGGATCGTGAGGAGCATCCAGAAGCTGAAGGTTTCGGGCACGATTCCGAGGATCGGGATGCCGGGGATCACGCCCAGGCTCGTCCCGGCGGGTGACACGTTCGTGCCGACGCCGATCGCAAAACCGGGCCCGGCGGCGAAGGCCATGCCCCACACCGCGAGGTTCGGCAGATAGGCCAGCTGACCGAGGGTGAAGACGATCGCGCCGACGACGTCGACGTGAGCGGCTTCGTAGAGGGCGACGACCTCGCCGCCCCGGATCACGAGTCCGACGACCACGAGCAGCGCGCCGACACCGAGCAGGCCCGCGATCGCGACCCCGAGTCCGGTCGCGGCTGCAGCGGCCTCCCCGTGCTGGCCGAGGCGCGGGCGCACGGCGTCGACGGGACCGTCGTCGCCCACGCGCCAGGCGACGACGACCGCGGCGATCAGCGCGGGCACGGCGAAGACCAGCGCGGGAGCCAGGACCGCCTGCCACGTGAAGATCGCCGCGACGGGGTTGCCGGAGCTCAGCCGCACGAGCACGGCGATCGCGGCGAAGACGAAAGCGCCCGACGCGACGCCGAACAGGCCTGCACCCGCGCGGGCGGCGCGGGCTCCCGATCGCGCACCCGCAAGCGCGCTGAACCCTGCGAATGCCAGGGGGGCGAGCGAGAGCGCGAACTGCGCGGCATCCTCGGGGATGCCGGTCACCGCCAGGTACTCCGCCGGGAGCGTGACGTGCAGCGGCACGAGGTGGCCCAGCTGCCAGAGTCGCGCAGCGGCAGGCCAGAGTGCACCCCAATCCACTCCCCCGCTGAAGCCGATGACCCACAGCACGGTCAGCGGCGCGAGCGCAGCGACGAGTCCGACGGCAGCGGTGATGACGGCGTCGAAAGCGGCGAGGAGGGTGACGAGGAGGCGATTCATGCGGGTTCGACCCTACCGACCACCGGCTCGGGTCACGGTCGGCCACGCCCCGGTCTCCGGCATCCGCCCATACCCGCTACGTTTCTCCAGGAGGATACTCATGAGCGCACCCACGTCGGCCGATCAGGCTGAAGGCACCACACCCGCACGCGGTCTCGACCGGTTCTTCGAGATCACGAAGCGCGGATCGACGATCGCCACCGAGATCCGAGGAGGGCTCGTCACCTTCATCACGATGGCCTACATCGTGATCCTGAACCCGATCATCCTCTCCGGCGGCACCGACGTTGTCGGCGACAACCTCGCGTTCACCCAGGTCGCCGCTGTGACCGCGCTGACCGCGGGCGTCATGACGATTCTGTTCGGACTGGTCACCCGCCTCCCGTTCGCGTTCGCGGCAGGCCTCGGCATCAACTCGTTCCTCGCGGTATCCGTCGTCGGCCAGGTGACCTGGCCTGAGGCGATGGGTCTCGTCGTCATCAACGGTCTGCTGATCGTGCTGCTGGCCGTCACGGGCCTGCGCCGCATGATCTTCGAGGCCGTCCCGCTCGAGTTGAAGACGGCGATCACGGTCGGTATCGGTCTGTTCATCGCGTTCATCGGATTCGTCGACTCGGGCTTCGTCACGTCGACCGGTCAGAGCTCACCCCCCGTCGGCCTCGGTGCGTCCGGGTCGATCGCGACGGTCCCGACGCTGTTGTTCGTCGTCACGCTGTTGCTCTGCGGCGTCCTGATGGCGCTGAAGATCAAGGGCGGACTGCTCATCGGCCTCCTCTCGGGCACGGTGCTCGCGATCATCGTCGAAGCGATCTGGAACCTCGGCCCGAAGTTCGGGGCAGACGGCACCGTCAATCCGGGTGGCTGGAGCCTCTCCGTGCCCGAGCTGCCCGCGTCATGGGTGAGCCTGCCGGACCTCAGCCTGGTCGGCCAGTTCGACCTCTTCGGCAGCTTCGGCCGCATCGGTGCGCTCGCGGCGACCATGCTGATCTTCACGCTCCTGTTCACGAACTTCTTCGACGCGATGGGCACGTTCACGGGCCTGTCCCGCGAAGCGGGACTCGCGGATGAGAAGGGGAACTTCCCGCGACTCAAGTCGGCGCTTGTCGTCGAGGGCATCGGCGCCGTCGCCGGTGGCGCGACGTCGGCGTCGTCGAACACGGTGTTCATCGAATCGGCATCCGGGATCGGCGAGGGAGCCCGCACGGGGCTCGCGAACCTCGTCACCGGCGTGTTGTTCCTGCTCGCGATGTTCCTGACCCCACTGACCTCGATCGTGCCGACCGAGATCGCCGCAGCGGCCCTCGTGATCGTCGGTGCGCTGATGATGTCGCAGATCCGCCACATCGATCTGACCGAGTTGTCGGCGCTCATCCCGGTGTTCCTCACCGTCACGGTCATGCCGCTCACGTACTCGATCGCCAACGGCATCGGCGCGGGCTTCATCAGCTGGGTCGTCATCCGTTCGCTCTCCGGCAAGGGCAAGAAGATCAGCCCGCTGTTGTGGGTCGTCGCCGCCGGATTCGTCGTCTACTTCGCGCGCGGCCCGATCGAGGTCCTTCTCGGCTGAACGCTCCGGGATGACGGCGTCGCGTCGCGCGGTCGATAGGCTCTTCCGGTGACCAGAAGAAGAGATCCCGACGTCGCCGCCGAGTGGATCCGTGGGGCGTTCGGCTGGATAGTCATCGCCCTCGTGGCGATCCTCGTGATTCCGCTCGCGATCATCGCGGGCATCGGCGTCGCGCAGGGCACGGTTCCCTCGTCGGATGCCGGGGGCATCTTCGGCGCGGGGCCTGGGTATCCCGTCTTCCCGCCCCCGTACTGGCTTCTGTGGATCCCCGCGCTCGGCGCATTGGCGCTCAGTATTGCGACGTGGCGATACCCCGGCCAGTTCATGGACTCTCTCTTCAGCGCCCGCTGGGACCTCGGCATCGTCTCGTTCTTCGGCGCGTCGACCACGCTTGCGGCGTCGGTCATGTTCGGTGCTCCCTATCTGTGGATCGTGCTCGGCGCCGTCGTGCCGTGGGTGCTGGCACTCTTGGTGGTGCTCTCCCGGGGTGTCTGGGATGCAGTGTCGGATGCGGCGGCAGCCTTCCGGCCGACGAGGAAAGCCGATACTCGTCGTCCGCGTGAGGAGCAGAAGGATCGCGCATCGATCCCCGCACTTCAGATCACGGCGGACGGAGACACCTGGAAGCGGTCGCGCCAGCACCTCACCCTCCAGGATGGCGACCCGCGGAAACTCTCCGTGGACATCTTCGACAGCGCCACCAACGACCTCGGACTGGCGCGCGCGCTCGTGCGCGCGATCGACGGCGAAGATGCCACGCCCCCGCGCTCGACGCCGTTCACCGCCGGACCGGGAACGGCCGTCCGCACGGTCCGCACCCTCGCGGGGCGAGGAACGCCCACGGTCACCGCGACCTGGCACTGGGATGACGGAAAGCGCGCTGTGCTGATGACCGTGTTCGATGTGGCGCCGGACCGGTTCGCCGCCGTCGAGGCCGAGCTCGACCGCCTGGCGGGCGGCATCCGGATCGGCTCCGCGTGACTCCGCCGCGCCATGGGGAGTCCTCCCCATCGCGCCGCCCTGACCGCTCCGCCTAGCATCATCGAGGAAGGGAGCAGCCGATGGAACTGCCCACGACGATCGCACCGATTCCGGGCGATCCCGCCACGATCCGCACGCGGGCCTCGCGCTACGCACGGACCGCTGATGCGATCCTCGACTCCGTGTCGGGTTTGCGCACCGCGATCGCGGAAACGCGCAACCACCGCAGCGATGCGTTGGATGTCCTCGCGGAGAACGCCACGACGGTCGCCGACAAACTGGCCACCCTCGAGAACCGCTACCGCGTCGCGTCCGACGCCCTCGGAGACTTCGCCACCGACCTCGAGACGGCACAGGCGCAGGCCGCGCCCATCGTCGAGGAGCAGGGCGACGCCCAGGCGCAATTGACCTACGCGAACGGCCGCATCCGCGAGTTCGAACGTCAGCGTCTGTCGATCACCGATCCGACCGAGATGATCGATCTCAATCAGCAGCTCATCCGCATGCACTCGCGGGCGAACACGCACCAGGGAACACTGTCGTCAGCGCAGACCCGGTTCAACACGATCCTGGAGACCCTCCGTCAGTCCGGCAGAAATGCGGCATCACGGTTCGAGACGGCCACGAACGGCGACGGACTCAACGACTCGTTCCTCGACAACGTGCTCGGGTGGGTGCAGGAGAACGCCGAGATTTTGAAGGCGATCCGACAGGCACTCCAGGTGATCACCGCGGTTCTGTCGGTGCTGAGCTTCGTCTTCCCGGTGCTTGCCCCGTTCGCCCTGGCCGCGGGCCTCCTCACGGCGGGGCTCAGTCTGCTCCTCGCGGCCGCCGGTGAGATCTCCTGGGTGGACTTCGCCCTCGACGTCCTCGCGGTCGCGACCCTCGGCGTCGGCGCGATCGCCTCGCGCGGCGTGGGCCAGGTCGTGAACCTCATGCGCGCCAACCGGCTCGCCGTCGTCAGCAACGCCCTGCCGCAGGCGAGCGCCCGGGGCTTCGCCGCCGCGTCGCGGTTGGTCACCAACCAGTTCGACAACGTCCTGAGCGGCGCGCTCACGACCGTGAAGACCCCGATCCCCGGACTCTCCCTCGGGCAGAATTCACCGGCATTCCTGCGCCGCGCCGTCGAGCTGATCACCGCGAAGGGCGGATCCAACGCCGACTTCCTGCGCCTGCTGCAGAATCCGACCGTCACGGGTAGCAACGCCACGATCGAGGCTCTCACTGCTCTCGGCCAGACGCACCGCTTCACACAACAGCTTGCGACCGGTACCAACCTGGTCTTCCAGCAGGCTGATGCGACGCTCGGTGAGCGACTGCCGGCCCTCTTGGATGCTCTGCCCGACGGGCTGACCGACAACGTCGTGGGCGACGCACTGAACGGCGCCTCGGACTGGTACAACGACAACGTCCACCAGGCGAGCACGTGGCGGGTGGGCTCGTGACGGCCGCCGTGATCGCTCACCGGCCGCGCTATGTCGTGCCGCCCGGGTGGGCGTCCATTCCGGTCAGCGCCGAAAACAGTGAGACCGCTCGGAAAGTGTTCCAGGATGCGTGGCAGAGCGGTCCGCGCGACAGCATCGGGCCGTTCATCCACCGCCTCGAAGCGTGGCTCGCATCGGTCCTGGACGACGCACGAGACGCCGACTGTTTCGCGGTCATCCTGCCGTTGGGCGTGCCGTGGCAGGTCCCGGTCTCCACCGCGATCTCCCTGAGCCTCGTACCGGCGCCGTCCGCAACCCTGCCCCCAGGTGGCGAGGTGCGCGAGACGGATGCCGGGCCGGCGCGCCGCGTGGTCACGGAGCCGTCGACCGAGGGAGCGGATGCCGAGGAGCTGTCGCTCCTGCGCACGATCGAGTACACGTGGGTCGCCCCGGGCGAGGACGCTCTCCTTATCGGATTCGCCTCGATCTCCGGTCAGCCCGTACCGGAGTTCACGCCGGTGACCGATGCCCTGTCCCTGCTGGTCGAGACGATGCTCGAGGCACTCGACTGGCCGCCCGCGAGCGAGGAGCGCTCATGACACTTCAGGTGAACGCCGACCCCGCCCGCTGGATGTACATCCCCGCGAGGTTCCCCTGGCAGGGCTACGCCCAGCTGGAGGATTGGAGCTCGACCCTCGTGGCGACGCTGTCCGACCTCCACGGCTACGACACCGACCAGCAGGATCTCTTCCGCGCCTACGCGGAAGGTCTGTCCCGCGGAGTCGAGACCGGTGAGCACCGCTATGGGTATCTCACGCAGCCCCACGTGGAGGTCGCGATCTCCAGCTTCTACGAGTGGCACCGGCTCGACGTCGATGACGACGAACTGCTCGGGCTCCTCGACGATCGTGCCGTGCGTCCCCCCACCGTCGAACCGTTCGAGAGCGACGCACTCGGCGTCGGCGCGGTGAGTGTGCGTCACGTCGCCGACCCGGACGGCACCGTGAGCGCGGTGGCGCACTGGGTGTGGCGGTTGCCCGACCGCGACATCATCATGGTGATCGGCGACGCAGACATCCCGCGCTTCCTGCGGTTGCGCCCCGTATACGACGAACTGGCCCGTGCGATCGCGATCGTGCCGGGCGATGAGGGAAGGAGCTCGATATGGCCGGCAGCCTGAGACTCGACACCGAGCAGGTCCAGCAGGTGGCGAACGACATGCATCGTGTCACCCGCACGCTCGAGAACGCGGCAGCCGACGCGTCGAGCCTCGCGTCGGTCATCCCGGTGAGCGAGCTTTCGCGCGCTGTGGAGGACTTCGCGGGCGGCTGGGACGACAACCGGAGAAACCTGATCAAGGAGGTCTCCGCGCTCCGCGAGCAGGCCGCCGCGGTCGCGCAGGCGTTCGACGACGTCGATTCCCAGCTCGTCGACGCGCTGACCCGACCGCCCGAGGCGGCCGCCCCGGCGACGCACGGCCCGACCGCCGTCTGACATCCGATCCGTCCGGTCCGGACAACACGAAGGGGTGGATGCTCTCGGCATCCACCCCTTCGTCGTTGGCAGCGCGTTACAGCGCGGCGATGACCTCGCGCATGAGAGCGGCGGTCTCGGACGGCGTCTTGCCGACCTTGACGCCAGCAGCCTCGAGGGCCTCCTTCTTCGCCTGCGCCGTGCCTGCGGAGCCCGACACGATGGCGCCGGCGTGGCCCATGGTCTTGCCCTCGGGGGCGGTGAAGCCGGCGACGTAGCCGACGACGGGCTTGGTCACGTGCGCCTTGATGTAGTCCGCCGCGCGCTCTTCGGCGTCGCCGCCGATCTCGCCGATCATGACGATCGCCTTCGTCTCGGGGTCGGCCTCGAACGCGGCGAGCGCGTCGATGTGGGTCGTTCCGATGACGGGGTCGCCGCCGATGCCGATCGCGGTCGAGAAGCCCAGGTCACGCAGCTCGAACATCATCTGGTACGTGAGAGTGCCCGACTTCGACACGAGACCGATCGGTCCTTTGCCGGTGATGTTGGCGGGCGTGATGCCCACGAGCGCTTCACCGGGCGTGATGATGCCGGGGCAGTTCGGACCGATGATGCGGGTCTTGTTGCCCTTGCTCTGCGCGTACGCCCAGGCCTCTGCCGTGTCACCGACGGGCACACCCTCGGTGATGACGACGAGCAGCGGGATCTCGGTGTCGATGGCTTCGATCATCGCGTCCTTCGTGAACGCCGGCGGCACGAACGCGATCGACACGTCGGCGCCGGTCGCGGCGATGGCCTCGGCCACCGATGCGAAGACGGGGAGCTCGACGGCGTTGCCGTCCTTGTCCGTGTGCGAGACCGTGGTGCCGGCCTTGCGCGCGTTGACGCCGCCGACGACCTGGGTGCCGGCCTTCAGCATCAGCGCCGTGTGCTTGGTGCCCTCGCCGCCGGTGATGCCCTGGACGATGACTTTGGAGTCCTTGTTGAGGTAGATAGACATTTCTCTGCTTCCGATTCTCAGGCGTTCGCCAGCTCGGCGGCCTTGTCGGCGCCCTCGTCCATACCGGCGGCGAGGGTCACGAGCGGGTTGTTGGCGGCGGCGAGGATCGCGCGGCCCTCGTCGACCTGATTGCCGTCGAGGCGCACGACGAGGGGCTTGGATGCCGCGTCACCGAGGATCTCGAGCGCCTTGACGATGCCCTCCGCCACGGCGACGCACGACGTGATGCCGCCGAAGACGTTGACGAACACGCTCTTCACCTGCGCATCGCCGAGGATGACGTCCAGGCCCGCGGCCATGACGGTCGCCGAGGCGCCGCCACCGATGTCGAGGAAGTTGGCGGGCTTGACGCCGCCGTGGTTCTCACCGGCGTAGGCGACGACGTCGAGCGTCGACATGACCAGGCCCGCACCGTTGCCGATGATCCCGACCTGACCGTCGAGCTTGACGTAGTTGAGGCCGGATGCCTTGGCCTTCGCTTCGAGCGGGTCGGCCGCATCCTTGTCTTCGAGCTCTTCGTGCTCGGGGTGACGCACCTCGGACGCGTTGTCGTCGAGGGTGACCTTGCCGTCGAGCGCGATGATGTTGCCGCTCGCGTCGAGGATGAGCGGGTTGACCTCGACGAGCGTCGCGCCCTCACCCTTGTAGACGTCGTAGAGCTTGACGAAGACGTCGGCGACCTTCGGCGCCAGCTCGTCATCGAAACCGCCGGCCTTGGCGATCTCGAGCGCCTTCGCGCTGTCGATGCCGGTCAGCGGGTTGACCTCGATCTTGGCGAGGGCCTCGGGGCGCTCGACCGCGAGCTCCTCGATCTCCATGCCGCCCTCGACCGAGCACAGCGACAGGTAGGAGCGGTTCGATCGGTCGAGCAGTACCGAGAAGTAGAACTCCTTCTCGATCTGGGCGCCCGCGGCGACCATGACCCGCTTGACGACGTGTCCCTTGATGTCGAGGCCGAGGATCGCCTGCGCTGCTTCAAAGGCTTCGTCCGCGGTCTTGGCGACCTTCACTCCGCCGGCCTTGCCGCGGCCTCCGGTCTTGACCTGGGCCTTGACGACGACCACACCGCCGATTTTCTCGGCTGCGGCCTTCGCCTCCTCAGGGGTGTCGGCGATGATGCCGGCAAGCACCGGCACCTCGTACTTCTCGAACAGGTCTCGTGCCTGGTACTCGTAGAGATCCACGTGCAATCCTTCGCTGGGCGACTGTGGTTTCGGTGCCGAAAGTCTCTCGATGTCGAGAGATCGACCAGTATGTCAGCCTAGTACGCGAACCTGAATGCCCGTGCCCGCCTGCGCTCGCCCGGAGGTGCGGGGCGCGGCATGCGCGTTAGGCTCTCCCCCATGAGTGAGCCCGCTCCGACGACCGCCCGCAACACCGTTGTTGCCGCTGCGCTCGACCTGTTCGCCGCCCAGGGATTCGAAGCGACCTCGGTCGAGCAGATCGCACAGGCGGCGGGGGTGTCACGGTCGACGTTCTTCCGCCAGTTCGGCGGCAAGGACGATGTCGTCTTCAGCGATCACGACGTCTTGTTGTCCCAGTTGCGGGCGTTCCTCGCCGAAGCCGACGCGACCGCGACGACCAATCCGTGGGCGACGGCGTGTGCGGCATCCGTCGAGGTCTTCCGCCACTTCGCCGCCGAACCCGAACTCGCTCGCCGCCGCTACGCGGTCGTGCGTCAGGTGCCGGCGCTCCGCGAACGCGAGATCGTGACGGTCTTCCAGTACGAGCGCCTGTTCGACGAATATCTGCGGGCGGCATTGCCCGGGCTCGACCCGATCGACGCGGTCGCTTTCTCCGCCGCCGTGACGGCGGTGCACAACCACGTGTTGCGTCGACTGCTCCGCGGGACGGACGACATCTCCGAGTCGGTCCTCACCGAAGCGTATGAAGGACTTCTGCACCGCTTCGGCGTGCACCCCGATGGCGAAGATGCCCGCACCGACGACGTCGTCGTCGCGGTCTTCCCGCGCCGGATGCCGGCCGCCGAGGTCGCCCGCCGCCTCCGCGACTCCTTCTAACGCTCTCTCCCCCTCCGCTTTCCCCTCCCCCTGGCGGCGCGCTCGGCGGGGCACAGGGGCCCCGGCGCGGGTCAGGCGATCTCGCCGGAGGCCACGGTCTCGGCCAGGGCGTGCACGCGCGGCAGGTGGTGGGCGCCGTAGAAGTCCGCGGCGGTCAGGCGGGCGGCATCCTGCGCGTCGGAGGTGGCGTGCGCGAGCACGGCCGCCACCGCGAGGGCGTGCATCCACGCGCCCGCGAGCGTGCCGAGCAGCATGAGATACGGCACGCTGACGGCGTGCGCGTCGCGCGGAGAACCTGCGAAGCCGAGGACATCGTCCGTCGCGCGGCGAGCAGCCGCGACGGCGCGATCGAGCCGCTCGGCCATGCGCGCCGCGACCGGCTCGTCGCTTCTGCGCAGCCCGTCCGCCGTCTCCGCGATCTGCGCGAACAGCGCCTCCGCCGTCGCGCCACCATCGCGAAGGACTTTTCGCCCGATCAGATCGTTGGACTGGATGGCCGTCGTGCCCTCGTAGATCGGCATGATCCGCGCGTCGCGATAGTGCTGCGCGACACCGGTCTCCTCGATGAAGCCCATGCCGCCGTGCACCTGGATCGCGTCGCTCGTGAGGGCCACGGCATCCTCCGTCGCCCATCCCTTGAGGACCGGGACGAAGAACTCGGCGAGAGGAGTGACGGCCGGATCGGCGTCGGCACGGTCGAACAGGTCGGCGACGTAGACGCCGAGAGCGCGCATCGCGAAGATACGGCTCGACATCGACAGCAGCATCCGCCGTACGTCCGGATGCTCGGCGATCGGCGCGCCGGCACCACGACCCTGCACACGGCCCTGCGTCCGCGACTGCGCGTAGGCGACGGCCTGCTGATACGCGCGATCGGCGATGCCGGTCGCCTGGAAACCCATACCGATGCGTGCGGAGTTCATCATGACGAACATGCCGGCGAGACCGCCCCCGACCTCGCCGACGAGGTAGCCGGTTGCATCCTCGTAGGACAGCACGCATGTGGGGCTGCCATGGATGCCGAGCTTGTGCTCGAGCGCGACGGTCTCGACCGCGTTCCGCGCGCCGAGCGAGCCATCTGCGCCGACGAGCAGGCGGGGGGCGACGAACAGCGACAACCCCTTCGCACCCTCGGGAGCTCCGGGGGTACGCGCGAGCACCAGGTGGACGATGTTCTCGGCGATGTCGTGGTCACCCCACGTGATGAAGATCTTCTGACCGCGGATCGCCCAGGTTCCGTCGTCCTGCGGCGTCGCCATCGTGCGGATGCCGCCGAGATCGGTGCCGGCATCGGGCTCGGTCAGGTTCATCGTCCCGGTCCACTCGCCCGAGACGAGCTTGCTCAGGTACGTCTCGCGGATGTCGTCGGATGCCGCGGCGTCGAGCGCGTGGATCTGTCCGGCGGTCAGCAGCCAGCACAGTGCGAAGGCGGCGTTGGAGGCGTTCCAGATCTCGCCGAGCCCGGCCCGGACTGCGCCCGGCAGTCCGTCACCACCTGCCGAGACCGGGGCCTCGGCCGTCACCCAGCCGGCGTCGACGAACGCACGGTACGCCTCGGCGAAGCCCTCCGGCATCCGCACCCGGCCGTCCTCGAGCCGCGCGCCGACACGATCGCCAACGGCTTGAAGCGGCGCGAGGACCGATGCGGCGAACTCCCCCGCGCCGGCGATCACATCGGTGGCATCCTCAGCGGTGAGTTCGCCGTCGGTCGCGCGCGCGACGACGTCGGCGCCGAACACCTCGCGATAGAGGAAGGTGTAATCCTCGACGGGCGGCTGATACGGGATGATGGCCATGATGTGTTCCTCGCGAGACAATCCAGATGAGACTGAGGACCATCATACGTGCCACTCAGTCTCAAGCGCTGCTGAACAGACACCCCTCGCTGTGCGCGGTTCGGCGCGGCAGGATGGGGAGATGCCGTATGAGATCCCCACACCGATGCTCGCGAAAGCCGTCGCCGGGATCCCCGACCCTGCGAAGATGCCCGGCGGCCTGAGCTTCGAACCGAAGTGGGACGGGTTCCGCGCGATCGTCTCGTGGGACGGCGCCGAGGTCGTGATCGGATCGCGGGGCGCGAAGCCGCTCACGCGTTACTTCCCCGAACTCGTCGATGCCTTCGCTGAGCTTCTGCCTGAACCGTGTCTGCTCGACGGGGAGATCGTCGTCGCCACGGGCGAGCCGGCCCGTCTGCAGTGGGACGCACTGTCGCAGCGCATCCACCCCGCCGCCTCGCGAGTGGCGCTCCTTTCGGCCCAGACGCCCGCGATGTTCATCGCGTTCGATCTCCTCGCCCGCGGCGACCGCGACCTCCAGTCGGAGCCGTTCTCGGTGCGCCGCGCCGAGCTTGAATCCTTGATCGCTGCGGTTCCACCGGGGCCCATCCACCTCACCCGGACGACGACGGATGCCGCCCTCGCCGCACGCTGGCTCGCCGAATTCGAGGGTGCCGGGCTCGACGGTGTCGTCGCCAAACCACTCGATCAGCCTTATGCCCCGGGCGCGCGCACGATGCTGAAGATCAAGCACGCTCGGACGGCGGATGTCGTCGCGATCGGGTACCGCATCCATAAGAGCGGGCAAGGGGTCGGGTCGCTGCTGGTCGGTCTCTACGGTGCGGACGGTGAGCTCCACGGGGTCGGCGGAGTCGCCGCCTTCACCGACGCGCGCCGCCGGGATCTCATCGACGAACTGGCGCCGCTGGTTGCCCGGGGCGACGACGGTGATCCGCTGACCGGGGCCTCCGATCGTTCGCGGTTCACGGCATCCAGCGACGTGTCGTTCGTGCGCCTGCGGCCCGAACGGGTCCTCGAGGTGCGCTACGACCAGCTCGAAGGCCACCGTTTCCGCCACACGGTGCAGTTCGAGCGGTGGCGAGAAGACCGCGATCCGCGCTCGTGCACGTACGAGCAGCTGGAGACGGTCGCCGCCTACGATCTCGCGGACGTCCTGGGCTGACGCGGCCGAAAACGGGTTCGGGCCCGCAGCGGCGCCGGACACCGGCGGCCGGCCCTGCGGGCCCGGAAGTCCCGTACCGGCGACCTCATGGCCCCGAGGTTACAAGAGCCCGGCGGCCGAGGCAATGGGTCCGGCCGTGAATAACCGTCGTTCGCGAGATCCCGTTTCCGGTGCCAGGATCGAGGCATGACAGGCCTCCCCGGCGACGCCGACCCGGTGCCCACGCACACCGAGGAACTGCGGCTGGAGCCGGTGCAGTTCATCGCCCGCACCGACGTCGTCATGCGGCTCGGCGCTCTCATGCTCTCCTCCGGGGCATCCTCGGCGCGTGTCCGCGACAGCATGGAGCGCACGGCGCACGCCGTCGGCATCGACGATCTCCACTGCCGCGTCGGGATGAACGACATCGTCGCGACCGCGAGCCGCGGACAGATGTTCCGCACCCGGGTCGCCGAGGTCCGGCGCCCCGGCGTCGATGCGACCAAGATCACCGAGCTCAAACGCCTGACGAACACTCTCGAGCCCGGCACCTCCCCCCGCGACGTACAGCAGCGCCTCGACGCGATCGACCGCCTGCCGCACCGGTACCCGGAAGCCCTCCGGGTACTGGCCGCCGCGCTCGCGTGCGCCGCCTTCGCCCTGTTGAACAACGGCGGCTGGCAGGAGTTCGTCGCCGTCGGCGTCGCCGCGGCCGCGGGCCAATGGGTACGGATGCTGATCCACCGGTTCCGCACGAACGAGTTCCTCATCGTCTTCGTGTCGGCGGTGACGGCCCTGCTGGTCTATCTCGCCGTCGCCGAGCTGTTCACGCTGATCGGACTACCCGGGGCCCAGCACGATGCCGCCCTCACGAGCGCCGTGCTCTATCTCGTGCCTGGGTTCGCGCTCGTCACGGGGGCGCTGGATCTCGCACGCCTCGATCTGAACGCGGGTATCGCCCGGGTCGTCTATGCCGCGCTCATCCTGCTCGCCACCGGCACCGCGGTGTGGGGCATTGCCGCCGTCTTCCAGACGACGGTGACGCAGACGGCATCCCCTCAGTTCGACGAACCCCTGCTCTCGCTCATGCGGCTCGCGGCGGGTTTCGTGGGCGTCCTCGGCTTCGCGCTGCTGTTCTCGACGCCGTGGACGATCGCGTTGGCCGCGGCGGCGCTCGGCGCCATCGCGAATGTCGGGCGCCTGTACCTCGTGGATGCCGGAGTGATCGCTCCTGCGGCCGCCGCGCTCGCCGCGCTGGCGGTGGGCCTCGGCGCCTACCTCGTGTCCGACCGCCTTCGTGCCGCGAGGGTCACGATCACCGTGCCGGCCGTCCTCATCATGGTGCCGGGCGCGGCCTCGTACCGATCGATCGCCGGGGTCATCGACGGCGACACGGTCGCTGCTATCCAGAACGGATTCACGGCCGTGTTCGTCGTCGTGGCGCTCGCGATCGGGTTGACCGTCGCGCGCGTGCTGACCGAACGCGAGTGGTCACGCCCCGTGCTGAATGCGGCCTGACCGCGGCTTGTCAACCCATCCGGCGTCGTCCCGCCCGTCGGATACGGTCGACGCATGGGACTGTTCCGCCGTGATTCGACCCCGCTGCCCGTGACGGGTCATCTGACCGTCGACTCCGGCTCAGAGCGCGCTCCTGGGCGTCTCTGGTCGGACGGCTTCGGGTCTCTCGCGATCCGCTGCCTCCAGCTGATTCTCGTCGTGACGGTGGCGGGCGCGGTGATCTTCGGCATCCAGCTGATCACGGTCGTCACGATCCCCCTCGTCCTCGCCCTGATCCTGGCGTCGGCCTTCGCGCCGGTCATGCGATGGATGCGGGGGCACGGCGTCCCGTCGATCGTCGCGACGCTCGTGACGCTCCTCGCCATTGTGGCGCTCCTCGGCGGCGTCGGCTGGCTCATCGTCTGGGCCGTCCAGAACCAGTGGGACGATCTGGCCACGCAGGCTCAACAGGGCTTCCAGGATGTCGTCGCGTGGATCAACACCCTGCCGTTCGCGCCCTCTCCCGCCCAGTTGGACGAGTGGATGGGTGCCCTCACCGACTTCGTCACGAGCGCGCAGTTCGGCTCGGGAGCTCTCGCGGGTGTCGGCGCGGTCGCCAACTTCGTGACCGGTTTCGTCCTGCTCGTGACGGTGCTGTTCTTCTTCCTCAAGGACGGCCCGCAGATGTGGGCGTTCCTCCTCCGCCCCTTCCGCGGCGCGGAGTACGAGCGGGCGCGCCGGATCGGCGACAAGACCGTGTCGACCCTCGGGTCGTACATTCGCGGCACGGCGGCCGTCGCAGCCGTCGACGCGATCGGCATCCTCATCGGACTCCTCATCCTGCAGGTGCCGCTCGCCCTGCCGCTTGCCGCACTGGTCTTCATCCTCGCGTTCATTCCGATCGTCGGGGCGACGGTCGCCGGCATCCTCGCGGCCCTCGTCGCCCTCGTCGCCAACGGATGGGTCGTCGCGCTCCTCGTGGTCGGTGTCGTCGTGCTCGTCAACCAGCTCGAGGGCAACTTCCTCCAGCCATTCCTCATGGGGCGCTCGATGAAGTTGCACGCCTTCGTCGTCCTGGTCGCGTTGACCGTCGGCGCGGTCGTCGGCGGCATCGTCGGGGCAGTTCTCGCCGTGCCGATCACGGCCGTCGCGTGGGGCATCGTGCAGGTGTGGGACGGGCCGAACATGCCCGCCCGCTGGGCGCGTCCCAAGCATCCCGGCGACGCCGCCCTGCAGGACTGATCAGGTCTTCTTCGCGCGGCTCGGCTGAACGCGCGGCGGCTCACCCGGCATCTTCGGGAACTCCGGCGGGAACGGCAGCTCTCCGAGCCCTGCGTCGAGGTCGCGTTGCCACCACGCCAGGAGCGTGTCGATGCGGCCCGGCGACGTCTGCAGATCCCGCCACGGGTCGCCGAGGTCGATCAGGCGCTGCGGAACGGTCCGTACGGTGAACGCGGCCGGGTCCACGCCGGCCGCCAACTCGTCCCACGTGATCGGCGTGGCGACCGTGGCGGTCGGCAACGCGCGCGGACTGTAGGCACCGGCCATCGTCCGATCGCGGTTCGCCTGGTTGAAGTCGATGAAGATGCGCTCACCCCGCTCCTCTTTCCACCACGCGGTGGTGACCCTGTCGGGCAGACGACGCTCGAGCTCCCGCCCCGCGGCGATGACGGCGTGACGCACATCGAGGAACTCGTGCGTGGGCGCGATCGGGCAGAACACGTGGATGCCGCGGTTCCCGCTCGTCTTCAGCCACGGTTCGAGACCCGCTTCGCGGAGCACCTCGCGCAGGGCCGGCGCGACGGCCGCGGCATCGACGAAATCGGTCCCCGGTTGCGGGTCCAGGTCGATGCGGAGCTCGACCGGATTGTCGGTGTCGTCCGCCAGCGAGGCCCACGGGTGGAAGACCACCGTGTTCATCTGCACGGCCCAGACGATCGCCGCCGCCTCATCGAGGACGACCTGCGGATGCGTCCGACCGCTGTTGTAGGTGCACATCACCTCGTGCACGTAGTCCGGAGCTCCGCGCGGTGGGTTCTTCGAGAAGAACGCCTCACCGTCGACCGAGTCCGGGAATCGCTCGAGTGACACCGGCCGATGTCCGTTGGCCCGCAGGAACGGCTCGGCCACCGCGATCGTGTACTCGGCGAGCTCGCGTTTGGTGATCCCGAGGGCCGGCCAGATCACCCGGTTGGGGCTCGACAGCGACACATCGCGGTCGCCGACCTGCAGGGACACACGTTCCGATGCCATGCCCCGACCCTAGGCGCCTTCCTCGCGCCCGCGATAGGCCCCAGGCCCGACCGCGGTCAGTCGGCCAGGGCGAGCACGGGCGCGAGCTGATCGCGGTCCAGCGCGATCCACGGACCGCCCGGGTCGACCACGATGCCCGTCAGGCCGGCATCCGCGGTGAGCGCCTTGCCCAGCTGAGCGCCCGTCAGCGGCAGCGGCCGATCGCCGCGACGCATCGCGAGCACCTCGAGCGGGTGCGAGAAGACTTCGAGCCGGCGCTGACCGTCGGTCGTGCGTGACTCGGCGAGGCCGAGCCGGGCGCCGTCCTCCGAGTTGCCACCCGCGACCCAGAGCTTCACACGCGTGAGCGCATCAACCACGTCGAGGGCCGTCAGTTCGTGCCGCGGTGCGCTCAGGAGAGACTTGAGCGTGAGCTCGGGGTCGGCTTCGTCGAGTGCCTTCTGGATGAGAGGTGTCGGCAGCACGATCCGCGAACCGGCCACGGCATGGTCGAGGATCATGCCCGAGTAGGGGCCGGACAGCGCATTGCGCAGGATGTTCACGGCGGGCTGGCTGATCGCCGAGGTCGCCGAATCGCCGTCCGCGCGGATGCTGGCCTGCAACGCGGCTCCCCCGCTGAAGGCGAGCAGGAACCGATTTTCGCCGATCGTCGAGACGGCGAGGGTGAGCGGCTCCCCGGCCGCGAGAAGACTGCGCGCATCGCCACGCACGCGGACATACAGGTGCCCCTGCAGCACCTGGCGCATCACGTTCATGACGTCGAGGTTCTCGGGCTTCTCGGGCAGCGCATCGAGCGCGGCCTTGAGCACCGCATTGTCCACAAGTCCCGGGATTGTCTCGGTCGGAGTCGGCGCTTCGGCAGCCGCCGCCCGGCGCTTCACCGGTGCCGGCTGACCGAACGTCGACACCGAGATCCCGACTTCGGGGACGTACTCATCCGGAACCGAGTCCGGTAGCGCGTCTCCGACCGACGCGACGGCGGATGCATCTTCGACCGGTTCGGCCGGAGCGGCAGGGGTCGGTGCGGCATCCTTCTTCGGGCGACGGGAGAACAGAGCCATTGTGCGAGCCTAACGCGGTCAGAGTTTGCTGATCGGTGCGATCTTGATGAGGAGCTTTTTGGGTCCGGCCGAGTCGAACCGGACATGCGCGATGCGTTTGGCCCCCTCTCCGGTCACCATATCGACGCGTCCCTCACCGAAGTCTTCGTGCCGGATGCGGTCTCCCGCCGCGAGTTCGAGGTCGCTGTTGTCGCGCACTTTCGCCGGGATGCGGTTCGCGAACTTCGAGATGTCGCTCGCCGGACGATCGCGCTGAGGCAACGGGACGAGCTCGTCGCCGTAGCGGTTGCCGCCGGAGCCGGAGCCCCCGAACCCTCCGCCGGGCCGCCGGGCGTTGAGCGCCCGCGACTGCATGCCACCCCGCGAGTTGACATCGCCGGGCGACTGACGCCAGTCGATCAGATCGTGCGGAATCTCCTGCAGGAACCGGCTCGGCATCGCGACGGTGACCTCGCCGAACTGCGCGCGGGTCATCGCGAGCGAGAGATGCAGACGCTTGCGCGCCCGGGTGATGCCGACGTAGAACAATCGCCGCTCCTCCTGCGGGCCGCCCGGCTCACCGGCGGAGATCCGGTGCGGGAGGAGGTCTTCTTCGACCCCGGTGAGGAAGACAGCGTCGTACTCGAGGCCCTTCGCCGTGTGCAGGGTCATGAGCGAGACCGAGCCGGTTGCGTCGTCGAGGTCGTCGGCATCCGACACCAGCGCGACTTCGGTCAGGAAATCGAGCAGCGTGCCGTCGGGGTTGTTGCGCGCGAACTCGCGAGTCACGGCGACGAGCTCGTCGAGGTTCTCGACGCGGGCCTCGTCCTGCGGATCCTTCGAGATGCGCAGCGCATCGAGATACCCGCTCTTGCCGAGCAGGACGTTCAGCCCGTCGGTCACGGCCGTCGGGGGTGCGACCTCACCCGAGGCGGGGAGCATGATCGCGGTCGCCTCGACCAGGACAGCGTCGAGATGCGCGATCGCCTTCTGGATCTTGGGACCGACGCCGAGCGCCGACGCGTTGGCCAAGGCGTCGCGGAAGGAGATGCCCTCCTCCGCGGCGAACCGCGCAATCGCCGTTTCCGTCACATCGCCGATGCCGCGCCGCGGCTTGTTCAGGATGCGGCGAACCGCCAGCTCGTCGGCGGGGTTGGCGACCGCGACGAGATAGGCCAGGGCATCCTTGATCTCGGCCCGATCGTAGAACTTCGTGCCGCCCATGATCTTGTAGGGCACGGCCGAGCGGATGAAGATCTCCTCCAGCGCTCGCGACTGCGAGTTGGTGCGATAGAAGACCGCCATTCCGGCATAGTCGACGCCGGCCTTGCGGAGCGTCTCGACCTCGTCGGCGACGAACTGGGCCTCGTCGTGTTGCGAGTACCCGGTGAAGCCGACGATCTTCTCGCCCGCTCCCACATCGGTCCAGAGCTTCTTGTCTTTCCGGTCGAAGTTGTTGCCGATCACGGCGTTCGCGGCGCTCAGGATGGTCTGGGTCGAGCGGTAATTCTGCTCGAGAAGCACGACCTTGGCGCCGGGATAGTCGCGTTCGAACTCGGAGATATTGCGGATGTCCGCCCCGCGGAACGCATAGATCGACTGGTCGGAGTCGCCGACGACCGTGAGCGATGCGCCGCTGAGCTCGGGCGAAGCGGCCGGCGGTGCGTCGAAGATCATCATGCCGCCGCTTTCGAAGCGGTCGGCTGCAGCACCGCTCGGCGGGCGGGTGAGCTCGTGGATCAACGCGTATTGCGCGTGGTTGGTGTCCTGGTATTCGTCGACCAGGATGTGCCGGAAGCGCCGGCGGTACACGTCCGCGACGTGCGGGAACGCGCGGAAGAGGTAGACCGTCTGCGCGATCAGGTCGTCGAAATCGAACGCGTTGGCCTTCTGCAGCGCGCGCTGATAGTCACCGAAGATCTCGACGAACAGCCGCTCCGCGGGGTCGGACATGTTCGCCGATCGCCCGTACGACTCTGCATCGGCGAGTTCGTTCTTGAGCTTCGAGATGCGCGACTGGACGGAGGCCGGGGTCAGGCCGAAGGCATCCGCCTCATGTTCCTTCACGAGACGCTTGATGAGCGCGCGCGAGTCGCCGGAGTCGTAGATCGTGAAGCTCTTCGTGAACCCGAACTGCTCGGCTTCACGGCGGAGAATGCGCACGCACGCCGAGTGGAAGGTCGAGATCCACATGCCCTGCGCCGTGTCGCCGACGAGCTGCTGTACGCGCTCGCGCATCTCGCCCGCGGCTTTGTTCGTGAACGTGATCGCGAGGATCTGGCTCGGCCAGGCCTCGCGCGTCCGCAGGAGCGAGGCGATGCGGCGGGTCAGCACGCTCGTTTTGCCGGATCCGGCGCCCGCGACGATCAGCAACGCCGCGCCACGGTAGGTGACGGCCTCGCGCTGCGGCGCGTTGAGGCCGGCGAGGAGGTCCTCGTCGGGGCGGCCCGTGCCGGGGGTGGACGATCCGACGACGACGGGTGTGATGGGGTCAGGCATATCCTGACAATTCTAGGTCGCCCCTCCGACACCTCACTCCCGCGGGAACCCCTCCGGCGGAACCCTGCTGAGTCGCATGGCCCGTGGTGCGGATGTCAACAGCTGTGACTCGTGAGACGCCCGCCGGGCGCTTCGCCATACGACCGGTAGCGGTTGCCAGGCAGGCAGGCACCACAATGGGACGATGCGCACACTGCTCAACATCATCTGGCTGATCCTCGCCGGGTTCTGGCTCTTCCTCGGGTACGTCCTCGCGGGTGTGGTGCTGTGCATCCCGATCATCACGATCCCCTGGGCGATCGCCTCCTTCCGCACCGCCGGGTACGTCCTCTGGCCGTTCGGACGCACGATCGTCGCCAAGCCCACTGCCGGTGTCGCGTCGTTCCTCGGCAACGTGATCTGGGTCATCTTCGCCGGGTGGTGGCTGGCGCTTGCGCACCTGACGAGCGGCATCGCGCTGTGCCTCACGATCATCGGCATCCCGATGGCGATCGCCGACTTCAAGATGATCCCGATCTCCCTCATGCCCCTCGGCAAGGACATCGTCTCCACGCGCGACGGCGCCTTCGACCGCACCCCCTGACGCGCCATCGGACAGGGGCGGGTGACCGGTGGACAGTTCAGCGATCTCAACGGTCGCCGCGATCGTGGTGCTCTCGGTCGGGCTGATCGTGCTGGTGGCGACACGTCGCCGTGGCCGAAAGGACATTGCCGAAAGCGCGAAGTTCGCCGTCATCACCGGGTCGGTCCCGGTCAGTAAGACCGCAGACCCGGATGCGGCGGCGATGGTCGCGGCATCCGAGGCCATCGGCATCGCGATGATCGATGCCGGGTATTCCGTCGAGACCGTGCAACTCGCGCTCGCCGAGATCGCCCGCACGAACGGGCTGCCCGCGAGTGACGTGCTGGTGTTCCCGAACGGATTGATGGTCTCCGCCAAGGGCGGCGGCCAGCGCAGTACCGGAGCGGTCAGCAGCGGGAACGACGGGCTGCTGTTCTCACAGATCGACGAGGTGCAACGCACCGTCGATGCCGCACGCACGGGGATCATGGACCCCACATCGACGATTGCCCGGATCGAGCAGATCCGGGCGATGGCACCGACCTACAGCTGGCCGCTCCGTGTCGTGGGGTACGCATTCCTCAGCTCCGCGCTCGCGGTCCTCCTGGGGGCCACCTGGATCGGCGTCGCGCTCGCGAGCGTGCTCGGGCTTGTGACCGGTGCCGCCCTCCTCGTCAGCGATCGCCTCCCCCGCCGCTATACCGCGCTGATCACCGTCGCTGTGGCGTTCACGGTGTCCGTCGCGATCTTCGCTCTGCTCCGTGCCGGATGGGGTGCCGGCATCCTCGCCGCCCTGATCGCGCCTCTGGTCGTTCTTCTGCCGGGAACCCTCCTCACGACGGCGACACTCGAGCTGGCCACCGGCCAGATGATCTCGGGCGCAGGCAGGCTCGCCGCCGGTGCGATGCAGCTCGTGCTGCTCGGGGCGGGCATCGTCACCGGGGCCGCCGTCGTGGGTGTGCCGGACTTCGACTTCGCGGAGAACCCGGCGGCACTCGGCCCTTTCGCGCCGTGGGTCGCGGTCGCCGTGTTCGGCATCGGAATCTCCTTCCACCGCAGCGCTCCGCGCCGGAGCATCGGTTGGATCCTTTTGGTGCTCTACATCGCCTATTCCGCGCAGGTCATCGGCGACCTGGCCGTCGGCGGGATCCTCTCCGCATTCGTCGGCGCCCTGGTCGTCACCCCGATCACCGCGCTCGTCGCTCGCCAGCCGTCCGGTCCCGCGGCCCTCGTCAGCTTCACCCCGGCATTCTGGTTGCTCGTCCCGGGCGCCATCGGACTCGTCGGCGTGGCCGATCTGCTCGGCGGCGACGCGGCCGGTGCCAACTCGCTTCTGACCACACTGTCGACGATGGTGGCGATCTCCCTGGGGGTGCTGGCCGGGTCGAGTTTCTCGAATCGGATGCGGCGACCCGCCCTCTGATCGCCGCACCTAGCACGCCGCGAACGCCCGCGCCAGCGGCTACGCCTGCGTGCCACTCGTCACTAGCGTGATGGTCATGAGCGAGAACGCCAATGGCATGTCCGACGAGGAGAAGCGCCGCGATCAGCTGCTGCGTGCGGCCGGATCGACCGAAGAGGATGCCGCCCCGCGCATCGTGGTGAGCGAGCATGACGGCGTGAAGCGCATCGACATCGCTCCCGACGCCGTCGTCCGACCGGGCCCCGCCGACGCAGACGCCTGATCAGGCGATCCTGGTGTCGCCGGGCGGGCAGACCCGAAGCCAGCGGAATCCGTAGGGAGCGAGTTCGAGATCGCACCGTCCGCGCGGCTCCAGGCTGATGCGATCCGGTCCGTGGAGGTCGAGGAGGACCGTGCCGTCGTCCACTGTCCCGAGGTCGAGACGAAGAGTGACCGGTACCGGCGTGAAATTGTGCGCCGCGAGCATCGTTCCGATCTCCGAGGACACCGTGTGGGCGAGGACTCCTTCGGCATCGTGATCGAGGATCGACAGCTCTCCCCATCCGATCTCGGCGGACGCGCGATACCGCGTCGCGAGGTGGCGAATGAACTGCAAGAGCGACCCGTCTTCGTTGCGCTGCTTCTGGACGTTGACGTGCTCGGGCGAGTACCCGTCACCGGGAATCGGCGCGACGAGTCGACCGGGGGCCGCGTGTGAGAACCCGCCGTTCTTGGCGTTGCTCCACTGCATGGGCGTGCGCACCGACCCGCGTCCACTGATGTCGGGGTTCTCCCCCATACCGATCTCTTCGCCGTAGAACAGCACCGGCGTACCGGGCAACGAGAACATGAGGCTATAGACCATTCGGATGCGGCGCGGATCGCCGTCCAACATAGGGGGTAGCCGCCGAGTGATGCCCCGGCCGTAGACGCGCTGCGACTCGTCCGGCGCAAACGTCTCGAAGACCTCTTCGCGCTCGGCATCCGTCAGTTTGTCGAGCGTCAGCTCGTCGTGGTTACGGACGAAGTTCGCCCATCCCGCCTCATCCGGAATCTCGGGACGCGCCTGGAGTGCCGTGATGAGGGGTGCCGGATCGTTGCGCGCGAGCGACAGGTACAGCGCCTGCATCGAGACGAAGTCGAACTGCAGGTCGAGTTCTCCCCCGCCCTCGCTGCCGAAGTAGTCCCGTTGCTCGGCGAAGGGCAGGTTGACTTCGCCGAGGAGCGCGGCATCCCCACGACGACGCTGCAGGAACCGTTTGATGTCGCGGAGCAATTCGTGGGGGTCTCCGAGGTCGACGCCGTCCGGCGGCTCGATCAGGAATGGGACGGCGTCGATGCGAAACCCCGAGACACCCAGCGCGAGCCAGAATCCGATCGTCTTGGCGATTTCGTCGCGAACGCGTGGGTTCGCGACGTTGAGATCGGGCTGATGCGCGTAGAAGCAGTGCTGGAAGTACTGCTCGGTGCGCTCGTCGTACTCCCAGACGCTCGTCTCTTCGCCCGGAAAAACGGTCGCCTGCTCGCGTGCGGGCACGTCGTCGCGCCACACATAGAAGTCCCGATACTCCGACGTGCGGCTCCGCCGGGCAGAAACGAACCACGGATGCTTGTCGGAGGTGTGGTTGACGACGAGGTCGATGATCACGCGCATCCCGCGGTCGTTCGCGGTGCGGAGCACCTCGACGAAGTCACCGTGGTTGCCGAGCCGGGGGTCGATGCCGTAGAAGTCCGTGATGTCGTAGCCGTCGTCACGGTCGGGTGACGGGTAGAACGGCATGAGCCACAGGCACGTCACGCCCAGATCGGCGAGGTAGTCGATGCGGCGCGCGAGGCCCGCAAAATCACCGATCCCGTCGTCGTTGTCGTCCATGTAGGTCTCGACGTCCAGGCAATAGATGACAGCGGACTTCCACCACAGGTCGCTGGTATCGGTGATCTTCACAGTGCCCTCCTCAGAGCCGGAAGCAGGTCGCGCTCGGCGCGGGAGAGAAAACTCCGCTGATCGGTCGTGACGTCATGCAGGTAGACACGGTCGAAGCCCAGCCCCACGAGCTCCGCGATCTGATCGGCGAGCGCGGAGGGGTCCGCCGAGACCAGCGTGCCCGCGCGAAGCTCTGCGTCGCTGGGACGGCCCGCGAGCGTATCGAAGTCCTCGGGCTGCTCGATGTCCCACAGCGATGCATCGATGGCGGCATGGCGCCACTGCGAGCGCACCGTGCGGAGGGCGGCTTCTTCAGTGTCGTCCAATGCCAGGTGCACCTGGAGTACGCGCGGGCCCGTTCCACCGGCGCCCGCATACGCACCCAGCACATGTGCGAGCCGCTCCCGAGGTTGCGCCACCGTGGCCAATCCGTCGACCCAGCCGGCCACCCAGCTGGCGGTCTCGGCTGTGACGGCAGCGCCGAGCAACGGCGGCGGCGTCTCCGGCAGACTCCATACTCTGGCCCGGTGCACCTCGATCTCACCGTGCCTCGTCACCTCTTTCCCGGCGAGCAGGTCCCTGATGACGTCGACGGATGCCGCCAGGCGGGCATTGCGTCGGTCCTTCGGCGGCCAGGGGTCACCCGTGATGTGCTCGTTGACGGCTTCGCCGCTGCCGAGCGCGGCCCAGAAGCGTCCGGGAAACATCTCCTCGAGCGTCGCGATCGCCTGCGCGCTGATGACCGGGTGGTAACGCTGCCCCGGCGCGGTGACCACACCGAGGGAGAAGGATGTGGCTGCCAGGGCTGCGCCCAGCCAGCTCCAGGCGAAACCGGATTCGCCTTGATCGACGCCCCACGGGGCCAGGTGGTCGGAGCACATGGCACCGTCGAACCCAGCGGCTTCCGCCTGAACCACAGATTGCAGGAGGGCGCTCGGAGGTAGCTGCTCGTGCGAGGAGTGATATCCGATGAAGACCATGACCAGAGTTTCTCTGCACGCGCGCGAACCCGCCACAGGGTTGCGTCCTCGGCGACATCCCTCTATATGGTCACGACGCGCCGACCACCGGCCGTCACGGGGCGACACATCCCGCAACCCCAGGACATACTCCTTCTCCGTGTCGGCGCAGCGAGCTAGCGTGGAGGCGTTCCCGAACGTTCGGGACATCGCGGCGATCCGGGTGGTCCCGGGCACCGGTTCATACCCGGTCGCGCTGCGGGTTCGACTCCCGCCGTCGCGTCCATTTCACCAGCACTTAAACCGCAGATCAGTGGCTGATTTTGTCGCGCAGGGGATCGCACTTTTGCGGATTTGCCCACATTTTGCCCACACTTTTCAAGAAACGTGTGACTCGCCGGTCCGCCAGATGACATCGAAAACGGTCTCGCTGGCCGGACCTTTCAAGACTCCGCGGGATACCCGTACGTTGGGGTCATGCGCGGCTGGTATGTGGATGAACGCGACTCGACGTGGGAGCGCGATGATGCGCGCTACCGCATCTATGTCTTCGAAGGCCCAGACAATGCGGTGACGACCTTCGACCTCGCGGACGCAACGATCGAGGAAGCGCTGCAGACCGGATTGGCGATGTCGAACGGCGAAGAAAGACTCTGGTCGCTGGCGCTCGTTGAGACTGACGCGCGTGGCCTCCGCGGGTTGATCTGGCTGTCGGGCATGGACTACAACGACGCACCGGGTTCTGCCAGCGAGTGGCGACGTCGCCGCCAGATGCAGGATCGCTACCTCGCAGCCAAGCGCCTCCGAGGCGAGCCGCCCGCCCTGCCGAACGGTCTGCGACTCATCCGGGTGTTCCCCGAATGGGTGAGCGGATGGCCGCTCTGGGAGAGTTTCTCCGACGGTTACCAGCTGACCGGTCCTGATCTCGGGCTCACGTCGGAACTGAGCGATGCGCTCTACCAATGGAACGAGACGTGGAACACCCGAGGCGCAGATGATCCCGTCGCCGCCGGGTGGCAGGAGCAAGGTCAGATTCTCGTCCGTCAGCTCCAGGCGGAGCTGGAAGGTGTCGCGGAAGTGCGACCAGAGTTCCTGATCTGACTCACGACCGCGCGATCGCCGACTCCCGCGCCGCGTTGAGCGAGGCCGACACGGTGTCGAGGTCGTCATCGAAGAGATCGGCGTACACGTCAAGTGTCATCGCCGCGGAAGCGTGCCCCAGCATCCGCTGTACGGCCTTGACGTTCGCCCCCGATGAGATCGCGACGGACGCGGCGGTATGCCGCAGGTCGTGGATGGTCATGCGCTCGAGGCCGGCATCCACGAGGGCACGCATAAACCACGAGCGGGACGCGCCCGATGATCGAGGTCGCCCGAAGTAGTCGATGCCGTCGCCAAAGAGGAGATGGTCCCGGGCCTTTCCTTCACAGAGCTTCGCGATCGGAAGTTCGAGGAACTCGGGGTATGGGACCGAGCGCATTTCATGGGTCTTGGGCGACCCCACATGGATCTCTGCTCCGACACGCACAGCGTTCTCATTCACGGCCAGACGGCGTCGCAGTGCGTCGACATCGCGCACGCGGAGAGCGGTGAGCTCACCCCAGCGCAGTCCGGTGTACGACGCCAGGTAAACGAGAGTCGAATGCTCACCGGCAGCCTTCGCGAGGCGCTCGATCTGTTCGTGATTGAGGTACTGGTGCGCTTTGCGGTGCTTGCGCGGAAGGTTGTCGACTCCGCGCGCCGGGTTGTGCGGGATACGACGATCCTTCACCGCAATGTCCAGTACAGATGCCAGAACCCCGTGCGCCCGGATGACGACGGTCGCGCTCTTCGGGCGGGCACCTTGTGCGCGCGTGCGAATACTGTCGCGTCGATCGGTCTTTGCGGTTCCTGCTGCCAGCTGCGACACCCAGAGGCGGACGTCGCTGTGCGTGATCGCCGATACGGGCGTCCGTCCCCACCGGGGTTGCACGTACACACGCCACGCGTCCTCGAGCGCGCGGTAGCTGGAGGGCTTTAGCCTCGAACGCTTTGCCTCGAGCCACCCGTCACCGAGCTCGGCGACGGTGGTGCGTGCGCGTGCCGGTTCGATGTATTCGCCGGTGGCCTTCGATACCTCGACGGTGGCGAGGAAGAGGTCGGCGTCACGCTTGGTCTTAAAGCCGCGTTTGTCGGTCTGTCGATGTTCGGGCGTCCGGTATCGAACGCGGTAGCGTTTGCCGCGCGTGGTCTCGTACGCCTCAATCGTTCCCATAATGGGCCTCTTGTGCGAAGCGTTCCCAGAACGGTTCGATAGCTACCGCTAGCTCCTGCATCTCGACGCCATACTCGGTGCTGGTCATGTAGCCGGCATCGCGCGAGCGTCGAATCCAATTCGTTGCGGTGCGTTGCTTTAGTCCGATGGACTCCGCAACAGCCAGCGCGGGGTTGTCCCCGGAAATCTCTGCGATCCGATAGAGGAGTCCGGTGAGGAGCAGCGCCTCGTCATCCGCCAGCGCAAAGTCGTCGAAACTGCGCAGTCCCCCACGCACGCGTAGTTGATCGAGCCGCGCCAGTTGATGCGCCCACTCGGGGAGCGCCGCCATCATGCCGACCCGCGCAATCGCGTGCACGCGGATCGTGCGGAGAAAGGCGCCCGATATCTCGATCGTGCTCTCGGCTCGATCAACGGCAAAGGCCGCAACCTCGAAGCGCCCAGCTGATTCGGAATACTCGAGGCGAAAGCTCACCTCGACCGTTTGGTCTCCCTCGAGCTCGTCCACGACATCGCTTCCCAACGTCGCCACACCTTCGATGACCTCGCGCACCGCAATTCCGGGAGGGACCACGACCGATGCGCTGATCGATCTCATCGTGAAAGTGGTCATTCTCACATTCTCACACACGATGCGTTCTATTGACATGGGTACGCAACGGGGTTACATTGTGCGTATTGATGACACCGTTACGCAAAGGGGCTGACATGGATACCGAAGACGAGTGGCTCACACTCCTCCAGACAGCCGCTTTGATGCGGATGACGAAGCCAGCGATCGCACAACTGCGATACCGCGGCGTTGGGCCGACGTTCTACCGGCTCTCCGCAAAGACGATCGTCTACAAGCGTTCCGAGGTGCTCGCGTGGATGGAAAGCCGCGCGTGCACGCGAACGGACGACGTCCTCTCGTTGCGGTAGCCCCTAGCGACCCCGTCGCGTGTCGGCGTCGTCAGATCTGGCGCGTGCCGGCACGTGAGAGCGCCCTCGACCCCGGGGCCCCTCAGCGGTCGAGACCGGCGGTGCCCACGGGGACAATGCCCAGCGGCATCTGATCCGGGGCCCATGATCGCCGCGCAGCACGCGCAAGGTCGATCTGCACGGCCGCGCGCGAGTCCTCGATCGTCGGCTCGGGCACGCCGCGCCGCATCGCCTCAACCAACTCTTCGCGAGCGGCCTCGGGGGAACTCGCGACAACGATCACCTCGTTCCAGTGCCGACCACGCGTCAGCCCGACGTACATCCCCGCGGCGTCGACTCCGGGTCCGACGATCGAGGCATCCACCGTCTCTCCTTGAATGCCGTGCACGGTCGACGCGTAGGCGAGGTGTGCGTGCTCGGCGGCATAGTCCATCGGAATCCACCGCCGCTCCGTCGAATCCGCGATGTTGGTGAGCGCCACCCTGTCGTCACCGATGCTGGAGATGATCCAGTTGGCGCGGTTCTGCACATCCGCGGCGGCATCGTTTCGTCGCGTCTGAACGATGTCTCCGACGAGCATCCGCTGTCCGTCACGCCCGAGCGCGACGCGGTCGGCGCGGATCTCTCCCGCCGACACGCGGCGCTGTTGAATGGTCTCGCTGATCGCATTGGCATCCTCGTTCGTGGCCACGACGAGCGCCACCCGCTCGCCCTCATCCACGCGCGCAAACCAGGCATCGACCATCGCGTCGTGCGCGGCGTCCGTACTGCTGACTCGGCTGACGTGGCCGCCGGCGTCCAGTTCGCTCGCAACAGCGCGCGCCTCTGCGGGCGTGGATGCTTGGCGAAGCCGGAGCGTGAGCTCTCCATATGCAGAATCAGCGAAGCGGTGTACGGTGTCGAGTTCGACGACGTGATCGGCGTGACGCGTGAGCAGCGCCATCGCCCCCAGATGCCCGACAGGAGCCGCCTGCCGCGGGTCGCCGATCATCGCGAGACCAGCACCGGTCTCCTCCACCACCGCTGCGAGCGCATCGGCCGCCTGAAGGTCGACCATCCCGGCTTCGTCGACCACAATCCGGTCGTCGCGCTTCAGTGGAAGTCGCTGCGGCCCCAGGTATTGCCTGCCGGTCTCCCCGTCGAGATCCCCCACCTCGAGCCGAGACCAGACCTGTCCTCCCGCGACATCCGTTCTCCAGCGCCATCCGTAATCAGCAAGGAGTGCGTGAAGACTCGACGCCGCGATGCCGACTTCACGCTCGGCGACGGCAGCCGCCTTCTTGGTCGGCGCGACCAGGATCACGCGGCGCCGTTGCAGAGCAAGCGCGTCTCGAGCGATCCGCAGCAGAGTAGTCTTTCCCGATCCCGCCGGGCCGGTCACCGACACCAGGCGACTCGTGCCGGCGATAGCGGATGCCGCGGCCAGCTGAGCATCGTCGAGTTCGCGCTTGACATCGACATGAGCGCCGGCGATGGTGCGCATCTGCAGAAGGTCAGGCAAGGGACCGGGGCGTGCCAGCCGGGCGAACCGGTTATCGACGCGAAGCTTGAGCAGGACAGTGTCGGATGCCATCAGCGCTTTGATGTGCGGTGGCTTGTCCGCGTCGCGTGGCGCGAGATCCACAGTTTGGACGAGAGCGCGTGCCACAACGTCGCCGATCAGTTGGTCGAGCTCTGGGCGATCGGCGACAACTCCGCTCTGTGCAATTGCGCGAAGTGCTCCGGCCCTCAGATCCCAGGGGGAAAACCGCCCGCTGCTAGATACAGACCGAGCGTCGGCATCCTGCAGGGCGGTCTGCGCCAGGCGGTCACGGTCGAGTTCGGCGATCGAGTTCGCGTAGGAACGCGCGGCACCGCGCCGCCACAACAGAAAGGGATCGATCTCGCCAAGTTCGGAGCGCACGCGCTGCTCCCAGTCGGCCTCGTCGATGTCCGTCGGCTTCCCGGGTCGACCCGCGGCCCACGCAAGGGAATCGATGTGGCGCAGGTCATCTGCGCCCGGTTCGAGTCCGGCGTGCTCACTCCGCCACCGCGCGATGAGTCGGACACGATTGGCTTCGATCGCATTCGAGCGTCGCGAGAAGGGCTGCACGACGTGCGCCAACTGTTCGATTTCGCCGTCGGCATCGAGTGTGTAGCCCGCGCGCGCGATCGCTTCGATCCACGCCGGATCGGTGCGCGCCGCGAGCTCGCCTTCCGCGTTGACGACGGTATGAAGCTTCATCGCGACCCTGGAGTCGAGACTTGACCACTTGCCGTCGACGCCCTGCACTTTCATATTGAGCCAGAGGTGCCGGTGGATGTGCGGGTCCAGCGCTCGGGACCGGCGGTGTGTGAGTTCGACTACCTCGAGCCGCGCGATGCTCTCGCGCGTGCATCCGCCGTGGCCCCGTCGCGCGTTGAGTTCGTGCTGCCACAGGATAATCGTGCGGTCGCGCATCCGGTCTTGCAGGGACTCGAATGCTGCTGCGAGCTCGGGGTCTAGGAGCGCGGCGATGCTGTAGGACTTGGGGAAGTTGAGCGTGCCGTCCAACAGAAGGTCCGAGTTGTCGAGGAAGTGTGGCCTGCCGCGCTGCGCTCCTGTGATCGGTTCCGACCCCTCGATCCAACGACGCAACTGACCGGCGTCGAGTGTGTCTCTGGCAATCGATCCTTCGACGACCGTGAACCGTCCGATGGCTCGCTCACCCATCTCGCTATACGCCGAGGCCGCCTCCGCTCCGAACGGTGCCTCGTGGTGCGCGTCGCAGGTGCCATCGAACGCGTAGGAGAGTGCATTGCGGATGCCGCGAGCACCCGCTCCGCGCTTCCAGCTTCGTAATCCCCCGCGCATGAGGCAAGGATACATGCGTAGTGGTGACATATCTAGGCATTCTTAGACTTCCGGTTTTCCCGGAATCGTGGTTTCATATAAACCTGTAGCGACGATTACAGGTAAAGCTGATTGCGGGGCGGGATCGATGAAGGGCAATGAGCTGGTCTGGCGGACATTGGCCGACCGGGCGTTAGAAGGGCAGCGCACCTGGCAGAACGTCGGTGACCTCGCATACGAAGCCGGCGTTCCCAGCACGACCGCGTACCTCGCCCTTGAGCGACTGGAGAGCAATGGAACGGTGGACCGGTTCAGCCGCGGCGGGCTCGCCGTCGTCAGTATCGACAAAGTCTTGACGATGCTGTGCGCGTGGCGGAACCTCCCGCGAGACACACTCGCGTGGACGACCCGAGAAGCTATCGCTCCGCATCTGGTCTCGGCAAGGGGGCCTTACGCGTTGGGTGGCCCCGACGCTGCCAACGCACTGCTGCACGGCCGAGCCGTGGCGGACTTCAGCGAACACCTGGTGTACCTGCCGCCGAGCGATGAACTCCGCGAGCTGCCCGCGGGAAAGGAGGTCCGCGTGCTCTCAATGGACAAGCGCGCCATGAAGACGTGGACGGGGTACTCGAGCTTGTCCCAGACATACGCCGATCTGTTCGCCACTCCCGGGTGGCAGGCATCGGAGTTTCGGACGGCGCTGCGCGATTCCTTCATCCAGGAACGCGAGTGGGAGCAGGAAGGCGTGCGGCGATGACGATCCTCGGCGCGAACGACGAGGGCAAGCTCCGCGCGTTGCTGGACTCGCTTGGCTACGACCTCGAGCCCTCGATCCTGATCGGCGGTTGGGCGACGAATGCTCGCGTCGGCGGCGAGATCAGCCACGACATCGACCTGATCATCACGGATCAGAGCCTCCGGCAGAAACTCCCGGAGCGGCTGACGGGGTACAGCGAGAACCAACTGCACAGCGGAGGCAAGAAGGCTCGAGGCGACGCCGATGGCGTCCACGTCGACGCGTACTTTCCTTACGAATCAAAACTCGGCTCGAAACTCCTGCTCGATGTTGGCGCCCTTGCCCGCTACATCGATCCCGACTTCACCGTCGAGGGATGGCTCATGCTCACTCTCGACGCTCACATCGCCACCAAGGTCGCGGCACTGATCGATCGGCACGCGACAGAGAAGGGCAGAAAGGATGCCCGCGAGCTTGTCGCGCTCATCGACAGCGGCGGAGACGCGGCGAAGGTGGTGGAGGTGATTCTCGCGTCAACGTCGGGCGCGAAGGAGGATGTTGCTGGGTACGTGAAGACGATGTTCGAGTTGCTCCCGAAGCTCGCCGGTCTCAACCAGAAGGATCGACGCAGGTACGCGTCTCTCGCGCGCGAGTGGGCAGAGGAGGCCGAGTTGCAGACACGAGCAGGCACCAGCCCGCACCAGATGCCGAAGCTGTGACAGCAGCTCCTTAGGTCGGCGCTCGTTCCAGGCGCCCGTGCGCCATCCGTTGGGTGCCTACGTGCATTGCTTCTTTGTTGGGGACTGCTTCCGGTTTGGTTGACTCCTGATCTGTGAGAAATCAACTCCTCCGAAGTTTCGTCGCGGCGTGGTCGCCGTGCCGGCATCACCGGGTCGATGGTTGAGCGTCGGGTCGCGTACAGCACCGTGATCGAGTCATTCTTCTCGCTGCTCCGAAGAAGCCGCGCATGCAGCCCGAAAATCGACAAGACGAGCCAACCAAACCTCAGCAGACCTCTCGTCCCAAGGAGGTTTTCAGTCGAGAATCGTGTCGCCGATGAAGCCGCCCGCCCGGCAGCCGGGCGGGATGGCGAAGACGGCGGACCCGATGGGAACCGTCCATTCGTTGAGAAGGTCGAGGTCGTCCATGCGCTTCTGCAGTGGCGTGAACTGCAGATCGACGTCGGCCTGGAAGGACACGAACAGGAGGCCGGAATCGGAGATCGCGCCGACCGCGGGCACCCCGTCGTAGTTGTAGGCGCGTCGGAAGATGCGTTCCGCAGTGTTCTCGGAGCGAGCGCGACGCACGTGCGAGAACTCCGGGATCACGGGGAACCCTATCGTCGTCTTGGCGTCGAAGTCAGGCTCGTCGTGTTCGTTCGTCCCCGTCAGCGGTGCGCCGTTGCGCAGGTTCCGACCCACCGATTGTTCGCGACCACCGCGATCGAGGCGATCCCACTTGTCCAGGTCCATGTGGATGCGGCGAACCACCGCACTCGTCCCGCCTGCGAGCCACCCGGCATCCGACCACACGATCTGGTCGAAGTCGGCGGTGCCGGGCTTCGGGTTGGTCGTGCCGTCGACTTGTCCGAAGAGATTGCGCATGGTCGTTCCGGGCGCCACCGAGCCGTAGGCACGCCGGAAACCGTGTTGGGTCCAACGGACGCGGGCGAAGCTGCGGCTGTCCTTCAACAGCATGCGTGTGGCATGGGCGACCGTTAGCGGGTCGTCCGCGGCGACCTGGATGAGGAGGTCGCCGTCGCTGTACTCCGGCTGGAGCCGGTCGACGGAGAAGGCGGGAAGAGGGCGCAGCCACGAAGGCCCCGCACCCTTCGCCCGAGCCACGAACTCCGGCCCGAATCCGAAGGTCACGGTCAGCCGAGCGGGCGAGACGGCGAGTTCGGGCTCCGAATCGGCGAGCGCGGCCTCTCCCTGCGTCAGCCGGGATGCGTCGTCGGTGAGGAGGACCATGAGTCGGCGCAGGCCGTCGCGGTCCGTGCCGTCGAGCAGGTCGAGACCGATGAGCGTCGCGTGAGCCTGAGCGTCGGTGTCGATGCCCGCCTGATGCACTCCGTGAAAGGGCACGATCTCATCGCCGTTGAGGGGGACGGATGCACGCCGCCCGGTCTCGTCGATCCGTGCGAGCGCGACGTCGACGCCGATGGCGGCGGCAGCCCCGACGCCGGCGACAGCGCCTCCGAGGAGGAACTGTCGCCGGGTCGCTGCTGGTCGACGAACGCCCGATGAGGGCGCGTCCATCAGTCGTCCATATCCATGTCGTCGCCCTCGTAGGTCTCGTTGGCGCCGGAGTAATCCTTCACCGGCGCCGTGAACTCATAGACCGAGTCGTCCGAGAAGGTCAAGGTGAATGTGACATTCTGGCCCGCGACAAGCGGCGCGGTCAGATCCATCATCATGATGTGATTGCCGCCGGGCTCGAGTGATAGGTCTCCGTCGGAAGGGATGACGAAGCCCCCCTCGATCTGGCGCATCACCATCTCGCCCGACTCGTTCTCGACCGTCTCGTGTAGCTCGAGCATGGACGACGCCTCTGTCGATGCCGATACGACGGTGAGGTCCGCGTCGGAAGCATTGGTCAGTTCACCGAACGCAGCCGACATGCCGGATTCAGCAGACTTCACCCAGGCATCCGAGATCGAAACCGAGGCGGCGGCAGGGGCGGCGTCCGCCTCCGCCGCGCCGGCTGCGCACCCAGCCAACGCGAGCGCGGCAACCGCCAAGAGTGCGCCGACGCGCAGGACAGCGGAAGAATTGCGAGTAGTCACAGTTAGTGCCTTTCAGAGATGTTCCCCGCGCGAGGAGTGTCCTCGTCGCCGGAATCGCCCGCGCGCGAGCGCCGACGGAAGAAAAAGATGAGTGTGAAGACGGCGAGCGCAAGCACCGCACCGCCCAGCCCGACCAGGACGACCCGAAGAACCGTCCCGTCCTGGCGAGCGCTGAGGTCCTGTGTGCTCTGCTCGGTGGATGCCGCGTCACCCGACGACGGTGCCGCCGCCGCTCGCTCGAGCGGCTCCGCATCGCCGACGCTGAACGGGATGAGACCACTGATCGGGTGCCCGTCGGCGGACACCACCCGCCAGCGAATCTCATAGCCTGCCTCGGGGAGATCGTCAGCCAACGGCGCCGTGACCACCCCTTCGGTCACGATCGGTTCGCCGGCCACCCAGTCGCGACCGGATTGATCGACGACGATGACCGCGGCCCCGATCGTCAGCACCTCGGCCGAGAAGGTCAGTGAGACGTTATCCGGTGCCGATGCGAGTTGCTCTCCAGTGGCCGGAGTGCTCGCCAACAGGTCCTCGTGTGCCGCCGCAGGCGCGGCGAAAACGATGACGGAGACGAGCGCGGCGACAGAGCCGAGAGCGAGCGCACGGATACGGGTAGGGGACATCGAAACCACCGTTCTGCGTGGCCGACGAGATCAATCATCGGCACGCACGAGGAATCACCCGATGTTCGGATCGGGTGCAGAACGAAAGAACGTCGCGGAAGGTCCGCCGATCGTCCAGGGTTCAGAGCGCTCGCAGAACAGGGGGGCCGCGTCGACCCACGGACGATAGGTGGGGCACCGACGATACGTGCCAGCCGCGGGACTCACCGGCGGCGACCGGGGCGACAGGGCTGAAGGAAGGGACATGGATCACGGGGGCCAGGCGACGGCGCGCCCAGGCGGCGAGCTCAATGCCCAGGTCGCGCAGGCGGAGCAGAGCCTTCTCACCGCGGTGCAACGCCCACACGGTCGCTGCTGCAGCGATCGCGTGCCATACCCACATCGACGCATCCGCATGCATCATCGTCGCGGGCTGCACCATCGTCATCGACGCGACCTGACCGTGCAGATGACCCGAGGGCATGGTGATCTCAGATGCGCGACCTGTTCCCAAGACGAACAACGTGTGGAAAAGGATCTGACTGACGGCAACAGCAACCGCAAGGCGCACAGCCGACAGCTTGCGTCCCGCCAGGAGCGTGCAGACCAGTACCGAAAAAACCCACGGTACGACGATGCCGATCGCGGATGGCATCGTTCCACCGCCGGCAACGTGCGACAGCAGGGCGACGAACGTGGCTACCGATGCCGCCACTGCGCCACGGGCAAGCCGGGGTGCTCGAGACGGGTGCATGCGTCCATTTTGTCAGCGCCGCGAAGCATCTGGCGAACACGTGGATTTCCGTTCGGGTGTTTCCCGGATTCGTCGGCTCGTCTCATCCGTTGGCCACTTTGGGGCACTCATCAGCGGGGTCAAGCCGCGCTTGACCCCGGAACCGCGGCCGCGTTGACGAAGAGTCGATCGGCTCGACCCCGAACAACGATCACGGTAGTCGCGGATCGAGCCCGGCACCAAGAACGAGGGCGCCGCCAACGGGGCCGTTGGTACGCTTCAACTCGCACACTTCAGCCTCTCGCGCCTTGATGCGCTGGGATTCACTCGTCGTGGTATCGGGCGCTCGCTGGAGACGATCGGGGCCTTCCTGCACCGGCCCCGCAACGTGTCTGCACGTACGTCGACACGTTGCCCGATCCGGATCACAGCTGTGGAGGCGCCGACCCGGAGTGACTCCCGTTGCCGGACGTCGGCGGGGGCGGAGCGTGGGGCGAGGTCGAGCGTGTGGGCAACGAACGCAAGCAATTAGGTCGCGATTGCGGTCCCAAACCAGCAGCAAGGAGATGTTGTCGAGGGAGAGCGCGTCGGTTCCGGTCATGGCCGCCTTGTCCCTTTCAGTAGTCGCGGTCACGGGCCGCGGAGGAGCGTGGTCGGGATGAGCCGGTCCCCCTCGCTTCCAACCAGACCAGCCGGTTCCTGCCCTTTGTCGCCTGCGATGCAGTCATGGGCGCCTCCCTCAGCTAGTCGAAGAAGGCGTATCTCCCGACCGCATGCGGGTGTGGTGACAAAATCCGGTCACCGCGAGAGCACCAACGGAGGCAAGGACGATAAGACCCGTGAGCCAGGGGCCAAGCACGGTCGAGGGTGTGAGCCCTGTACGCAACGGGACTGTGCTGATCGACCCGGCCGCCGTGTCGACGCCGATGCTCTCGAGGGTGGTGCCGTCTGGGGCGATCACCTGACTGGTGCCGACCGTCGATATGTTGACGACCGCGCGACCCGTCTCCACCGCACGCATTCGGGAGAACGCGAGTTGCTGCAGGTTCTCGTCGGTCCCGCGGAAGTCGGCGTTGTTGGTCTGAAAAACGAACAGCTGAGCACCCTGCTGAGCACCCTCCCAGATGACGGTGTCGTAGATCACGTCGAAGCAGATGGCCAGTCCGATACGGACGTCTCCGACCTGCACGAGCGGAGGGTTGGTGCCAGGGGTGTAGTCGCGCTGGATCAGACCGACGAGGTCCGGGGCGATCATTTCGAAGAACCATCGGTCCGGCACGTATTCCCCGAACGGAACCGGGTTGACCTTGTCATGCCACTGCCGTTCCTGAGGATCTGCGGTCCACAGCAGGGATGTGTTGAAGACTTCGTCGCCGCGGGTCGTTGCAGCGTTCATCAGCAACGGTGCGCCCGCCTCTTGCACAACCCGGTCCAGTGCGGCCGCCGCTTCGGGGCTGCTGAGCGGATCGACGTCAACGCCACCCTCCGGCCATGTCAACAGATCCATCGGTCTCCCGTAAAAGGGGCGCGTCGTAGATGTCTGCGCGGCGAGCACGTCGCCCGGTGCCTTGGCGTCGAAGTATCCGGTCGGTCCGTTTCCTTGCACCCACCCGACCCGGAACGTCCCGGCCGTGGTGGTGGGGAACTGCGGGGTGATGACCAGGAGCACTCCGACGGCTGCGACCGGGAGCAGCCCGCGGAGGAATCGGAACCCGCCCGCACGCACCCGCTGCACCACCGCGGCACAGACCGTCACCACCAGGAACGACAAACCGGTCACGCCCGTCCACGATGCGACCTCAACCAACGGTCCGCCGACCTGCGTCATCCCGACCCGTGCCCACGGGAAACCGGAGTACGGCCACGCCCCCATAACCACCTCGCGGGTCGCCCATAGTCCCCCGACCAGCAGCGGCACCGCGATCAACTGCACGACGCCACGTGGCCGGTGACGATCAGTCCACCGGTAGGCCAGGGCGATCGGCACCGCGCCTACGCCGAACAAGATCCCTTCCAGCCCGGCGAGGGCAAGCCACGGCACCGGGCCGAGGAACTCCCCCACCCATACCAAGTGGGCGGTGTAGAACACGGTCCCGAAGACGGTGCCGACCAGCAGTGCACCGCCGATGCTGCGGCCGATCAAGCTCAGCAGGGCGACCGTGACGCTCACGAAAGTCAGTGGCCACCACCCGACCGGCGCGGACGCCAGATCCAGGAAGAACCCGGCAGCGGCGGCCGCAGCTACCGCCGCCCAGAGCGGCATCGACCATGACGGCGCACGCTGTGGCGTCCCGCGCTCCGGCACAGCAGCCGGGGCAGGAGGGGGCAGGGTCGTGGGCATCGGTCAGGTGTCTTTCTGGTGCAGTCGGGTCAGGTAGTCGTTGTACGCGTCGAGTTCGGGGTCACCGTGAGCGTCTGCGCGGCGGTCGGCGGCGACGGCCTGGGCGGTGTCCTCGCGGAACCAGCGGTGCATCACGTAGATGAGCATCAGCAGGGTGGGAGCTTCGCCGTAGGACCAGGCCAGGCCACCGGCGAGGCGTTGGTCTTCGATCGGGTCCATTCCCAGCGCGCTCGTCGGCCCGGCGAACCCTTGCACGAGGATGCTGGTGGCCGTCATCAGGAACACGCCGAAGAACGCGTGCAGGGCGGCTTCGGCGAACACATCCAGAGCGCGTCCACCGTGGCTCATCCGCACCGGGAGGGGGTCTGAGGACAGAATCGGGATCGTGAAGAGCATCCCGCCAACCAGGAACCCGACCTCGAGGAGGGTGTGGCCCGTGACGGTGGCAAGGATCGGGTCGGCGAAGTCCGCCAGGTAGAGGCCGTAGAACGCGGCCAGGTACAACGGGACCGCCAGCCACGGGCTGAGCAGCCACCGGGCGGTCCGGCTGCGCAGCCCCGCATGTGCGGTACGGAGGATCAGGAGGCCGGCGCCGTGGTGGGGGGTGGCGCGCAGCAACAGCGTGCCGGGAGAGCCGAGAACGAGTAGCGGTGGGATTGCCATCATCAGGGTGAGCTGCTGGAACATGAACACCGAGAACAGCGCGTACCCGTACCCCTCGACTCCGAGCCCGGTCACCGCGGCGAGGGCGATGCAGCCCAGCAGGAAGCTGACCGTGCGCCACACCGGCCACCGACGCCCCAGCGACCACAGCCGCACCGCCCCGGCCAGGTAGGCGACAGCAAGCATGCCGCCCACCAGCGGCAGTAGCGGCAGCGGCAGAGACACAGGGCTGAGGAAGCCGAGCAGTGTCGGCGGCGCCCCGGGTATCCAGTCGTTCACGGTCTCATCTCGGTTGAGTGATCAGACGTCGAAGAGGTCGCCGAGGAACCCCTCCTGGCGGCGTTACTCTGCCGCGTTCTGGTGCTTGTGAGTGCGGCGGCGTGGTCGTTCGCCATGTCGCTAACGGCTTTGTGGAGGGTCGGGTCCTCGCCGCGCGCGAGGCCGGCGTATTCGACGCGGACGCCCGCGGGGGTGGTGTGGGCTTTGATCCACATGCGGCGGCGAGGTACGAACATCCCGGCAATCAGTCCCAGGGTGGCGAGGGTAGCGAAGGCGAGCACCCAGGTACCCGACGGATCGTTTTGGATCTGCAGAGACGCGAACCGTTTCACCGGTTCACCGACCACTGCGGTGTCGTCCTCCCAGGTGATCGTCCCCCATCCGTTGGGGAGATCAGCGGTCGCGCCAGGGGTGAGCTCGAGCGACGCGGCACCGGAGTCGGTGCCGGTGTGCTGGGTGAGCCCGCCGACCTCGAGGGTATAGACGGACCGGGGGGTGCCGTCATCGATCCCGAGGTCACCGCTGAACACGTTGAGAGTGAGCACCGGGTTAATTGCATCCGGGTACACCGATGTATACGCGCCGGACGGCAGCACACCCTGGGTGGGGTAGAAAAACCCGACCAGACCGAGCTGCTCAGGCATCCCGTCCGGGATCTTGATGACCCCCAGGGACGTCATGGCTGAGTCCTGCGGCAGGAACGGCTGCGATTCGCTGTACACGACTTCCCCCTCCGCGTTCCGAATGGTGAGGGTGGGCGCGTACCCGTTTCCGAGCAGATAGATCCGGTCACCTTCGACGGTGATCGGATAGTTGACGATTACGCTCTCGCTGCGGTCTTTTTGCCCGGGTTGGCGGATGGTCACGTTGGCGGAGAAGTCCCCTGCTTGCCCAGCGCCGGGGGTGCCGGGCAGCTGGTAGCTGACCTCGAACTCGTCGAGGGTCATCGAGTACGGGGCGAGGCCGGTTCCGTCGATGAACCGGCCCGGGTTGAAGGAGGAGTAGTCGCTGAGGGCGTTGACGAACGTAGTGCCCTCCACCACGACCCGCTGGCCGGTGTATGCGAACCCGCCGCCGATGCCGACGGAGACCAGCACCCCGATCAAGGCAACATGGAAGAGCAGGTTCCCGGTCTCACGCAGGTACCCGCGCTCCGCCGAGACGGATGCCCATCCGCGGCCGTCGTGCCTGTGCACCCGGTAGCCGGCGCGGAGCAGTTGCCGCTCCGCGAGCTCAACGGCCTCTTCCGCCGCATTCTGGGCCGCAGCCCCTGCGGATACGGTGACCTCCCGGTAATCGGGGAGGCGTGAGAGGCGGGCGGGGGTGCGGGGCGGCTGGGACCGGAGTGCTTTGTAGTGGTGCTTTGCGCGGGGTATCACGCACCCGATGAGGGAGGTGAACAGCAGCAGGTAGATCGCGGAGAACCAGGGCGACTGGTACACGTCGAACAACCCGATCGCGTCCGCGACGGGGAACACGTCCGGATTGTCGCGTTCCCATTGGATGACGCCGTTGGGGTCGGCGGTGCGCTGTGGGAACAGAGACCCCGGCACGGCGGCTATCGCAAGGAACAGCAGCAGCACCAGGGCGGTACGCATACTGGTCAGCTGCCGCCACGCCCACCTCGCCCAGCCCACTATGCCGAGCGCCGGCGAGGTCACGTCCGCGGCATTGTCACCGTCGTCGCTGTCTGCGTGGTCGCGAGGTCGGAGCGGATCGACCGCCGCGTGCGTGTCCGTCTCAGAGCGGGAGGGGGACATTGATCACCACCTGTTGCAGCGCCGACATCAGCGCCGTCCACAGTCCGGTGACCATCAGCAGACCGAGGAGGATGAGCATCACTCCGCCGATGATGTTCAGCGCGCGGATGTGGCGGCGCAGGAATGTCACGGACCGGGATGCCCATCCCCAGCCGGCAGCGAGGATCAGGAACGGGATCCCCAGGCCGAGAGAGTAGGCCAGTCCGAGCAGTCCAGCGCGAGCCGGGTCGCCCAGGTTCCAGGACATCGAGATGATCGCAGCGAGGGTGGGACCGATGCAGGGCGTCCAGCCGACGCCGAGCGCGAAGCCCAGCAATGGGGCTCCGATCAATCCGGCGCGACCCCGGGTACGGGGGCGGAGGCTGCGTTGGGCGAGCCCGAATAGTCCGAGGAACACCAGCCCGAGAACGATGATGACGGCCCCGAACACCCGGGTGAGGATGTTCGCGTACTGCAGCAGCAGGAACCCGAAGGTGCCCCCGAGGATGGTGACTGCCACGAAGACGAAGGTGAACCCGGCGATGAACAGGGCCACCCCGAGCAGCAGCCGTGCACGCTCTGCCCGCACCCCGACGCCTGACCCGTTTCTGACTGTTCGGGTGTCGGTGGCGGTGCTGCCGAGATAGCCAAGGTAGCCGGGCACGAGCGGCAGCACACACGGGGAGAGGAACGACACCAGCCCGGCGAGCACCGCGACCGGGACAGCCACCCATAGGGCACCGTCGACGATCGCCACCCCCGGGTTCACGGGGCATCCTCCGCGAGAGTGTCGGCGACCAGGGTGGAGAGGATGGATGCGGTGGCCAGTTGTCCGATGATCCGGGCGGCGACCCTCCCGTCACGGTCGATGACGAGGGTGGTGGGGGTGGCTTGGATGGGAGTGAGCTGTGCGAATGCGAGTTTCACCCGGCCGTCGTTCACGTCGATCACGCTCGAGTAGGTGATGTTGTTGTCACGGGCGAAAGAGAGCGCGGTGGCGGGCTGATCGTAGGTATTCACCCCGAGGAACGCGACCCCCTGATCCTGATAGTCCTGCCACACCTCTTCCAGCAGCGGCGCTTCCACGATGCACGGCCCGCACGCGGCGTACCAGAAATTCACCACCAGCACCCCACCCCGGTAGTCGTCGCTCGTCACTGTCCCACCGGTTTCGGTGACGCCCTCGAACACGACCGGGTCACCCCGTTCCGACTCCGGGAGCTCCACGACCCGGAAATCGCCGGCAATGTAGCCCTTCTCGTTGCCGTCGCGGTACTGCTGCGCCAGGGAGTCATCTGCCGCGCAGCCGGTCAGCAACGCGCCCGCGAGGAGCAGGGCGACAGCAGTCCGAGTCCGCCCGATCGGGGTGGTCACAGGCGGCGCACCTTAATCAGCGCACCGGCGACAAGGAACACCACCGCTGCGGCCGGCTGCGCGGCCGTCCACACCGGCCCCGCGAACGGGAATGGGAAGACCGGATTCCAGGCCACCACGATCACCGCGAACACCGGCATCCACCACCACTGCCGCGCCTGCACCGCAAACCACGCCACAATCACACCCAGGATGGCCGTGAGGAACAGCACCGCCAGGAACCAGTCGTCACCCATGAGCGCGGGGGCAACGAACAAGGCAGCTGCAGCGAGCAGGCCGGGCGCGAACGCGTTGCGCTGATACGTCGACGGGATTCGCTGTTTCGCCATCATCGATCCGCCTCCACGGCGGCAGCCTGGGCCGTGGGATCACCCTTTGCCGCGGTGCGGGAGCGGCGGTGACGGCTCCAGAGACTTCCAGCCAGGACGACCACGCCCGCGCCCAGAGCGACGTCGGCGAGGTTGCCGATGAACCAGTTGCCGTAGGCGAGGAAATCGGTGACATGGCCGCGGCCGAACGCGGGCGGGGCGAACAGTCGGTCGATCAGGTTGCCGATCGCGCCGCCCAGGATCAGCCCGATCCCGACCGCCCAGCCGGTGGTGCGGGCGCGCGTGGCGGCGATGACGAGCACGGCGGTCACGGCCACCCCCAGCAGCGTGAGCAGCCACGTCGCCCCGGACCCGAGGGACAGGAGCGCTCCCGGGTTGAAAGCGAGCTGGAGACCGAGCAGATCACCGAGCAGCGGGATCCGCTCCTCCTCACTCAGCGCGGACAACGCGACCGCCTTGCTGCCCTGATCAATCAGCACCACTCCGGCTGCCGCAATGCAGGCGACAGCGAACCTGCGTGCCTGGTCACGACTCATCAGTCGAGTGCTTCTCCGCGGCCGTGTCCCGGGCGGTGCGCGCGGCGGCGGCGCTATCGCGGCGTCGACGTTCCCTGCCGAGCATCAAAACGATGACGAGGGCGCCGCCGACGATGGTTACGCCCCCGACTACCGCAACGAGTGGGAAGGCGTCGCCACCTCCGGAGGTCCCGCTCTCGTACCCGTTGTCAGCGGGTGCTTCGGTCGCGGTCGGTGCGGGGGTTTGCGGAGCCGCGCTCGGTGTGGCGGCGGGGCTGCTCGGGTCGGCGTCGGTGGGTGCGACGGTGTAGGTGTATTCGCCGCTAATCGGGTGACCATCGCTGGAGACGACCTTCCACCGGACGGTGAATAGCCCCGCCGGCGGGTTGGGGGCGAGGTGCTGAGTGATGGAGGTGCCATCCTCTGACGACGGTGCGTCAGTGGCGATGTTTTGCCCATCCGGGGTGATCACCTCGACGGCGGCCGATTGCATTCCCGCAATAAGTTCACCGCTGAACGACAGAGTGATCTCCGCTGGTGACCCCGGGACTGTGGAGCCCGCTTCCGGGGAGGAGGAGACCAGTTCGTCGTGTGCTTGGGCGGGGGTCGCCACAGCCAACGTCAGCCCCGCTCCAAGGAGAAGGGTGGCCAGGGCGGTGATGAGTGAGCGGCGGGGGTTACGCATGAGTGGTGTGTTCTCCGGGGTGGGATTGCGGTTCGATCTGGAACGTGGCGTGCTCGATGCTCACCGGGAAGTGCTCGGCGACACATTCCTGCAGCTCTCTCAGCAGCCGGGCGGACTGTTCCGGGGTAAGGGTGTCGTCGACGACGACGTGCGCGGTCAGAGTGGGGAGGTCCGTGGAGACTTGGGAGGCGTGCAGGTCGTGCACCGCGAACACCTGCGGGAGCTCGAGGATGTGTCGGCGTACCTCCGCCAGATCAAGACCAGGAGGAGTGGATTCGAGCAGGACGCTTCCGGATGCGCGAAGCAGGATGAAGGTGCGCGGGATGATCAGGAGAGCGATCAGGATGCCAGCGACCGCGTCTGCCTGATACCAGCCGAGGGTGGCGATCAAGATGGCGCTTACGATGACGCCCACAGAGCCAAGTGCGTCGTTGAACACCTCGAGGAACGCGGCGCGCATGTTCAGGTTGCGTGTGCGACCGCTCATCAGCACCAGCAGGGACGCGATGTTCGCGAGCAGGCCGACGATCCCGAAGAACAACAGGCTCCCGGACGCGATCTCGGGCGGCTCAAACAGTCGCCGTACGCCCTCAACCAGCGCAAAGATGCCCACACCGAGCAGCAGGGCGGCCTGGGCGAGAGCGGCGAGCACTTCCGCACGCCGCAGCCCAAACGTGTACCGGTCAGACGGGGGCCGGTTCATCAGATGCGCGGCGGTGACCGCCATCGCCAGGCCGATCACGTCCGTCAGCATGTGCGCGGCGTCCACGAGCAGCGCAAGGCTGCCCGTGATGACTGCGCCGACGACTTCGATCACGAACACCGATGCGGTGATCGAGAACGCGATCAGCAATCTGTTCCGGGGGGTGGCCTCGCCCGTGTCGTGACTGTGTTCAGCACCCATGATGGTCCTCTCCTACGGCCGGTTGATGATGTGGTGCGCGATCGCTGTCGCATCCGCGGAGACCCGGGCGATGGTGTCGACACCGCGGCGGCCGTACTGCGGGAATCCCGCGACGAACAGGCCAGGTACAGGGGTCATTGTGCGCCGTGGCCCACGGATGCGTGCCTCATCGGGAAGCCAGTCGTCTCCGGGGAGGTAGCCGGTCGCGAAGATCACCGAACTCGGTGATGCCGTCGTCCCGTCCGCGAAGATCACCGCACCGCCGCGCGCGTCGGTTACCGCGGGGACAACTCGCACCCCGGCCTGCTGCAGCCGTTCGTAACTGTCACCGAACACCGGCTCGGGACGAGGATCCCCGCCGAACAACGGCCGACGCCCGCCGGCGGCCAACGGGTAGTTGACCAGGGGTCGGTGCGTACGGCGGGTACGCACCGCCACGGTCACCGCGTGGGAAGCGGCAAGTTCCCGTGCGATCTGCAAACCGCTGTTGCCGCCGCCGACGATCAGCACATCCCCGGTCGGAATCTGGCGGGGATATTGGTAGCTGCTGGTATGGATCGCGACACCGGGGACGCTCAATGCGGTGGCCCATTCCGGAAGTCGGGGGTGGGCGGCAGCACCCGTGGCGCAGACGATGTTGCGGGTCTGCACCTCACCCACGGTGGTGGACAGGTGCAGAGTGGTTCCGTCGCCACGTCGCTCGACCCCGGTGACGCGGATACCCCAGGCCGTTTCGACACCGATCCCAGCCTCGACCACCTTGAGGTAGTCGACCATCTCATCCACCCTCGGGTGCAGCCGTTGATCCCCCGGATGCCGTCGAGTCGGGAGAGCGCTGTGTCGGGCGTCGCTGAGCAGCACCATCGAGTGCCACCTTGACGACCAGCTACGCTGTCCCGCAGCCGCCGCATCGATCACGACGAAATCCTGTTGCGGCCGCAGCCCTTCCGCGCTCAGCGCCGCAGCGACAGCCAGGCCCGACTGGCCGGCGCCAACGATGATCACCCGACGGCGCGCAAGACCGGCGAGCATCACGGGGCCGTGCTCACCGCTTGTGTGATGGCGTCCTCGAGGTCGTTCCACTGCTGCAGCTCCAGCGGTTCCCCCTCCACGAAGAACGTCGGGGTGCTGGAGACACCCAGCGCCTGACCCTCGTTGAGGTCCATCTCCACCCGGGCCAGCGTCTCGGGGGCCGCGACGGCAGCGTCGTAGGCGGCCATGTCCAGCCCGAGCTCTTCCGCAAAACCGCGGAACAGATCAGCGCGGGATTCTTGTGACTCGCCCCACTCGGCCTGCGTCTCGAACAGCCGGTGATACATGTCCTCGAACCGGTCCTGTCCGGCGGCGGCCTCCGCAGCTAGGGCCGCGTTTGTGGAGTTGGCGTGACCGGGGAGCGGGAAGTAGCGGACGACATAGGTGATCTGCCCCGCAAACTTCTCCCGAAGGTCTTCGACGATCGGGTAGAACGCACCGCACGCTTCACATTCGAAGTCGAGGAACTCCACCACCGTGACCGCACCCTCACCCCCGTCGTCCAGAACATGCGAGTTCGGTCTCACCACCGATGCCGGCTCCCCCTCCCCTCCCGGGGAAGGCGTCGAGCGTTGATTGACAAGGACATAGATAACCGCCGCCAATATCATGGCGACGACGACGGCGACAGTGATCAGCGTCACTTTCACAGGGGTTTTCATGGGGTACTCCGAACGGTCACGACACGTGGGCATAAGAGAAACCTCTCCGGCGGGCGCGCCGGAGAAGGGCGCCACCGCAGACGGGTGGCGTGCCAGGTGTCAGGTTCGGGAAATGCTCAACTGTGTCAGCGTGAACGCGGCGGCGCGGGGCGCTGCTGGCGTGGGCAACAACGCTCTCAGCAGCGGCAAGAGTCCTTGTGTAGGCTGCGGGCGCCGGGTGCGATGCATCCACCGGGTCACCACGACCAGCAGCAGCCCACACAACACCCCGAGCACACACACCGCGACGCCCAGTATTGCGGGACTCATCGTTCCCTGATCGATCACCTGAGTACCAGCAGCGATGGGCGCGATGTGCGCGTCCACGTGCTCCGCGACGGACGACGCGGTCGGTGCGGCTACCTCGGGCTCGGTGTGAGTCGCCAACCACGCGCCGACGATCAGCAACAACGCGAGAACCACGCTCGTAATGATCCTCGTTATCAGCAGACGCTCGCTCAGAATCACAGCATCCTGTGTTCGAGCGGACGAAATCATCCTGAGCAGTCTACCTTCCACAATTCAGGGGTCACCACACCCACGTCATACCGCCGAGAGCGCAGGCTCTGGCGCGGCTGGAATATCGTTGCGGGCCATGACAGGACGCCGGGCCGCGCGGACACCGTTGAGGATCACGAAGACCTCGGCGATCTCGTGCACCAGCACGACACCGGCAAGACCAAGCACGCCGAACAGGGCGAGCGGGAACAGCACGATGATGATCGCCAACGCCAGGACGATGTTCGCGGTCATGATCCGCCGGCCCCGCTTAGCATGCGCGAGTGCGCCGGGGATGAGGCGCAGGTCGTGGCCGGTGAAAGCGACGTCGGCGGACTCGATCGCCGCAGCAGATCCCTTCACTCCCATCGCGATCCCCACCGTCGCCGTGGCAAGTGCCGGGGCGTCGTTGATGCCGTCTCCGACCATGGCTGTGGGGCGCACTGCGACGAGCGCGGCGATCGCATCGGCCTTGTCTTTCGGCAGCTGCTCGGCGCGGACGTCAGTGATCCCGGCGTCGCGCGCGATAGCTCGGGCTGTGCGTTCGTTGTCGCCGGTGAGCATGATCGTCTGAATGCCCTGAGCGTGGAGCATCCGCACCGTCTCGGCCGACTCGGCCCGCAGTTCGTCGCGCACACCGATCAGCCCGGCGACTTGGCCGTCTGCCTCGACTACGACGACGGTCATGCCCTGGGCGGCCATCGACTCCGCGGTCACCGTGATCTCGCCCGGATTCAGCCAGCGCGCGTTACCCACCCGGATGGTGCGATCACCGACGCGGCCGGTGATGCCGTGCCCTGCGTCTTCGACAACATCCGTCGCGGTTGGAGCGTCGGGGGCGGCAACGATGATGGCCGAGGCGAGGGGGTGGGTGCTGGTGGACTCGACCGCAGCGGCCCAGTTCAGGATGTCGTTGCGGGTGATGCCCGCGGCGGTCTGCACGTCGACGACGGTGGGTTCACTACGGGTGAGGGTGCCGGTCTTGTCGAACGCGACCTGGCGGATGGTGCCGAGCTGCTCGAACGCCTCTCCAGACTTGATCACGACTCCGAACTTCGAGGCGGCCCCGATCGCGCTGATCACCGTTACCGGCACGGCGATCGCCAGCGCACACGGGGACGCGGCGACCAGAACGACCAGTGCACGTTCGATCCACGTCCACGGGTCACCGATGATCAGGCCGAACAGGGCCACGAGGGCGGCAGCGATCAGCACGGCCGGGACAAGTGGGCGGGCGATGCGGTCTGCCAGCCGCGCCCGGTCGCCCTTGCGGGCATGGGCTTGCTCCACCAGTCCGACGATCTGGGTGAGGGAGTTGTCCCAACCGTCCGCAGTCGCCTCGATCCGCAGTGTCGCGGATCCGTTCACCGAACCGGCGGCGACCGGGGCGCCGGGTCCGACGTCGACCGGGATGGACTCGCCCGTCACTGCGGATGTGTCCAGGCTCGACCGGCCCTCCACCACAACACCATCGGTCGCGACCCGTTCGCCGGCACCGACGACCAGGATGTCCAACTCACGCACGTCGGCCGCGGGAATCGTCACATCGCCGGCGAGGCGAGAGACGCGCACCGTCTCCGGGATCAGCGACAGGAGTGCGCGCAGCCCTTCCTTGGCGCGGTCCATCGCCCGGTCCTCGAGTGCCTCGGCGAGCGAGAACAGGAACGCGAGAGTCGCGGCCTCCCCGACATGACCGAGCAGCACAGCCCCGACCGCAGCGATCGTCATCAGCAGCCCGACGCCGAGGCGGCCGCGCAGCAGACGCCGGATCGCACCGGGAACGAACGTGTACGCGCCAGCGAGCAATGCCACCCACAGCAGCACCAGACCCGGAATGTCCAGCCCCGACCACTCGAGCACATAACCGACTACCAGGAACACGCCCGCGAGCACCGACGGAAGCAACGCCACATCACGCCACCACGGCGGTCGAACTTCCGGGATCACATCAGCCGCCGCCGACGCGGAGAGGGCGGGGCCACAGCATGCGTCACCGTCACCGGGCACACGAGACGTTCCGGCAGTCGATTCACCCTCGCTCGGGGCGCAACAGGCGTCGCCCGCCGCAAGAGGTCGAGCGAGCTCGATCCTGCGGACAGCGCCGGACTTGCGTGGCTCGTCCGGCCCGCAGCACTCTTCGCTCATGCGCAGGTGCAGCTCTCTCCCGCGCAGCAGCCCGGTTCCACGTAGAGCACGACCTGCAGCAGCTCGTTCAGTGCGGGTGCCAGGTGCGCGTCAGCGAGCCAATACCAGGATCGGCGCCCATCCGGGACTGCCTCGACCAAGCCGCAGCCGCGCAAACAGGCCAGCTGATTCGACATCACCTGACGAGACACCCCCAGCGCATCGGCCAGATCAGACGGATGCGCAGGCGCCTCCCGCAACGCGAGGAGGATACCGACCCGCGTCGCGTCGGAGAGCGCATGACCGAGACGTGCGAGAGCGGCCGTGTGCGTGACGGAGGCGACGGCGGTAGACATGACAGTTAATGTACAGCACACCGTGAATTAACAATACGCTGAAATATCTTGCTGTCGTCGCCGGTCACATCCGACTGAGCGGGATCAGGCGTGGGATCACCCGCACGTAGATCGTCATTCCGATCAGTTCCACCAGAGTTTGAGTGACGACCACAGCAGGCACGAGAGCCAGTTCCGCCGGCAGTGCGAGAGCCAGCGGAAGTACGACCAGCGAGTTGCGGGTTGCGCCGGAGAACGTGACGGCGCGGGCATCCCGCACTCCCAAGCGGACGACCCGACTGACACCTGCACCGACGAATGCCATCGCGATCAGGAACACCGCGTAGATCGGGATGACCCCGCCGATCCCCGCAAGGTTGGCCAAGACGACGCCGGCTTGGGAAGCGACCACGACGAACAGGGTGATCATCATCAACGGCACCATCACCCCGACCGCAACGCGCTCAACCTTGGCAGCCCATCGTGCGCGGCTCGACGCCCATTGGGTGATCGCTGCCAGCAGCAGCGGAAGGAGGATGAGGAACACGAAGGCCTCAACGAACGGGACGATCTGAATCCCCTCGAGCACGCCGGGACCGGCCAGCGCGGTGAGGTAGAGCGGGAGCAGCAGCAGCTGGACGATCATCAGCAGCGGCGCAGCCGCGATGAGCTTCTCCTGGGAGCCGCCAGCGATCCCCGCGAACACGATCACGTAATCGATACACGGGGTCAGTAGCACCAACAGCACCCCGATCAGCAACGCCGCGTCGGCGGCGACGAACCGGGACAGGGCGAACACGATCACCGGCACGATGACGAAATTCACCACCAGCAGCGTGATCAAGAATCTTGCATCACGGAACGCCTCGGCCAGGCGGATGAACGGCACCCCGAGGAACGTCGCATAAAGGAGCACCCCGATGGCGGGGTTGATGGCCGCCTCGAGTACATGCGCCACCGGGATCAGCCCGCCGATCAGCAGGCCTACGGCGATCGCAGCCAGATAGAGGACGATCTGGTGACGTTCCGCCCACTCTTGCGCCCTGACACTCTTGCTCACGCGGGAACCAAGGTGAGGCCGGTCAGCTCTCCGAGCAGCGGGAGCGCGTCGTCGGGGCTTCGGATGGCGAGCGTGAATACGTCACCGTGAAGGGTGATCTCGAAACCGAAGAACGGACAGCAGGCCTGCTCAGCAGCGGCAAGTTCGGCCGCCGTGGCGATCCTTTCGATGGGCAGCACGCACCGCACCCCGCCGGCCATGCGCTCCACCGGGTCCGCGCTCAAAAGGTTGCGCCACGCGGCGATCTGCTCGGCCTGACCATCACCCAGACTGCACGCCACCGGTGGTGCCGACTTGGTCAGCAAGAATGCGCAAGACGGGTCACAACGCTGTTCCCGATCAGGAAGCTCATCGAGGTGAGCCCTGGCGGCCCACAGCGCATCCCGCAATTCAGTCAGCCCGCCGATGGTCTCCTCGACCCGCGCGACATGCTTATCCAGGCGGGGACGCAACTGCGCCTTCACCGACGAGCACGCATCTGACTCCCACGACTGCAGCAACTCTCCGATTTCAACCAGTGGCAGATCGAGCCGGCGCGCGGCGTCGATGAACCGCAAGCGATCCAATACATCCTCTGGATAGGCCCGATACCCGTTGGACTCCCGGCCGGTCGGGACCAAGCCGATCTGGTCGTAATACCGCAACGTCGACGCGGAAACCCCACTGCGCTGCGACACTTCCGCGATCCTCAAAGCCATGCCCCGACCGTAAACCTTCGACCCGACTCGAAGGTCAAGTGTGGTCCGTAGAAGCTTATGCAATAATCTGCGTATGCATGCAGATAACAGTTGTGCTCTCGGGCCGGACAGCGCTTACGTCGAGCTCGCCGTCGAGGTCTTCTCCATGCTGGCCGATGCGACACGGGTGAGGATCATCCTCGCGCTGCGCGACGGGGAGCTGCCGGTGAATACTGTCGCCGAGCTCGTCGGCAAGTCCCCAGCGGGCGTTTCGCAGCATCTCGCGAAGCTGCGGCTGGCGCGGATCGTGCTGACCCGCCAAGAAGGGACGAAGGTCTTCTATCGGCTTGCGAACGAGCACGCCCGTCAGCTGGTCGCCGATGCGATCTTCCAGGCAGAGCACTCGCTCACCATGGACCCGCCGCATCACCGCGGCGATCACCCCGCACCGGCTGACACGCGCTGATGCTGACCGTCCTGCGCAACACCACTTACGCGCGGCTGTTCTCCGCGCAGGTGATCGCGCTGCTCGGCACCGGGCTACTCACGGTTGCACTGGGGCTGCTCGCATTCGATCTTGCCGGGGACGCGGCCGGGTCCGTGCTGGGAACCGCGTTGACGATCAAGATGGTCGCCTACGTCGGCGTCGCACCACTGATCGCGGCCGTCGTCGATCGGCTGCCGAAGAAGGCGGTGCTGGTCACCGCAGATCTGGTGCGACTGCTGATCGCCTGCCTGCTGCCGTTCGTCACCGAAACGTGGCAGATCTTCGTGCTCGTCTTCGTCCTGCAGTCCGCGTCAGCAACTTTCACCCCTGCCTTCCAATCATTGATCCCCAGTGTCCTACCCAGCCCGCGCGACTACACCCGCGCTCTCTCCCTCTCCCGCCTGGCCTACGACCTCGAATCACTGCTCAGCCCCACCCTCGCCGCGCTCCTCCTGACGATCGTCAGCTACAACAATCTCTTCGTGGGCGCAACGGTCGGCTTCGCTGGTTCCGCGATCCTCGTTGTGTTCACGCGGATGCCCGAACGCATCGAAGAGCGGGTCACATCGACGTTCTGGCAAAGACTTGCGCTCGGGCTGAATGTATTTTCCCGCACCCGTACCCTGCAGTTCCTGCTGCTCACCAACATCATCGTTGCCGCCGGTACCGCGATCGTCCTGGTGAACACCGTCGTGTACACGCGTAGCGCTCTTGACCTGAATGACTCCGGCCTCGCACTGACTCTCGCCGCCTACGGAATCGGGTCGCTGGTCGTCGCCGTAAATGTCCCGTGGCTGGCAGAACGGATCGGAGTCGTTCGGACCATGATCACCGGCGGAGTCGTGATCACCGCCGGGCTTATCGGCTCCATCGTGGTGACCATTGCCGTGACAGAAACCGCAACAGGTTGGGGATGGTTGCTGGCGACTTGGGCTGTGCTGGGCGCGGGGACCTCGCTGGTGAACACCCCCTCGTCTCGGCTACTGGCAGACGCTTCCACCCCCGCAAACCGGAACCTCGTTTACACCGCCCAGTTCGCGCTCTCCCACGCCTGCTTCCTGATCACCTACCCGATCGCGGGATGGCTCGGCGCTACCAGCCTGACCCTCGCAGCGATCGCCCTCGCAGCGATCGCGACGGTGGCGACCGGCGCCGCGATCGGCTTCGCCGCTCGCGCCAACCTGCGCACCGATAGCGACGTCAACACACACCCGGAACTCGTCTCCAAGCGGAGCGCTTGATCATCACGGCCGCCTGAGGGAGCCTGCCGCGATCGGCCATGTCAGATAGGGATCGATTCGGTGCAACACCCCCGGCGCTTGTCAGCGTCGATACGTGGTCACACGTCAAGGGCCAGCTCGGACAGACGTGCACCACCGTATTCGCCTTGCCAATGTTCGAAGCGGCCAGCACCTGCACGCTGCTGCCTGTCGACGAACGCCTGCGAGTCTTCCACACGCCTCGATGGGCAACCGCCGCGCTCGCCGCTGCGGAATCAGAGTTGCCAGATATCGAATCCGTGCCCACACTTTGCCCACACTTTCGCGAAAATGCCCCCATATCGACGTGATCGAGCAGATGCGAAACCCTCCCAACTCCCGCGGAATTACGCGAAATTTGACGGTTTCTGCATCTCGACGTCTATACCCCAGTGGAGTTCGACTCCCGCCGTCGCGTCTACGTCTCAACGGCCGCGTTCCCAGTGTTTGTAGGGGATCGCGGGTCGAGCCCCAATGCGTGGTGTAGCCGTTGGTTAGGCGCTGTGTTCGAGGATGGTGTCGGTGTTCACCTCGGTTCCGGCGTCGGTGACGAGGGTGAGGCGGGATTTGGTGAGGATGTCGAGGCCGAGGTAGCGGCGGCCTTCGACCCATTCGTCGGTCCGCTCGGCGAGGACTGCGCCGACGAGGCGGATGATCGCGTCGCGGTTGGGGAAGATGCCAACACTGTCGGTGCGGCGGATCTCCCTGTTGAGTCGCTCGTTGGGGTTGTTGGACCAGATCTGCTGCCAGAGCCCGTCAGGGAACCCGGTGAACGCGAGGATGTCTGCTCTCGCATTGTCGAGGTGTTCGAACGCGTCGGGGAGCTCCTCCTCGACGTAGTCCAGCAGCCGGTCGAATCGGGCATTCACCGCGTCGGCGTCGGGTTGGTCATAGACGGAGTGCAGCATCGCTTTCACGGCCGGCCACATGCTCTTCGGCGTGACGCTCATCAGGTTCGCGGCGTAGTGGGTGCGGCAGCATTGCCAGACGGCGCCGGGCAGGCTCGCCGCGATCGCTCCCACCAGCCCAGCATGCGCATGGGAGGTGACGAGGCGGACCCCGCGAAGGCCGCGGGCGACGAGGTCGGCGAAGAAGCTATTCCATGCAGCTCCCGTCTCGCTGGTCGCGACCCGCAGCCCGAGGACTTCCCGGTGCCCGTCGGCGTTGACGCCGGTCGCGACGGGGACGACCGCGTTGATCACCCGGCCGCCCTCGCGGACCTTCATCGTGAGCGCATCGGCCGCGACGAACGTGAACGGTCCCGCATCGCCCAGGGGGCGGTGGCGGATCAGCGCCGTCTCAGCCCGTTTGCGACGCTCAAGCAACCACTCCGGGAAGTACGTCCCCTGGCGGAGCTTCGGGATCGCGACGTCGATCGTCCCGACACGAGTATCGAGGTCACGGTGCCGGCAGCCGTTGCGCGGTGCGGTCCGGGCTGGGTTTGCCCCACTCCGCGCCCACGACGGCATCCGCGTCCGCGGACAGCAGCGCGTTGATCCTGGTCTGTAGCAAGCTGCGCATCAGATCCGGCGACGCGTCGGTCAGGGCTTCAGCGAGAACGCTCGCAGGGTCGACAATATGAAGTGCGGTCATCGTGATGATGCCTTTCGAGTGGAGGTAAGAGACTTCTCGAAGGATCACACGGTGACCGCGCCTACGTCCGGAACGACGAGCCGGCCACCGTGGGCTACACCACGCTACGGGGCACTACTGCGGCGGTAGAGCTCCACGAGCGGTCGATGATGAGCGAGGTATCCCGTGAGCTCCAGATTGACAGCGGCCTCCGGGCTCCAGCTGAGCGCAGCAATGACAGCGGATTCGGGCTGCGACTGCAACCACAGCGCGCGAAGGCGTCGCTGCGGGCGAGTCCGGCGAGCGCCTTTGTAGCGAGGGCGGGGATGAGCGAGAAGAGTGTGGCCGCATGACGATCAGGAAGATCTTCGCGTTCGACGAGTGCCGAGAGGAGTTCGATGTCTCCGAAGTAGGCGTGTTTGCTCAACGCACCCAGCAAGTAGGCGAGGTCGTCATCTGAGTCTGAGTCGGCAATCTCGAAGAGTTCGTCGCGGGCATCGCGCATTCTCGCGACAGCAATGTCGATGCGGGTACGGCCCGACCTTGCCGCGCCCGCGCCCTCCACATCGTTCACGGTGTCACCGCCCGCCCGGCGACGCCGCGCATAGCCCGGTTATGGACAAGAACACTGAGAGAATCTACGACGCGCGGCCAGATGGGAAGTTTGGCCGAACACTCCAAGAAGTGCTCACCAGCCGGTCTCTCACAGACCGCGCTGTCGTCGCGAGCAAGAAGACGTCGATACCGCGACTGCTCAGCTACCTCGCCTGGGATGAGAGCAATGACGTCGTCGTCGAGGCGGCGAAGAACCCGCGCACTCCACGGCACATTCTCACGCTCCTCAGCCTCCACGATTCGGTGATGGTGCGGCGCGGCCTCGCGAGCAACACAGCGACGCCCTAGGCCGCCATGCGCCGACTCCGTCAGGACGTCGATTGCATCGGGGTGCTGTCGGAGAACCCTGGGGTCGCCCCGGAGTTGCTCGACGAGCTGGTCTGCACGGGACGCTATGAGGCGCGACACTACGCGGTGACCAATCCCCGGGCATTGCCCAAGACTCTTCGCCGGCAGGCTCGCGACCCCGAGCGCCTCATTTCGCGCAAGGCGCTGCGACGAGTCTCCTGAAGGCTCGGGGGCGAGTACCCGGCGCGCAGATGCGCCCGGGCGCCGGGTACTCGGCGGCAGGGCATGCCGCTACGCCCCGACAACCTCGGGGCGAGTGTGTGGTGATGCTCGGGCAGGGCGCACGTGGGTTCGGGCATCTCGGTCTGGCACCGACGCGCTCACCCACCTACCCGCTCATCTGCGAAGAGCCGGATATTTAAGGTTCGACGCCGCTCCAGCGACTGCATTGCGAGGGCAACCCGGCCCATCATGCGCATCCCGAAACGGGGAGACACATGCGCGTACCCGCCTACCACTCGACCAATCAAACGGACCCGGACGTCCATCACGTCCACGACAACTGCCCGATCGGACAACAGATTCCGTTGCGCAACCGCCGGCAGGGAACCAACGACAGGCGCCTCTGCGACCACTGCCGCATCATGTAGAGCAGACCCGAGGCCGCGGTGTCGCCAGTCGTCCAGCGCGCGAGCGGTCTTTCTGAAGGAACCCCGAGAGCTTGTCGACGGTCAGCAGACGTCGGGTTGCAGTCGTAAACTCAAACCTCTACGCTCGGCGCGACGTTCAAGCCGGTGACAATCAGTACCTCCGAGACCCGCAATCCTGAACATCACCGCGTGACGAGCCGGGTCACCTCCTGGAAAGTGTTGTCCCAATCGGTGACCGGCACGCAGCGAACGCCCATTGCGAGGACAGCGTGGTCATTCCCTCCCTCCTGCAGTTGGTCGCCGAAGTAAAGGATGTCTGAGATGTCGAGTGCGGTAGCCTCGAGGAGGCGTGTGATGCCGTACGACTTGTCTCGACCGCGACGAGTGACATCGATGGATGTCGAGCCGCCTGCGCGAACCTCGAGCTCGGGGAGGAGTGGGGCGATACGATCACGCAGCAGGCGCTTCTTCTGCCCCGTGGGGTCCCAAAGCTCTTTGGCAACCAAAGGGGCTTCCTGCCCGAGCGCTGAGAACGTGACCTGAGATTCACGGTCCTCGAGGGGTGCACCCCAGGGGGACTCGGGCCAGTAGTTCAGCTCGCGTGCGACCGACTCGATGACGGCGAACGTCTGCTCCTTCTCCCGTTTCCCGAGCGCCTCGACGTAGGCACGATGCCAGCCCGCGCCGTCATGCCGGTAGTACTGTGTTCCGCAGGCTGGCATGAGATGGAGCCTGTCCAGATGCGCGGCGTTGACGCTTTCCAGAGGTTCAACAAGTTGTGATCGGAACTGGGAGAACTGCCCGCCGGAGATCACGGCAACGCTCGTGCGCTCCAAGAGCGCGGCCAGTGCGTGAGCCATCGGCTCCGCTAGTCGTCCCTTCGAGGGCGCGAGCGTGTCGTCCAGGTCGAAGGCGACGAGCGGGGCGACGGCGCAGGTCTTCTCAGTCACGCGTCTTCCCGGCGGCTTAGCCGAGCGACACCGATCATGGAGTCGGCCATGCCGTAAAAGACGAAGTAGTCTTCGCCAATTCGCTCGATCGCCGTCGGGAAAACAACATTCGCAACCGTTCCCTCCGTCTCCTCGGGCGTCTCGGGCGAGAGCAGAGGCTCGACAGTGCGTGCGAGCACTCGCGACGGGTCTTCGGCGTCCAGCAAAAGCGCGCCGGCGACATAGCGCACATTATCCTGCGGCACGAACGCACCCCCCAGGACTGTGCCGGTGACGCCGTGATGTAGTACGAGCCATCCCTCATCGACGCGCAGCGGTGCAGGTCCGCCGCCGATTTTCAGCGCCTCCCAGGGGTACTCCGGCCCTGCGACAAAGCGGTGTTCGGCCGGGCGGACAAGCGCGGAGATATCGGCCTCGACGTCGGACGCGTGGATGTAGGAAATCCAGACACTCGCACGGTCGTCCTCCACGCCAGCGGGCAGCGGCGGGAGCTCTCCGGGCCGCACGAAGCTGAAGTCCCACATGGGGCGATGCAGCATCGCGTAGCTCGGCACCCCGTCCGGTCCGGGCACGACCTCGGGGAAGAAGACGACATCCTTGTTGGGGAAGAGGTTCAGATCAGTGTCGAGCGAATCCTCATATGCGAACTGCACGGGGCCTAGCCGTTTCCACTCGACGCCGTCGACCGAGACCGCAAGGGCGGGACGCGGCCCAAGAGGCCCGAACGCGACGTACGTCATGACGTGGTGGCCCAGCGACGGGATCCACGTGATGCGCGGATCCTCGACGCCTCCGTGGTTCTGACCGTGCTCCCATCCGCGGTCTGCCTCCAGCACGACACCGAGTCGCTCGACATCGGTGGGAACACCATCTGTGATCACGACTCGGGCGCGTCCGACACGGGAGACATTCCCGGCGGCGACGAGACGGGGGTAGAGGTACAGCTCACCATCGGTGCCCCATACTGTTGCGGGGTTCAGCACACCTTCCGCTTCGTTCGCCTCAGTCGGGTCGGGTCGCATCAAAACGCCAATCCGCTCAATGACGTAGGGAATCTCAACTGACTTGATCTGTGAATCGGTCACGCGGGGGCTTTCTTGTTTGATGTTCATGAGACGACTGCGCTATCCCTTGACTGCGCCGAGGACGCCGCTGACGAGATACCGCTGGATGAAGATGTAGCCGACAATCAGGGGCGCCGCGACGATGAACGTCGCTGCCGCGAGCAGCGGCCATTGATTGGAGTAGGTCCCCTTGAAGGCGTAGAGCCCGACCGTGACCGGGAACTTGCTCGGATCAGCGAGCAGCACGGTGGCCAGAATGATCTCGTTCCAGATCCACACCGCCTGCAGGATGAAGATCGTCGCCAGAGCTGGCTTCGCCAGCGGGAGGATGAAGGTGAACAGGTACCGCCAGTAGCCGATGCCATCGAGCGCCGCGGCCTCGTCGAGCTCGACAGGGATCGACTTCACAAACCCGCTGAAAAGTAGCGGCCCAATCCCCACTCCGACGCCAACCATCAAGATGTAGCCGAGCTGGTTGTCGTAGAGGCCGATGCGCAGCAGGAGCTGGAACTGTGTGATGAGCGCGTTCGGGAGGAACAGGACGACCACGAAGAGGATTGACCACCACTTCCCCCCGCGAATGTAGCCACGCGACACGGGGAAGGCGAGCACGAGGGAGATGAACGTTCCGATCGCGGCGCCCACCCCTGTGTACAGCACGCTGTTGAGGATGTAGGAGCCGAAGTTGCCTTGGTTCCACGCGTCGAGGAAGTTCCCCCATTGCGGAGCGCGAACAATCCCGACCGGATCACTGACGAACTCGGCGTTGCTCTTGAGCGCTGTGTTGAACAGGTAGAGCAGCGGGAAGAGGAAGACCACGAGGACAATGGCGACGCAGATGTAGGCGCCTATCGGACGACGTGTACGGCGAGTGCGGGTTTCGCTCACAGCCTTGCCTCTCTCTTACGCAGGAACCAGAGAGCGATGAGGCTCACCACGCCGACCAGAACGAATTGGACCATGGAGATAGCCGCGGCATATCCCTGAGATTGGGAGAGCGTGGTCCCGGACGCACCGCCGAATCCCTGAACGTAGACCAGGAGCGAGAGCACCTGTGTCGAACGATTGCTCGGTCCCGTCAGGACGTAGGTGAGCTGGTAGCTCTGGAGCGCGTTGACGATGCCCAACAAGACGTTCGCCGTAATCGCGGGGGCCAGCATGGGCACCGTGAGATAGCGGAACCGCTGTCCTCCAGTCGCGCCATCGATGTTTGCAGCTTCGTAGAGCTCCTCGGGAATCGCCTGGAGGCCAGACAGGAAGATGATCACCGAGACTCCGAGGACCATCCAAATCTGGACGACAATTACGAGGGCCAACGCAATGTTCGGGTCGCCGAAGAAAGCCGACTCAGTGCCGAACAGGGACAAGATGGCAGCCGCGGGCCCGCCGCTCACGTTGAACATCAAGGAAAAAACGAGGCCCGTGACTGTGACGCCGAGCACGGTCGGCATGAAGACGACGGCGCGGTAGAAGTTGCGTCCGCGTAACGGCTTGTTGAGGAGAATCGCAATCGCTAGGGCAAGCACAATCTGGATGACGGTACTGGCGACCGCGAAAATGATCGTGTTGCTCAGCGCGTTGGCACTGTCGCTCCACTTCGCGGGCGAGAAGAACGAGAAGTAGTTCTGCAGACCGACCCCGTTCACCGGGAGATACGGCAGTCCGCGCAGGTCAGTGAACGACACGACCAGCACGCCCACGGCCGGCACCAGACCGAAGACCGTGAGGATGAGGAGACCGATTCCGAAGGTGAGACGGACCGGCCCTCTGCGGGGAAAGGGGAAAAAGTTCGACACGTGATAGTTCCCTTATTGGAGCACCACCGGTGGCCCGGGCGATATGCCGGGGCCACCGGCGGTTCGCTCGGATTAGAAGGCTGCCGCCCAGGCGGTCTGCGCCGCCTCCGCGGCCTGCTTCGCGGAGTCCGTTCCCAGCGGCGTCAGCGCCGGGTAATTGAACGGGTACACCGCGGCCTGACCGGCCCCGTTATTCGCAATCCACACGGTGTCCCATGCAGGCTCGAAGGTCTCGGTGTAGGGCTGGATGGACTCAAGGAACGGAGTCGCGGCGATGTCGGGCTGCGCCGGGGAGAACCCAGAGGTCTCGATGAACGACGCGTAGTTGGTCGCGTCCGAGAAATAGTCCAGCCACGCAAGCGCTGCCGGCTTATTCTTCGCATTGGCGGCGACCGCGAGCTGGAGCTCAATCTTGCCATTCAGGTGGGCATTGTCGGCCGCATCCTCCGAGGACGGGAACGGGAAGTAGCCGTACTCGAAGGCGCCGTCGACAGCCGAGCGGATGGTGGGCTCGTTCCAGGTGCCGTCGGCGGTCATCGCGAACTTCCCTGCGGCGAAGCCTGACGGAATCTCGTCATAGCCCGTTCCGGCGAAGTTCGCCTGACCGTTCTGGAAGACCGCTTCGGTCTTGTCGAGAATCCCCTGCGGGCCGGCGTCTGTGAGCGATGCCTTTCCGGTCCACAGCTGCTCGACGAGTTCCGCCTTGGCATCCGCCGTCGGGTATTCGCCGGCGGTGGCTCCCAGCATGATCAGCCCGCCGGGCCAGGTGTCCTTGCCGCCGATACCGAAGGGGGTTTCGCCGTTCTCAGAGAGCGTGCTCATGACGTTCTCGAGCTCGCTCCACGTCGTAGGCACCTCGAGCGCGTACTTCTCGAAGAGCGACTTGTTGTAGTACACGCCCGTCGAGTAGCTGAGTCCAGTCGGAACCGCGTACTGCTTACCATCGACGGCCTGCGTCTCCAGAACGCTCAGCGTGTAGTTGGACATGAAGGACTCATCCGTGAGCTCCACCAATCCCCCGGAACGGGCGAGCAACACGTCGTCCGAGGTGGAGTCGCTGGCGAACTCAGGCACCTCTACGAAGTTCTTCACGACAATGATGTCCACGTTGCCGGCCGTCAGACGGGAGGACTTCGTCGCGGGGTAGTTGTCGTTGGATACCGCAGAGAACGTCACCTTGACGTCCGGGTACTCCTTGGTGAAACCATCGGTGATTGCCTTGAAGGCGGCGTCGGATGCATCTGCGCTCGAGACGAGGATCTGCAACTCACCGCTCGGCTTCCCGGCCCCAGCATCCGTGTCGCCATCGGCGCTTGCGCATCCGGCGAGGGCGGAGGCCGCGATAACGGCGACCGTGCCGACGAGCGCCTGTCGCACCCGGGCCTTCGTCCACAACTTCTTCGTTGCCATGGTGTGTCTCCCACTCCTTTGTGAACTGTGATGTTCAAGATTGATCAGTTACCGAAACGTTTCGGTTAATCGGGTTCGGTAAGCATGCCACGACTAGACTCTGCAACGCAACTGCACGTCGGTCAGGACGATGCAGGACCCGTCGAGTCGCGGACGACCAATGTCGCCGGAGGGATATCGACGTCATCCACACTCTCGCCGTCAATGGTGCTGAGTAGCAGACGAGCCGCTTCAAAGCCGATGAGTTTCGGCGAGGTTCGCACAGTCGACAGCGCAGGACGGAGGTACCCCCCGAGCTGTATGCCGTCGTACCCAGTCACGGAAATATCCGCTGGGACACTGAAGCCTCGATGCTGCGCCTGTGCGATGAATCCCATAGCGCTCAGGTCGTTCGCGCACATCACCGCGGTGGGTCGAATTCGCGCGGCGAGGATCGAGTCCGCGGCGTCGAGCCCACCCTCGTAGGTGAATCGGCCGTCCACAATGGGCCCAGGCTCAATATCGAACGATGTGAGCGCCGCACGCCAGGCGAGCTCGCGCTGACGCGAGTGGATGAACTGCTCCGGACCACCGACAAACGCGAATCGCTCATGTCCGAGCTCGACCAGATGCTGCACGACCTGCCGGATGCCCTCCGCGTGGTCCTGCCGGACACTGGGGAGCGGGAAACCGGGATCTGGGTTGATGCCGACCGCTGGAAGCGCCAATCCCTGCACGATTTCGACGCGCGGATCGTCCACTTCGAGCTCGTTGAGAAAAACGCCGTCTACACGGCGGCCGGCGGCCATCTTGCGATACCGGTCGATCACTTGCTCAGGGCTCGGGCTCGTGTGGAGCACGAGTGCGAATCCGCGCTCGTCGATGTACGACTCGATGCCGCCGATGAACCCCCCGAAGAACGGGTCCATTTCGAGCACATCGGGATCACGGTGCACGACGAGTCCGACGGAGAAGGTCTTTTTGCCTGCCAGGCTCCGCCCGCGGACAGAGGGAACGAAACCGAGTTCTGCAGCGGCTGCGACGATCTTCTTCCGCGTCGCCTCCGAAACTCCGGGGCGGTCGTTCAATGCACTGGAGACCGAGCTGATAGCGACGCCGGCGCGTGCAGCTACGTCGTTGATGGTCACCCGATCCGGCATCGCTCGCCCTTCATCCAGGCCGGAGAACGCCCCGGCGAGTCGACTCTATGGGATGGCACCGCGTCGACGGTCGCTCAATTCGATGCCTTGCCGATTGTCGTGGGCGACTGCTACCTTCTCGCTTACCGAAACGTTTCGGTTGGTTCTCGCCTGTTGGGAGACCGAGCCGCCGAATCCGTCGACATGTCGCGCAACAGAGCGCGACCGCCCTGATGAGCCCGATGAAGAGCCAATCCCCAAGCCGAGGCGTGACCGTTCTGGGCGCCGCCGTGATCTCCGTAGCACTCGCCGCGGGCGCGCTGATCTCGACAGCCGCGTCGGCAGCACCGCCCCCGGCATCCGCCGCTGTCGCACCCGTCGCCAACGAACTGACCGATTCGAGCATGAACCAGCAACGGTGGCTCTCGGTCCCCGAGTCCCGTCTGGTGCTGAACCCGTATAACTTCGACGGCGGCGGGAGCGAGCTTGCGCAGAGCTCCGGTCCCGACCTCCCCGTCTCGAATGGCTTCTATGCGCATGACAAAGCCATCCGAACGACAAAGATCCTGCAGACGTTTGTCGCGCCCGATGGACCTCCGCCCAGCACCGAAGTAGAGGGGGACCCGAGCTACAGCGCCGATTTCTCCACCATCGGCGCACCTGGGAGCCCGTGGGCGACCTCCGGAGTCAGTGCGCAGGTGAACGGCGACGACTCAGTGGATCTCACCACTCAATCGTCAGGCGACCATTGGGGCCACATCGCGCAGACAGTGACTGTGGACTTGTCGGCGACCCCGGTCCTGACGGTCGACGTCCCAACGACGAGCGGCCTGTGGGCCGTCAAGGTCGCCGCATCGGGCCAGGGCGACGTCGCTCTGCATACCGGCGATCTCTCCCTCACTGGATCTGTCAGTTTCGACATTGCCGCGAAGACCGGCTGGACCGGCACGCGAACCTTCACCATCAGGCTCTTCGCGGTCGGTACGCCTGGTGTGGCGTCGACGACGACGTTCGGCGGTGCGAGAATCCACTCGGTTGCCTTCCCCGACGAGGGAGCCGGCCCGGGTTTCGCCGACGACTTCACCACGGAATCGACGCCGCGATGGAGCGAGTCCAGTGCGGGAACGTCTCTCGTCAGCAACGGCAGCGCCGCGGTCCTGACCCTCCCTGGCAGCGAATGGGGATACCGAGCGCAGAAGGTCACCGTCAACCTCGACAAGAGCCCCCTCCTCTCGGTCCGTGTCGTGGCAGGAAGTGGACAATGGGCACTCAAGGTGAACCGGACGCTCGGCGGAAATGACATCACCCTCCAGCCCGACTCGACTGAGTCCGGTGTGCTCTCGTACGACCTCGCCGGAGTCACCGGCTGGACGGGTTCGACAGACTTCTACATCAAGCTCTTCCAGATTGGGAAGGGCAAATCCGGTACGCAAACCACTTTCGACCGGCTCTCTGAATCGACCTGACTTTCGTTCCGTTCTTCAAGCAAGGATGGAACACGATGAACAGGAAGTATTCGCCGGAGATGCGTGAGCGGGCATTGCGGATGCTCGCGGAGACGCGGCCGTCACACCCGACGATGATGAGCGCTGTCCGCCATGTCGCCGGGCTGCTGGGGATGAGCCCCGAGACGCTGCGGCTATGGCAGCGCCGCTACGAGGTCAACGCCGGGGTGAAGCCCGGGCTCACCACCGACGCAGCCGCGGAGATCAAGCGCCTGCAGAAGGAGGTCTCGGAGCTGCGGAAAGCGAACGAGATCCTCAAGGCTGCGAGCATCTTTTTCGCGAAGGAGCTCGACCACCCCTCGACGAGATGATCCGGTTCATCAATGAACATCGAGATCGTTTCGGGGTCGAGCTCATCTGTCAGGTCCTCAGGCCGGCAGTGAGAGGATTCCTCACCTCCCGCGGCTATCGCGCCGCAGTGGTACGGGCGCCGTCCGCGCGGAAGCTGCGCGACGACCTGCTCGTGCCCGAGATCGTCCGGCTGCATGCCGAGAACTACGGCGTCTACGGCCGCCGCAAAATGCACGCGCTGATGCGACGCCATGGCTGGGACATCGGGCGGGATCAGACCGAGCGACTCATGCGAGAAGCCGGCGTTCGAGGAGTGCGCAAGTCCAAGCGGGTGTTCACGACGAAGTCTGATCCCGCTCTGCAGCGGCCGACCGATCTCGTCAATCGCCGGTTCACCGCCGAAGGTCCACGCCGGCTTTGGGTCTGCGACGTGCCCTATGTCGCCACCTGGTCCGGGTTCGCCTACGTCGCGTTCGTCACCGACGTCTACTCGCGTCGCATCGTCGGCTGGAACGTCGCGGCCACGCTTCGGGCGGAGATCCTGCCGATGCAGGCGCTCGATATGGCCGCGTGGGACGCCGGTGATGATCTCACCGGGCTCACGCATCACTCGGACCACGGGTCGAACTACATGGCGATGGTCTACACCGACCGGATCGTCGAGCTCGGCGCCGTTCCCTCGACTGGAACGGTCGGCGACAGCTTCGATTGCGAGCATCATGGTGTCGTTGTTGCATCGGTCTGACCCTTGTTATGACCGGTCCTGCGGGTGCCTTGGCGTTGACGTGTCGACCGGTGCAACAACGACGCCCGGACCGGCTGGCCGAGCGGGCAGTGACCTGATAGGAGCCTGACTCAACCAGGGTCTCATCGCAGTCCTGTCCGCCCGCCCGACCAGCTGGCAATGGGAGCCTGACCCGCTTTTCCGGACACCTGAGTTGAGGCGATGATCGTCTCGGAAGGAGTCCGTGAGATGCCTGCTGCCCACCCGCCGGAGTTCCGACGTCGAGCCCTGGATCTGGTCGCCCAGGGAAGTCCCGTCGCGCAGACCGCGCGTGATCTCGGGATCAGCGA